>Ga0315277_10011854_pt1 | contig 10956 bp, 7 predicted proteins | sample YL17G05_15_MG_FD_203695 | JGI IMG/M metagenome (GOLD analysis project Ga0315277, IMG submission 203695) | Sediment microbial communities from Yellowstone Lake, YNP, Wyoming, USA - YL17G05_15 | ecosystem: Environmental > Aquatic > Freshwater > Lake > Sediment | place: USA: Wyoming | collected... | reverse complement strand
AAGCGATGGAGCGACCTGCAACGACGTGGTCGCAGGACCTGGCGGATGCAGTACCAGAGGGCAGATGATGGGAGCGCCAAAAGATGAAAACCGTGCAATTGATATTTGTTGGAGGGTTCCTCGGGGCGGGTAAGACGACGCTGCTGTGGCGTGCGGCCGAGCTACTCATGAAGCGCGGCAAACGGGTCGGCCTGATCACAAACGATCAGGCCCCCGACCTGGTGGATACGAAATGGCTCGCGGAGAAAGGTCTGAACGTCCGCGAGGTCGCCGGGAGTTGCTTCTGCTGCAACTTCGCAGGGCTGATCTATGCGGCAGAGAAACTGCTGGCGTCGGGTGCGGACGTGCTGATCGGCGAGCCGGTGGGCAGTTGCACCGACCTGTCCGCCACGATCCTGCAGCCGTTGAAGGACAGGTTCAAGAGGCGATTCGTTCTGGCGCCGTTGTCCGTGCTGGCCGACCCCTCGCGCCTTGTGGACATCCTGAGCGGGCAGGGGGACTCGCTTCATCCCGACGCCGCCTACATCTTCCGCAAGCAGCTCGAAGAGGCGGACCTGCTGGTTGTGAACAAGACCGACCTGGTTTCGCCCGAGCGGCGCCGGCGCCTGGAGGAACTCATCGCGGCACAACTTCCAAACGCGCGTCTGTGCTTCCTGTCCGCGCGGACCGGCGAGGGCGTCGAGCCCTGGGTGGACGAAGTGCTCTCGGCGCGCGAGGCGGGCACTCGCATCGCCGATGTGGATTACGATGTCTACGCCGCAGGCGAAGCGATCCTGGGTTGGTTGAATGCGGACATCCACCTGTCGATGATTCTTCCTCCGGTTGACTGGAGCAGCTTCTGCTGCGACCTGCTAAGCCAGTTGCAGACGCAGTTCCGCGATAGACGTGCCCGCATCGGCCACGTCAAGCTCCTGCTCACCGCCGGCGGCGGCCACTGCATCGGCAACTTCACGGACGACGAGTCCGCACCCTTCCTCCACGGGCGGATCGACGGCTCGCCGGCCGAGGCAAACCTCACGCTGAACGCCCGCGTGGAAATGCCGCCGCGAGATTTGGAGCAGATCGTGCGTGACGCACTGGCCAAGGCCGCCGCTCAACGCATCCGGACAACGATCAACGACCTCCAGTGCCTGCGTCCCGCCCGCCCCAAACCCACGCACCGCTACGATACGATCATCCAGTGAGCCGGCACGCTCCAGTCTTTGTGAGGGTGCGTATCAGAAGGGGCGTGATTTGTTGTGAACGGCCCCCTCAAACGGCGCACGTCACTCGCGGTTTTTGTCCCGCAATGGATTGACAGAGCTGTAACGGATTCCTATGATACGCACTTTCATTGGCGGGAGCACGAGTGTGGTTTCGCAGCAGTGGATAGATGAACATCATAGATACGTGGGCTGTAAGATAGGTATGGTGAAGCGGCCCATGACTCCTGTCCATTCATGGACAGTCCCAGCACCGGGGGTGTATCTCTTTAGGGAAGTCCTATGAGCGATTATATTGTTCTGGTCAAGCAGGTGCCGGACGTCTCGCAGATCACGGACAACGCGTTCGATCCGGAGACGGGCACGCTCGTCCGCTCGCGTCTGGCCAATGTGATCAACGAGCTAGACGCGCAGGCGCTGGCGTTTGCAAATCACATGAAGATGATCAGCGGCGATGCAAAGGCCCGGCTGATCGCGCTGACGATGGGCCCGCCGATGGCCGAGGAGGTGTTGCGGTACAGCCTGGCCCGTGCGGCGGATCAGGTCGTGCTGCTGACCGACCGGGCGCTCGGCGGCGCCGATACCGTGGCGACCGCCAACCCGCTCGCGTACGCGATTCGCAGAATCACCAAAGAGCTGCTCAAGTGCGGCGACGATTACCTGGTGATCTCGGGCATGCAGTCGGTGGACGGCGATACGGCCCAGGTGCCCGCGCAGATTGCCGAGGAGCTGGGTCTGCCCTGCATCGCCTACGTGACGGGCGCCCAGTACAAGAATGATCGCTTCGAGTTCACGCGCATCATCAGCGGCGGCAGCCAGACCGTGGCAGCCAAGAAGCTTCCGGCCGTAGTTACCGTCGCTAAGTATGAATACCCCCTGTTCGCCACCTTCGCCGGCAGTCGCTGGGCGAAGAAGGCCCCGTTGGTCCAGTGGGGCGCCGACGACATCAAAGCGCCGATGATCGGGGCCAAGGGTTCCAAGACTGCGGTGATCCGCGTTTTCCCGCCGGGCAAGAGCACGCGAAAGTGCCATCGGGTCAGCGACGTGAAGGAGCTGGCCAAGACCATCGTCGAGGGCTTCAAGAAAGGCGACGCACAGGCCGCTGCCACGGGCAAAAAGGAAGACGGCAAATACGTCCTGCCGAAGCGCCGGCCGAGCCTCTTCGAGCGGAAGTTCGAGGCCACGGCCAAGGAGCAGGAGGATTATGAGCTCCTGGCCCGGATCGTGAAAGAGCTCGGCTTCAAAGACGCCGACCAGATCGACGAGGCCGCACAGGAGAAGATTCTCGCAAAGGCCGGAGAGAGCTTTCACAAGAACGCCCTCCAGGACATGCTCGCGGGCATCAAGGCGACCGAGCCCGCCTTTCAGGGCGAGGTCTGGGTCGTCGCCGAGCATGCGGACGGCGTCGTGCATCCGGCCACGTTCGAGCTGACGGGCAAGGCCCGTGAGCTGGCCGACTCGCTCGAAACGAAAGTCGGCGTCTGCATCGCGGGCGACAACGTCAGCCACATGGCCAAGGAGCTGATCGCCGCCGGCGCCGACAACGTATACGCCATCGAGCATCCGCTGCTGAAGGAGTTCGATCCGACGGCGTATCGCAAGGCGATTGCCGACGCGATTGACAAATACGTGCCGCAGATCGTGTTGTACGCAGCGACGCCGCAGGGGCGCATGCTGGCCCCGATGGTGTCGTACCGTACGGGCTGCGGCCTGACCGCCGACTGCACCGGGCTCGCCATTCGCGACAGCTCGCGAAAGGCCGAGGTCGGCCTGCTGTTGCAGACCCGTCCGGCCCTCGGCGGCAACGTCATGGCGACCATTCGCACCAAGGGCTCCAAGGCACAGATGGCGACGGCGCGTCCCGGCGTGATGAAACGCATGCCGCCCGACCCATCCCGCAAGGGAAAGGTCATCCGGCACAAAGTCGAGCTGACCGAGAATGATGTCAGTCTGGAAATCATCAGCACGGAGCTGGGTCACGGGCAGGTCAACCTGCACGCCGACGCCATCGTCTCCGGCGGCAAGGGTATGCAGAGCCGCGACAACTACGACAAGCTCGTCGGCCTGGTGAAGGACGCCTTGGCCAAGAGGCTCGATACACAGGTTGAGCGAGGCGCCTCGCGCGCCGCCGTCGAGCAGGGGTACATCGGGCGGATTCACCAGGTGGGCCAGACGGGCACCTCCATCGGCCCGAAGCTTTACGTCGCGCTCGGCATCTCCGGGGCCATACAGCACATGATCGGTATCGCCAACACCGAAACGATCGTGGCCATCAACAGCGATCCGAACGCCCCGATCTTCAAGCAGTGTGATTATTACCTGGTCGGAAACGTCGAGGACATTGTCCCGAAGCTGGCCGAGGAATTGACTAAGGATTATTGATTATGGATGATTGAAGAAGGAAGGGCTGCCCCCCAAGGGAATTGATTAAGGATTATTGATGATGGATGATTGCAGAAGGAAGGGCGTCCTCGGTTATCAATCATCAATTATCCATCATCCATCATCAATGAATTAAGGATTCCGGATCATGGATCATTCAATCATCAATCGTCAATCATCCATCATCAATCAATACGGCAAGACAACGGTCATGGTCGTGGGCGGCGGTCCCGCTGGTCTGTCGACGGCGATTCAACTGAAGGTCCTCAAGCCGGATATCGATGTCTGCGTAATCGACAAGGCCCTCGATCTGGGCAATCACAACCTCTCCGGCGCAGTCCTTGAGAAGGAGCCGCTGAGCACATTGCTCGATGCCGCCAAGCCCGGCTGGCGCGACACCGATGAGGCCAAGCAGGTCCTCGCCAACGTGATCGATAAGGACGACATCATGTTCCTGCTCGGCGGGAAGACGGCGTTCCGAATCTTTCCGATGATCAAGATGGCCCGGAGCATGGGCTTGGCCTTCGGCCAGATGATCCATCACGGCGATTATTCCGTATCGATCAGCCGGCTCACGAAGTGGCTGGGCGGCATCGCTAGAGGCATGGGCATCGAGGTCCTGACGGGTTTTGCCGCCGACCACGTCGTCTTCGATGGTGAGGCTCTTGCGGCCGGTGTCAAACTCGTCGATCAGGGCGTCGATAAGGAAGGGCACAAGCAGCCGAACTACACCGAGGGCGAAACGATCCGGGCGAGATTCGTCGTGCTGGCCGAGGGCTGCGACGGCCTGGTCACCGAGCGGTTCGTCGAGCAGGCGGGCCTGAAGCGCGAATCGCCCCAACTGTACTCGCTCGGCGTCAAGGAACTGATCAAGGTCACGCCCGAGCAGTACAACAAATTTACTCGCGGCCGCGTCGTCCACGCGATGGGCTATCCGATCTGGCGGCCGATCATCGGTCCCGGCATGTTCGGCGGCGGCATCGTCTATGCCGCCGAGCAGGACCACCTGGCCGTCGGCATGATCGTCGGCCTCGACTGGAAGTACCACGACTTCAACGCCCAGGATGCGCTCGTGCTGTTCAAAGAGCACAAATTCGTCAAGCCGTTCATCGAGGGCGGCACGGTCGTCGAGGCCGGCGCCAAGATGATTCCCGAAGGCGGCTGGTATGCCGTGCCGCGAGACCCCGCTACGCAGAGCATCGGCAAGGGCAACGTGATGATCCTCGGCGACAGCGCCGGCTTCGTCAACATGCTCAAGATCAAGGGCCTGCACAACGCCATCGACTCCGGCATTCAGGCGGCCAAGGCCATCATCGTGTCACTCGATATGCCCAACGCGGCGGCTCAGAAGTACACGGAGAACGTCGAGCAGTCGAACATCGCCAAAGAGATGAAGACCGCGAAGAACTTCCGCCAGACGGTGGCGAAGTTCGGGCCGTTGCAGGGCATGCCGCTCTCGGTGCTCGGCGGCCTGCTGCCGAAGTTCCACGTCGAGAAGGACTATGAGGCGATGACGGCGGCCTCGTACCGGCTCAAGCCGAACCAGAGTTTCGATAAAGACACCTTCACGGCGGTTGCTGCCACGGAGCATCGCGAGGAGCAGCCATCGCACCTGAAGATCCTGGACCGGACCATCTGCGACACCAAGTGCCGGCCGATCTTCGAGGTGCCGTGCGTCACGTTCTGTCCGGCAGGCGTCTACGAGGCGATCCACGACGAGGTCAAGCCGGCCAATCCGTCCAACTGCCTCCACTGCAAGACCTGCCAGCGCAAGTGCCCGTTTGACAACATCCGCTGGACCGCCCCCGAAGGCGGCGGCGGCCCGCGATACAAACGGATGTAGAACCACGGGCGAGGCCCTCAGCCGGCCCGCCCGTTCGTGTCCTTCAAGACAGCTTGGATGGTGGTGGTCACAGGCGATTGGACCGGCTAGAGTCACTTGATCCGGCGCCAGACTTCTTCGATTTTCAGCCCATCCGAGAGGGCTCCGGATTGAGTGAGTCTGTCGCCCTCCACTCGAACGGTGAAGATATGCTTCTTGCCCAGGTAGCCCATCATGCCGCCGATCGCGAAATCCTTTGACTCTGTGTACGTATCGCCGACGAGCGAATAAGCACCACCGGCGCCGGCCTGAATCTCCTTTGTGCTCGCTGGGAATTCAAACCATATGGCCTGTGTCTCCGTGATTATTTTGATGCGGCGTCGGTCCTTTGGAAAATCGGCAAACTCCTTCTGGTCGCCATACTTGTACGACACCAGTTCCCACGTGCCCAAAAGGGAGGCACTCTTTGTCCCCGGTTCCTGTTCCGCTCGCGGGCCAACTTGGCACGATGCTACGGTCAAGACCAGCGTCACAAGGATGGCAACTACTGTTCTGTTCATTTTGATCTCCCTTCCAGTCTGTTGAGGAAAATGTCCCGATCTCAGTCGGAGATTCGATGGTTGTTCCTGGCTGAGGTCTCACGTTCTTCTCCTTGCTTTACGACATCGCGTGGGCGGTCTCATGTCCCTCCCGGCGGAATCTGTCTTTATCCATCGCTAGGGTCGGATCGCAAGCCGTACGATCAACAGGATGATGCCGGCCGCGACCATGGCGCCGAGCATGATGAGGGTCCATTGCCCTCGGCTGTCCACCATGCCCCTGACCTCGGCCGGCGCCCCAATGTTCACCCTCGGAGGCTGCTGTCGCCCGATCTGAAGCTCTTGAATGCGTCGGAAGACTTTTTGGTACAGCTCCTCATTGAGCTTCAGCACAAGCTGGTCCGGGTTTGCCACCTTGATCGAGTCGCTTCCTGTCGCGCCACCCTCGTTGGCCGCGGTGCTGATGCGTGATTGTATTGCCGCGATTTTCTTCAGGACCGCCTCACGCTGTGACTCGAGGTTTCTTAAGTCCCGATCCATCCTCTCGACTTCATATGTGCCGCATCGCGCCACATAGTTCCGGAGGAAGGAGTCGACGATGGTCTTGGCTTCCTCTTCCTTCTCGCTCACCATGGTCACCTCAAGGAACTCCGTGTCCGGAATCAAGGCGACCCTGATGATGCCTTTGGCGATGGCCCGCCTTAGAATACCGTCGGGACCCTGCGACGCTCCCTCCTTGGCGGCAGACGTCTTCGCGGGGGAAAGGAATCCCAGGCCTCGGCGTGCGAGATCATCGACCACGTTCGAGAGCACCGGCCCGCTTGTGAGCATGGCTGCCTGCGTGCGCATGAAGAGCGAGTAGGCCTCGCGATCGAAAGGCTTGGTTTCGGAATTCAGAAGGTCCGGTCTGGTCGGGGCGATGCGGATCAGGCCTGAGACAACGTATTTGGGCTTGACGTTCAGCACGACCGCCGTTGGGACCGTCACCAAGGCGGCGAGAATGATAAGTACCGCTGCCACAAGGCTGGGGCGTCTGTAGAACCTTCCACCGGGTCGGAGCATGGTCCTGATCCTTTCCTCAATATGCTTCAGGGGACTGGCGACGGCCAGCGAGGGCACAGGCCGGGCCGATTCTCTCGCGCGGGCGAGCGTCTCGATGATCGCCGTGCTGTAGTCTTTCGGGGTCGTGTGCAGACGTGCGATGACCATCTCGTCGCAGCACTTTTCGCGTTCCTGGCGAATCTTGTGATTCGCCCACCACACGAAAGGATGAAACCAGAAAAGGCCCTGGGTGACGACTTGGACCGCGTTGACGGCGGCATCACAACGCAGGACATGACTGAACTCGTGAGCAAGGACATCCCGTCGATGCTCGGGGCTCTCAATGGAGAGAAAACCCGGGGGGACGTAGATGCTCCCGCGCAACAAACCCCACACGAAGGGCTGGCCCACGCCCTCCATGATCCACATTCTCGGCAAGCGCCGCGCGCCATAGGCCCGCAGGAGGTTGGCGGCATCCGCCTGCGCCTCGTCGGGAAGGGGCCTTCGCATCTTCCATAGCCAGGCGTGGCCGCGCAGGATCCGCAGCAAGTTCATCGCGAGGTAGCCGCCGGCGCCGGCCAGCCAGAGGATTCCCGCGACCCACCCCGATGGTGACGACCCACCCGCCACCCCTGTAGGCCGGCGCGAGTCAAACCCGCGATCCACCGGAAATGAGAGAGCGTTGTGCAAGGCCCCGAGCGCCTCTGGCAGGATAGGGCTCGCGATGGGCGACGGATCCGGACTCCACGCCCGCGGTGGCGATGAGAATGGGGTCCCTTCGAGCACCGGTAGCGACACCGCATGGAACGGTGGCACGAGGCATTTGGCCAGTACGATCAGCCAGAGCAGGTGGCGGACATGCGCGCTGCGGTGTCGCAGGGCGAACGTCGCTGCCGCTATGACTGCCGTCAGCACAGCGATCTGCCAGCTCTGAGCGACCAGATAGCGCATGACGACGGTTAGGTAACCGGCCATGATTGGTACCTCCGTATTACAGCTTCGCTACGATTTGTCGATCAGCTTTTTCAATTCGTCAATGTCTCTGGCGTCGATGCGGCCTTCTTCGGCCAGGAACTGCATCAGGGGCCTGGGGTCGCCGCCGAACAGCCGGTCCAGGAAATCCAACACGGTCTGTTTGACGACCGCCTCACGTTTCACGGCGGGGCAGAACACATAGGCTTTGCCTTCGGCCTTGTGGGTCAGGTATCCCTTCTTCTCCAATCGGCGCAGCAGAGTCTGGACGGTCTTGTAGCCTACTTTGCGGCTTTCCGGCAGCGCCCCGTGAATCTGCTGCACAGTCGCCTCGCCCAGTTGCCACACCAGCCGGAGAATCTCGGTCTCCGCCGGACTCATCGCCTTCAAATTCCGTCTGACCATGGTCTACTCCTCTTACAAGTGTCAGACACCGTATCTTACATATGTAAGACGTGTCAAGAGAAAAAGAGAAGGTCTCAGACAATTTTTTCAAGACGTGGTTGATTCACCTCGCCGCCGCCCGGCACCGGAATCCGCAGGGCGAGACGCGCAAGACCTCCCCGTTTCTTTTGGAATGGGCTCACCTGACTCCGATGCTGGCGGGGCGTTTGTCAGAGCCGTTGAGGTTGAGGCGGTACAGGTTGGGCAATTGCCCGTAAAGACGCTGGATGGCCTCGTCGCTGAAGCTGCTGTCGGAGTAGATCTCTATGAAGGTGAGTTGCTTGAAGTCCCCAAGATAGCCCAGGCCCTTGTCGGTGATGTGGCCGCCGGGGGTCCAGTTGCCTATCGTCGTGTCGAATTTGCCAAGAATGGTCAGGAGGTCGAGCTTCTTCAGGTTGGCTAATCGCTTGAGTCCCTCGTCGGTCAGGCCGGCGCCGCCGAGGCCGAGGCGATCGATGTTGGTCAGGCCAGCCAGGTAGAGCATGCCCCGATCCGTGAAATTGCGCGGGCCGATCTGGAGCCATTGGAGCTTCTTCAAATTGGCAAGGCACGCCAGGTCGGCGTCGTTGAAAGTGTCCTGTGAATAGGGCCCAAAGCCCAAACCCAGCTTCTCCAGATTCGTGAGACCGGAGAGGTTCAGCACGCCCCCGCCTCGCTCCAGGGTGTCTATGTCCACATCGATCAAGCCCGGCAGCGAATTGAGTATGGCCAAGCCCGCGATAGTCGGCCGACTATGCGAGATATCGAGGTACTTCAGGGACTTCAAGGCAGTCAACTTGGCTATGCCCTTGTCTGTCACGTTGTCGCAGCCGAACATGTGAAGTCTCTTCAGATTCGTGAGCTTTGCGACGTGGTCCATACCGGCGTCGGTGATCCCGATGCTGCCGACGTGAAGCTCTTCAAGCGACCTCAGCTTGGCCAGTTGCGCAAGGCCTGCGTCCGTGTAGTAGATCCTGTTCCTGTCACGGCCGCCGGAATGCAATCTGGATACCTGAAGGACTTTCAAGTTCGACAGTTCCGCCAGATGGGCCAAACCCGCGTCCGAGATGTTGTGCTGGTCCTGCGGGAGGTCAAGATGCTCCAGGGTCTTGATCTGCTTGAGGTAACTCAGTCCTTTGTCGGTCACCTGCGAGCTGCCGATATCCAGCTTTCGCAAGGAACGCATCTTGGTGAGGTGGGCGATCCCTGCATCCGTGATGCCTCGCATCCCGCCGACACATAGAAGTTCAAGATTCGGCATCTCGGAAATCTGGGCCAGGCCGGCGTCGCCGATTCGAGAGTAGCCTTCGTGAACGGAGAAGATCCTCAGCGACGGAATGGCCTTGACATGGACCAGGCCGGCGTCCGTAAAGCCGGGACCGTACAGGCACAGGTACGTCAAACGTGTCAGGCCGCGCAGGTGCGCCAGGCCCGTGTCGCTGATGCCTTGGCCGAGGTACAACTCCTCCAGGCCGGTCAGCTTGCTGATATGCTGAAGCCCGGCGCTCGTGACCTTGGTGGCCCCAGGGAAGTACAACCGCTTGAGCGACTTCAGTTGTGCGACGTGAACCATGCCCCGGTCGGTGACTCGGACATTCAGACTCAACTCCTCCAGTGAGGGGAAGCTGGCGAGGATGCCCATCCCCCAGTCTGTAATGTCAGTTCCCTCCAGAGACAGCTCCTTCAAACCGGTCAGGTGTGTCACAGCCTTGAGGCGTGCGTCGCCCGCCCCGACGCGGTTGCTCCCGATGACGAAGCCCAGGCTGTAGAGATCGTCCGGCTGGAGCTTCGTGAGCCACGACAGGTCGCCCCACGAATTGGCGTTGACCGCGAGGCTCACGCGTTTGCCGGCCGGGATGCGGACGTCCCCCTGGGCCTCGCAGAAGTACTCCCACGTGGGGCTATCACGGCCGTTGACCCCGGTCCAGTGAAACCAGTACGTGAGTATTCTGCCCGTTCCTTCGTCCTCGACGCAGATCTTTCCCACCGGCCGGTCAGCGGGGAAATGAAGCACGCGTTCCGTGCCGGGCTCGGCGCTTGCAGTGCTTCGCGCGGGTGCACCGGCGACGCTCGTCCGGCGAGTGGATGCGGATGACGGCTTATCGCTTGCGCTTTGGGCTTCGGCTCGTGTGGTGAGTGTGATGGTCATGGCAACAGCGACCGTCGCGGCCGACATTACCGCGACCACCGCCAAACCAGGTTGTGTACCGAATCTCTTTCTGTGGATCATCGGCTTGTCCCTTGCATGCCTTTCAAAACGCAACGACTATTCGCTTTCGTCGATGAGCTTCGTGAATCTGCGTAATAGTAGACGTCCGTCCGCACGAGCTGATGCAGAAAAGATGAGAAGGATGAGAAGAGGCCGCTCACGGCAAGGACGTCGTGCGAGGACGCACGATCTACGAAGAGCACGGATGGCCCTCCGCGTAGGACAAGCGTCCTCGCTCGTCTTGCGAAGCGATTTAGAGCCTATCCCGGTAGGCCGATGGCTCGATAGGTGATGAGGGCACAGACCAGATGAAGCAGAGCCAGGTAGTTCTGCGGTTTCTTCTCCCAGCGGATGAGAATCCGCCGG
>Ga0315277_10011853_pt1 | contig 10957 bp, 7 predicted proteins | sample YL17G05_15_MG_FD_203695 | JGI IMG/M metagenome (GOLD analysis project Ga0315277, IMG submission 203695) | Sediment microbial communities from Yellowstone Lake, YNP, Wyoming, USA - YL17G05_15 | ecosystem: Environmental > Aquatic > Freshwater > Lake > Sediment | place: USA: Wyoming | collected... | reverse complement strand
ACTGCTTCGCCGTCAACCCTCTGGGCTCCGGGCAAGGCACCTGGCCTCGCGATATTTAGCTTCGGCGGGCAAATTGGGATACCCATCGGCAGTTCAGCCATTAACTTAGGCGCTCGCATGCGGACTTTTTCACCACCGTCATCGGTTGATACTGACTACACGGTAGGAGTGGCAAATCCCTATGCGAATACCGCCGTCTCGGCCAAATCATTTGGTGGCTGGATGGACTACCAGCTGATGCACAAGGCCATATCACCTACCTTATTTTTCAATTTCCTCCCAGGTCTTGATCTCGACTATTCAACGGTCTCGGTGACCGCGACGAAAAAGAACGACAACGCTCCCGATTCCGGATCCATCGTGACAGCCACGTCAAAGCTCATGGTCGTGTCGTTACGCCTTGGCGCCAACGTCGACGTCTTCTTTGGCAAATCCTTTGGGCTGACTATTGGCGGGACAGCACTCATTCCTCTAGCACCGCTGTCCCCAGCCCTCACTGCGAGCTTTCCGACCGGCGAAGAGCGCGGCCTTGCAGACCCGGTGACCGATCTTAAAACAGCCCTTGGCCACAAGAAAAACAGCATAGGACTGGAAGCGCTTGCCGCAGTATTCTTCGCGTTTTAATACCCACGCGCCGATAAACAGGCAAACCTAAGCGCTGCCAACCCTGGGCTAGATAGCTGACCAGGAAGTATCGCCACGACGCTTCTCTTAGAGGGCTAAGAAGCGACAGGAAAAGTTTCTGTCGCCCTACTTCCGCGCCTCTGCGGTCAAACTCATGCGTCCAATTTTAACCACTGAGGCGCGGATTTAGTGAGAGGGCAGCCCCTAAGAGGGTGCCATATGCCTTTGAGACGTCCGCATGTAGCAAAGCCACCCGAGCAAGCCGACACAAGAAACCGGACCGACTAGTCCAAAGAGTCTAAGCGCCCGGTGAACGTGTGCATAGCAAACGCACAAAAAGACGTAGGAAGAAGCCGCGTCATAGAAGCGCTTGCAAGCTCGCACGGCGCCACAAAAAAGCGCAAAAAGCCGCTTGTGGAAAAGCTGTGGAAAAGCACCCCAAGCAGTCATCAACCACCCGAAACTCAAGACAAAATAGACGACATAGGCTGAGGAAAAGCTGTGGATATAGCTGTGGATAAACTGGGGGTAACCAGCATCAAATCGGCGAGCTTCTCGGCAAACAGAGGTGCCAGCTGCAAGCCATTCTTGTAAAAACCGGTCGCCAGCCAAAGGGGCTGTGCAAAATTTGCCCATTTAAGCGAACCAATCGCTGGACAATGATCTTTAAACCGGCCGCGAATGCCCCACGCACTCGAAAAAACCGGGGAAGCCCCAACGAGAGTGGCGGCAAGGTCCGCTAACTCCTGGGCCGCAGGCCCAGAAGCCTGACAATGCAGCAAATCCGCCTGACGTCGCGAAGATGAGCCGACCCTGACGACCCCGGCGTGAACGACGAGGTTCATTTTACCCAGCTTAAGAACCATGTCATTAAGCTGTGGAGCGTCCATAATCACCGTTTCGCCCTCGACAGCCTCTTGCCGAATCCCTGAAAACCCCGAAGCGGCAAGGATTTCATCACTAAAGACACCCGCAGCCAGTACCGTTTGCTGTGCCTCATAGCAACCCGCATCCGTTTGGATCAACTGACCGCCCATTGGGTTCGGCTTGATGTTCACTACCTGCCCACTAAGAAAATCAGCTCCACCACGCTTTAGGGCTTCTTCCAGCGCCGCCAAACACGTCAGCGGATCGTACCAACCATCACGAAAATAATGAAATGCGCCAAGAGCTTGCCGCGGAAACAATCCGCCCGAAGAAAATCTCCCCGACAACGCCTTTTGATCCAAAATTTTAAGAGCAAAGCAACCGGTGAACTGCCGATGAAAGACCCGCTTCCTTTGATAAACATATTCTTTTTGATTATAGAAGGGTTCGAATGCGCCGCTAAAATCCCGCGAAACCGCTCGATCAGACGCCTTTTCAATCGAATCCAACCAGTCAACTAGACCGGCATGTCCACGCATTTTAAGAGTAAACAACGGGGATGTTGCAAGTATGTTGCCCTTGAGAGTCGAGGTCCCAACTGCAGCAACAGTAGCACTGCCCAACTTAGCTGCCGGCCCGACAATCCGAACTCGAACTCCTCGCCGCTGCAACGCAAAGGCTATCGATAGTCCGACAATGCCTCGACCAATGACGTGAACATGGGCATGAGCTTGGGAGGAATGAACAGGCAAAACCACTCTTTTCTCGGGCCGCGCCACTACAGCGCCGCTAAAACCGTAAACACTTCTCGACGCATCGCGCTGATTTCCGGGCTAGTCCTGCCGCTTATCACGCGATTGGTCAGCAATGTGACATACTCCCCCGTCTCCGGCCAGACCCAAAATGCGCAGCCAGTAAATCCCAGATGGCCCATTGCTGCGCCATTTCCAAAGGGTAAAGAATTCACCGTGGCCGCTTGACGCCAACCAAGAAGTCCTTCATTGACTGGGATTTGCAGCGGCAACTGGCGTGCCGCTGCATTTTCGGCGAGCAAACATCGACCAACACTCGACTGAGCCAACGCGCTGATATAGGCGCACACGGACTCACCTGAACCAAAAAGTCCCGCGTGCCCGGTAACGCCGCCGAGAGCCGCGCAATTTTCGTCGTGAACCTCTCCCCGCAGTTGTCGCCCCCTAATCAAACACATTCCTGTTGATATAAAGGCCCGCATCTCCGGATGTGATCTGGGGAACCCTAAAACATAGCCCCTGCTCGCTAGATTCAAGTCATTGACACAAAAATCATCGAACAGTTTGTCTAGCGACTCTCCAGCAACAGCCTCCATCAGAAGTCCCAAGACGACAAACCCAATATCGCTATAATTTTGACCTGATGTTCCAGAAATGTCCGCAGCAGCTCGACTAAGAACTTCGAGCTCGTGCTTCAACAAATCATTTTTATTTGTGGAAGGTGACGCACGATCAAGCCAACACATCCAGAAATTTCGCCAGGCGGGTAAGCCGGACGTGTGTGCCAAAAGCCGCCGTACTGACAGGTCTTTTATTCGTTGGTCGAGAGCCAACGACACTCTACCAAGCCAATCGCCTACAGTTTGGTCGAACCTAAGTCCAGACCTATCGCGCCAGCGAAACAATAGCGGAGTCATCACCAGAGCCTTGGTTAAACTCGCTAGATCGAAGATATCATCGCTGTCTGCGTAGTCTTTATATATAAAAAATGGTTTTGCATCAGCCAGCCTTCCACGCGCAACGAAAGCATGAGTGAATAGACCCTTATTTTTATAATGTCCAACCACTCCGGCAATGTCACGTTTGTCAGTCAAGGCGACCTCGGCGCTCAGCAAGACGCGCATGCAGGATCTTGTTTACAAGCTCTGGGTTCATCTTGCCCTGACTAGCTTGCATGATCTGACCAATGAAAAAACCAAAGAGTTTGTCTTTGCCGCCGAGATACTGTGCTAGTTGGCCGGGGTTGTGCATTAGGATGCGCTCAACAAGCTCGGTAATGGCGCCTTCATCGCTGATTTGTACCAGTCCGAGACGCTGGACGATGGATGTGGGTGCTTCGTCGCTACCTAGCATCACGTCAAACACGGTTTTCGCGATCTTGCCAGAGATAGTACCTGCGGCAATCAGCTGCAATAGCGCCGCCACACGCTGCGGTGGAATAGGTGACTCCGCCAAATTCCATTGCCGCTCTTCAGCGACCGGCAAATACTCGGCAATCAGCCAATTGGCGACTGCTGGAGCCGGGTAAGAAGCCCCGACCGCTTCGCAGGTTAAGTCAAAAAACTTGGTCGTACCCTGATCTTGGGCGATCAACTCAGCATTTGCGTCGGCTAACCCGCAAGCCTGAACGAGCCGGGACTTTGCCGCATCAGGCAATTCGGGAAGCGATGCGCGGATACCTTCAATGCGATCCGTGGAGATAACCAGGGCGGGCAGATCTGGATCTGGTAGATAGCGGTAGTCGTGACTGTCTTCCTTGGAGCGCATGGGCTGGGTTCGTCCGCTATTGGCATCAAACAGCAAGGTCTCCTGGGTAATCGTGCCGCCTCCATCCAGGACTTCCGCTTGTCTTAGGATTTCGTAGGTGATAGCCCGCTCAACATTGCGAAACGAATTTAGATTTTTAATTTCGCAGCGTGTGCCTAAGACCGTTGCACCCGGGCGACGTATGGACACATTCGCATCGCAACGAAAAGATCCCTCCTCGAGGTTGCCGTCGCTAGCGCCGATACACCGAACGATCGCTCGCAAGCGACGCAGATATTCGGCCGCGTCAGCGGCCGACTTAAGCTCCGGCTCGCTGACGATCTCCATGAGCGGAGTCCCGGCACGGTTGCAGTCAACTAAACTAGCGTGCTCGGCGTGGATATTCTTGCCGGCATCCTCCTCTAGATGGATCCGAGTCATGCGTATGCGCTGGCCACTGGACAGGGTCACACCGCCACCTAGGCAGTAAGGCCGGTCATACTGCGTGATCTGATATCCCTTAGGTAGATCGGGATAGAAATACTGCTTGCGCGAGAACACACTGACCTGCTGCACGCTGCCACCGATAGCCAAAGCCATCTTGACCGCGAGATCGACAGCAGTCCTATTTAACACCGGCAACACCCCAGGCATGCCAAGGCAGATCGGACACACCTGATGATTTGGCGCAGCGCCAAACTTCGTCGCGCAACCACAAAACAATTTGCTCGCCGTCGCCAATTGACAATGAACTTCGAGGCCGATGACAGGTTCGTAGGCCATATAGTCCCTTTACAGCGGCGGCTGCGCCTGCTTTGTCCATGGACAAAGCTGTTCGTATGCATGCGCTGCGCGAAGGAGAAGGGCGTCTTCCCAAGCAGGCGCAATGAGTTGTAAACCAATCGGCAACCCAGTCGGATCAAAGCCGCAGGGTACTGAAAGCGCTGGTAAACCCGCCAAATTTACACCGAGTGTACAAATATCTCCGAGGTACATCGAAAGCGGGTCCTGGCTTTTCTCACCCAAGCGAAACGCCACACTCGGCGCATTAGGAGCGACTAGTACGTCCACTTGTCCAAAGGCTTTGGCAAAGTCAGCCGCGATCAAGCTACGACCTGCCTTAGCTTTGGCGTAATAGGCATCATAGTATCCTGCAGACAGCGCAAAAGTTCCGAGCATGATCCGCTGCTTGACCTCGCGGCCAAAGCCTTCACTGCGACTAGCTTTGACCAGCTGCTTGAGCGACAAACCGTTTCTAGCCGTACGATGCCCATACCGTATTCCATCAAAACGTGCCAGGTTGGCCGAAGCTTCTGCGGCTGCGATCAGGTAATAGGACGAAATGCTATGAGATAAGGTCGGCAAGCTGACCTCCTCAACCAAAGCTCCATGCTCCTGCATGAGCTTGACTGCAGCCAGCAGCGCCGCCCTCGTGCCGTCAGCCAAACCTGGGCCAAAAAACTCGCGCACTAGACCAAGTCGCAATCCTTTAAGGGCCACCGGGCCACCGAGCGAGGACGCGACATTAGGGTAGGGGTCGACGCGACTGGTCGCGTCCATGGGGTCATGACCGGATAAAACATCGAGCAGCAGGGCTAAGTCTTCCGTTGAACGAGCCATTGGACCGATTTGATCAAGCGACGAACTATAGGCCACCAATCCGTACCGGCTGACTCGCCCATAGGTCGGCTTAAGCCCAGCAATCCCACAAAACGACGCTGGCTGTCTGATCGACCCTCCGGTATCAGAGCCCAGCGCTACCGGGACTAAATCCGCCGCCACGGCCGCGGCAGACCCGCCCGAAGAGCCACCAGGGACATAGGCGCGGTTCCACGGATTGAGCACCGGACCAAAGGCCGAGTGCTCATTGGAACTGCCCATGGCAAATTCGTCGCAATTGCTCTTACCAAATACAATCGCTCCGGCTTGCCGCAGCCTTGCAATCACGGTCGCGTCGTAGGGAGGGCGAAATCCGGCAAGCATCTTCGAAGCACAAGTCGTCGGGATAGAGCGGGTGCATATATTGTCTTTAATCAGGACCGGTACCCCTGCAAGGGGCAGATCCTCTTTGGCCTTAAGGCGAGCTTCCTGCACTTTGGCTTGGGCCAAGACATCGGCTGGATCCCAAAACAAATGCGTGTTTAAGTCGCGGCTGTAGCGTTCAGTACGCTCGATATAAAAGTTGGCGACGTCGCGCACCGACCATTCACCGCCGCGAACCTTTTGACTGATCGTCGTGGCTGTCAGCTTAAACGGCTGTAGATCCGACATGGGCGCATTCCTCTAATCGATGATCCGTGGCACTTGAAATGCGGTTCCCTCTCGCGCCGGTGCATTGGCCATGGCCGTTTCAGGTTCCAACGACGGTTGCGCTAGATCGTCTCTTTCTAGCCGCGAAAAACCGCCTATACCTTCGTCCGCCGCAGATGGTGCAGGCTCGGGTAAGCTCTCGAGCTCCGCGACGAAGTCCAGGATTCGCGCCAAATTTTTAACGGCATAGGTCGCCTCGGCTTCGCTTAGTTCTAAACTAGCTAGTCCAGCGACCTTCTGTACCAATGCCGCATCGATCATCACCACGCCTAGACCTCTTCGCCCTCAAGCTTCTGCACTTTGCACAGGCTGATGACCTTCTCTCCCTGCTCTACCGCCATCAAACGCACTCCCTGCGTCAGACGACCGATCACGCCAACCTCATTGACATTAAAGCGAGTGATTTTACCCGAGGAGGTCATAACCATAAGATCGTCGTTCTCGTCGACCTGCATGATCCCGACCACAGGCCCATTGCGTTCTGTCACTTTGATGGTAAAGATGCCTTTACCACCCCGCGACTGGGTCCGATATTCTTCAAGAGGGGTCCGTTTGCCGTAGCCACCTTCGCACACCGAAAGGATCGTGGAACGGCCTTGAATGATTTCCATACCGATGACACGGTCCGGCTCATTAGCCAATGCTGCATCCACTTCCTCCGAGCCAGCGCCGTCGTCGACAGCCTCCGGAGTATCGGCTTCGCCAAAGCGAATTCCGGTGACCCCTCGCGAGGCGCGACCTGTCGGTCGGATCTCGTCTTCATTGAAACGAATGGCTTTGCCCCACCGCGTCGCAATCAGGACTTCGCTTTTACCGTCCGTGATAGAACACGATACCAGTGAATCGCCATCATCCACCTTTAGGCCGATAATGCCCGACGACCGGACGTTTGAGTACGCCATAAGATCAGTCTTTTTGACGTAGCCATGCGCTGTGACAGAGACGATGAAGTGGCCTTCTTTGAATTCTTTAAGTGGCAAAACGGAAACAATTTTCTCGCCTTCCGTTAACTTGACCAAACTAGCAAAATGTTTGCCCCGCGAGCGTAGCGGTAGTTCAGGAAGCTGATATACACGCAGCTCGAAGACCCGGCCAAGATTTGAAAAACACAGCAGTGTCTGGTGGTTACTCGTCATAAAGACACTGCTGACAACGTCCTCTTCGCGCGTCAACATCCCAGCTTTACCTTTACCGCCACGGCGCTGAGCTCGAATATCGTCAAGAGGCGTACGCTTAACATAGCCGGTATGGGAGATGGTGACGGCAACCTCGTCGTCGGCAACCAAACTCTCCATGGTGAACTCGTCGGCAGCAGAGACCACGATCTCGGTGCGCCGGCCGTCGCCGTGGTTTTCTTGCAGCGCAGTAATCTCGCCGCGAATCAATGTGGTCACCCGCTCAGGCTTGTCCAAAATGTCTTTGAGATCGGCAATAACGCCCATGACCTCGTTATATTCGGCAACGATTTTGTCGCGCTCTAACCCGGTCAAACGGGCCAGGCGCATCTCGAGGATCGCCTTGGTCTGAATGTCGGTTAGCTCAAACTTGGCGGTCAACTCAGCCGCCGCCGTGGCCGGATCCTTCGCCTTACGGATGATGGCGACAACGGCGTCAATACTCTCAACAGCGATCTTTAAACCAGCCAAGATATGGCCGCGTTCTTCGGCACGGCGCAGCTCGTAGGCCGTCCGCCGCAGGATGACTTCCCTGCGGTGCAGGTAGAAGACTTCGAGCAACTGCTTTAAGTTCAAGATGCGCGGAGCACCGTTGACCAAAGCCACGGTATTGACGCCAAACGTCGACTGCATCGGCGTTAACTTGTAGAGATTATTGAGTATGATATCGCCATTTTCGCCCTTTTTCAGGTCGATGACGACGCGGATACCATCCTTGTTGGATTCGTCCCGGATATCGGAGATGCCTTCAATCCGTTTTGCGTGCACCAACTCGACGATCTTTTCGATCAAGCGCGATTTATTGACTTGGTACGGCAGCTCAGTGATGACGATGCGCTCCCGCCCGCTTTTGGCGGCACCTTCAATACCTGCTCGAGCGCGCATGACCACGGAGCCATGTCCAGTGAGGTAAGCGGAACGAATTCCAGCGACGCCGTAGATTAAACCCCGGGTCGGAAAATCTGGGCCTCTGACAAACTCCATCAATCCTTCGATCGTAATCGCAGGATTATCGATGAGAGCTTCCAGAGCCTGAGCGATCTCTCGCACATTGTGCGGGGGAATGTTCGTTGCCATACCGACGGCGATGCCGCTGGCACCGTTGATGAGCAGCTGGGGCAAACGCGACGGCATGACGACCGGCTCGAGCTCTTTGCCGTCGTAGTTAGGAATAAAATTGACGGTTTCTTTATCAATATCGGCAATGAGCAGATCGGCGATCTTTTCCAGGCGGGCTTCCGTATAACGCATGGCAGCCGCGCTATCACCGTCGATCGAGCCGAAGTTTCCTTGGCCTTCAACCAAGGGATAGCGGAGGCTGAATTCCTGCGCCATGCGGACTAAGGCTTCGTAAACTGATGAATCACCATGGGGATGGAAGCGTCCAAGGACGTCACCAACAATCCTGGCGCACTTAAGATGTGGCCGATTGTGAAAGTTGCGCATTTGGTACATGGCGTAAAGAATCCGACGCTGCACCGGTTTCAATCCGTCACGTGCATCGGGAAGGGCGCGCGAAACAATCACGCTCATCGAGTAGTCGAGAAACGCCGACCGCATTTCTTCTTCGATCTTAATGGGGACCGCTGGCCTTATTGCTGATTCCATTAAAAAGCTTCCTTAGATGTCCAGGTTGCGCACGTTTAAAGCATTCTTCTGAATGAACTCGCGGCGTGGCTCGACGTCGTCACCCATGAGAGTGGCGAAAAGATGGTCGGCCTCGATGGCATCGTCGACTTCAATATTAAGGAGCGTGCGTTTAGTCGCGTCCATCGTCGTTTCTTCAAGCTGGTCGGCGTTCATTTCCCCCAGTCCCTTATAGCGCTGGATGTACGCACCCTTACGACCTTCTTCCTCGATGAACACCTTAAGATCGTAGAGGCTAGAAAGGTAACCCGAATCCGCGTCAAACGCCGTCGACTGCTGTGGTGAAGTCGCATCGACTGGACTGTCCGACTTTTCAACCTCTTCGGTCTCTTTGGTCGAACCTTTGCTCTTTTTCATTCGAGTATATTTGAAGGGTGCGACGGCCACTTCATGCATCTGCCGATTGATCCGTCGCAGTTCAACGATTTCGCCAGCCACGAACAGCGAGGCATCGATGACGCTGATCTGTGGCAAATCTCGGATACGCGTTTCGAGGTGGATTTGATAGCGACTGTGCTCGGAGTCAAAGACGATCTTTTCTTGCGCAAACTGCTTCTTGCCCGGGATCGAGCGATTGAGGTGCTCACCGATTTGCTGAACCAAGCGTCGACACGCCGCTTCGTCGCTCAGGGCAGCGGGGCCGATGTCCTCATTTTGAATGAAAAAATCGAGAACCTCCCGCGGCTTGCGCCTGGTGCTTAAGTCCATCAATTCGTTGTAACGCGACAGCTTGGCAATCAAACTGGAGATCACATTCTTATTGATGTCCTTGCCGTTCGCATCGCTCACCTGAAGGTTGGCGATCCCGGCATCAATCAAATAGGACAGCAAGGCCGGACCGTCTTTGAGATAACGCTCCATTTTGCCTTTGCGGTATTTGTACAGAGGTGGCTGCGCGATATAGAGGTAGCCACGTTCGATGATCTCCGGCATTTGCCTAAAGAAGAAGGTCAGTAGCAGAGTCCTGATATGCGCCCCGTCAACGTCGGCGTCGGTCATCAGAATGATCTTGTGATAGCGCAGCTTGGTGATGTCAAAGTCATCTTTACCGATGCCGGTACCCATGGCCTGAATCAGGAGCTTGATTTCTTGCGACGAGAGCATCTTGTCATAGCGAGCTTTTTCAACATTGAGAATCTTGCCGCGCAGCGGCAGTACGGCCTGGGTTCTTTTGTCCCGACCTTGCTTGGCGGAGCCGCCGGCGGAATCGCCCTCGACTAAAAACAGTTCGCACAAGGCCGGGTCTTTCTCCTGACAGTCGGCCATCTTCCCTGGCAAACCGGCAAAATCAAGCGCCCCTTTACGCCGCGTTAGCTCTCTTGCCTTCATAGCTGCAAGACGCGCTCGGGCCGCATCGATAATCTTGTTGACGACGCGCTTAACGACTTCCGGATTTTGCTCGAAATAGGCTCCAAGCTTTTCGCCGATAAGCTTCTCGACCCAGCCCTTGACCTCGGTATTACCGAGCTTGTTCTTGGTCTGCCCCTGAAACTCTGGATTTTTAATCCGTACGGCGATGACCCCGGTCAGACCCTCGCGGATGTCATCCCCATTGATTCCTTCTTTGAAGGACTTAAGTAGACCTGTCGACTCGGCGAACTGATTGACCACCCTGGTCAACGCCGAGCGCAAGCCGGTGACGTGGGTGCCGCCTTCGTTGGTGTGGATATTATTAACGTAGGAGTAAAAACTCTCGCTGTAGGCATCAGTCCATTGGAGTGAACACTCCATCATCGCCTCGACTTTACCGTCGGGGGATACCTGGGTACCAGCAATGTAAACGGGCTGATTGTGAAGGGGTGTACGCCCTTTAGAGAGGTACTCCACAAAGGAGAC
>Ga0315277_10011852_pt1 | contig 10957 bp, 7 predicted proteins | sample YL17G05_15_MG_FD_203695 | JGI IMG/M metagenome (GOLD analysis project Ga0315277, IMG submission 203695) | Sediment microbial communities from Yellowstone Lake, YNP, Wyoming, USA - YL17G05_15 | ecosystem: Environmental > Aquatic > Freshwater > Lake > Sediment | place: USA: Wyoming | collected... | reverse complement strand
TCGCTGAGTTTCTGGATGAAGACCGGCTTGCAACTGGCACAGACGTATGCGTCACCGTGGCGGATCATGTCCTCCGTGCTGAACGACCGGCCGCATTCGGAGCACACGGCGCCGGGTTTCGCGTCCACCACGAAGGGCGGCTCAACGCCCTGAGCGACCGCAGCCACAGCCGGCACAGGCAGTGCCCCGTGAAGTGGCACCCAGTCCGCCATGCCTTCGTGCCAGACCGGCGTGTCGTCCGTCACGCGGCCGACACGGCGCAACTCGGCCAGGCTTTCATCCGTCACCGGACCTGCCTGTTCTCCGCCGTCTATGTAGAACCAGTTCATTGGGTGAAACCTCGGCTGGAGTTTCTCAGCTCGCGCATGTCAGAGACGCGGCACTTGTGCCACAGGCCGAGGATTGAGGCAAAGCAAATCGCCGCCTCAAACTCAGCGAAGAGAAAGTCACGGGAGACGCTCGGAGTTCCACGCTCACGAGGCAGCCGCCTGCCGCCTGAAGGTGGAACTCCAACCTCGTTCGCATCCAAAATCTGCTTCAGCGATCCGGCGTCTTCGGCACGATGTCGGTCTGCAATGCCGGGTCCGCCGCGCGAACGACCGTCGTGGGCAAGCCGAGTTCGCGCCGAACGATGTTTGCGCCCTGCGCAATGGCGGCGGCCTTGAAGAACGCGATCTCCCGGTTGCAGCCCTGCCGGCCAAAGCCGCAATCGCTGGAGAGAATCAGTTGCTCCGGCGCGATGTGCTTCAAGGCGACCCGCGCCGTGGCGGCAATGTCCTCGGGGCGCTCGACTTGCAGCGAGCGGTGGCTGACAACGCCGACACAAATCTTCTTTTTCAAGTTCCCTTTGAACGGCGCGAACAGTTCGATCTCCCGCATGTTCCGGTCCTTCATCTCCACCGTCCACACGTCGCCCCGGCAGGCTTCGAGATACAACTCAAACGACTCGCGGTAGCTGTCATTCTCGATGACTCGTTGCATGTTTGGGTTGCCCCAGCACGTGTGAATCCAGATTTCGACGTCGTCGAGGCCCTGCACCTCGCGGTTGTAGGCTTCGATCATGAACTTCACGTTGTCGTGATTGCGCCCGTAGGTGTTCGCCCAGAAATGAAGCGTGGGTTCTTCGATCTGGATGCACTTGCAGCCAGCATCGCGGAGCGCGAGCAACTCCTTGTTCATCGCCACTGCCATGTCCCAGAGCACCTCGCGGTGGTCCCTGTACTTCGGCGTGTGGAGGTCGAGGAACAAACCCATGACCTGCGAGCAGCAGGTGCCGAAACGCACCGGGCGCGACGATTTGCTCTGCGCCAGCCGCCAGATTTTCGGGTAATCCAGCGGGCGATGCTCGATCTTGTCCACCACGCGCGGCCAGCGCCAGCCGGTGTAAATCTCGTTGAGCAGCGTGCCCGGCGGATAGCGCAGCCAGGGGGAACGCGTTGCCTCCGATTGCAGGACGTCGCCGGAGAAACCGGCCCAGCGTTGCAGCGGGTAGTGATGCCACGAGCGGCCGGCGAGGTCGTCGTCGCAGTGCAAGTCGCCGTGCGTGAGGATGTCCAGGCCGGCGCGTTCCTGATCGCTGGTCACGACTGCCAGGGCGTCCCGATACTTCTCGCGGAACTGCACATCCAACATGCAGGTGTCGAGCGGGCGACCCCACATGCTGGTATCAAACCAACGTGGGCGCGGCCAGGAACCGGTGACGGTGCACGGAAGAATCTTGTCGGCGGTGATGGTGAACATGGTGAGAACAGGTCAGAGGTGGTAGTGCATGGTTTGGCGTCGAGCATAGCACAGGAATGCCAAGGCTGCACAACGGCCCACCGAGATCCGCGCTCACACGGTTTCTGTGGCTGGCCGCCTGAAGGCGGAACTCCCAACCCGGGCTTCCAGACGCGCCGCTAACCCAGCCATTCGGGATGATGCGCCGTGCCGTCGAAGTTGGCCGTGGTCTTGAACTGCTCGAATTTCCCAGTCGCCGCCACTTTGGCCGTGCGGGCAAGCAGCGCGCTGACTTGTTCTAGGTCCATCGGTTGGAAGGTCTTCACCGCCACGCAAGCTTGATCCAATCGCGCCATGCTCTCCATCCCGGTGATGACGACGGAAGTTGGCAGGTTCAACGCATAATGCAGGCACTCGGCCGCCGTCACCGCACCGCTGCGGATGGCTGCACCGCTAGCCAGCGGTTTCATGCCGAGCACGCCGATGTTTTCCTTCACGAGCATCGGCAGCACCTGCTTCTCGAAACTGCGGAAGTGCGCGTCCAGCACGCTGAGCGGCATTTGCACGGCATCAAACCGGTAGCCGTGCTGCGCCGCCACTTCCAGCGCCCGCAAATGCACCAGCGGGTCCTTGTGACCGGTAAAGCCAACGTAGCGAATCTTTCCCGCCTTCCGAGCCTCCAACAGCGCGGCGGTGGCGCCGTTCTCCTCGAAGACACGGTCGGCGTCCTCCATTCGAATGATTTCGTGGTGTTGCATCAAGTCAATGCGGTCGGTCTGCAAGCGTTGCAGACACTCGTCAATCTGGCTGGCCGCCGCCTTCTTGGTGCGGCCATCAATCTTGGTCATGAGGAAGACTTTGTCCCGGTAACCGTCACGCAAAGCCTTGCCCATGCGAACCTCGCTGCCGCCCTTGTGGTAATCCCAGCAGTTGTCCATGAAGTTAATGCCGCGATCAATCGCCGTGCGGATGATGCGGATGCCTTCCTCCTCCGCCGGCACGCCGATGTGATACCCTCCGACGCCGACGGCCGATACCTTTTCGCCCGTCCGCCCCAGGGTGCGGTAAAGCATGTCGCCGGATTTCGTCTCCGCAGCCCACGCCGTCGCGCCCACACCAACTGCGGCGCCGGCGAAGGCGACAGTTTTCACAAAGTCCCGCCGGTTCAAGTGGAACCCGGCCTGGACTTCACGTTGCGCTCTGAATTCGTTTTGCATCATGTCGTTCATACGTTGCCTCCAGGGCCAATCTTGATGTTGTCCGGGCGGATATCAAACTCTGAATTCTCCATCGCACCGACGTGTGCATTCTCGTCGGCCTTCAGCGGAACGAGATTTTGTAGCGCCCCTCGGCGTAATCGCGTGTCCTCACCGTCATCCGACGGCGCTCGGCATCGAAGCTCCAAACCTCGCCCAGCTTCAATTCCCGGCCATCCAGCACTACGCGCGTCGGAGGTTTCTCCGCGTGGATGTGGAAAATGTGAGGCTCATGCGCGCCAGAAAGGCTGACACGCAGTGGTTCGCCGGCATGGACAGTCACGGTGGTGTCCTGCGGATCCGGATGCGACTCGGGATGCCACAAAGTGAACTGGTTCGTGCCGTTCGGATAAATCAACCAGGTCGTAAAAGCGGCGGAGTTCGTGTCGCCAAAACCCGTGTAGGACCGTGAAACCGCGAGAGGAACGATTGCGCCGTCGCGCACGAACACCGGGAATTCGTCCAATGGGAACTGGCGTGTGATGTGGGCCGGCCCTTGCAGAGGCTCGCGGTCGTCGAACAGATATCGCCAGCGCCCTGGTGGCAGAGAAACCGCACGTTCGAGCTTGTCCTCGTGAATCGGCGCCACGAGGAAATCATCGCCGAACAGATAATGGAACTTGCCCTTGGCCAGGGGGCGCATCAGCGGTCGACCGCCGCGATGGCACTCCACGACATGCGAATACATATACGGCACCAGTTCCGTGTGCAGCCACGAGAACTTGCGAATGATTTCCAACTCCGCTGGCGTGCGCAGCCACAGCCGGCGTTCGCCATGCCCGCCGTTCAGGAACAGGCCGCAGAAGGCCGAGAACTGTGCCCAGCGGATGTAGATGTTCGGCGCAATCTCGTTGTCAGCCGCGGTGGAGGGTGCTGCTTGAGGCGGTGCCGCTCCTTGTTCCTTAGGCTTCCATGCGGCCAGCAACGCGGCGGTGGCGGGGCCGATGTCCTCAGGATTGCTCCTGCCGTGATAGCCGGCCACATCGCTGCCGATGACGCAATAACCCAACCGGGCGCTGCCGAGGATGTCCGAGATCGCGTTTTCGATACCGCGGTCCTTTTTCTTCCAGGTGTGGTGATTGTCGCCCACCCAGGTAACTGTCGCCGCGTCGAGCGGTGCGAATCCTTCGGGATGACTCCAGGGCTGATCCAGTGCGCGCACGAGAATGGCAAACTCTGGATTCACGCGTCGGCCGTGCTCATACTCGTCGCGGGCAAAGTGGTCCATGTACTGGCGCGTGGTCATCCATCCCGAGTGCGTGCGGTTGAACGGCACCGGCAGCTTCCAGATGCGACCGGAGAAAAACGTGTCGCAGCCGTCCAGCTTCCAGCCGTCCACGCCCCAATCGAGCACCTGCCGCTGCAACCCCTGCCACCAGCGCATCGCGTCGGGATTGCTGTAATCAATGAAGCCTCCTCGGCCCTTCCACCAGCGCCACTCGAAGCCGTTTCCCGCCAGGAAACTGTTCGTCCGTGCTTCCTCGTAAAACGCCTGTGAGTCCTTGACCTTGGTGTCTTTGTTGCGGTCGTTAACCATGCAGGTCATCCACAGCACCACGCGGTAGCCTTGGTCCTGCAGGCCGCGGAAAAACTTCTCCGGCTCGGGGTAACGGTCCTCGTCCACCCTGAAATCGTTGTAACGTTCGCTCCACGGACTATCAATCAGGATTGTGCGCACCGGCAGATCGTGCTTCGCGTATCCTTCCAGCAACTCCTGCACGCGCTCGGCGCGGCTCACGTCATCCTCCCACAACCAGCATTCCAGCGCCCATGGCGGCGTGAGCGGCACCCGACCGTGCCGCGACTGGTTGAAGGGGACGCCCCAAAACGGAAGGACGAAGAGGAAATAGGCGCACACGGCCAGGAGGACCACGAAACACAAACACACACGCAGAATGCGGAACAGGCATCCTCGTTTGAGCGTGTCCGGCGCCATGGCGTTTGTCTTGTGTGCGTGTTGCGAGTTAGAAAGCTGTGCCAGCTTAAACGCCGCACCGTTGAAGCACAACCTTCCGCATCGGCACACAACGGGATGTCCCGCACTCGCCTGGACATTGACTTGAGTCAAAGCAACCTCACGTGCCATCGGGCAGGATGCGCGCGATGAAGCCTCGGCAATCTCTCTTCACGTCTTCGACCTTGTTGGTCTTGCTTGCTACTCCGGTTCCGGCTCAAACCGCGGCGAAGGAACCAGACCGTGGTCAATCCGTTTACGAGCAACATTGCGCCGCCTGCCACGGCGTCAACGGCGCGGGCGATGGTCCGGCGGCGGTCTGGCTTTATCCCAAGCCGCGCCATTTCAACTCCGGCCTTTTCAAAATCAAATCCACGCCCGCGGGTTTTTTGCCAAGCGATGAAGATTTGTTGAAGACCGTCACGCGCGGGATGCCGGGCAGTTCCATGCCGAGCTTCACTTATCTCAGCGAGCAGGAGCGGCGTGACGTTGTGCAATACGTCAAATACCTGACCGCCTATGTGGAAGCGTCAGGCAAACGTGTGAATTACTTTGAGCAAGAGAAGGCCACCGGCAAGGCCGGCCAACCGATTTCGGTCCCGCCTGAACCGCCGGTGACGGTGCAGGCACTGGCGCGCGGCCAGGAGGTTTATAACAAACTCAATTGCTTCACCTGCCACGGCCTTACCGGTGAGGGCACGGGGCCGTCCGCGCCGTCGCTAAAAGATTTCTGGGGGTTCTCATTGCCGCCACGCGATTTCAACAGTGGCGCATTTCGCGGCGGCCACACGGGACAGGATCTTTATTTGCGCATCGCGACGGGTTTGCCCGGCACGCCGATGCCGACGTTCGATGACAAGATGGTTTCGCCGGAGGACCGCTGGGCGGTCGTGCATTACGTGCAATCGCTGCGGCGAAAGGAAATTGAAATCAACGACATTCTCCAGCCGGAGGACAACATGATTCACGCGACGCGCGTCGCCACGCTTCCTGCGGAGCCGGTTGATTCCGCTTGGGAACGGCTCGACCCGGTGCGCGTGCCGCTCAATCCGTTGTGGCCCGAGCCGGATTTAATCCCCGCTGTGGCGGTGCGCGCGGTGCATGACGGCAAGCGCGTGGCGATCCTCTGCCAGTGGCAGGACCCAATTGCCAACGGCGCGCCGGTGCGCGTGCAGGATTTTCAGGATGCCATCGCGTTGCAGTTCCCGCTGACCGACGGCACGCCGTTTCTCGGCATGGGCGACGCGAAAAATCCCGTGAACATTTGGCAATGGAAAGCAGGCTGGCAGCAGGAAATTGAGGAAACGCGACCGGATGTGAACACGGTTTACGCTTCCATGCACGTGGATCGGTATCCAGAAACCAAGCCTCTCTTCCGCACGGCGGAGGCCGCGGGCAATGGCCTCGCGCAGCCCACGCACAAGTCGCCGGTGGAAGATGCCAACGCGCGCGGCTTCGGCACGTTCGCGGCGCAGCCCCCCGCCGGTCAAAACGTACAGGGCAAAGGCATCTGGCGCGACAGCCATTGGAACGTGTTGCTCGTGCGTGACCTCAAATCCAAAGACGCGGACGACGTGAAACTCGTCATCGGCAAACCCGTCCCCATCGCGTTTGGCGTCTGGGATGGGCAGAACCGCGACCGCAATGGACGCAAAGTGATCAGCAACTGGCTCAAACTCGTCTTGGAATGACGAATCACGAATTCTGAATGACGAACGAAAACCCCAATCCGAAAATCGAGCGAATGGTTCACGCGCTTGCAACCTTGTTATTCGGGTATCGGGCTTTTTTCGTCATTCGTCCTTTGTCATTCGTCATTTCCACCGCCGTTACGATTCAAATGATATGAATACCGAAAACATTTCCCGACGAGATTTCATCCAGCGCAGCGGCTTGGTCGGCGCGGGCATTGCCGCCGTCCAAATGCTGCCGCTGCGTTTCCTCCAGGCGCAGTCTGACATCGCCAACCCGCTCGCCCTTTATCCGAATCGCGAATGGGAAAAACTTTATCGCGACCAATACGCCTACGACCGCGCCTTCTCGTGGGTCTGCGCGCCGAACGACACGCACAATTGCCGCATCACCGCCCACGTCCGCAACAACGTCATCGTCCGCATGGGCGAGCAGTATGACGTGGGCACGTATGCCGACCTCTACGGCAACAAAGCGTCCTACAATTGGGGCAATCGCCATTGCGCGAAGGGCTACACATTCCATCGCGTCGTCTATGGTCCGTATCGGCTCAAACATCCGATCGTCCGCCGCGGCTGGAAGCGCTGGGCGGACGACGGCTTCCCGCAATTGACCAAGGAGCTGAAGGCGAAATACAAATTCGATTCGCGCGGCACGGACACCTTCGAGCGCATTGCGTGGGACGACGCCTTCGCTTATCTCGCCAAGGGACTCAAGGCCATCGCCAAGCGTTATAGCGGCGACGAGGGCGCGAAGTTGCTCCAGGATCAGGGCTACCCGCCGGAGATGATCGCCGAGATGGGCGGCGCGGGCACACGCACGATCAAGATGCGCGGCGGCATGGGCCTGCTGGGTGTGCTCGGCAAATACGGCATGTATCGCCTCTGCAATTCGCTTGCGCTGCTGGACGTGCACGTGCGCGGCGTCAAGCACGAGGACGCGCGGGCCGGCCGCAACTGGTCGAATTACACCTGGCACGGCGATCAAGCGCCCGGCCAGCCGTGGGTGCACGGCCTGCAAAACGCTGATTGCGATTTCAACGACCTCCGGTTTTGCAAGCTCATCATCATGAACGGCAAGAACCTCGTCGAAAATAAAATCACCGATGCGCACTGGTTCATTGAGACGATGGAGCGCGGCTGCAAGATCGTCGTCATCGCGCCCGAATACGGCGCGCCTTCGACCAAGTGTGATTACTGGATTCCGGTGCGTCCCTCCACCGACGCGGCGCTCTGGCTCGGCGTCACGAAGGTGATGATGGACAACAAGTGGTATGACGAGACGTTCGTAAAGCGCTTCACGGATTTCCCGTTGCTCGTCCGCGCGGACAACCTCAAGCGTCTGCGCGCATCGGAAGTTTTTGCGAATTACAAGAACACGCTCGCCGCCGACAGCCCCAGCAAAAAAGTCCAGGGTATCACCGACGAACAACACGCGAAGCTCGGCGACTATGTCGTGTGGAACGCGCAGAGCAATTCACCGAAGGCGCTGCACCGCGACCTCGTGGGCGAGAGTCTGGCGAAAGCGGGTATTGATCCAGCGCTGGACTTTCACGGCAAAGTGAAGTTAGCCGATGGTTCGGAAGTCGAAGTCGCCACGGCCTGGAATCTTTACCAGGTTCATTTGAAGGACTACGACCTCGACACGGTTTCCGAGGTCACTTCGTCGCCGAAAGAACTGATTCAGCAGTTGGCGAAGGACATCGCGACCATCAAGCCGTGCGGGATTCATCAGGGCGAGGGTATCAACCACTGGTTTCACGCCACCGAGGGCAATCGCGCGGCGCACCTGCCGATCATGCTCACGGGTAACATCGGCAAGCCGGGCGCCGGCTGCTTCGGTTGGGCGGGCAATTACAAGGCCGCGCTGTTCCAAGGCTCGAAGCTCACCGGGCCGGGCTTCAAAGGCTGGGTCGCCGAAGACCCGTTCGAGCCGAACCTCGACCCCAAGGCGCACGGCTCGCAGATCAAGGCCCACGGTTACGCGAAGGACGAAGAGCCGGCGTATTGGAATCACGGCGACCTGCCGCTCATCGTCAACACACCCAAGGAAGGGCGAAAAGTTTTCACCGGCAAAACCCACATGCCGACGCCGACGAAGGCGATCCTCACGACCAACGTCAACTTGATCAACAACGCCAAGTGGGCGTACGCGATGATCAAGAACGTCAACCCGAATGTGGAATTGATCTGCACGACGGACATCCAGATGACCGCGTCGGTCGAGCACTCAGACTTCGGATTGCCGGCCAATTGCTGGGTGGAATTTCAGGACATCGAAGTCACCGCGTCCTGCTCGAATCCGTTCCTGCAAATCTGGAAGGGCGGCATCAAGCCGCTCTACGACACGAAGGACGACCTTTCCATCCTCGCGGGCATCGCGAAGGCGCTGGGCAAGTTGACTGGTGACAAACGATTTGAGGACTACTTCAAGTTCGAACATGAAGGCAAGCGCGGGATTTACCTCCAACGCCTGCTCGACACCTGCACCACCACCGCGGGCTACAAGCTCGAAGACATCATGGCTGGCAAATACGGCCCGCCCGGCGGCGCGCTCATGTTGTTCCGCACGTATCCGCGCATCCCGTTCTACGAACAGATTCACGACAACTACCCGTTCTACACGGATACGGGCCGGTTGCACTCCTACAGCGACGATCCGACCGCGATCAGTTGCGGCGAGAATTTCATCGTGCATCGCGAAGGGCCGGAGGCCACACCGTATCTACCGAACGTGATCATCAGTTCGAATCCATTCGTGCGGCCTAACGATTACGGGATTCCGCTCACGGCGGAGCATTGGGACGAACGCACGGTGCGCAACGTAAAATTGGCGTGGGCCGAAGCGAAGAAAACCACGAACTTCCTGTGGAAGGACGGCTACCAATTCTATTGCCTCACGCCCAAGTCGCGGCATCGCGTCCACTCCTCGTGGTCGAACGTGGACTGGCATTTGATACACGACTCGAACTTCGGCGATCCGTATCGGATTGATAAACGCCTGCCAACCGTAGGCGAGCATCAGATTCACATGAACCCGCAAGCCGCGCGCGATCTCGGCATCAAGGACGGCGATTACGTCTATGTGGACGCCAACCCCGCCGACCGTCCGTATCTCGGCGCGACGCCCAGCGATCCGTTTTACAAAGTCGCGCGCTGTATGTTGCGCGTCACCTACAATACCGCCTACCCGTATCACGTCGTGATGATGAAGCACGGCACGTTCATCGCGACGGAGAAAACGGTGAAGGCACAGCAGACGCGGCCCGACGGCATGGCTCTGACCGAGGACGGCTACATCGCGAATTTCCGGTTCGGCTCGCAGCAGTCCATCAATCGCAACTGGCACATGCCCATGCACCAGACCGACACGCTGTTCCACAAGGCCAAGGTGATGATGGGATTTATCTTCGGCGGCGAGGCGGACAACCACGCGATCAACACCGTGCCCAAGGAATGTTTGGTCAGTATCACCAAGGCGGAAGACGGCGGCCTCGGTGGTCGCGGCCCGTGGAAGCCCGGCACGGACGGCATGTCGCCCGATGCCGAGAACGACATGATGAAAAAATACCTCGCCGGCACTCTCGGCAGCACCGGCAGCGGGGCGGGATTTGAATGAAGCGCGAAACCGGAAACCGTAAATGAATTGCAGCGACTACAGCGCAGAAGCCGGCAGCAGGCAATTGAAGCCCGCCTGCTCGAAGTGGCGGTCCGTCGTGAACGCGTCGGCGATGCCCTCATCTTTCATGACGACGAAACTGGCGCAGTCCACGAGTCCCCAGGTTTTATCGGGGCGATCGGAATACAGCAAGACCGCGCGTTCCCTCAAAACGGAGGAGATGGTGACGAGTCGGGTTTGCGGACTGGAAAGCAGATCCTGCAAAGCGCCGCGAAGTTCACCGCGCTGTGGTGTTCGCGCCAGACCGTTTCCAGTCTCAGCAATAATCCAATCGGTTAAAACAATCGGTCGCCGGGCAAAAACAGCCTTCCGCCACGCCGGAACCGCGACCGTATGCAGTAAGTCATCATTGCAAAGCAGGGCAATCCAACCGTTGGAATCAAGAAAGACGGAGTTAGCGGCCATCGGTCACTTTGGGATGGCCGTAGAGGTAATGGTCGAGATTCACAGACAAATCAGGAATGCCTGCCGGCCCGGCGTGCTCAAGCATCCGCAGGGCTGGATCAGTTTCCGGCGGGCCGGCTGGGGCTTTGGGAAACACAGATTCCCACGAGTCGGTTTCAACGCGGACACACGTTCCCTCCGGCAGCTTGGCCTCAGGCTCAAGCACCACCACGCCGTTCTTGACTGTGCCTTTGTAGCTCATGACACATCGGAC
>Ga0315277_10011851_pt1 | contig 10957 bp, 12 predicted proteins | sample YL17G05_15_MG_FD_203695 | JGI IMG/M metagenome (GOLD analysis project Ga0315277, IMG submission 203695) | Sediment microbial communities from Yellowstone Lake, YNP, Wyoming, USA - YL17G05_15 | ecosystem: Environmental > Aquatic > Freshwater > Lake > Sediment | place: USA: Wyoming | collected... | reverse complement strand
CACCAACACCGAGCTCATAAGGTGGGCCGACAAAGAGACCCAAGAAGCCAAGTCAGCCTGGAAGTGCCAGGACTGCAAACAATGGCTGCCCAACGCCAGAAAGGCGTGAGCTCTGGGGGAGAGGGGGAGAGCTCCCCCTCCCCCCCAGAAAATAAAACGAAAGGAGTGAGACATGTACAAGAGTAAGACACTACGCCGCATGCAGCCAACCACCAGGCGTTACGCCAGGCTGATCAACGAGCTCGAAAGCGTCCTCCGCCGCCTCGACAACCTCAAGCCCGAAATCGCCCGACTCGAGCTCGACAGCACCGCCCTACTCACCGCAACCCGCCAGGACACCAAGCACGCCAACCTGGACGAGTTCATGCAGGACCAGCTCCAGCACGACAACGGAGCCGAGCTCGAGAAACGGATCGACGCCGCGGAGATTTTCTACGACCCCGCTCTCAAGGACCTGGACCAGGACACCCTCCCCGGACGGATCCACTGGGAACCGGCCGGCGAGCACGAGTAACCCACTAGGGCGGGGCCCCGCGGCCTCGCCCTTTTTTTATCGAGGACAACCCCGAACCCGTTTTCCTCGAGCTCCTTTCCCCTACCCGCATCCATTGACACTTCCTTCGCAAGTGATACAATAACGACTACGATATATTCTGTGAATGAGTAACTCAACAATCGGGTTTGAGGAGAAACCGGGTAAGGAGAGGTTTATGCCTTTGAGAAGAATCTCCGAAGTGAATGAATTACTTCCCGTTCTACATTTTATTGGCAGTCATAAGAACGAATTGCCTGCAGAGTTACAAGGTTGGGTTAATATTCTAGGCCTATACGTTCAACTGCGGGACGTTCAACTTTTAGCAGCTTCTGTGGACGGTCTGATAGCCGGAGGAAAGCATATAGGATATTTTGCCGCCACCTGTGATTATCCCTCGGACACTAAAGGTTATGGCGAAACCTTTCTGGCCACTATGTTCGGTGATTTCACTAATTGGAAGATAAAGAAGTTTGACCGACAGGTTTGGGAAAAACGCTTTGCTCATCTAGTGGAACCTACGGCTGAGATTGCGTGGTATCTATGTGTCCCTGATAAAGACAATCCGATGAGCACTTATGGCAGCAAAAGCGATGTAGAGAAGTACAAGATTCAATTACTACCTAGGCTTCAAAACGCTGCAAAGCATTTCCACTCAACGGGCGAATGGGTTGGTCTTCACGACCATAAGTGTATGACTTGTGGGAAGGGTGTGTCTTGGTGGACTTATGTTCATTCTGAAGCATGTCCGTATTGCTCTGGCAAAGTAAGAACAGAGAGGTCACAAGGACCAATGTTGAGCAAGGACAAACCATGAAAACTCAGTTGAGACAGGGGGAGCAAGTAGTCAAAGAGGGTGCTGCTAATCTGCAGCGGAGTATTGAGACCGTTGGCGGCAAGCTATACTTGACGAACCACAGGCTCGTCTTCGAAGCACACAAATTCAACGTTCAGAGAGGTGCGACAGAGGTAGAACTGTCAAACGTCCAGTCATTACGTCCCTGCTGGACGAGGCAGTGGGGGCTCTTTCCAATACTTCCTAATTCTCTTGCCGTCTATACGAAAGATGGGGAAGAATACCGACTTGTTCTCTTTGGACGTTCAGCATGGATACTTGCCATTGAAGCTCAAGGAAAGCAGGCGAGCTCCTAGTCGTCCATGACTCCCGTCATGGTGATCATAATCGTGCCGGAGCTTGAGTTCGACGAGGTCGAATTATCGGAAGCACTCGTCTCGATCCTCGGCGGGTCCTCAGCCCTCGCCGGCTCGGCAGACCCCGGCGAGGAAGCCCCGCCAAAAAACAAGAAGATCGCCAAAACCGAACCAACGCACAGAAATCTAATGACTCGTCTCAATGTCCCCTCCAGTCATCCAGGTCACGGCGCCCTTAACTCCCCTGATTTGTTTTCCCAAAAAAATTCTCTTTCAAAAACAGCCACTTCCTTAACCTGACCACTCGTCTCAATGTCCCCTCCAGTCATCCAGGTCAGGATGCCTCCAGCCATAAATAGCTACTCCTATCGCTATCAGCAGCAGCACCATCAAGTCCGGCCGTGCCCAGAACATCCCCACCACCGCTGCTATCGCCACGCCCACCAGTGCCTTCCCACCCATACCCGGCAGTATACCCTCCATTACTCACCATCGCAACCACCCCTAGGTGCCCCCCCCTTCGTGAAAGCCTTCCATTCCAGACAAAAACAGCATATAATGATAATGAGACAGCGAAGATAGGGAGGCCAATCATTCTAACCACGCGGGCAGTCGCAGCAAGGATATCCGCTAAGTTACCCGGATTGGTGCTGGCTGATACTAGCACCTCGCCTGGTGATAGCGACATTCTTGATAACGAGATGATCACCAGCCAAACCAAGGCAACCAATTCCTAGACAAGTGCTACAATTACGATTACGATGTATGCCGTGGCCGATGAGTAGTCCAGGTTGTGAATTTGGAGAGGATAGGTAAATGAGTAATACGATTGCGCAACTTAAAAGCATATGGAATAAGGAAAAGGAATCCTACAAAACTCAAGAGGTCGGTTCTGGAGTTCAGCGCTTTGTCAAAAGCGTCTTGGAATGCGCAGATATTTTTAACCTCAAAGAGGGTAAACTTTCGACTCCTAGAGAAAATCGGAAAAACGAATTCATTCACGAGAAGAAGACTAAGGACAGAAGACAAGCTGATTTCGCCATATATATCAGTTCTGACATTATAATCCCAATCGAGGTTGAGCAGTATACAAATATCGAGCAAGGTGAAGGCCAGCTGTTCCAATACCAAAGCGACCTTGAAAAGAAATACGGCATATTAACTGATGGCCACACCTGGCGCTTCTACAATAACACCTTCTACCGAGTATTGACCATCGAGCACCTATTTTCAGATACGGCCTATTTCCTTGAATTCTGGAAGGAATATATCAAACCAGAGAATTACTATCTATCTTTTTTTGAAGAAGCGGGGCAACTATCACTCCTTGGCAAAGAAGAACTGGAGGTAGAAAGCAATCGACAATTGTTTTTTGAGGATATAACTACTCTCATACGAAGTTTCAAGCATAAACTTCGTGTTGAAGGATACTTCAGTGGGTTAGAAAAGAGAGAGACAGAAAAGAAAGCTACCGAAATTAGCTACGCCTACATCATCCAGTTTATCCTTTACAAGACTCTGGTTGATAACAGGTTTGAAGATTTTGAGAATGAGTACAAAAGTAGGATTGAGACCATCCATAATGCCATTAAAAACCGCAGCTACAAGCAGATACTTGGTACGGTAGATGGTATGAGCCAGATTATCTCTCAGAATATCTATCGTCCGTTCGCTAAGGAACAGGAATACATTCGGGATAAATTGCTTAGGCTCTTCCATAGTGCGAAGAACGAACTATCCGATGTATCACCTTGGTTAGACATAGTTGTTTTCATCAAGAAGTACAACTTTCGCAAGGTTCGTAATGAAATATTTGGCTTCGTTTACGAGAATTACTTGAAGGAACTCTACGAGGAAGAAAAGAGAGGACAATACTTTACGGATTCCTCTGTAGTACGTTTTATGCTACAGCAGATTGGCTACACCGCAACGGAAATCAAAGATAAAATCAAAGCTGGTGAACTAGATAAGCTTTCAATCATTGACCCTGCTTGTGGCAGTGGGACATTCCTGTATAGTGCAACAGATGAAATAATAGAATCTTTTGCCACAATTACGGATGAGACCTCCAGGCAGATTGAAGAGATTGTAACCAACAACATTTTCGGTCTCGATGTAGAGGAGTTCCCGCTCTATCTTGCTGAGATGAATATCCTGATGCGGATGCTTCGCTTGATTATGGGAGAGAAATATAACAACCCGCTTGATAAGAAGATAGAGGTTTTCTGGACACAAGACAGCATTGCAGAATTTATTGGTTCAGAGCTTATCACCCTTGGCAAACAAATATCGTTCCCAGAGAGAATCATTAAGCCAAAGTTCGAGAGCTTCGTCCGCAGTGAAGAAGACCTAACGGAGATGAAAGGGAGCATGACCTCAATCCCCCGGCGTCGCTTTGATTACGTGATAGCGAATCCCCCCTACGTCTCATACAAGGAATGTTCTCAGCAAGGAGTTATGGTATTCCAGTTACTCAAAAAGAAGCAGGTTCAGTTAAGTAATATTTTTGGCGTCAATCTACATAGCATCCCTAATAATCCTAAGAAGTACGCTCCAAAACCGAATCTCTACGCTTTCTTCCTCGCTCTGGGATTAGCATTACTCAAGGATGACGGGAGACTATGCTACATTATCCCGCAGATTATCTTAACCACCGGCGATTTGGATGTCTTGCGTTATCATCTGGCGAAGCATGTAACAATTGAGAAGATCATCACATTCAATAGGAATCTTTTTATTGAGAGGGGCTTGAAACAGAAGAGGATTATTGCCACATCTAGTCTGATAATAGTTGTGGGCAAGCAAGCGCCCTCCAAAAACCACAAAGTGGAAATCGTTAATTATGAGGGTGCCGAAGATACAATTAAAGACACTCTGAATAATATCCTTCTCAGGAAGAAGATTGACACCAGGAAGGTCAAACAATCAGACCTGCTTGAAAACGCCACTAACTGGAATTTCATTAAGCAAGATAGCGCTTTCCTGGACTTTTGCAGTTCATATGAAAGCAATACAGTTCCTGCGTCGATTTATTATGAGCATGTCGTTGCAGAAAAGGAATTCGGCAATAGGTTTTATTTTGATGGGGGTGGCACTGTCGAAACTAAGCTGGTGGCAAAAAAACCCGTTGGCGCATTTGAGGTATTTGATTACAAGGGCAACAACTATCAGAACTATTTGGTCTCTGGAAGTAGCCAGTTCTACCCCTCAACAGGGAAAGTAGCGTTTCCTCAGGGTAGTCAAGGAATAGCCACCTTCCACCAGAAATACAAGATTATTTGGCGCACAAAGGCTATACAGAAATTCCAATTTACTCAAAGACCAATACTACTAATCAACAACCAATCTTTGGTCATAGCGTCGAATTCAAGAAAAGAAATAGTCTACCTTCTGGCTTTATTAAATTCACCAATCACTCGGCTGGTTCTGGAGAAGAATCTGAAACAAGAAAATGAAAAGGACTTCCTTGTTTCAATCAAAGCCATTAAGAAATATGTTCGTGTTCCTCAAATAATCCCCGCGAATAGGCATATCAAGAAGGAAATCATCGAACGAACTGAGCAGCTGCTGGCTTTGGAAGAGAAGACGCTTTCGGATTTCGTTGATTTTTCAGATGCCATGGTGCAAAGACTTGACGATGTGCAAATAGCTGGTGATACCTTGGTCTTAAGCGACAATGGTGGAAAAACAGAACTGCCAATTAAAGGAGATACGGAACTTGTTGCCCGCACAATAGCGGAGCGCTTTGAAACAGGAGGATTGAAGTTAGAAAAGCATAAAATTAGCCTATCCGACCTTCGTAATCTACAGGCGATTGACTTTGAGAAACAAGCAAAGCTCAAAGACTATATAGATGATTTAGTTTTTGCCCTATACCTCATGATACCTTTGAAAGAGGTCGGCTTAGACAAGGTAAAGCAGATAAAGAAAGCTTGCTCGAGGAGCAAGTATTATCAGCTCTGTAACCGTGCTCAGAGCTAAATCCCTCCCCAGAAATTGATGTAATGCAGTTAACATGGCAAAGAGCAAAACAGGTTTCACCATTAACGGGAAACCCAGCTCCCTCAAAGAGATACCGGATACTGCAAAAGAGAATTTCCTGCACAACGCATTAGGAGACTATATCCTAAGCACCGAAGCATACCGAGCTGGTGTCAGCCCCTCTACCATTCGAAGCTGGAGGGGTAGCGGAAGGCTCCGGGCAAAGAAGATCGGCCATACTTGGTACTATTCCCGACAAGACCTTTTGAAGCTTAGTGTGGAACGTAATAAAAAGACCTACCAGATAACGATCGATGGAAAGCCCATCGACCACCACCGACGACGCGTCAGAACAGCCGTATCTGATGCTGTACTGAAGGAAGCCCTGGGGGACTATCTAAGTGGTAAAGACCTTAACAAGGCTGGCATTGACGATGCTACACTACACATGTGGAGAGACACTGGACGGGTTCGGGCCAAGAACATCAGGAACGTTTGGTATTATTCCCGGCAAGACCTACTTCCACTCATCAAAACTGAATCCCACAGAGGACCAAAATCCAAATAGCTGAGAGGCTAGCACGCAACCTGCGACCATCCTGCCCATAATTTGCTGATGGACTCGGCGCCCCGGCCGGTCACACCCCATCACTTCCACAATACAACAGATCTTCCACCGCCAACCCGAATGGTCCAAATATCTTGACAGGTCCTCAATGACAAGTAGACTGCGCCATCGACCAAATGTGAGAACAGTTAGGTCCCCTTTCGTCATAATGCTGGCTTCAGTCGGGTTGCAGATTAAGGAGAGTAATTTGCTGTTATGGTTGACAACTCATTTCTTGCAATTCATTGTTATAGCTGACTATAATCGAAATGTGGACAGGGTAACCAAAGAGAAGCGCAGCAGAATAATGGCTGCGGTCCACAGCAAGAACACCGGTACGGAACTCGCTGTACGCCGATTCCTGTGGTCTCACGGTATCAGATATCGCGTCCACGCCGCGTACCTACCAGGTAGACCGGACATAGTGATACCGCGCCGCAAGCTCGCGGTATTCGTACACGGCTGCTTCTGGCACGGTCACCCAGGCTGTTCTAGGGGTCGCCTGCCCAAATCCAGAATACAATACTGGAAGGCCAAAATCGAAGCCAACAAGAACCGCGATCACCTAATCAAAGAAAAATTGGAGGATAAAGGATGGCGACAGCTAGTGATCTGGGAATGCCAGCTCAGAACCCGAAAGGCAGCCTCCATTTCCTTACCCCAGATCCTGGATAGCATAGTTGCACTGTGTCCCTGGAATGCCACGGAGCACACCCACAAGTCCTCGACCTCCCCTCAGGCCTAGGGCACCCCCCTTAGAAAGTAAGGGAAATACCTGTGAAATGCCGCATACTGCTCCAGTGCCTCTTCAGTCTTCGGAACGTCTTCCTCAACCAAATGTCCCAGCTCAGAGTGCAGCGTCGCACCACGAGGCGCGCCACACGGGAGGAACTGCTGGAGGTGCAGGCGCTCCTTGGTACTGAGATCCGGGATGTCGATCAATCGCGGCCTCCCCCAAGTGAGGTTGGCGAATTCCCAGTTGCGGTATGCCCTCTCTATTGCCCCATGGCCGTTTCGGGGCCACACGACACCCGTCAAAGTGAACATCCAGGTTCCATCGGAATAGTAGAAAGACGAGACCGGCTGGAAGGCCAATTGAGTGGTCTGCGCCGACAAAGCTCTCTGGGCGGCGATCCTCAACATTTCCTGCACCATATAAGCGAACCTTCCGAACTCGCGCGGCAGACGAGCGGACTGTTTGGGTAGCACCAATCTGAATTCCCCACGAAATTCCTCAGCCTTCCTTCTCCGAATGTCTGCAGGCTTATTCCAGTAGTCCCTGGGGTCAGCACGCAGCGTTATCTTGACCATGCTCCCTGCAATCACCTTGTCGAGTAAGGCAATGAAATCGTCAACGCATCCGTAGCGTAACTCCGTATAGTCCAGCCAGAATATGCTCTTCGCATCGTTTGGTTCGTATTGACCGATATAGGACCTCATGTCGCAATTCTCTAGCTTCAGAGTCCCGCAAGGCTGATGAAACTTCTGACGCTGGTATATATCCGGACTACCTTCGATCGACACCATCTTGATCTCGGGGCAATACTCGTAGAGAAGCCGGATATCCTCAAGATATGCCCCTCCCAGGCCGTAGTAGGTATACTCCTCAAGATCGACGCCCAGCCTTGGCAGACGCCTGATTGCTTCGATCAACGCGAAGCGATCAGCAGCCTTGTTGGTGCGAAGATGGTACGCCGGTCCGGTCACTTCCTAGCCTCCTCGTAAACAGTATCGAAGCATTTTTCGCCGACGTCGGACGGTTCCATATCAGAATCTCCGAGATATTCGCCCACATTCCTTATCTTCGATACGTCTTTCGTAAAACAGATGCGCCGCTTCGTCGGCTCAAGCATCGGCGGCAGCGGCAGCACGGGTCTATACTGCTCGCCGCCCGGGAAGTATTTCCTGGTCGGTTTGAAAGGCAGGCCCCCCGCCTGTGCCTTTATTTCGTCCAGCGACAGCGGCGCCCCCCTTTTTATGTAATCTCTGGCCTCTTCCTCCCTAGTTTTCCACTTGTTGGTGAAGTCCGTGAAGATACGCATCCCCTCGCGCATCTTATTCTTGACTTGGAGATAAACTGGGGCGGATGCATCGATGCCCCGCTTCGTCGTAGTAGTAGGCAGGCCGCGGGGGTCTTCGGATCTAAATTCCACTATGCCCGAAATAGCAATGAACTGAGTGTGATACCGCGGCACACCGGCCTCCCCCCATCCCGTTAGCTCGCTGCGGTCACAATACACCACGGCCCTATCGTTGCAAAGAACGGTCCAACCCGCATCGACCGAAGAGTACTTCACGCTCTCCTGTTGGTCGAGGATCTCGCTCTGCGAGGGAATCCCGCGGGTGAACCCCACCACCAAGAACACCTCCGTGCCGTCCATGCCGGTCCTGAATATGTATGGTCGCACCACAGGCGCTTCTTTCGACACTGGCTTTTCGAATCGAATCCTGGCGGCACGGGGCTCCACCGGATCGCCGTTGATCTTGACCTCCAAACCTTTGTCAATAATATAAGCATAGTGGGTTGACACCATGTCCTCAAGCTCTGTCTTGAAGGCCATGCCATCCTCGCCAAATTGCTTTGCTATGCCAGGATACAAATTGCGGACCACGATGGTCGTCCCGTCTTCTGCCAGCGCCCCCTTCGCCTCCCTCACCGATAGATTCCACTCGAACTCCTTCTCCAGCCAGGCCTCCGGGATCTCGACTTCGTATTGGTCCTTGCCGTTGCGAGTCGAAATAAGACAGTCCTTGCCCATCTTGAAAATAGCGCGTTTCATCCCGATTCCGTACACGCCCACGGCCCCAGGCGCATCGGGTGCCCGGTCAAGCGCCCGCCCCATCCTGAAGGCGTAGTCGTGCAGTCTCCAAGGGATGCCCCCGCAGTTGTCGGATATCGAAAACGAATCCCGCGCAAATCCAATCTCCGCTCGGAAACCCTCGTAGGGCCTACCGCCCCCTTTTTTCCCGGACCTCAGGATGCCGTCCACACAGTTGTCGAGTAAATCGAGAACAGCATCGCCCAACTTGATGTCGCGCGTGAGCATCGAAACAAAGAATGACTTAACCGGAGACGCGATGACAGACCCGTATTTTTCCGCTTTCCCTGTATCCATATTGCTACCCTCCATCTTTCCTGAGAGCCTGCATGATGACCGCAAGAATTCGCTCCGCGACAATCGGACTGACGCTACTTCCTATCTGGCGGAAGCTATGCCATTTCGTCGGAGAGAACTGGAACCAATCGGGGAATCCCTGCAACCTTGCAGCTTCCCGTGGGGTTATCACACGAGGCTCGGTGGGATGCAGCGGACGAACAGCTTGAAAACTGCCATGATCACGCCCTGTACCGGCTCGTAGCGTCGGACAGAAACCATTTGGATCAAGTCTATAGGATTTCGAGACCGGGTCGTATTTGCCGCATTCAGTCATGGCATAGCGCTCTGCAACTCTCTCTGAATGTACCGTTCCTAGAAAGCCGGAAGCACGGCTTTCATTTCTAAGACGCCTCAAAGCATCCGGGGCTCCGACTTGATCCGGTATATGCCCCTGTAACCTTGACGCGTAATAGCCGTTGCCATGCACATGTACAACCCTCCAGCCCTCTCCTTGTTTCCGCCAATCGGGGCTAATTCTTCTGGGAAGCCCTCGCAAAGCATCCTTCACAAACACTCCCTCCTCATCTGGAGGAGGTCTAAAACTGTCGGTTGTAAGTTGGTCCACCGCATCTGGCAGATATCCAAACAAAAAGACGCGCGTCCTAGATGTGGGAGCGCCATATTCATTCGCAGCCATGACCATTGGCCGTAGCATTACATACTTGTCTTCGACATAAGAGAACGCCCTGCTTCTAATTGCGGAGTTCTTATTCCGCATGAGACCCGGAACATTCTCGGCCAGAAAGAACAGTGGAAGAGCCTCGCCTACTATTCGAAAGAATTCCACGAACAATCTATTGCGGCTATCATCTTTGTCTCTTTTCCCAATGGAACTGAAACCCTGACATGGCGGGCCGCCGATGATTCCCGCAAGGTTTCCGTTGTCCAGAGCAAACAGCCTTCTCAGGCTTTGCCCGGTCAACTCCGAGACATCGGTCCGTAAATGGACTGCACTGGGGAAATTGCACTGATGGGCGTCAATGGCTTGAGGGTCGCTATCTACTGCGCCGCGAACCACGAATCCTGCACGGGCAGCTCCCAAGCTGAGGCCGCCGACGCCGGAGAACACATCCACAACGCTGTAACTGTTCCGCCTTTTCAACATCGGCTCCCTTAGCCCCTAACTATGCTGCTCCCATCACCACCATTATATATCAAGACGATGTCAACTCGGTATAGGCCGATCATAACAACAAACAAGATTCTGTTTTCCGGGTTTGCTTTCCGACTTTCACCTCCCTACCTCATCCAAGATGAGTCCTTTGCAAAAATTCTGCTAACAATTTGCTAACAGACGAAACGTCACCCCCGACCACCAGACAACACCCCACGAACAAGACACCTTGCCCCTAACTGACACAGACGTTCTATTTTGAACGTAAGGCCACAAGCCGCCACAGCCAACCACAAATTTCGAGAGCGGCACCATAAACCACTCGGTCACCTCTCCTATTGGGTTATTATACCATCTGCTGTGAAAATAGCTTTGGTTGTTGTTCTATTCCTGCCATGACAGGGCATTTTGGC
>Ga0315277_10011850_pt1 | contig 10958 bp, 8 predicted proteins | sample YL17G05_15_MG_FD_203695 | JGI IMG/M metagenome (GOLD analysis project Ga0315277, IMG submission 203695) | Sediment microbial communities from Yellowstone Lake, YNP, Wyoming, USA - YL17G05_15 | ecosystem: Environmental > Aquatic > Freshwater > Lake > Sediment | place: USA: Wyoming | collected... | reverse complement strand
TATGAGGGTGGCCTCGGTGCTACCGCCGGCGAGCTGGCCTATTCCGGCGCCTGCGAGGGCGCCTATGCCTGCGCCAGTTGAGGCGCTGCTTCCGCAGCCTGCAATGAGGAGGATTCCGGCAGTTGCAGCCACTATTAAGGTTGTTGTTCTGTTTCGCATTTTGCACCTCCAATCGGGTTTAATAGAAATTGTAATCTGTGACTTTTTTAGTTCGTTTAGTTGTCAAAGGGTGGATTCACCTCTGCGACTCACTGACAGTTTGCGCAGGGGCGATGGCTTATCCGCCAATGATTGCTTGCGCTGCGATAATAGCTTAGTTGTAGATGACGACGAGTAGATGTTCATCTGTTTGTCAATCTGCTTCGTTTGGCAGGGGTCGAGGTTACATTCGAGCCAGTTGGCGGCCATTAGGTTAAAATCGGTGAAATCGACGCGGCAGTCGTTATTAACGTCGCCGGGTATTTTCTCAGAGCATCGGGCGATATCAGGGCCGGCAAGTCGCACGGCGTAAATATTTGAGGGGCCATCGCGGCTGTCCTGCCATACGACAAGGTCGCCGCTTATCGCGGGATTGATTTGGTCGTGCGGGTCGTCGGTGATGCGGAACTCTTGGCGTGTGGTGAGGTTGTAGCCGAATATGTCCCAGTTGCCGTGGCGGTTATCCTGCCAGACGACAAGATTGCCGTCGATGTCGGGATTCTCCTGCGAGGATGAGTTCGCAGCAATCGGGAATTCAATGGGGTTTTCAGGATCGGAGATGTCGGCGGCGAAGATGTCCCAATCGCCGAAGTAGTCGTCCTGCCATACTACCGTCTCGCCGGAGATCGCTGAGTTCTTCTGATTCCAATCAAGCCAGCAGACAGGTGATTCCGTGGGCTTGTTTCTCTGCCATATATCGGCGGAGTAAATATCCCACTGGCCGGAGTAGTCGTCATCCCAGGTAACGGTGGTCCTGTATATTGCGGGAGCCTCCTGGTTCATCTCGACGTACGAAACGACGAATTCGGTCGGGTAGGATGGATCGGTGATGTCGGCCCCGTATATATCGAAGTTGCCGGGCGCGCCATCCTGCCAGACGACTATATTGCCGTGAATCGCCGGTTTCTGCTCGTCGTTGTTGAATATGTCGGAGACAGCGAACACCTGCGGGTCGGCCTGGTCGGCAATGTCGGCCATTCGGATGTCCCAGTCGAAGGAGCCATCCCAGAAAATGTTGTCCTGCCAGACGACCGTGTCTTCAAAGATGGCCGGGGCCATCTGGTCGTTGGCGTCGCCGATGATGATAATGTTAGGATCGTCCGGATTACCGACGTCGGCGATGTAAATGTCGTAGTCGCCATATTCATTGACGAACTGCTGCCATACTACGATGGCGCCGTGAACGTCAGGCGCTTCCTGGTCGTCGAACGATGGAAATACGGCAAACTCATCGCCGGCCGGCGCCGAGGACAGCAGCAGACCGGTGATGAGCATTATTACAGGCAGCGTTGGCGTATTCTTGTTTGTCATTGGTTCGTTACCTTAATCGGTATTCTGCTGGCGGGCTGCTTCGGCGGCGGCTTCGGCCTTCGCCTTCTCAAGCAATTGGAGAAGGATTTGCGATGCCTGGGCGTTGGCGAAGTCCTGGCCAGCTTTGGTCAACGGATCGGCGGCGGCGTCGAGCTCGCCGACACCGAGCAGGTGGTATCCGAGCAGGAGCTGCAGGTCTGCGTCGAAGCTGTAGAATTCGGCCTTCTCGGAGAGTTTGTCGATATGGTCGAAGAGCTTATCGTCGTCGCTGTAGAGGCCGCGAGGATAGAAAACCGTCTGCTCCTCGGGTTTGATGTTGGCCATCGCGGTCCGCAGGACGGTTGCGGCTTCCGCATACTGGGCGTTGGCGAAGAGGGCCTGAGCGTAAGCGAAGGGCAGTATGATGTCGTCCGGGGCGAGTTTCATTGCCTCGGCGAATTTGTCGATGGCGGCGGCATAGTCGTCGTTTTCAAACGCCTTTACCCCATCCTCGAAATATCTATCCGCTGCAGTGGCCTGGTCCGGCTCCGGTGCGGCCTGGGCGGCGAGTTTCGCGCGGACGTCGGCGAAAGTCGTATGGTCAACGGGAGTAATGTAGTTGGTCGTTGCAGCCGGGGTGTATTCCACCGGCTGGGCTTCGCCGGTGTAGTCATAGTTGTAGGTATAGTAGTTGTAGGTGTCGCCCCTTATCTCGGCGGCAACGGGATAGTAGCCGTACCACTCGTAAGGGTGATAGCCGTACCAGTAGTAACGGGGATAGGTGTAATAGACCGGCCAATAGCCTCCGATGCTGATGAAGACGTACTTGCGATGGTAGTACGGATAGCAGTAGCTAAACGTGAAGCAATCGCCGAAATTGTAGCAAAGAGCGAAGTGGTATGTCGGCCAGATTGCCCGGTAATGCGTTCGGTGCCAGCAGTCGCGATAGATGTGCTGGCTGTGGAAGCCGTGTTCTATCTCATAGGGGCGGTCGTGATATGTCGCCCAGCTATGATCCTGCGTGCCGTAGCGATGCTCTCGCGTTGTGTTGCGGCCTGCAAGATTGTTCACTATTGTGTTGTTGTTTACAACAGTCGTCTGATGCTCCTGGGAGATTCTGTTGCCTCTGTGGTCGGTGCTCCTTTGGCTGTTGATGGCTGATGTCTTGGCAGAACGTTCGGGCCGCGTGGAGGGCGTTTCCCGGGCGCCTGTGGGCGGCGTCGGCGATTTGGACAAGGTTGTTCTTGTGGAGGATGGGGCGGCTGCATCTTGTCGAGCAGTCACGGCCGGCCTGGTTATCGTGATTGGCCGAGTGATTCGGTTAGTTCTTGGCGAGCGAATAGTCGTATTTTCATTTGTAGCCTGCGAATTCGGTGCGCCTGAGGCGCCTGTGGGCCTTTCAGTTATCGTTGTCGTCGGACGGGGCGTCCGTTCGATGCCTGTGATCCTGGCCGAGCGGGTCGTGCCTTGGCCGGATGTTGTCGGAGTCGAGCGTCTGTCCACAACGACCGGCCGTGTAATGCGTGTTGTTCTTGACGAGCTTATGGTTTGATTCGAGCTTGCGGGCGGCGGCTCACGCGTGCTTGAGGTGGAGGGTCTGCTGACGCTTACCGATCCGGGGCTCATCCTGGGGCCGATGGTGATCCTGCGATTTGCTGACGGAGAATCTGATGACCTTGGCGTCGGCGAGGCGGGCCGGGATGGTCCGGAATCGCTGGAAGGGGCCCGGCTGGGAGCAGATATTGTCGGCCTGCGACTCGAAATTGTCGTGGAAGGCGATCGGCTCGGACTTATTGCGGATGGCGCTCGGCTTGGTGCGCTTACGGTCGGGGACCGGCTCGGAGGCGCCGGGCTGAAAGCGCTCCTGCCCGGCGACGGACCGGAACTGATTCCGCCGCCTGAACGCGCGTTCAGTCCGGGGGCGCTCCTGGAGGCGCTTCGAGTCGAGCCGCGTGAACTGCTCGATGAGGCCATGGGGGCCGGCGTGGGCGTTGCCGTCCCGGACGATACTCCAGAATTCTGTCTTTGAGTTGCCGGTTTGGGCATGGTTGCTGCAACTGACGTTGCCACCGTGTTTGGGGCGGGCTTTGGTGTTGGTATAGGTTTCGGCTCAGACGCACGTGTGGGAGTCGCCTTGGAAGCTGTTTCTGATGCCGCTTGGGGTGCGGCTTTGACAGCCGGTTTTGAAGTCGGCTCAGACGCTGCCGTTTGGGCCGGTTCAGGTGCTGCCGGGGGGGCGGGCCTGGACGCCGGGGTCTCTCGAGGCGCTGCCTTCTGGGCGGGGGCTGGGGGTTTGCCTCGGGGCTCTTCAGCGAAGGCCGGGGCCAAGCAGGTGATAAGTGCAAAAGCCAATACGATTAGCAGGACCTTTGCTGTGTGTTGTGATTCGATAGCTGCCATGATAGGTCTCCTTTCGAATTTGTCCAATTACTTCCATGCTCGGACAATTACGTCAAGTTGTTGTTCTACCTATAAAAGGCGGCATTTCAATGGGCGGTAACAGCTTTTTTAGCGGAATCGGCAGTTTCTTTCGTTGTCAAAGATGATAGGAGACGTAAGAAAGATCAAATGAATTAAGGACAGTTGGGACGTTACGTTCATTGTTGAGCGATAGGGCAGCGAAAGTTTACCGGAAAAGACTGGCCAAGAAGGGCGGTATCGGCTATAATATGGGTGAATTGGTGAGGCAGGGTATGGAAGAATGGCGTCTGGTGGCCGAACCGGTTGTGTTCAGACGAAAGGGACCGCTATGTTGAAGGCATTCGACAAGAGGCTTAGGGAGGTGCGTTTGCGGTGCAGCATCAATCTGCTTATTAGGTGGGCCGGGAGGATACTTGCCGCCGGGGGCGTTGTTGCGGCGTTGATTGTCCTGGCGGAGCAATTGCTGGGCGCTGCGCTGATCAATCCTTTCAGTGCATGGCTCTTCTTCGGCGGGGCGACGTTCTGGATAGTTCTGCTCTGGCTGGTTAATCAGCCCAGCCGAGCGCAGGCTTCGCTTGTCCTCGACGAGCGGATGAAGCTGCGGGAGCGATTCAGCACGACGCTGGCTTTTGCCGGCTCCAATGATCCGTTCGCAGCGGCGGCGCGCAGAGAGGCACGGCAAAGGGCCGAGCAATTGAGGCCGGCGGCGCATTTTCCAATTCGCCCGTCTCGCTGCTGGATGTGTGCGGTCAGCGTGTGGGCAATGGTTGTGGCGTTTTCCTTTATTCCGCAGAGGGACCTGCTCGGTTACTTGCGGAAGGAGAATGAGCAAGAAGATCAGGCGAAGAAGATGGAGCAGGCCAAGGCCGATATCAAGGAAGCGGCGACTCCGGTCAAGCTGGCGGTGAGCCAGATGGGTAAGCCCGAGCTGGCTGAGGCCCTGAGCAAATTGGAGCAAATGCCCAAAGACGCCAAACCGCAGGATATCAAACGGCAGGCAATCAAGACCCTTGTGGACCTTTCAGAGCAGATTAAGAAGATGCAGACCGGCGCGGAGCTTGAGTCCCTCGCTCTGATGCAGGAGATGCTCAAGCAGCTTCGCGGCTCTGCGGATTCGTTATCGCAGCAGTTGCTCCAGGCCCTGGCGAAGGGCAATTTCGCCGATGCCTCGAAGGCGCTGGACGAAATGCGCAAGCAGCTCGACGAAGGCAGCCTGACCGAGGAGCAGCGCAAGGCCCTTGCCGAACAGTTGCAGAAGCTGGCCAAGCAGATTCAGGACCTGGCGCAGAAGAACTCCGAACTCGAGAAGGAGCTTGAGAAGTTGGGACTGGATAAAAAGCTGGCGAAGATGGGCGATAAGGAGCTGCAGGATTCCTTGAAGAAGCAGGGGCTCAATGGGCAGCAGATCGAGGAGCTGCTGAAGAAGGCCGCGGCGTGCCGGTCGGCGTGCAGCCGATGCTCAAAGCTTGGCGACGCGATGGCCTCGTGCGGGGGGCAAAGTGGAGGGCTATCGGGGGATGACTTAGCCGGACTTATGGAACAGCTCGACCAGTTGCAGGCTATGAAGGATGACCTGGCGGCGATGCAGGCGAGTCTGAGCGAGATCGGACGGTGCATGGGCTGCCTCGGAGAGGGGATGTGCGAGGGGCTGGGTGGTATGGGCGAATTCAAGGAAGGATACTCGAACGCTTATGGAGCGGGCACAGGGGGGCCTGGAATGGGATACGGGCCGCGAGGCATCGATGAAAGCGGGCAGACGTCGAATAAAGAGACGACGGCCAAAACCAAGACCGGAGACGGTCCCGTGGTCGCAAGCTGGTATTTCAAAGGGACGCAGGTTAAAGGGGACGCGAAGCGGGAATTCTCGGAGGTGGTTCAGGCGGGGCGCGACGCGGCAGCGGAGGCGATTAACGAGAACGAGATACCGCGCAAATACGAGGAAGCGGTCAAGAGTTACTTCGGCCAGCTCGATGAGGCCGGCAAAGAGTAGGGACCACTCTCTGGCGAGCGGTCGGCTATGATTCTGCGAGTTAAGAGCTGCGGTAAAACCGCAGGTCTGAATATGGAATGTTCGGCCTTATTGAGGGAGCTCGGACTTATGCGAAAAGGACTGTTGCCGGTCATAAGGATTGTAGCGGCAATTCTCATCGGATCGCTTTGTTTGGCGCCGTTGTCGTGCAAAGGCAGGCACAGTGGGGACCGGCGGCAAGTGGTTTTGTATTGTTCGGTCGATCAGGAATATGCCGAGCCTGTTATCGCTGAGTTTGAGAAGACATCGGGCATTAAGGTATTAGCGCGATTCGACACGGAGGCTACGAAGACGCTGGGGCTGGTTCAGCGTATCCGGGCCGAGGCTGCGTCGCCCGTTGCGGACGTGTTTTGGTCGAGCGAAGTTTTCTATACTATACGTTTGGCGCGAGAGGGCCTGCTGGCCGGCTATGACAGCGAGGGAACAGACAACTGGCCGGCGCTATTGATGGATCCGGGTGGCCGCTGGTACGGCTTCGCGCTGCGGGGACGCGTGATTGCTTACAACACCGACAGGGTGAGCGGAAGCGAGGCGCCGAAGTCGCTGGAGGATGTTCTCGACAGTAAATGGAAGGGCCGGCTGGTCATGGCCGAGCCTGAATTCGGAACGACCGGCGGCGACGTGGCGAGCTGGTTTGCCCATTACGGCGCGGCGCGCGCAAAGGAGATACTTGCAGTGCTCAAGGCCAACGAGGTCCGCCTTGTGGCCGGCAACAGCACTGCCGTTCGCATGGTTGCGACCGGCCAGGCGGATATTTGCTTTACCGACACCGACGACGTTTACGCCGCTCGGCGAAACGGCTGGCCTATTGGCTTGAACCACCTGGATCAGGGCGGTGCCGGTTCTTTGGCGATACCGAATACCGCTGCGACGATGAAGGGCGCCCCGCATCCGAAGGAGGCCGCCGTCCTGATGGACTTCCTGCTGAGCGAGCGGGTCGAGGAGCTGCTGGCGCAGAGCGACTCGCATAACTACCCGATACATCGGTCGGTCGCCGAGCGGCACAAGGAATATGTGATTCCAAAGCCGTTGAAAGTGGAGTACGGCAAGATTGCCGACGCGCTGCCCGATGCCATTGAGGCTGCAAGGGAGGTTCTCAGGTGAGAGACGCAGGTGCGGCGGCAATCTCTGCAAAGGCGCTGTCCCTGACTTTGTGGGGCATAGTAATTTTCTTGCCGTTGGTCTTTCTTTTTGCTCAGGCGGTGCGGCCGGGCGTCGAGGCGGCGCCGGGCGAAGGAATTCTGCTTGTTGCCTTTCGCTCGTTTGGCCTGGCGGCGATTATTGCTGCCGCCTCTGTAGTGTTGGGATGGATCCCAGGACGCTTGCTGGGGACCTCGCGGGGGGGAAGGGACTTGCTGTTGATGCTGCTGGTTATGCCGTTGGTTCTGCCGCGTTATGTGCTTTACTACGCCTGGAGCCTGCTGTTGACTCCTACCAGCTTGTTCGGGCGGTATCTCTCGACCAAGCCGGAAATTGCAAAACCCATCTGGACGGCTGTATCGTCTTCGGTACTGGTGCTTTGGTATTGGCCTCTGGCTGCGCTGCTGATCTCGCAGGGGTGGCGAAGTTTCGACAAACAGATACGTGATAGCGCCATGCTCGACGTTGATGGTTTTGCGATGTTTCGCCGGATAACGCTGCATATATTGGGGCGGTCGCTGCTGTTGGCGTTTGGCGTGTGCTTTGTTCTGGCGACGTCTGAGTTTGCGACTTTTCATCTTGCTGGCGTTCGGACCATCGGGGCGGAGCTGGCGGTGCTGTATGAGCTGACCGGCTCGACCGGCTGCGTGGCCAGAGCGGCGTGGCCGGTCGTTGTCGTCGCTCTGGCCGTTGCGATTTGCCTCGGGCGGAGCCTGCCAAAGGGGGGCGATTGTGGTTCGACCGATGTCGCCGTCGAGACCGTCGAATTCGGGTCGCAGCGATGGCGGTGGGGCGTTCTGTTTGTGCTGATCGGAATCTGCCTGCTGGCGCCTGTGGGCCTGCTGCTGGGCAGCATCAGAGATTCGCGAGCGATACGTGAATTCATAACTCTTCATTCGGACGAACTGGCCTGGTCGCTGGCGGTATCGGCGGCTGCCGCCGTCGGCGCGTATTTAGTAGGTTTGGGCGCCTTGTCACTCGAACACGGCAGCCGTCGAATACCGGCCTTTGTTGTGCGAACGACGATATTCCTTGCGATGTTTGTGCCGGCTTCGCTGGTTGCGGCTTCGTTAGTGGCACTGCTTGCAGCGAGTGGTCTGCCGGGGTGGGTGCGGCAGAGCTGGCTCGTCGTTTCAGCCGGGCAGGCCGCGAGGTTTGCGGGAGTCGCGCTGGTGATGCTGCTGCTGGGGCGAGATGCCCAGGAACAACGTTTGTCGGAGATGGCCAGGCTTGATGGGGCGTCGAGCCTTCAGGTTTGGTGGCATATTCGGCTGCCTCGGACATGGCCTCTGATTGCGGGGACATTTATTCTGCTTGTCATGCTGGGCGTGACGGAGCTTTCGGCGACGATGGTGCTGCTTCCTGCGGGGCTTCCGAGCTTCGCCCAGCGTCTGCTCAATCAGATGCACTACGCCGGGGACCAGCAGGTGATCGCATCCTGCATAGTGTTGATTTGCGTCTTTCTGCTGTTGAGCGGGATTGTTGTGCTGATGCTTCGAGCGGTTCGGCTCGGTAGGCGGGCGATGCTGCTTGTGGCGTGTGCCGCCGCACTCGGGCTTAGCGGCTGTGATGACAGAGGCGGCGACGGCGAGCCAAAGGTCGTCGATTCATTCGGACAAAGCGGGCGAGGAGCGGGGGAATTCGCCTATCCGCGGGCTATTGATATTGCAGCCGACCGTTCATTAGTGGTGGTCGATAAGACCGGCAGGATTCAGCGGTTCAACGTTGCGGGTCGGTACTTGGGCGTGATGAATATGCCGATGATTGATGCGGGCAAGCCCACGGGGCTATCCTTCCATCCCAACGGCAATCTGTACGTAGCCGACACCCACTATCACCGGGTGCTCGTTTTTTCTCCGGAGGGAAAGATTATCCAGGAATTCGGCAAGTTCGGCGAAGCAGACGGGTGCTTTATCTATCCGACGGACGTTGTCTTTTCCGAAGATGGGCGGATCTATGTCAGCGAGTACGGGGGCAATGATCGCATAAGCGTTTTCGACGCTAATGGCGTCTTTCTGCGTTGTTTCGGCAGCGCCGGGTCCGGTCAGGGGCAGTTCTCGCGTCCATCGGCGATGTGCATCGACCACAAGCGCAAGCGGCTTTACATAGCGGATGCGTGTAACCACCGCATTGCGGTTTATAGCCTCGAGGGCAAGGACCCCGGGGACAAGTTGATCGGTTATATCGGTTCGGTCGGTCGCGGGGCCGGACAGCTTCGTTACCCATACGGCCTGGCATTGTTAAACGACGGGACATTAGCCGTTTGCGAATTCGGGAACAATCGCATACAATTATTCAGCCCCGACGGGCGCAGTCTGGCCGTTTATGGATCGGCGGGGCGAGGGTTGGGACAGTTGGCGTATCCCTGGGGCGTAGCGGTTAATAAAGCAGGCCGAGCCTATATCGTGGACGCCGGGAATAACAGGGTTCAAATCTGGCAGCTATGACGTATAACTACGGTTTCTACTTTGGCCAGCCGTGGTGGCTGGCGGCTTGCATTCTGCTTGTCGGGATCGTGTGGTTGGGACGTCGCAGCCTCACTGCGTTCGGGTCGTTGAGGCGGGCGCTGGCGGTTGTTCTGCGGTGTATAGTTGTTCTCACCCTGATTTCGCTGCTGGCCCGACCGATGCTTACGAGGACCAGTGAGCGTCTTACGGTCATTGCCGTAATAGATCGGAGCCTGTCGATTCCGACCAGGCTGCAGGCCGAGAGCTTAGACTGGCTGACGGCGGCGCTGGCGGCGAAGGATTTGCAAGGGTCCGCCGACGGCGGGGCGGAGGACCGCGTTGCGATGGTCGATGTTGCAGAGGCGGCGAGCATTTCGCAATTGCCTTCGATGACCGCGAAGGTGCGGCAGCGCAACACGGTGCTCAATGGCCAGCAGACCCGGCTTTCAGACGGTATCCAAATGGCTATGGCTATCGCTCCGCCCGATACGGCCGTGCGGATACTGCTGGTCAGCGAGGGCAACGAGACCGCCGGCGATCTCAAGGAGGCGGCGCGATTGGCCGCGGCGAACGGGATTCCAATCGATGTTTTGCCGCTGCGCTATCGCTACGACAGGGAGGTGGTATTCAGGCGATTAGCCGCCCCGACCAAGGCCAGAAGCGGGCAGACCGTATCGCTGCGATTCATTCTCGACAGCAGCGCCGAGGCACGGGGCAGACTCATGCTGAATTTGAACGGCCAGGCGGTTGACCTCGACCCGGACTCGGCTGAGATTTCGGTTCCGATGGAATTGAAGGCGGGCACGAACGTTACGACGGTGTCCGTGCCGGTGGGCACGCGCGGAATGCATGAGTTCGAGGCGGTCTTTATGCCGGACGACGCCGAGCAGGACGTGATAATTCAGAACAACCGCGCAAGCGCAATGACATACGTGGCTGGTCCGGGCGACGTTCTCGTTGTCGATATGGACGGCAAGGCCGGCCAGACTTTGGTAAGGGCGCTTCAGGATTCCGATATAAGCGTTCGTTACAGCCCGGCGATGGACTTCCCCGACAACTTAGCCAGGCTGATGGATACGGATGCGATTGTATTGGTCAATACCGATTGCGGCAGCTTCACTTACCAGCAGCAGGAGATGCTTGTGCGGTACGTAAAGGATCTCGGCGGGGGGCTGGTAATGGTTGGGGGGCCCGGGTCGTTCGGGGCAGGGGGGTGGATAGGTTCGCCCGTGGCCGAGATTCTCCCGGTCGATCTCGACCCGCCTCAGAAAAAGCAAATGCCGAAGGGCGCCTTGGTAATGATTATGCACGCCTGCGAGATGCCCGACGGCAACTACTGGGGCAAGGTGGTCGCCAAGTCGGCGGCGAAGACCCTGAGGAGCCTGGACCTGGTCGGCGTCTTGGCGTACAACTGGCAGGGCAGCGGCGATTGG
>Ga0315277_10011849_pt1 | contig 10958 bp, 9 predicted proteins | sample YL17G05_15_MG_FD_203695 | JGI IMG/M metagenome (GOLD analysis project Ga0315277, IMG submission 203695) | Sediment microbial communities from Yellowstone Lake, YNP, Wyoming, USA - YL17G05_15 | ecosystem: Environmental > Aquatic > Freshwater > Lake > Sediment | place: USA: Wyoming | collected... | reverse complement strand
TTTCTATAGTCGTTGCAGAAGAACATCCATTAAAACAAGGATTGAAACTATGGTATTCCAGCAGTTGCGGCATATTCAAATACTGTTGCAGAAGAACATCCATTAAAACAAGGATTGAAACTATGGTATTCCAGCAGTTGCGGCATATTCAAATACTGTTGCAGAAGAACATCCATTAAAACAAGGATTGAAACTTATCGTGAATATCTATACTTCCCCTTTCAAAAACGTTGCAGAAGAACATCCATTAAAACAAGGATTGAAACTCTGAAGGAGTTAAACCTGGGATTGAATATGACGAGTTGCAGAAGAACATCCATTAAAACAAGGATTGAAACATTTTAAGGAAGGGGCAGGAGTGGCATTGGCTTGAGTTGCAGAAGAACATCCATTAAAACAAGGATTGAAACTTTTTCATAAGCATTTTATAAAGGGGATAACAATAGTTGCAGAAGAACATCCATTAAAACAAGGATTGAAACTGTAGTAAGCGGGAATTTTCTTTCCACCAGGGATTGTTGCAGAAGAACATCCATTAAAACAAGGATTGAAACGGGGCATTCACAATTAGTATGACCCTTGATGGGAAAGTTGCAGAAGAACATCCATTAAAACAAGGATTGAAACTATATGTATGTGCCCAAAATCTCTTCGCTATTTTTGTTGCAGAAGAACATCCATTAAAACAAGGATTGAAACATTAAAAATAAGGAGGGAATAGAACATCCGGTAGAGTTGCAGAAGAACATCCATTAAAACAAGGATTGAAACATACTAAACGAAATTATACTTTAATTGAAAAAGAAGTTGCAGAAGAACATCCATTAAAACAAGGATTGAAACTCATATGTTAATGTTAGATATGATTAAAAATATGAGGTTGCAGAAGAACATCCATTAAAACAAGGATTGAAACATTACCTATTGCAGGATATCTATAAGACCAAGTTTCTAGTTGCAGAAGAACATCCATTAAAACAAGGATTGAAACATATGATGGATTCTCTGGTGGCTTATATGGTAGGAGTTGCAGAAGAACATCCATTAAAACAAGGATTGAAACTATCTAAATACTACTTCCATTTCATAATCAATTATAGTTGCAGAAGAACATCCATTAAAACAAGGATTGAAACACAATATCTTCACTGGTTATTTCTTTATCTTTAAAGTTGCAGAAGAACATCCATTAAAACAAGGATTGAAACAGTACACAGTACAATAGGTCTCTTTTTAATGTTGTTGAAATAGTTGAAGAGGAACATGAAATAGACCGCCTATCATAATAATATCTACTTATGTAATATATATAGTTAGAATAAGAGTAGGGAATATACTTTATTGATAAATAAAGGAAAATCAGCAATTTCATAGCATTTATGCTCTTATTGGAAGGCTAATTAACTCCTTTAGTTTATAGGTATTTCGTATATCTTGGATAATTTGGTTCCAACTGGAAAACGTTAGGGGAGCCAAAATTATCAAAAATTTGCGATTTTGCATGTGGTAGTGAACTTTATTAACAGCAGCATATAGCACTGCTAATAAACAATATCGTTTTTCACTTTTAAAGAATGGTCTAGACAAAAATCCTCTAGAAATCGAAAAAGACTTCACGCTTAAAGAAGCATATATAATTGCTCACGAGATCATCAAAAAGTATGCTCGTTTTAGAAAACACCTGTACGGGTATCTTCTTAATTTAAAGGGTAAAATCTTGGAAGATCCAAAGGTGGAGAATGTTACTCAGCTTTTAAGTAAGAATCAATTAACTCTGGGGTAAAGCAAATATGAAACAACCAAAAGAGGGTAGATCATGAAAGTTTCAAGAATAAGTGCAATAACTTTAATAATCTTATTTCTGATAGTTGGCATATGTTCTAGTCAAGGTACAGGAGAATACCATTGCGAAGGTGTCCAGCCTGATAGTGAAGCGAGATTTGAGGAAGAGTATATTGAACAGGTTAAGCAATTGGTCAAGGGATTGGAATATTCTGATAAGGTGGCCGAAGACTTTGTTCAGATGATTAGCAACTGGAGAGATGCACAAGGAAGACCTGTTCTTACCTCTTGGGAACAAAGGCTTAATCAAACAGAAGATGAGTATAAACAAGGCAGAATATCTAAGGACCAACTTGCTAAGGTAGAGGAGAATATAACAAGAGAACTCAGCCAAAGGATACAAAAAGAGATTAGTTATAATGAGAAATTCTTTGATTTGACTGATGTGATCGAACACAGACAAGCCCAATGTATTGGCTACTCGCAATTAGTTTACATACTAGGTAATTCTATTGGCCTTTCAGCCAAAACTATAGATGTGGAAGAACCAATGACCGGTGCATTCCCGGCAGAACTAGGCCATATGGCCGGTATAGTTAGCTTAACCGATGGTAAGATGATGATGGTAGATTTAGTACCAGGCAGTTTTGTTAGTAAACCATTTATAAGAGAGAAAGAATTTGCAAAAGTTGGCAATTATTGGGAACTCAAAGACAGAGATAATCCCTTAGGAATCCACAGAAGAATTCAAATATTTGATAAAAATGGGCTAATTGCTGCCATATATAACAACCGAGGAAATGCCTACTACGACTTAGGTCAATACCCTAAGGCCATCTCTGACTTCACCCGCGCCATCGAACTCAATCCAGAATATGCTAGGGCATATTGCAACCGAGGGGTAGTCTACCGCAAATTAGGCAAGCTCGACCAGGCCATCTCCGAATACACTAAGGCCATCGAGCTCAATCCAAAGTATGCTGCGGCATATAACAACCGAGGAAATGCCTACTACGACTTAGTTCAATACCCTAAGGCCATCTGTGACTACACCAGAGCCATCGAGCTCAATCCAAAGTATGCTGCGGCATATTACAGCCGAGGACTTGCCTATGGCAACTTAGATCAATGCATCCAGGCCATCTCTGACTACACCAAAGCCATCGAACTCGACGCCAAATACGCTATGGCATATAACAACCGAGGAAATGCCTACGGTCGCTTAGGTCAATACCCTAAGGCAATCTCTGACTACACCAAAGCCATCGAACTCGATGCCAGACACGCCTTGGCATATTGCAACCGAGGACTTGCCTATGCTTACTTAGGAAAATTTGAAGAAGCCAAGAAGGATTTACTCAAGGCAGTTGAATTGAACCCTGCCTTAAAATCGCTTGTTAAGGGGGTATCCGACCACTTCAAATTAAATCTCAAACTCGAGTAATATATTTTTAGATCAGATGTTGATTGCTTCATATAACGGCAGGTTTACGATGCTAAGGCTAAATTTTTGGGTGGTGTTGAGTGGGTTATTGAAGGGAGGTTGCCCCTTCAAAAATTGGGCTGTGATTCGAAATTTTATTAAACTTTACATAAAAAAGTTTCTCTCTGTAAAATAAGCATAAATATTTATTTTAATATCTCAAGATATTTATAGTTTTATAATCATCTACTTTTTCTTAGAATAACAACACCCACTTATATAATATACATGGTTAGAATAAGAGTAGGGAAGATACTTATTCCTAAATAGGGGATAATAAGTATTTAAACAGGATTTATAATATTTATAGGAATGTTAATTAACTGATTTAATCTAATATTTTCTGTTATCATATCCCCCTTAAAAGTTCTGAAGCTGGCCAATAGGGGAGGGGGAGCTAATCAATAAAGAGCCTTTTGGCCTTTTGCTGAAGGGCTTTTTATTTATAAAATATTTTCATAGAAAAAGAAGGATTTTTGGATAGACTAGAGTAGTATGAAATAAACAATGTATTAAAAAATGAATAAGATTATTTTACGTCAAAGAGGATATCTATAATATCATTATATTAAAACAAGTACTTATATCATCTAAGATTAATTTTAGAAATAATATCAGGTTATTATAGATATTATAAGATATTATAAATTAAAGTTAAAAATAAGTTTTTATAGAGGAAGAGGTAATCAATGAAGCAATTATTCGAAAGAACAAAGATTAATCAGATGGAATTAAAAAATAGATTTGTCCGTAGTGCAACCTGGGAGGGGATGGCAAATTCAGATGGTTCCTGCAGTGAAGAGCTGACTTATTTATTGGCCAACCTAGCAAAAGGACAATTAGGGTTGATTATCAACAGCTCTGCCTATATTAGTCAGGATGGGAAAGGGAATATAAGAGAATTAGGTATCTATGATGACCGTCTAATAGATAACTATCAAAAGATGGTTGAAAAGGTTCATAGGGAAGGAAGTAAGATTATCTTGCAAATCGCCCATGCTGGAGGCCGTTCTTTAGTCCAAAAAAAAGATATCAAACCATTTGGTCCTTCTGCTATAAAGGTTGTAGACTACGACTGTAGAGAAATGACGGTAAGTGAAATTTTTAAGACCATTAAAGACTTTAAATATGCTGCCAAAAGAGCAAAAATAGCAGGATTTGACGGTGTCCAACTTCATGGGGCGCATGCCTCTCTACTGAGCCAATTCCTTTCTCCTTATTTTAATAAAAGAGAAGATGCATATGGAGGAAGCCTTGAAAACCGGGCTCGCATTATTTTAGAAGTCCTACAGGCTATCAAGTCAGAATTAGGTCGGCAATTTACGGTTACCATCAAACTCAATTCGGATGACTTTATAGAAGGAGGCTTTACTCCAAATGAAATGGTGGAAGTATCAGTACTCCTTGAAAAAGCAGGAATTGATGCAGTTGAAATAAGTGGAGGGACTGCCTTGGGCAAGTATTCTTCCTCCAGGATAATTAAAGGCGATTTACAAGAAGATGAAGTTTATTATCGTGATGCTGCCAAATTATATAAAGAAAGAATATCTGTCCCTTTAATTTTAGTAGGTGGAATCCGCTCTTACGAGGTAGCCCAAGAATTAATAGAACAAGAGCAGACGGATTATATTTCACTCTGTCGCCCCTTAATTAGAGAACCGAACTTAATTAGACGTTGGCAATCAGGTAATACTGAAAAAGCAACTTGTATTTCTTGTAATAAATGTTTTGAACCAATAAGAGCAGGGGAAGGTATGCATTGCATATATGAGGAGAGAAAAAAGATAAGCTCTTGAAATAATAAATAAATTCTAAAATTTGGTAACTTTTTCTAACTTTTTGCAAGGAATTTATAATCAATAATAATATCTAGTATTAATTATTTCTTCTAACCTTTGATACACTTTTTCAGTTTCCTTACTCATACAAAAAGTTCGAAAATCGTTCCTTTAGGGGAGCCAGATAATTTCCAGCCCTTTGGCTTGAATGCTGAAGGGCTTTTATTTTTATGAAATTGTTTTTATAAAAAAGAAGGATTTTTAAAATAAGTGTAGTATGTAGTAGTTATATTATATAGAGTAAAATATTTAACATAAATAAATATTTTACATTTTTTAAATTTAAATAAAACTTTATATTGTAACCTGTATAAAGGTAGCAGGAGAGACCCTTTCTTTTATTAAAAAAATATAATTCTAATTCTAGGAGGTTCTATTATGAGTAGAAAATTAATTTTATTATCACTTGCCATCGTATGTCTATTTTTTGAATTTGGATTAATAACTAATGCAGCCGCAACTGATCAGTCGCTGGTCTCGTTCTCTTCCGGAGCATTACTGGTAGAGAAACCCGCCGAGTATAGTTCCGTATGGGGTAGTATTTGGATTATAGACGAAAATCCGCAAATTGGCTGGTGTTGTTCCAAGGGTAAAATTTTAAATAACGTGTTGGTCATTGAACTTGCCGAGAAGACGGTGCTCAACCGCCTGGAGTTTGATACGGGAAAGGTAGACACAAAAGGGAGCGCCGCAAAGGACATCCTGGTGGAACTTTCCGATGAGGGTCCCACAGCAGGGTTCAAGGAGATTGCCAGTGTTTCTCTGGCTAATCAGAAGGACAACCAAAGTTTCCCGGTAACCGTTGAAGAATCCGGAAAATGGCTTCGACTGACCATTAAAAATAATCACGGTTCGGCTGAATATACAGAGCTTATGGATTTTCGTGCCTTCGGAAAACAACTGACTCAGACGCCGTTACCCGATGTTTCCGGAACCTATAAGAGTGATTATAATGACTTTCATCTCAGGCAGCAGGGGACATCAGTGACCGGCTGCTACGAATATAAAGAAGGAGTATTGAATGGTGGTATTGAAGGCCGAACTATGAAATTTACCTGGCAGGAAGGCGATAGTAAAGGTCCAGCCGTCATGGTTTTCACCTCCGATGGAGAGAAGTTTTTTGGTTTTTGGTGGCATGAAGGCCAGGAAAGGGCTGCAGGAACATGGAACGGGGTGAAGAAATCTCAAGAAGTTGGCGGCTGTCCTCATTGGTCGGGCGGAGTGCAGGAACAAATGACCAAGGAGCTTTTGGAATTCGGAAGGGTAAGGCTTTACGGGATTAACTTTGATGTAGATTCAGATATCATTCGAGATGAATCTAAGCCGACCTTGGATAAGATTGTCGCCATGCTCAAGTCTGAACCGGCCATGCAGTTGATTATTGAAGGACACACCGACTCAAGTGGAACTACCGAGCACAATCAGGTTCTTTCCCAGCAACGTGCGGAATCAGTTAAGTTATATCTAGTTTCTGCCGGTGTTTCTCCCTCTCGACTTTCTGTAGAAGGCTATGGTGAGTCTAAGCCAGTTGCGTCCAACACCACTGCTACCGGGATGGCTCAGAATCGGCGTGTGGAACTGGTTAAAAAGTAAAAAAGATGCCGTTCATATCGAAATACTAAAAAGTTTTTACTATTAGTACTATATTATTAAAGCCTTTCAGGTATTTTGCTGAAGGGCTTTTTTATTTTTATAAATATTTTCATAGAACAGAAGGATTTTTGAATAGGCTTGTAGTATATAATAAACAATACATTGAATTACGTTTATTTAGTAAAATGGTGGAAGTAAAAAAGGGGGTGATATTAAATGGGAGATAAAAATCCGAAAAAGTTGAAAAAAAAGAAAAAAATAATTAAGAAGGTTGCTGAGCAATCCAGAATCACTACTGAAACAGTCTCAGTAAAGAAATCCAAAAAATAACCATATAAAAATAATCAAATCGTTATTTAGTAAAGAATAAAACATGTTAAACAGTGAAAAAAGCACTTTGAACTCATTGATGGGCTGATTTCATTGCTCAGTTAAACTGAAGAATATGTCGAAAATGCAGAATTTAAGATCAGAAAATAGTATTAATAATAGATAGAAAATAAAGAACCACAGAATGAGGTGGAAAGTGATAGATAAAGAGTTACAGGCTCAATGTATTTGTCCCATATGCCCTTCTTATGTGAATTGTAGTGAACCGCTGGCTTATTGTCTCCCAGGGGTTGGTATCAGCAAATGTATCAAGTCTGAGATGGGATGCGTTTGCCCGGGTTGTCCGGTCTATGAACAGATGGGATTTGATCGGGATTATTATTGTATCCGCTAAAACAAACGTTACTTTAAGTAACCGAAGGAGGAGACATAATGGAATATCACAGTGAAACAGATGTGCTTGTCGTCGGAAGTGGAGCCGCTGCCTTTTCAGCAGCGATAACGGTAAAAAAACATGGTGCCGATGTGATTATGCTGGAAAAGGCGTATCTTATTGGAGGGACCACACTGCGTTCGGGTGGTGGATATTGGATTCCAAACAATAAGTTTCAGCGGGAAAAAGGGATCGTGGATGTTAAAGAGGATGCCTTACGCTATATGGCTCGGTATTCTTATCCTCATCTCTACAATCCTGAAGCACCCAGGTTGGGACTTCCGGAAAACGAGTTCGCTTTAATTGATACCTACTATGATAGAGCCTCTGAGATGGTTGAGTTTCTTGGAGCTTGCGAAGCGTTGCAAAGTATACAGGAAATCAACTGGACAGGAAAACCTCAGGTGGACTACATGGATCATCTGCCAGAAAATAAAGGAGTTCGTGGCCGTGTCTTATATTCAAAGAATCAGGAAGGTAAGATGTCCTATGGAGGGGAATTAATCCGTCAATTGAAATCATGGGCTACAGCTAATGGAATCATAATGCTGACAAATCATCAGGTAGTGCGTATTTTACCCAACAATCAAGGAGAAGTTGTTGGACTAGATGTCCTTGCCAACGGTCAGGATTTATTGAATTTCCGAGCACACAAGGCCGTGATCTTTGGTAGTGGCGGCTATACCCACAATCCTGAACTTATGCTTCATTTCCAACGGGGACCACACTTTGGTGGTTGTTCCGCTCCGACTAATACGGGAGATTTCATTAAAATGGCAGGTACAGTTGGAGCAAAATTGGGCAATACAGCAGGTGCCTTTCGGGCAGAAATTATCTTAGAACAAGCATTGAGCGATCCATACGGGGTACACAATGTCTTTTATATTCCTGGGGACAGTGTCATTGAGGTCAATCGATACGGACGTCGAATTATGGATGAGAAACGAAACTATAATGACCGGACGATGACTCATTTTGTCTGGGATCCTCAACGAGCGGAATGGACGAATATGCTGGTATTTATGATTTTTGACCAGCGGACGGCCTCGCTATGGCAGGGTTTTCCACCCTATCCGGTTCAGGGAACTCCAGCCAATCATATTATTTCAGCAAGTACATGGGATGAATTGAGCGATGGAATAGCTTCACGGCTGAAAGAATTGTCTGCCCATACTGGAGGATTTAGCCTTGATCTTGATTTTCGGGGAAACTTGAAACAGACAGTGACTCGGTTCAACGAATTTGCCAAATCCGGAAAAGATAAAGACTTTAGCCGGGGTGATTTCAACTATGATCGGGAGTGGACCACCTTCCCGCCAACAGTTCCTGGAACAGAATGGCCGCCGGCTGATAGTGTGAACTACACCATGTATCCTCTCAGTGTTAAGGGGCCATACTATGCAATCATCCTGGGCGCCGGAACCCTGGATACCAATGGGGGCCCCATCATCAACCCTAAATCCCAGGTCATGAGTGTGGATAATAAACCAATCCCTGGACTTTATGGAGCTGGAAACTGTATTGCTTCTCCGACTGCAAACGCGTATTGGGGAGCAGGCAGTACCATTGGACCAGCCATGACTTTCGGTTATATTGCAGGTTTGAATGCGGCTGCTGAACCTGTCAAAGTGGGTTAAAGAAATTAGTCTGTTTAATATGAAAGGAGGTTTTTCATGAAGTATGTTAAGGTTGCTAAAACAAACGAACTAAATGCAGGAGAAAAAAAGAAAATATCTTTAGAAGGCAAAGAGATACTTATGACGAATATTCAAAACTCATATTATGCGATCGAGAACACTTGCCCGCACATGGGAGGTTCTCTATATGAAGGAAAACTTAATGGCAACCACATTATCTGCCCCAAACACGGTTCTATCTTTGATGTAACAACTGGGAAAGTTATCCAAAGTGGTAAACTGTTTTTTCTCAAGGTCAAGGTACATGATCTTCGCAATTACCCCATTAAGATAGAAGGAACCGATATATTGCTCGGGATTGAATAAGCTATATATATGAAAGCAATAGTTCATTGATACTAATGAATCTATATTCTAGATTCATTTAAATCTAATAGAAAAATTAGTTGACGTTTAATTTAAAAGTAATAAAAGTAAGGAGATAAATAATATGTTATGGAAATGTTCTTTTTGTGGCTACCTTCATAATGGAAGCGACGCACCTGAAAAATGTCCGAAATGTGGAAATCCTAAGGGGATGTACTCCGCTTTATCCGAAGAAGATGCAAAAAAAGTCATTAATTCAGATCGCACGAATGATATCCACATGGAAATAATAAAACTAGCTATGAAAATTAAAAATTTAGCAAAAGAAGGTGTCGAAATTAATCTTGACCCTCCTTGTGTAGCATTGTTTAAACAAGCACATGGTGAAGCTTGGGTTATTAAACAAAGAAGCAAAGCTGAAATTGCAAGTCATGTAGGCAAAGGTAAATGGTAAAATAGAATCTAAAAGTCTCGAAATTGGAGTTTTTTTGATGAATTAATTAATTTGGACGATGATAGGTATGCATTTAACCTATTTTGTTACAGGGAAGAGAGACAGGTTCAAATTAAAGGGATTGCCCCAGAGGATCCTAGTTCTATGGTTCCGGCTGATCGTTAAATATATAACGTAGCAACAATTAATACTCCGGAGAACGTTTCTAATCTTGGCACAAAGATTTAAGAATTATTTACAGACATCTACTATAACCCTAATGATAAGGATGCCTTATAATTTTGGAGAAACCCTATAAAGTTCAATAGATAACCAAGATACAATACTTCTTTTAGTTTTTGATGTATCTTTTCTGTTTCGTCACTCCTAAAAAAGTTCGAAAATCGTTCTGTCTGGCCTGTGGAGCTAAACATTTCCAGCCCTTTAGTCTTTACTGAAGGACTTTTTATTTTTATAAGTATTTTCATAGAAAAGAAGGATTTTCTAAGCATCGTATCGAAATTTACAATTTAAGAGTAAATAATGGAAGAAAGGAGAATAATTTTCATGAAAAAGAATGTATTAATAAAAGGCATTCTAGCATTATTATTAATTGCTTTATTAACTATTGGTTTTAGCGGATGTGGAACAATAACGCCACCACTTACCGGAATAGTAAATATAACCCTTGTTAGTGCTATGGTTTTAGGAAAGATTATGCCAATAGACTATACTTATGACATTAAGATGGATGGAAACCTTATGGGTACAACCAATACCTCAGGGAATTTAACTATAGCTAATGTAACGGTCGGCCTGCATACTTTTGAAGCTTTTTCCAACTTTGGAACTGGATATGGATATACCACCCAGAATATATCTAGTGGAATAAATTCTGTTAATATTCTTGTTCCACCAATTTTAATTTAATCTGGAAATAAAAATAGAATTGTCTCCATTTTCTAGGGAAAATATTTTTTAGAAAAAGAAGGATTTTTAATCTAAGGGGTTGAATATAATTATAATGCTTCGTTATTATTATCCTAAGATTCATATATAAAAT
>Ga0315277_10011847_pt1 | contig 10958 bp, 4 predicted proteins | sample YL17G05_15_MG_FD_203695 | JGI IMG/M metagenome (GOLD analysis project Ga0315277, IMG submission 203695) | Sediment microbial communities from Yellowstone Lake, YNP, Wyoming, USA - YL17G05_15 | ecosystem: Environmental > Aquatic > Freshwater > Lake > Sediment | place: USA: Wyoming | collected... | reverse complement strand
CAACAAATACTGTGGACTTTGCGATAGGCTCAATTTCAAGCCGTCGGATTTCCAGGAAAGGGTGGTTTCGGCGCCAAGCATGTCGAGGAGCGTCCCCCTGCCCGCTTTCAGCGGCACCGTGACGTCGTGTTTTTCTCCAAGGGTCCACAAGGCTAGCGCCTCGCTTTGGCCCTTTTTCATCTTCAGCACAAAATCCTTCTCCCTGCCCCCATCGAGCCGTTCGGCAATCGAATAGCCTTCGAGCGTGCGCGCCAAAATCTTGGCCGCGTTGTAGGCCGCCTTGGGCTTCAGATCGTGCATCACGGTTCCGAACTGGTGTTCGCGCTCATTGGGATTGGTTCCGTCATTCTTCCAGTCATACCAAATACTGATGGGCACGCGCTGATAGAGGTTTACCAGGAACTCGCGCACAAGATATTGCGCCTGCTGCTCTTCGGAGAGACGCGATTTGTCCCCGTTGACGTGCGAATATCCCCATTCGCCCGAAATAATGGGAATCTCTTTTCCCTCGGGCGCATACTTCTTGATGAGCTCGCGGAGCTTGGCGTAGTCCTCGATGACCGTTTCGGGCGGTCTTGGGCGATACGGATGAACCGAGACGGCGTCAACCCACTTGAGCAGCCCCTTCCTGAAACAGTCCTCAAGCCACGGAAGCGGGATTTCGGACGAGGCCGGAGCGATGACCGGCGCCGTGGGATCGGCTTCTCGAATGCGCGGCGCCGTTGCTTCGACGAGCTTGCAGTAGTCGTCAACGCTCGGCTGCGGTTTCCAGAAACCGATGTTCGGCTCATTCCAGATTTCCCAGACAATTCCTTTCTTTGCATATCGTTTGGCGGCCGCGGCGGCAAACGCGGCGAACGCCTTGCGCCCTTCGTCGGTGCGCACCGACCGCTCCGATTCATAGAGCCGATTGCTGTAGTCGAGAATGTAAAGGATCGCGATGCCGCGTTTGAAGCAACCTTCGGTTAGAGCGTCGGTGCCGGTTTTGTCAAAATTGTAAACGCCTTTCTCTCTCTCGATGGAATCCCACCCCATGTCCATCCGGATGAACTTGAAACCTGCCTCGGCGATCAAATCGAGATCGCGGGGTTCGCCCTTAAAATGAATGTTGACGCCAAAGCCGTTGGGCACAGCGAGTTGGGGCAGTGAAGTTTCGGCCGCCCGAAGATGCACGGTCGTTCCGAGAGTGGAGCACAGAACGAAAGCCAGCCACCTCTGTTTCCCGATCAGCGATTGCGCAATCTTCCGAAGGACTCGTGATGCACCGTTGGCTTTGACGTTACTCATCTCATTCTTCTCCTGCTTGGGACTATGAATCTGCACTCCGTCTATTTCGTACGCGGGTCAGCTTCTTCCTAATTGTAAGGAAAGCCGCAGTCAAGCCGTTTGCAGTGCTATGCAACACGGGCTTGCCGGATTGGCACAGCACGAGAATTCTGCCACCTCATCCGCGAGCGAGAAGATCATCGAGAACGTCTTCGAAGCGATAGAGGCCGGACGGGGCGCTGGAGAGCCATTCGGCGGCGCGAAGGGCACCGTCGGCGAATCCCTCGCGCGAACGAGCCTGATGTTCGAGCGTAATCGAGTCGTGCGGGCTTTCAATGCCCACGCGATGAATCCCCGTGACCCACCCCGTGCGAGTCGAAACCACCTGGAGTTGGTCGGGGGAGATTGCGCCATCGAGAGCGGGCGGTGCGACACGCTTCTTGGTACGACTGTGCGCGAGGACGATTTCGGCTAAACGGCGCGCAGTGCCACTGGGGGCGTCCGCCTTGGCGCAATGGTGCGTCTCGGAAATGTAAATGTCGCGATCGGCCAGCGCGCCAAACAGCTCGGCCGCCCGTTCGACCAGACGATAGAACAGATTGACGCCAACGGAGAAATTGGCGCCGTAAAGAACCGCGCCGTTGTGCTTCTTGACGGCAGCAGCAACTTCCTCGATCCGTTGATACCAGCCGGTCGTGCCAACAACCACGCGCTTGCCCAATTGGCAAAGACGAAGCAGATTGCCGGTGGCGGCATTGGGGGTCGTGAACTCCAAACAGACTTCGGCGGGTTCGACGGCCCTAGCCGTCAGGCGAGAAGAGGCTTTCTCGCGGACCGCAGGATCTACGATCGCGACGATTTCGTGGCCGCGCGCAACGGCCAATGCCTCGATGACTTTTCCCATTTTGCCATATCCGACAAGTGCCAGTTTCATGCTGCTCCTTCTCCCCGTTATCTTTTTCCCGGCTTTTCTCTCAGATTCATACTCGACAGCGAGACAGCCGTTCGTCAAGGGTAAGACATGAATCTTCGTCATCTGACAGTCGAGCGATTTCGAAACCTGGCGCCGATTGATCTCGATCTATCGGAGGGCGTAACGTTGTTCTGGGGACAAAATGCGCAAGGCAAGACGAATCTGCTCGAGGCGGTTCACTACCTGGCCACGGGACGATCGTTTCGCACGCGGTGGGATCGCGAATGCCTGCCGTGGGACGCCGAGCCGCAAACCGTTGCTCGGATCGAGGGCCGTGTGGACCGGGCAACGACCTCACATCATTTGGCCATCTCGCTGACGGAACGGACCAAACTTGCGTGGGTGGACGGCAAAGCGCTAACGCGGCTGGCCGATCTTCTGGGAAAACTCACGGTGGTTTTGGTTACGCCCGATGACATCGGAATTGCCGGCGGCTCGCCGGCGATGCGGCGGCGGTTTCTGGACATGGCCTTGAGCCAGATCAGTTCGACCTATCTGCGACATTTGCAGAGCTACATCGAGGCGCTGCGCCAACGCAACGCGGCGCTGCGTTCGGGAGACAGCTCGTTGGGCACGCCATCAGGGGATGGACAGCTCGACCCGTGGGTTGGCCCACTCGTCGAGCACGGCTCCGAGATCAGTCTGGCGCGGCGCGAAGCCGTGGAGGAGATAGCCGCTTTGGCCGGAGACCTTTACGAGCAGATTGCTCCCGGCGATGGAGGCTTGCGCATGGAAACCCGAAGTGGATCGGGTCTGACCGCCGAAGACACACGCGAGCAAGCGCGTGAACGCTTTCGCGAACGATTGCGCCAGGCGGCCGATGCAGAACGAGCACGCGGCCAGACCTTGGTCGGTCCCCATCGCGACGATCTCGTTCCAACAATCGGCGATCGCGAGGCGCGCCATTGCGCCTCCCAAGGCCAGCAACGGTCGGTCGCGTTGGCGCTGCGCTTGGCCGAGGTGCGCTGGATGACAAAACGAACCGGCGAAACGCCGCTTCTGCTGATAGATGATTTGGGCGCGGAGCTCGACCGCGAGCGGCGGTGTCGGCTGTTGTCGCTGTTCGGAGCACAAGTGCAAACCCTGGCCACGACGGCCGGCGATCCCGAACCGCTGCGACAGATGATTGGCGCCGGTCGCGCAATTGAGGTTCGCCGGGGAATGTTGAGGGCGAATCTGGAATGATGGAAGCGGGGAGCCACCGGAAGGATCGTGCGGAAAAAATGAAAGAATTGTGTTGACTTAAGTTAGGCGCAAAACCTACCGTGGGCGCTGGTATAGAGTGCTATGCGTTATAAGACAATGCCCCGCAATTCATACCCATTCAACTCCCGGCACGAGGGGAGGAAACCATCCCAGTAACACCATGATGTCTTCGTGGAAAGGTACCAACAACAGGCGTCAATGGAGTCAGTGAGAAGAGTCGGTTGAGACACACACGGGGAGACTGGGAGGCAGGGCAAGCGTGAAGCGTCGTGCCAAGCGGTGCCTAGGTGTTGATATCGGAAGCACATCGCTCAAGGTGGCCGAGCTGTCGCAAGATCGGTCGGGTGTGATTGTTCAGCGGCTGATCGAGGCGCCGCTGGATGTGACGCCCGAGACACCGGCCGATGCGCGATGGGCGGCGGTCGTGCAAACGTTGCGCGACGTGCTCCGGGAGAACAAGATCAGCACACGCCAGTGTGTGATTGCGCTGCCGGGCCATGCCGTTTTTGTCCGGCGGGTCCGGTTGCCGCGCACGACCGACGAACGCCTCCAAAGGATCGTCCGGTTCGAAGCGCGTCAACAGATTCCCTTCCCTCTCGAACAAACCCTCTTGCAGTATCAGATTTCCTCGACCGACGTGCCCGACGAGGTCGAGGTGTTGATGGTGGCCATCAAGCGCGAGATCGTGGACAACTACATGCATCTCATCCGCCGGCTCGGATTGCGCCTAACCCGACTTGGTGTGAGCTCATTCGCGCTATTCAACTTTCATATGTTCGACGCGGGGATTGAACCCGAAGAGTTTTCGTTCGAAGAAGCACCAACCGCCAAGATCGAGCCGGTGCCAGCGGAAAAACCCGAGGCCCCGGCCGAAAAGCCGGCAGCAGAAAAACCGGCAAAGGCCCGTGGGTTCATGGCCAACCTCAAAAACCTTATGTCACGCAAGAAAAAACCTGCCGCCCCGGCAGAAGAGCCGGTCGCCGAGGAGCCGAGCAGTCGCGAACTGGTCCCGGTGGCAACGGCTGCCGAAGAAGTAAAAGCGTACGTCAATATCGGCGCCAGCACAATGGATCTGGCCATTGATCGGGGAGGAAGGTCGAAAATCATCGGATTTGCCCGCAGCATCCCGGTGGCCGGTCACCAGATGACCCGGATCATCCAGGAGCGCTGTGGTTGCGAGAGTTTCGCCCAGGCCGAGCGAATCAAGCGGGAGCAGACGGTGGTTGGGTCGGCCATGGCAACCGTTCCGGCCGACCGCTATAACGAACAGGCCTGTCGGGTGATCATGCCGATCGTAGATCGGATGGTCGCCGAGATTCGACGCTCCCTGGATTTCTACATTTCGCAACCCGACGGCGTGGCCGTGGATCGGGTCATTCTCAGCGGCGGCCAGGTGGCGTTGCCCAACTTGGCCACGTACGTGGAGGAACGGCTCGGCGTGCCGGTCGAGGTGGCCAAGGAGATTCACAATCCTCTGTGCCGGTCCAATGCTCGGCCCGGGACCAACCTGACGAGTTTTCTTGTCAGCATCGGCTTGGCCCTGCAAGGGCTGGGCGAGGGATGCATTACCATCGATTTCCTGCCGGAGCAATTGAAGGGCTGGATCGAGTTCAAACGTAAGAACATTCAGTTGGGCGTCCAGGCCGCCTTGCTGGCCGCTATGCTTTTCATTGGCTCGCAAATCGGCAACCAGATGATCTTCCTGTGGCACCAAGTCGGGCGCGAGATGCAGTTGGTCATAGACGGATCGGGAACGCTCAACAAGAGTTTCGAAAGTGCCAAACAGCGACAGGGCCGTGTGGGATTCGCCATTGCCTTGCTGAACCGCGCCTCCTCCATGGCGGAAGAATTCGGGCTGGATCGGGACTACTTCTTCAAAGTGCTGTTGCTGATCCAATCGGTTCGTCCCCCGGACGTGTATTTGAACGATGTCAATATGGGACCGAGTGGCGATGTGACGATCGAAGCCTATACCGACCAACCGAAGTCTGCGGCTCAGATGACCCACGCAATGAAGACATTGCCGGAGGTTGAAAAAGCGACGCTGAAGGGGCTACCCACCCAGGTTCGCGACCTGAGTGGTGTGGGTCGCGCTGTGGTTTACCGGTTCCAGATAACAGCGCAGATCAAAGGGAAACGTTCGAAGATTGCTCCCAGCCCAACACCTGAGGGTTGGTATGGCGGTGGTACGGATTGGCGTTCCCTCCGAAGACCGCCGGGAGCACCACCTCCTCCTGCAGCTCCACCGGGGCCCGGTGGTCCACGTCGGCCATCGGAGGGGACGCAGGTGGAGAGTTAACTAAGGAGATCACACGAGCGAATCCCGTCGCCCAATGTGCCGGAAAAGAAGGGGAGAAAATCTGTCGTTATAGTGCTTTGTGCTTGACCGTATTATTTGAGGATGGGAAATTTCGACCGTGAATGAGTGGTTGTTGGCCCAATGGAACCGTCTGCGCCGCAAGGTAGATCGAATCGTGGTAGGCGCCTTAGTTGTTCTGTTGGGGGTAATGGGTTTTTTATACTGGACTGAGCAACAATTGCCCAAACCGACGGTGCCGCCGTTGGTGAAAGTGCCGGTCAACACGCCGCCGGCGGAGTGGGAGGTTTTTAAGAAACGGTTTGTTCACCCCAAAGAGATTCGCAAGAGTTCGGATTTGCAGCTGCGAGGACTGTTGGATTATAATATGTTTGATCCGCGCAGTGTCTCGATCCAGACGGACCTAACGGCCCGGCTGGACAAGCTGTTCGAAAAAGCTCAGGAGGCTTTCCTGAAGAACGATCTGGCAACAGCAGAACGAATTTGCAATGACATCATCAACCAGATGTCATCGCATCGCAACACGGTGGAGTTGTTGAATCTGATCAGTAGCAAGAGAAAAGAACAGGAGAAAACACCACCCAAGACGCCGTAGGAAGGCTGCGATTGGAGCGTGTATTCGAGGATTGACGATCACGAATGTTTGTGGCTGTGCTCTCGTGGACTGATGGGGTGCCTGTGTAGTTCGAGAGTGCGGCGAGGTGACACAGGCTTGCAGCCTGTGAGACTCAACACCATCAGACTGTAGAGGGGTAACCGGGTAGATGAAGACGCTGACATCGTTCCGCGCCCGCATCGTGCAGTGCCTTGTATCCGTGTCCGTGTGGATGATCTGCGTGGGGGTTGGCAGTGCGGCCTCAACGGACCAACCGGATATGACAACGTTCGGCCAGAGCAAACAGGCGGTCGTTGCCGAAACCATATCTGGTGCTCAGCAATTCTATCGGGAAGCCAATTTTGAGAAAACCCTGCTGTATCTGGGTCGCGCCCAGCGTTTGGCTCCCGACGATCCGACGATCCAAACCATGAACCGCGAGTGCGAGGCCAGGATCGCGCAAAAGCGCGCGCTCCAGAAACGAGTGCCTCAGGATCCGGCCAGCCTGAAACGTTACATAGACGGCAAATACGAGGACTCCAGAAAGCTGTTCAATCGGCGCGACTACCCAGCAGCCAACGAGGGATTTGAAACCGTCTGGTTGCTGGCCGGCAACTACCGCGACACATGGAACTATCTGACGCGCATCCGCTCGATGAAAACGACACCTGCACCCCCCGCCCCGGCAAGCGAATCGTCGCGGCCGGCGGCCATAAATGTCGGTCAGGGGGCCGACCGACCGAGCCAGACCCCGACCGTTGAGAGCAGCGCACCCGGCGCCGACGAAATGGCGCGCAAGCAGGCTGAGGAAGAAAAACGCCAACGGGAAATGGCCATTGAAACGGCCCTCGCAGACGGAAAACAGGCCCTAAAAGCCCGCCAGTGGGATGCCGCACAGGCGGCCTTCGAAAAAGTTCGCCAGCTCGATCCCAACAATCGTGAGGCCAACCGGTCGCTGGCAAAAATCGAGAGCGAACGCAAAGCCGACCAGGAACGGATCGCCAAAGAGCAAGAGGAGGAGGCTCGCGAACAGGCTCGCCTCAAAACTGAACAAGAGCAACGCGACCGCCAGGGGCAAATTGACGCGGCGTTGACGCAGGGCAAGGAACTCCTGGAAGCGCGCCAGTGGGATGGCGCACGCACGTCATTCGAAAAAGCCCTTCTGTTGGATCCCAATAATCGTCCGGCCAAGCGGGCGCTGACGCAAATTGATAACGAACGCAAGGCCGACCAGGAACGGATCGCCAAAGCGCAGGAGGAAAAGCAGCGCGAACAGGCTCGTCTTCAGGCTGACCAACAGGAGCGCGAACGCGCGGCACGCGAAGAGACCGAACGCCAGAAGGCCGCAGCCATCAGCAACGACTTGCGTCTTGCGCGTAGTCACCTCAAGAACGAGCGGTTGGATGCCGCCGACGAGGCTTATAAGAGCGTTCTGGCACAAGACCCAAACAATGCGGAAGCGAAGGCCGGCCTGGAAGAAATCACGAAGGCCCGAGACGGGGCCGCGGCGCGCGCTCGCCAGGAACAAGAGCGCAAGCAGGTCGAGGAACGCGCGGCAAAACTCACCAGCGATCTCGAATCGGCCAAGTCGCAGTTCAATGCGGACCAATATGACAAGGCGATCGAAATCTATCAGGCCGTCCTCAAACAGGAACCCGAAAACAAAACGGCGTTGAAGGGTATTGAGCGCGCCAACAAGGCCCGAGAGGAACAGCGCGCAGAAGCGCAGCGTCTCGAGGCCGAGCGCAAAGAGGTACAGCGTCGCCAGCAGATTGAAAACAATCTGTCGGCTGCAAAGACACTCGAACGTTCGAACAACTTCGATCAAGCAATTTCATTTTACAACGAAGTCTTTCGAGACGATCCCGAAAATAGAACGGCGTTGCGCGGCGTGGATCGCTGCAAGACAGCCCTGCAGGATCAGCGCCGCGAGGCCGAAAAGGCCCAAGCCAAGCCAACACCGCCAACAGCAGTTACCGTTACACCACCGCCCGCTCCACCACCCGAGCAACCGGCCATGTCGTCTCCGGCAGCAGCGGTGACAACAACGCCGCCTGCGCCGACGCCTCCTCCGTCGCCCACCACCGAGACGAAACCCCCGGTTGAGGTCGCCGTGGCCCGGCCACCGGAGAAAGCCACCGCACCGCCCGCGATCGCGGATTCTCGCCGGCAAGCGAAAACCAAATATGATGAAGCGCAAAAAGCGATCGAGGCGGGACAATACGATCGCGCGCTGGCGCTTCTGAACGAAGCGGTGCAGATTGATTCCAGCTTCGATCCGGCACGCCAGCAGGCGCGCGAGTTGCGGGCGCTGCTGTCGCAACAGACCACGCCGACACGTCCGCCGGTCGAGGTCGCGGCAGAATCGAAGAAGAAAGCCGAGCCGGAAGGCGAAGCCCAGGCGCAGAAAGAAGCCGAAGCGGAGGCGGCGCGAAAGAAAGCGGAAGCCGATGCCGAGGCGGAAAAGAAAGCGAAAGCCGCGGCCGAAGCAGAGCAGAAGAAGCAAACCGAGCAAACCGCCGCACGTTTCGTGGACGAAGCGCGCGACTTGATTGCGAAACAAGACTGGGACGGCGCGGAGAAGAAATCGCAGGAGGCGCTTCAGCTGAATCCCAACAATAGCCGAGCCAAAGCGCTCCTGGAGGATGCCCGAAAGGGTCGTCAGCGAGCGGCCGACCGCGAGATCAAGAACCGCATCTCGCAAGCCGAGACTCTGTTGAACAGTGGGCGAACGCCGGAAGCAATCACTCTCCTCGAAGAAATTCGGAAAGCCGATCCCAACAACGTGGACGCCCAGAAACTGTGGCGGCAGGCCCAAGGCAAACTGGAGGTCCAAAAGAAAAGCGAGACGGCCAAGGTCGAAGGGGCGAGACGCGAACAGATTAATCGGTTGCTCGCGGAAGGGATGGCCGCCTATCAGCGAAATGATCTCAAGACCGCCGTCGAGAAATGGAACGAGGTGCTGCTGATTGATCCCAACAACCAGACGGCAGCCAACTATCTGAAAGAAACAAACACGGCCTATCAGGAATATCTCAAGAAAGAAGAGGCGAAGAAAAAGGAAGCGGAAGTCGAGACGGCCGCGGCAGCCAAAATGGAAGAGAAAATCACGGTCGAGGTCAAGCCGGGCACGCGGTTGCATGAATTCCTCAATACGCTTTCGTTTGTCACCGGCATCAACTTCGTGGTTGCGCACGGCGCGGATGCCACGATTGTCGCCAAGTTTGAGGACAAGCGACTCCGTGAGATTCTTGACACCGTCCTGCCGCCCAACGGGTTGAGCTGGAAGCGCGACCGAGACATCATAACGGTCATGCCCGACATTAGCCCGCGCATGTTCAAGCTGGATTCGGATCTGATGCAGAAGGTCCAACGGCTGTATGAAACCAATGAATTGCAACGCATCCTGTGGGGGGCGGACACGCCGCCGATCAGCGGGATTGAACTCAGCCTCGATGATCGCGAGTTCCTGTTGATCATGAACGACACAAAGAAGAACCAGACCAAGATGGCGGAGTTTCTCGAAACGCTTCGCGTGCAGACACCCGTTAAGATGGTCACGCGGATGTATGCGGTGCGCAAGGACCTGGCCAAGGACATCAAGACGCTGGTCGAGGCTATGCTCCGAACCGAGGCGGTGCCCGAGTTTGAGGCCGAACGAAAGGTGATTCTGGCGGAATCGGAGGAGGGCGCCCAGCTGATCATTCGCGACACGGAAGATCATATTCGCGAAGTGGAAAAGATGCTCCAAGACAAGGATTTCCTGCAGCATCTGGAACGAGCCGAGCTGGAGGTTTACACGGTCAATCTCACGCCGCGCAACGTGCTCACCGAGAATAAGGAAATGGTTGCCGCGTGGGCCTCGGACATTGTGGAAGTCATAGACACGATGCTGTATCATGATCCGGGCCGTGAGGAGTCACGAAAAGCGGGGCGGCGCCGCTGGTTTGACGAAAACACTCTGCAGCTGACGATCACCGATACGCCGGCCAACATTCGAAAAGTCGCCGAGTTCGTCGAAGCATTGCCGCAGCTCGAACCCAAGATGCGGTCGAAGATCCTCTTTCTGGAAAACGCGCTCGCGGGCGACTTGGCCAGTCGCCTGGAAGAGGTGTTGGGGATCGCGGGAGCAGCCGGGGGAGTCACAGGGGCGGCTCAAGGCAACGAAGCCAGTCTCTCGATGCGTGTCGAGGACGAGCGCACGTTCCGCGACCTGAGTATTCGACTGGTGCGCGTGGAGGAAAACAACTTTGGCGATGAGAACGACGACAGTTGCCAAATGGTGGTACGCCTCCGCAGCGGCCCATCGAGTGATTTGAGCATTGTCGAGTATCGGTCGGAAACATTCGAGGAATACGAAATCTATGCCGAAAAAGTGGATCCTTCGTCGGTGCCGGGTGAAGGAAGGGCGCGCATTCGAGTGACTTATCGGCCCGAGCTGGCTCCGGGAGGTCCGACCGAAGTTTTGCCGCCTACGCAACAGCAGGGCGCCGGCGCGCCGGCTGGCGGACCCGCAGGGCCACAACTGCCGGAAATCGAGATTACCCCGTTTGAAGATCTGAACGCCTTGCTCATTCGCTATCGCAACTCGGCCGAGTTTG
>Ga0315277_10011846_pt1 | contig 10959 bp, 10 predicted proteins | sample YL17G05_15_MG_FD_203695 | JGI IMG/M metagenome (GOLD analysis project Ga0315277, IMG submission 203695) | Sediment microbial communities from Yellowstone Lake, YNP, Wyoming, USA - YL17G05_15 | ecosystem: Environmental > Aquatic > Freshwater > Lake > Sediment | place: USA: Wyoming | collected... | reverse complement strand
GGATGTCGCAGACAGAGTCCTGCGGGGGATGAAGAAGGGAATTGAGAAGTTCAATGTGCCCATCGTGGGCGGACACCTGCACCCGGACACACCCTACAGCGCCCTGGACGTCGCCATCCTCGGCAAAGCTAAGAAGGATGCTGTGATCTTGAGCAGCACGGCGCGGGCGGGAGAGGCAATAATAGCTGCGGCCGACCTGGACGGCAAGGCCCACCCCAAGTTTTCCATCAACTTCGACTCCACCAGCTTCAAGGACCAAGAGACGCTGCTCATGCAGCTGGGCGCGATGCGGGAGCTGGGCGAGTCGGGTCTGGTCAAGGCAGGCAAGGACATCAGCAATCCCGGATTGCTGGGCACCCTGGGAATGCTGCTGGAGACGAGCGGCGTGGGCGCTGTGGTGGACTTGGACAAGATCCCCGTTCCGGAGGGCCTGGACCTGCCTAGCTGGCTGAAGATGTACCCAGGGATGGGATTCGTGGTGACCGCCAAGCCAAAGAAGGCAAAAGAGGTCCTGGAGGTGTTCCAGAAGCGCGGCCTGACCGCGGCAGTGATCGGAGAGGTGACGGAGGAGCGTAAGCTTCTGATTCGCTCGGGAAGCGAAGAGACAGTCCTCTTCGATCTGGAAAAGGAGTGCGTGACTGGAATAAAATAAAGGTGATCTCATGGACTCCGTCTTTGTGCATTCTATGCAGGAGAAGGCCAGGGCCAGGCACGCCCGCATCGGCATCGGGATCTGGAATGCAGACGCAGAGCTGATAGCATCCCTGCAGTCGGCCACAGAGTTTGCCGATCTGCTCCTGGTGGGCGAGCCCTGCTGCGACTGCGCTTTGGATTACGTCACCACAAAAGAGCCCTGGCGCGAATTGGTCCGGCTCTTAGCCGAAGGCGAGATCGAAGGCGCAGTGCGGGGGAACCTGCCGGCAGGCAGGACCATGCGGGCCCTGGCGGAGCGCTTTGATGTCAAGGTGAAGCGGCTGGCTCTCCTGGAGCTTTCCGGCTGGTCGTTCTTGCTCGGTCCGGTGGGCATCGACGAGGGTGAGACGATCTCCGACCGGCTGGGACTGGTGCTGGGCGGAGCGAGATTTCTGCAGCGTCTGGGAGTCTTGCCAAAAGCGTCCGTCCTCTCCGGCGGCAGGATGGAGGACCTGGGAAGGAGCGAGCGGGTGGACAGGAGCCTGGCCGAGGGCGAGCTGATCGCCGCGCGCGCGCGTGAGGCGGGCGTGGAGGCGCAGCACAGGGGAATATTGATCGAGAGCTGTCAGGGAGACGACATCATCATTGCCCCAGAGGGCGTTTCGGGAAATCTGATCTTCCGGACACTACTATTATTATGCGGCGCCAACTCCTATGGAGCCCCGGTGCTGATGGATCAGGTATTCGTGGACTCCAGCCGGGCACGGGGCAACTTCGACGGGCCAATCATGCTGGCGAGTAGCATGGTGGGGATGAGGGAAGATAGCAGAATGGAAAAATAAAAAGAATCGAATTTGGCGTCCAATCTTGCCCCTATGGTTATGGCATAATTATCATTCCCGTCTTGCTCCAGAGCAGTTTGCCGTCGTCTCCTTTCACTGCCTGTACCTCGTTATCCCCGGATTCCCCAGCCTGTAGACGATCAGGTCCTTCTTTCCATCACCGGTCAGATCGGGTCCAGCTGTGGCAAAGGCCAGGGAGCTGCCGAATGACTTCTGCCAGAGCAGCCTTCCATCCGCACCCTGAATAACCGCTATCTCACTGCTGGTAGTATTGTTGGCAAAGCTCATCAGATAGACCACCAGCTCGTCTTTCCCGTCTCCGTTAAGATCCGGAGCCGGAGCTGCCAGGGCGAGGCAAGAGAAGGTTTTATGCCAGAGCGTTGAGCGGTTTGAACTGTCTATAGCCGCTATGGTAGTGGTGATGTCTTGCGAAGATTCATTCAGTCCATAAACTGCATCTATGCTGTCCTGCAGGAGGTCTCCGGTGAAGTTGCCGGCCGGATATTCGATGGCCACAGCCCCAGGAAAGATCCTTGCATCCAGCTCTGTGCCATCGGCACCACTGACAAGGGCAATCTTGGTGGCCACGGTATTGTTCAGGCTATCGATGCCGAATACGTGCACTATGAACTCAGAGGCGTTGTCTCCCGTGGTGTCTTTGGCGGGGTAGGCAAAGGTGACGGCAAATATCTGGGGCTTGCTCCAGATCTCCGTGCCATTGCTGCCATCCAGGACCGCTATGCTGCTGTAAGGGATGAACTTCGTTCCCGCTAAAACTACATCCACCATTATGTCCGTTCGGCCGTCGCCATTGAGATCCCCAGCAGGTGAGGCAAAGGCCAGAGAATCAGGGTAATCCTTCGCCCATAGAACACTTCCATTCCTTCCGCTCATGGCCGATATCTCCGAGCGGAAGGCATAGGTCTCGGGATCGCTGGTGATGTTCAGAACCAGCAGGTCCGTGGCGTTGTCCTGGTTGAGATCCGAGATCGGAAAGGCCAGACTCATAATCCCTTGGGCGGCGGAAAGTTGTGAGTGTAGGTCGGTTTCGTAAGTGTAATCTGAGAAGTCCATGAGCGTTTGGTCGCTCATGGTTTCCATCCATAGATCTCCGAGCGATGCAAACGTGTTATCCTGGGCTGCCCCTGAGGCCAGCAACAAAGACCAGGCGATCAGAAAGAATGCTATTGCTTTTATGATTAATCCCCCTATCCTTTATCAGCCAAATTGTGGTTAAAGGATATGAATCTTCGCCCTTCATCTCTAATGCATCAAAGATCCCTCTCGCTGCTTGGCACGATAGAGTATGTCATCTAGCTCATAAAAATTGTTCCGGTTCAGATCTTGCTGAATCAGTTCTTTGTTCTCTTGAGCTGCCTCATAATCGGGATCAAACTCCAGGGCCTTATTGAAGCATGATAGAGCATCCTGATATTTCCCCTGCTCCCGAAGGACGAGGCCTTTGAAGAACCAGATATCCGCGTTGGAAGAATTCGATATCAGAGCCAGATCAAAGTTGTCGATGGCCTCGCTATATCTACCAAGATTGGCAAGTGCCAGGCCTCTGCCTATCAAAATGGTGGCGTTCGAAGAGTCAAGTTCTAAGGCTTTGTCATAGCTGGCAACGGCTTTCTCGTAGCTGCCGTCGAGGGAGAGCAAACGAGCCTCGGCAAGCCAATAGTTTGCAGTGTATTCTCCAAAGGCAGGCAAGATACAGATTGTAGCCAACGCCAGAACAGTGAAAATAGTGAACCTCATAGCAGCCTCATCTCTCAAAAGGTAATATATTTCTATCCCCTACAGTCCATCCAGGCCCTGCTCCAGATCGGCCACGATATCCTCCCCATCCTCGATGCCCACCGATACTCTCACCAGGCCATCGCTTATCCCCAGCTTTTGCCGCATCTCTCTTGGCACAACCGCATGGGTCATGGAGGCAGGGTGCTCGATCAGGGTGTCCACCGATCCCAGGCTGACCGCCAGGCTGCAAAGCTTCAAACCGTTCATGAGCCTGCGCCCTGCCTCCTGGCCTCCTTTTAATTCAAAGGAGAGCATGCCGCCAAATCCGCTCATCTGCCGCTTTGCCAGCCCGTGCTGCGCATGGCTGGCCAGGCCGGGATAGTTCACTTTCTCTACCTGGGGATGGGACTCCAGGAACTGTGCCAGCTGCATGGCATTCTGCGCGTGCCTCGCCATTCGCAGGTGCAGGGTCTTCAGACCCCGCAGGCAGAGCCAGGCCTCGTGGGTTCCCATGGTACCTCCCGTCAGAAGTGCCGGGCGCTTCATGCTCTTTATCAGCTCCTTCGACGCCACTGCCACTCCACCCAGCAGATCGCCGTGGCCGCCGATGTACTTGGTGCAGCTCTCCACCACAGCATCCGCCCCCAGCTGCAAGGGGCGCTGGAAGTAAGGTGTGGCGAAGGTGTTGTCCACCACAAAGACGGCTCCTGCCTCATGGGATAGCTCGCTGATCCTGCCAATATCACAGATCGCCATGGTGGGATTGGCGGGCGACTCCAGAAAAACCAATCTGGTGCTCTCTCGCAAGCCTGCCCTGACCTTTCTCGGGTCAGTGGTATCCACAAAGCTGACCTCAATTCCCAGTCTGGTGAGAAGGGAGGAGAAGAGCCCATACGTCCCGCCATAGATGACATCGCCAGAGAGCAGATGATCTCCTGCCTTCAGCAGCGAGAGGGCCAGCGTCGTCTCCGCTGCCATTCCCGAAGAGAAGGCCAGACCGGCATCACCTCCTTCCAGGGAGCATATCTTCTCGACTAAGGCCGCATGCGTAGGCGTGTTGGGCGGAGAGCGGATGTACCTGTATCCCGGCCCGCCGGAAAAGGTTGATGCCGCCTGCTCGGCGTTCTCGAACACAAACGTGGAGGTCTGGTAGATGGGCGTGGCATGAGCCCCGAAGGGGTTATGCCCTTCTCCGGCATGGATGCAGCGCGTGCCAAAGCCTGGATCATTCTTCAAATCACTCACCCCATTATTGCAGGACCTGAAATGAAATATAACTTCCTCTCCGGGCATCCAACATCTTTAAAGTCCAGGATATCTACAGCCAGGGTAGAATAGGAGACTTATTCAATGCTGGAAAGGCTCAAAAAATCACTGCTGGAGGCTCCCGTCTTCAAGAGAGGGAGCTACAATTACTTCATACATCCCATCACCGATGGCGTACCCGAGATCAAGCCGGAGCTGATCCGAGAAGTGGTGGGACACATCGTGCGCATTGCCGATCTGGAGGTGGATAAGATCGTGACCGTCGAGGCCATGGGAATTCCCATCGGCATCGCTCTATCCATTATTTGCGACATTCCTCTGGTGATAATCCGCAAGCGCAAATACGGACTGCCCGGCGAGATCGAGGTCAGCCAGGTGACAGGCTACTCCAAGTCGCAGCTCTTCCTGAACGGCATCAAGAAGGGGGACCGGGTCATCGTGGTGGACGATGTGATCAGCACGGGAGGAACGCTCCTCGCCACCCTTGAATCTCTAAAAGTCGCAGGAGCAATGGTGAAGGATGTGGTGGTGGTGATACAGCGAGGAGATGGTGCTTCGAGGCTGAGATCCAAAGGATACGGGATCAAAACCATGGTTTCGGTCGAGGTGGATGAGAGACAGGTAACCAAGGTTATCGAGTCTGATAATAGCTCCAGATGATCACGAGATAGCAGGGGCATCCCATGAGCCCGGAAAGAAGCCTGGAAGAGGATCTCTATGCTGAGACCCAGAAGTGGCTAAAGAGGGCAGAGGATCTCTTTGCCAGAATCTCGGGGGACGAGCATTTCCTGGAGAACATCTCCGCTTACATCTGCGACTCCCGTCACTTTCTGGAGGCAGGAGACCTGATTCGGGCCTTTGAGGCTGTGGTTTGGGCCTGGGCCTGGATGGAGATCGGCCTGGAGACGAAGTCGTTGCAGCGGAAAGATTGATGGAATGTTGATATCTCAGCCGAAGATAAGCAGGCCGACCAGCAGAGAGGCCAGGTTGGCGGTCAAAGATATCAGCAAGGCTTTGGGAAGACTCACCTCCATGAGGAGAACGATGAACATGCTCTCCACCAGCACCACCGCCATCTCCAGGGGGTAAAGCTCGTGGAGCTGATAATTATAGAGGTAGTTGAAGAGGGGATTGGTGAAAGAGTTGATCAGAATGGAGTATAAAAGGAGCTGCAAAGGATCTCTTCGCAGTATGAGGAGATAGACCGCATACTCAGTCAAGATGGTGAGCAGAAGGGCGACGGCTAAGGAGTGAAGAAAATTCATCTGCATCGTCTCCATAGCCTTCGTCTTAATATTATCAATACTATCATCAGAAAAGCCAGGAAGGGGATGCCGAAGAACCAGATGCTATAAGTGAGATTGGAAAAAAGGTCGAAGGTCATAACTTTGGGAGATCAGGCATCTGGACCATCAACTCTGCAAATTATGCCCACAGGTAACCAAGACTCCTTCTGAAATTCATGGCCCAAGATTTGACGGGCTCTGGGATTCGCTCTCTCGAAATATAATCCCTATTCCGGAGGAAGCTCCTGAATGGTACCGTTCTCGTAGTAGTACAGCATCTTGGTCTTGGAGATGTTCAAAGCCTGGTCTGAAATGCTGTCAACCTTCAAGTAGACTTCTATCTTTTTAAGAGGAATTCTCTCTTCCACAGAGATCGACTTTGGCAGCGTAAGGTTTGCAGAGACTATCCTTGGATTGTCCTGGCAGTATTGGGTGCAGTTGACGGTCTCCTGGTTATACTCATCTCTCTGGCTGAAGAATTTATCCCGGTCAAAGTCCGAAGCCCTCATGGCATGAACTATGAAGCTGTCAAACTTGTATCCTCCGCCAAAGGTGCCTGCGCTGTTGACGAGGGAGGCATAATCCCACCCCTGCATGGCGCTGCTGGTAAGAAATACGTAGTCGGGGAAGTCATTCACATTGGAGATAATATATTCGTAGCTCTGCTCTCTCCAGCCTTCGACTTTCAAATCAGCCAAAACACAAAAAGAAAGGAGCAGCAATCCTAAAAGCGCAACGGCGGCTATCTTTCCTGTGGAAGGCCAAATCCTCCATCCTCGGCGAGTCATCTCATCATCTCGCCAATAATGAAAGTCCACAAAGTATTTCCCTTTTTCGAGGCCACAGATTTATGAATTATAAAAGAAGAGGATGCCAGATGGCTGCCATCCTCTCGCATCTATTCTAAGCCCCGTTTATGCCGGGTCCCTCAAATCCGCTGAGCTTCTGCAATATCACCTGCTCCTGCTGCAGATTGCTGTCTCCGACGGCCTGCATCTCTCTCTGGAAATAATCTTTGAACTGGCTGAACAGCTCTCTGTACGGCTCCGAGACCCGAAGCGGCATGGACTGGCGCTCCCACTCGCCCAGCTCCACCGGGATGATAATTCCGTTGGCCAGGGTTACGGAAGGCACGACCTTCAAGCCCTTCTCCTGGGCAGCTCTTTCGTCTATCATCCAGTCCTTGAGCAGATCCACGTAGCGGGAGAGCAGCACCGCCTTGCGAATGCCGCCGTTCTGGTAGATGTCGGGCTTTGCCTCTGCAATCTGCACTTCAGCCTCGTCGCTGTCCTCAACTCCATTCCTGTCCTGATAGCTCACCTTCAGCTTCACATCGCCCTCCGGCGAGAGCTTCTTCAGCTTCACCAGAATCACACCGCCCTTGACCTGGCCCGCTTCAACCTTGGAGGGGAAGAGGGTGTTGACCTTCATGAGCTCTCCTGTGGCCTCGTCCGCCTCAGGAGATCCATAGACCTTCTCTATCCGATATCCCGGAGCCTCCAGGTTGAGGCGAAGATCGAAGACCAGCGGAGTGACCATGTAGTCGAACTCATCGTCCATGCGCTCCTTGAACTCGCTGGCGGAGTGGACAGAGTAGTAGTTGGCTCCCTTGATCTTGGTTATCGCTTCCATCAGCTCGGTGTTGAAGTCCACGCCGATGCCGATGAATGTGGTGTAGATGCCGCGATCTGCGTTATCCTCCAGCATGCGGAACAGTCCCAGGTCGCCGGTCTCGCCAATGTTGGGCATGGCATCGGTGAGGAAGATTATTCTGTTCTCGTACTCCGACTTATTGGCCCCCTGGAACCGGTCGAAGAGCGCTGTGCCCTTCTCCATTCCGACCTCCATATTGGTGCCGTAGGTCTCGTTGATCTCCAGGATGTGTCTCTTCAGCCTCTCCAGGTCTTTGTCCTCCACCGAAGTCAGGGGATCGACCAGGAAGGCGTCGTCGCTGAAGATGACCAGGCCGAAGCGATCGCCTTCTTTCAGGTGGCTCAAGAGGGCGACCACCGATTCATCGGCGATCTGCATCTTGGTCTTGCCCGACTCGTCCGCCTTCAGCTCTACTTTGTTGCCGAAGCGATCGTAGTAGTACTGATCAAAGGGGCTGCCCATGGAGCCGGAGAAGTCCAGAACCACCACCAGGTTCAGCTTCTTTCTCTGGAAATCCTGCAGGCCGGAGTTGAGGCCCACGGAGAGGTAGTATTGAGGCTCCCCGGAGATGGGATCCCTGGAGACGGCGTAGCTGTAGGAGGGGCAGAAGAGCTTCCTGCACTCCTGGAGCGCGCCAGTGTCAAAGTAGTAATCGTAGAAGAGGCCCTCGTAGGTCACATCGCTCGGCAGCGGCAGATAGCCCTGCTCAATGTTCTCTCGGAAGTTGTTGATGTCCTTGGCGCCGCCCGCGGAAAAACCGACGCTCCGACTGGCTACAGGTGCAGCGGCCGAGTAGCTGGCCATCGCTGGCAGGCCCTTGGACATGGTGGGCATAGACTCATTCATCACCTTCTGGCTCTCCCGGACCTGGAACAGGACAGAGCTGCTATTGGAGCCTGGCATTGTGTACCAGACCTCGTAGTCGCCCTTCCGATCCCCGCTAAACCACGCTCCATAGGCTTTGCCCTCCTCGACCGTCCCTTTGAGGATCAGGTCAACGGAGCCTGTGGGATAGCGGCAGTAGAGCGCCAGCTCGCCGCCTGCCGTGGGCAAGAGCATCAGCTTGGCCCAGCTGCCGGGCGGGATCTCCTGAGAGGTGCGCTTCTCCTTCCCTGTGGAATCGACGATCCAAAGGCTGCTGTTCGTCTGCCCTCCGGGCGCTTGGCCTTGGTCCAAGAGCTGATCAGCCTTGGCGGGAGCCTCGGAGCTATACCAGACGTACTCCTGACCGGAAGGCTCTCCCAACGGAGAATCCAGGCCAGCGCCAGGATGCAGGCATGCTAGTGTCATTACTGATAGTGATAATAACAGCCGGATATGCTTCATAAACCACTCCTCCAGAACGGATAATAATACACAATTTTCGTATTTAAGTTCGCCTGAATAGTTCTCATCGGCTAATTGCTAATTATCATTATTACTATTTATAAAATAAAAATCACGATACGTACTTATGTAACGAGCAGCTAATACCAAATAACTGGTAAGTTTGATTATCAAGAGCAGGTGCGATATTTGAGAGATAGGATTTGCTATAGAGGAGAATGCTGGAAGGGAGATCCCCTTCTGCGCTTCTGCTCATTAATCCGCGATCTTGAAACAACTCTTTGGCGGATAGTCTCCCCCGAAGAAGACCTCTGTCACTATCAAGGCTGGATCTGCTTAGGCGCCAAGCCGGAGGTAGCCGCATGAAATCCTATTCTGACATGGATCTCCCCCCAGGCCTGAAAAGCCTGGCGGATCTGGCCCTGGACTTGCGCTGGACGGTCAGACAGACCACCGATAAGATCTGGGAGCTGCTCGATGCCGAGACCTGGGAAAAGACCAAAAATCCCTACCTGATACTGCAGAACGTCTCCGGGGCCCGGCTAGAGGAGGCGGCAAAGGACGAGAACCTCCAAGAAGAGATCCGTTCCTGGCAGGAGAGAAGATCGAAGCTCCTGGAGGAACCAGGCTGGTTTGACAGGAATCACCATATCCGGTCCATTGCCTACTTCAGCATGGAGTTCGGCCTCAGCGAGGCACTGCCCATCTACTCTGGGGGCTTGGGAATCTTGGCTGGAGATCACCTCAAGACCGCCAGCGATCTGGGAGTTCCCATCGTCGGGGTCGGCCTGCTCTATCAACAGGGCTACTTCCGGCAGGTCTTGGCAGAAGACGGCTCCCAGGTGGAGGCCTTTCCCTACAACGATCCTGACACCCTGCCCCTGGTCGAGGTTCGTGATAAGGACGGGTCCAGGCTTAAAGTCAAGATCAACCTTCCGGGAAGACCTCTTCTCTTGAGGGTCTGGCAGGCCAACGTCTGCCGGGTGAACCTCTATCTTCTCGATTCCAACGATCCCTTGAACAGTCCCTGGGATCGGGCCATCACTGCCAACCTCTACGCTCCAGGACAGGAGCGGCGGCTGATCCAGGAGATAGTGCTGGGCATAGGCGGCTGGCAAATGCTGGAGAAGATGGGGATCGACCCGGAGGTCTGTCACTTGAACGAAGGCCATGCCGCCTTCGTGATCCTGGCCAGGGCCTACAGCTTCATGAAGAAGACCGGATGTTCACCCCGCGTGGCCCTCTTGGCCACCCGTGCGGGAAACGTTTTCACCACCCATACCCCAGTGGAGGCGGGATTCGATAGGTTCGATCGGGCCCTGGTGAACAAATATGCCAGGTACTATGCCGATCTGCTGGGCTTCTCCGGTGAAGAGCTGATAGCCATGGGAACGAGAGGGCCAGAGGATAAGGACTGCCCCTTCACCATGGCTCTTCTAGCCCTCAGGGGATGCAGTCATGTAAACGGAGTCAGCCGCCTTCACAGAAAGGTGAGCAGGAGGCTTTTTCAGTCTCACTTTCCCCGCTGGCCTGAGGAGGAGGTTCCTGTGGGGTATGTGACCAACGGCGTCCACATTCCCACCTGGGATTCTCCTGCAGCGCAGCGACTCTGGGCCAAAGCATGTGGCGGGGATAGCGGGCCGGAAAGCATCGATAAATCTTGCGAGGGCATCTCCAGGCTAACCGACTCAGATCTCTGGAACTTCAGGGCTGAGGCCCGCCAGGATCTGGTGGACTACGTCCGCAGACGTTATGCTCGCCAGCTCCAGGAGCACGGGGCATCGACAGAAGTCCTGAAGCTTGCCCGGCATGTCTTGAATCCCAACACCCTGACCTTGGGTTTTGCCAGAAGGGCTACTGCCTATAAGCGCACCAACTTCTTGCTGCGCGACCCGCAGAAGCTGATCAGGCTGTTGACCAACCAGGAGCGTCCCATGCAGCTGGTAATGGCGGCGAAAGCCCATCCTGCCGATGGCATCGGCAAGGAGATGGTGAAGGAGATGGCCAATTTTGCCTCCCGGCCGGAGCTCTTCGATCGGGTGGTCTTCCTGGAGGACTACGATATCGACCTGGCACAGCACCTTCAGCCGGGAGTGGACGTTTGGATCAACACTCCTCGCCGTCCCAACGAAGCCTGCGGCACCAGCGGCATGAAGGTGCTGGCCAACGGGGGACTGAATCTATCCAGCCTGGACGGGTGGTGGGATGAGGCC
>Ga0315277_10011844_pt1 | contig 10961 bp, 11 predicted proteins | sample YL17G05_15_MG_FD_203695 | JGI IMG/M metagenome (GOLD analysis project Ga0315277, IMG submission 203695) | Sediment microbial communities from Yellowstone Lake, YNP, Wyoming, USA - YL17G05_15 | ecosystem: Environmental > Aquatic > Freshwater > Lake > Sediment | place: USA: Wyoming | collected... | reverse complement strand
AACGAGAGACGAGACCTCCCAAGAAGCATGGGAATATTCCCGTGTAAATAAGTTTAATAAAAGAACAATAGCTGCCGTTATTGCTGGCTGCTATCCCGAACCCAAGCTCTAAATGAAACGAAGAGGCTAGCAGAGGTTTGAATTTATGGCGGAGTTTACCCTGAGCGGATTAGACGCCCTGACAAGTCGGGGCTCAGAATGGCGAAGAGCGAAGGGCCCAGAGCATAAAACAGTAAAAGACTCGTAATGGCGGAAAGGAGATAATTCGTGAATGCACTAAGAAAAAGTTCCATCTTGGCCAAAGATTTGACCGCTGATAAAGTAAAAACGAGGCCGAAAGCTAAAAACTCGGTCGAAATTTGTGACACCACCTTTCGTGATGGGCATCAATCCACATTTGCTACAAGGATGCGAACTGAAGATATGGAATGGATGGCCTCTGAAATGAATAAGTGTGGCTTCTACTCTATGGAGGTCTGGGGTGGGGCAACATTCGACGTAGCCCATCGCTTTTTGGGTGAAGACCCTTGGGACAGACCTCGCAAGTTAAAGAAACTCATGCCTGATACTCCGCTACAAATGCTTCTACGGGGGCAGAATTTAGTTGGTTATCGGAACTATCCTGACGATTTGGTTGACGCCTTTGTGGAGCAGGCTGCCGAAGTTGGCATTGATATTTTCCGTGTTTTCGATGCTGTGAATGACGAGCGCAATCACGAGCGTGCTGCCCGGGCAATTAAAAAATGTGGCAAGCATTATCAGGGAGCTATATGTTACTCGCTTACACAGCCCAGGATGGGCGGGCCTATCTATAATCTGGAATACTTTGTCAAAAAAGCTCTCATCCTCCAGGACATGGGTGCCGATTCCATATGTATTAAAGACCAGGCTGGACTTATCTCTCCCTACGATGCCTATGAACTAATCAAAGCCCTTAAGGAAAACTTGGAAGTACCCGTCGATCTCCATACGCATTACACCAGCGGGCAGGGGTCCATGTCTCTGCTGAAAGCCATCGAGGCCGGGGTCGACATCATTGATACCGCTCTGTCCCCCTTTGCTTTACGCTCCTCACATCCAGCTATCGAGCCTCTGGTAGTTGCTCTATATGGCACAAATAGAGATACCGGGCTCGACATTGAGCAGCTATTCAAGTGTGGCCAGATGCTGGAGCAAATCGCGCCTAAATACAGAGATTTTCTGGACACATCGGCAATGTCGGTCATAGACACCGGAGCCCTGGTGCATCAAATTCCCGGCGGCATGACCACGAACCTGGTGGCGCAGCTCAAGCAAATGAATGCTCTGGACAGGCTGGCTGAGGTGCGGCAGGAGACTGCTAGAGTCAGGGTGGAACTTGGTTATCCGCCTTTAGTTACACCTACGAGCCAGATTGTTGGTGTCCAGGCGGTACAGAACGTCCTGATCGGGCGTTACAAGCTTGTCTCCAAGGAGGCAAGGGAATATATATCCGGGGGTTATGGCAAGCCACCAGCTCAAATCGATCCCGACATCCAGAAGACTATTCTTAGAGATAAGGAGCCTATCACATGTCGGCCGGCAGACCTGCTTGAGCCCGAACTGGAAAAAGCTAAGGAAGAATCGAAGGAATTTGCTAAAAATATTCAAGACGTCCTTATCTATGCCCTTTACCCTACCACTGGTGCACGTTTCCTAAAGTATAAGTATGGTATAGATAAGACCATCCCGGACGATTGGAAGCCGCCCTATGCTCCCAAGACTCTCGAGGAAGTGAAACAGGAGGATGAACTCATCGCTCAGGTTAAAGCTGGCAAGCTGAAGGGAAGTTAGAGAAAAAGCAATCTCCGTAAAAGAGCAAGAGTTAGAACCTTCAATTTTTTCATCAGAGATGATAAAGTTAATGTAAAGATTCCCGATAGTCCTCTCCTTTTCGCGAGATTCACGAGACCCTGAAAAAGCCAATTGAAAAGAAGGGAGAAAAGGCAAAAGTCCTGTTCCTGAAGGATGCTAGCTTCACTATGCCAGAAGCAACAGGGCTGGAAAGGCATTGTCATTGCGAGGAGCGTAGCGACGAAGCAATCCCGGAGATTGCCACGCTCCCGCCTGCCTGCTCGCCGTACGACTTCGGCAGGCGAGCCAAGCCTTGGCGGGCAGGTCGCTCGCAATGACACTGGGAGCAAAAGAGATGAGGGAAATCAAAGCCAGTGATATAACAAACACCGTAGCCCGTTTATTTGAGCATTCCTGCCATTATTTGCCACCGGATGTCATAACTGCGTTGAAGCAAGCAAGAGAAAAAGAGAAGTCTCCTGTTTGCCGTGATGTACTGGATAGAATCCTGGAGAACGCCAACATCGCCGGCAAGGAACAAATTCCTCTTTGCCAGGACACCGGCGCCGCCGTAGTCATGTTGGAGCTGGGCCAGGAGGTACACATAACCGGAGGTGACCTTTACACCGCAATCAATGAGGGAGTGCGCCAGGGGTACGATAAGGGCTATTTACGTAAATCCATAGTAAACGGGCCCTGTTTTGCCAGGGTAAACACCAAAGATAACACACCGGCTATGATTCATACCGATATAGTCCCTGGAGACAGGCTGAAAATCAGCGTCCTGCCCAAGGGAGGTGGCTCGGAAAATTGTTCTCGTCTGACTACTCTATCTCCGTCTCAGGGACGTCAGGGGGTGATAGATTTTGTCGTCAACCTCGTTAATGAGGTCGGCAGCAATCCCTGTCCGCCGGTTATCATCGGTGTCGGCGTAGGCGGGACGACGGACAAGACCATGTTTATAGCTAAGAAGGCGCTGTTACGCAAAGTCGGCGAGCCCAGTCCTGACCTGGAGGTTGCCGCTTTAGAGAGGGAAATCCTGGAGAAAGTTAATAATCTTGGTATAGGTGCCATGGGCTATGGCGGCACAGTTACCGCCTTAGCAGTTCATGTGGAAACGTTCCCTTGCCATATTGCCAGCATGCCTGTTGCCGTCAACATGCAGTGCTGGTGTTCTCGCCATGAAGAAGCAATTTTGTGAGGCAATTGAAAGAGTGATAAGAGAATGTATGTAACCATTTCACCCAAAAGGTCACGCCGCGAGTTTGTAAAGAAGGTCAAGGAGCTCAGCGGACAAAACCTTCAGTTATGCTACCAGTGTGGTATGTGTTCTGGAAATTGTCCCGCCGTTGCCAATATGGACATTTCCCCTCGCCGGATTATCGAGCTGGCACGATTAGGGCTGGACGAGGAAATTGCCGGTTCCAAAACTGTCTGGACTTGTGCCTCCTGTCTTGCCTGTGCTGTCAATTGTCCCAGAGGATTTGACCTCTCCAAGGTGATGGAGGCGATAAGGCTGCTCACCCTGAGGAAAAATATTGACCACATACGCCCCGAGGATATTTCACCGCAACAACGCTGTGAGCTTCCTCAAATAGCCATGGTCAGCGGCTTAAGGAAGTTTACCGGCTAGAGAGATAGAAGATGAGCTTGGCTTATTATCCCGGCTGCACCTTGAAAACCAGGGCCAGGAATCTGGAGGAGTCGGCTGTGGCTTCCATGGAAGCTCTGGGGTTCAAGCTGGATGAGGTTCCCAGATGGAACTGCTGCGGCGCAGTTTATTCTCTGGCTGACGACGACTTAATCCATCGGGTAGCGCCTGTCCGCAACCTAATCCGCGTTAAAAAACAGGGAAAGACCGAGTTGGTCACTCTATGCGCGTTTTGCCTTAATACCCTAAAGAGAGCTAATCTTTTGATGAGGGAAGATGTAGAAAAGAGGAATACCCTTAATGACTTCATAGATGAAGGGATAGATTATAGCGGGGAAGTAAAAGTGGTCCATCTTCTGGAGGTATTGAGAGACGACATAGGATGGGAGGCTCTTTCGCAAAAGGTAAAGCTCCCTCTCCGGGAATTGAAAGCAGCCCCGTATTATGGCTGCACCCTGCTTCGCCCCCGGGAGGTAGCTATAGACGATGTAGAGGACCCTACCATCTTGCGGGAGTTCCTTAAAGCTCTGGGAGCTAGTCCCGTTGATTTTCCTGAATCCACGAGATGCTGTGGGTCTTATCAAGTAATAAGCAGTCCAGATGATATTGCTGAATATGCGCGGCCTATCTTAAACTCGGCGTTGAGTCATGGGGCAGAAGCCATGGTCCTCACCTGCCCTTTATGTGATTATAATTTGGGCCAGGGGCAGAAAGAGTTGATTAAGAAACAGAGCGGATTCAGGGAAATGCCGCTATTGTATTTCACACAGCTTCTGGCTCTTGCCCTGGGGCTTGGTCCTCAGGTATGTCACTTCGAGCTGAATCACGGCAGCCCGGAAGCACTTCTGAAGGGAAAGAACCTGCTTTCTCAAAGTAGAAGCGTTCAACCGATTGGGGGTTAACAATGAGTGCCAAAAAGAAAAGTAAAAATCCAGCGAAAACAGCGGTCAAGGAGAAAAGACAAATAGCGGCCAAGCTGGTCCCCATATATATCATGGGCAAACGCTATGAAGTCCCCGAAGGGCTTACTATTATGAAAGCCATGGAATATGCCGGCTACATACTCATTCGGGGCTGTGGATGCCGGGGGGGCACCTGCGGCGCTTGCGGTACGGTCTATCGCAAGCCCGGCGACTATAAATTACAGGTGGCGCTCGCCTGCCAGAAGACGGTCGAGCCGGATATGTACATAGCCCAGATTCCCTTTTTCCCTGCCAATCGGGCCCTGTATGACTTTGCCGGACTGACCGCTGCCCCTGAAGAGGTCTTTAAGCTATATCCCGAGATGTTTCGCTGTGTTGCCTGCAATTCCTGCACCAAGGCTTGCCCTCAGGGAATAGAGGTCATGGACGCCATCTCAGCTTTGAAGCAGGGAAATATTGCCGGGGCTGCTCAACTGAGCTTCGATTGCATTCAGTGCGGGTTGTGCACCAGCCGCTGCTTCGGGGAGTTAGCTCAGTATCATATGTTCCAGCTGGCGCGCAGAATCTACGGAGCCAGAATCGTCCCCCGGGCGGAACATTTAGCCGGGATGGTGAAAGCAGTCAACGAAGGAAGGTATGACCGGTTTCTCGACGAGTTGAGGCAGGTGAAGGAGGATGAGCTGAAAAAGCTGTACCAGGAACGGGAGGTGGAGCCGATGACGGCCGGGGAGGATTGGAAACCGAAGGATACAAGATACCTGTAGGAGGCAAGATGAGTTACTTAGGATATCCCGATTTCTTCGAGTCTTATATCAAGAAGGTAGAACAGACCAGACCTGCCCGTGTCGAGAAAAGGAAGAAGGGGGAGGAATTTCCCTTCATGTCCTTGCAGGAAAGACAGGAGATGTTGAAGTATCACCCCGATTATAAAGAAGAAGGGAGGAGGGAGATAAAAGTTGGCCCCAGTAAGGGTTATAGAATAGCTCACGAGTTTGTCGACCTGCTGGAAGCTAAGAGCAGGGTTGACCCTGACAAAGTAGACCTATCGAGGGTTGATTATGAGACCGACGTTCTGGTTATCGGCGGCGGCGGGGCTGCCACCATAGCTGCCCTTATTGCCGAGGAAAATGGCGCCCAGGTCCTTATCGCCACCAAGCTCCGGCATGGCGATGCCAATACCATGATGGCTGAAGGTGGGATTCAGGCTGCCGTAAAAAAAGAGAAAGACTCTCCGTACTATCACTACCTGGACGTGATGGGAGGAGGACATTTCAAAAATGACCCGGACATTGTGGCCGCCTTTGTTAAGCAGGCTCCCGATGCCCTCCAGTGGCTGGAAGGCCTGGGGGTCATGTTCTCCAAGTTTCCCGACGGCCGGCTGGAGGCCATGCACGGTGGGGGGACCTGCCGCAAGAGGATGCACTACTGCGCCGACCTCAGCGGAATGGAAATCATGCGTACAGTGCGCGATGAAGCCCGTAACCGGAAGAATATCAAAGTACTGGAGTTTTCCCCGGCGGTGGAGCTTATCCTCAATGAGCATGGACAGTGCGCTGGAGCAGTGCTCTATAACATGGAGACCGAGGAGTATCTTGTTGCCAGAGCTAAGGCGGTAATTTTAGCCACAGGCGGTGCCGGCAGGCTCCACATTCAGGGTTTTATAACCACCAATCATTACGGTGCCACTGCCGATGGTATTGTCTTAGGCTACAGGGCAGGCGTGCCTCTCTCTTTCCTGCATACCGTTCAATATCACCCCACGGGCGTTGTCTTCCCGGAACAGATAGAGGGGTGGCTCATTACCGAGAGGTTCCGGTCGGAGGGGTCGGACATTGTGAATGTCCACGGGGAGAAATTTGTCAATGAACGCGAGCCCCGGGACGTAGAATCAGCCCGTTTTATCAAGGAATGCCTGGATGGTAACGGTGTTCCTACTCCCACCGGGAAGGTAGGGGTCTGGCTCGATTCCCCCATGCTCGATATTCTCCACGGTGAGGGGAGGGTGCGGACTGCTTTTGTCGGGAAATGGAAGGTCTACGACCGCCTGGGAATCGATATATCCAGGGCACCCATGCTGGTCTATCCCACGCTTCATTATCAGAATGGAGGGCTTAAGGATAACGCCCAATGCGAAACCGTTGTGCCCGGGCTTTATGTTGCCGGGGAGGTGACTGGGGGACTGCATGGAGAAAACAGACTGATGGGCAACTCGCTTATGGATATTGTAGTATTTGGCAGGATTGCCGGCAGAAATGCTGCTATATTCGCCAGGGAGAAGGCAAAAGACGGAGAGCTGACCTTGAAGCACGTGAAGAAGTATCACAAAGAGCTCAAAGAAGCCGGGATTGTAACCGATAGAGTAGCCCCGATGCTCCTTCCCGACTATACCACGCCTGAGGTAAAGGAAAAGCAGCTTACCGTAAGCTACCTGGGCACCCTGAGGTAAAAATCGAGTCTAAAGGGTGCCAAAGATTCCCCTCTTAGGATAAGAGGGGTTAGGCCTGCCCGCCGAACAAATTCTTTGGCAGGCGGGGGAGTTATGAACGACTGGCAAGAGAGGTGAGAGCTATGGCAAAGAAAATTACGCTTCCGTTAAACGACGAAATCTTGAAAGGCCTCAAAGCCGGGGACAATCTCCTGCTCACCGGCGTCATCTACGTTGCCCGCGACGCCGCTCATAAAAGGATGGTCGAAGCTCTCGACCAGGGGAAGCCTCTGCCTTTTGATATCAAGGGAGCAACCGTATACTACATGGGTCCCAGCCCGGCCCGGCCCGGGAGGGTAATCGGCTCGGCTGGTCCCACCACCAGTGGTCGGATGGATGCTTATGCCCCCCGCTTGATTGCCCAAGGGCTGAAGGGGATGATAGGCAAAGGTTTGCGGGCAAAAGCAGTCAAGGATGCCATGGTGAAATACAAAGCAGTTTACCTGGGGGCAATAGGGGGTGCCGGCGCCGTAATCTCAAAGAGCATCAAGAAGGCGGAGGTGGTAGCCTACGAGGAACTGGGTGCTGAAGCCCTTCGCCGTCTGGAGGTGGAGGACTTCCCCGTTACGGTCATAAACGACATCCACGGCGGCGACCTCTACGAAGAAGGCAAAGCCAAGTACCACGTCAAAGCTCCCTGATTATAGTTAAAGTTAATTGCAACAATCTCTTTTGTGGCTATATAGAAGAGCGAAGCGAAATTTTTGTGGGGTGCTAGTTAGGGGAGAGCCCGGTAGGTTTGCTGGAGGAGCAGGGCGTCTTGCTCCAAATATGGGTCGCTCTCGCAAACGACTACTCCCTTTGTCTTCCGTTCCTTCAGGGCTTTGAGTAGGTGGGCATACTGAAGGTCTGAGTCCGGGAGCATCAAGTGCTTGATCTCGCCCTTGTTGCCGTAGGCAATCCCGGAGAGGTGGATATGCATGTTGTCCAGGCCCTGCCTGCCCAGTTTCTTTTCAACCTGGTCTAATATAGCGAGAAATTCTTGATAGGAGTTGGCCTTTCCCGTCCGGGCATGCCAGTGAGAAAAATCAATGCAGGGTAAAACTCCTTCTATCTCGCTGCTAAGCCGAAGTAGTTCCTCCAGGGTGCCAAATTGGGAAGGTTTTCCGGTAACCTCGGGGGAAATCGTCACTTTATTTCCCTCTTTCCGCAGAGTGTTCACCACCTCCTGCAGATGCTTCTTGACCACGGCGTAGGTCTCTGCGGGGGTGCTTTTGAGATAAAAAGCGGCATGGAAGGTGATGCTCCTGGCGCCGAAAAGAGCGGCGATGCGAGCAGTCTGTAGTATCCTTTCTTTGCTCATGTGCACTTTCTGCCGCTCGACGGCATTCAGGTTTACGAAGTAAGGTCCGTGGGCGGTGAGCACAACGTTCTTCCTGGCTGCTAATTCTCCCACCGAGACAGCAACCTGAGGGCTCATCTTCACCCCCTGGACAAATTCCACCTCCATGCAGCCGAGGCCGAGCTCGGCGATACGCTCAATGCCAGCCTCCGTGGAACGGGATTCAGCACTGACGGGGACACCGCCTGTTCCGAAAAGGAGCCCGCCTGTTTTATTTGAACTCATGTCTTTCTCTTACAACTTATTATAGCTGATCTGACTGCAACCTTCAGAGGACTTCGCCAAGTTTTGGGGAATATGTGTAAAATAAACCATGTGAGGAGGCAATGAATATGTTGGGTAATTATACTGCTAAGTATACGAAAATTGACTCCGGCTATATGGGACAGCTTGTGGAATGGCCGGAGGTGATAACTGAGGGAAGGACTTTAGAAGAGTGCCGGGAAATGCTCAAGAACGCTTTGCAGGAAATGATACTGGCCTATCGCCAGCAGAATAAAGAAATCCCTATCAGAGGCCTCTTTTGAGGCAAATGGCCGTCGGCTCGAAGTAGCTCAGCGCAACGTTTCGTCTACTAGTTTTCTATAAGCAAACAGCAAATCTCTGGTCAGCTTGCCGGGTTTGCCGGTGCCGATGGGTCTGCCCTCAACAGAGACCAGGGGCATAAGCTCCAGTATGGAATTGGTGAGGAAGGCTTCTTGAGCCTCAACTAACTCGTTTAACTCCACCCATCTTTCCGTGGCCTTGATATTTGAAGTGCGGGCTATTTCCAGGACTGCGTCCCTGGTGATTCCGGGCAGGACGCCACTTTCAAAACAGGGTGTGATGAGTTCTCCATTGCTCACCAGGAAAATATTGGTGCTGCTGCCTTCGGCAAGATAACCCTGTTCGTTGAGGAAGATGGCTTCATCGCATCCAGCAGCTCTGGCTGCCGTGCGGGCGAGGATGTTTTCCATGTAGCAGGTGGACTTTAGTCGGGATAAGGGCGACTGGCTATTGCGGCGCAGGAAGGATACAGCTGCTTTAAAACCCGTCTCATATTTTTCGGGTGGTAAGGGAGCAAGGTGTTGGGTAGTGATCAGGATGGTAGGGCTGGGACACGTGCCGGGGTCGGGCGTCATGTCGCCTTCACCGGCCGAAACAGTGAGCCTTATGCGGGCATTCTTGAGCTCGTTAGCTTCCAGAGTTGCCATGCAGGCAGCTTTCAAGGATTGCTTACCCTCGTCTGTGGTTAGGATGCTATGTGTCAGGCCGATGCTCTCAGCAGAGCAGCGAAGGCGGGTGAGATGAGAGTCGAGGCGGAATATATACCCGTTGTAAGCCCGCATGGTCTCGAATAGCCCGTATCCGTAAAGGAAGCCATGGTCGAAGGGAGATAGCTTAGCCTCGAAGCGGGGGATAAGTTGGCCGTTAAGATAAATAATTTCAGCCATGATTTCACCCTCACCCTAACCCTCTCCCTTCAAGGGAGAGGGAATTATGAGAGGCTTTATGGTTAACCACAAGCAACTTCTCAACTCCAAACTGGACGGGTAAAGCGAAGGAAGTTAGTCAGAATATCGTGTCCTACTTCAGTGAGGATAGATTCAGGATGAAATTGAACCCCCTCCACTACATAGTCCCGGTGTCTCACCCCCATTATTATCCCTTCAGGAGTTTTGGCAGTGACTTCTAGACAGGATGGAAGCCCCTCAGTTTCGATAATTAAGGAATGGTAACGTGTTGCTGGAAAAGGATTGGGTAAGCCCTGATAGATAGTTTTGCCGTCGTGATGGATAACGGAGGTCTTGCCGTGGACTGGTAAGGTCCGACCAATTTTGCCCCCATAGACGTGACCAATGCATTGATGTCCCAAACACACCCCCAGTATAGGGATTTTCCCGCCAAAGTTCTGCACTGCCTCGTTAGAGATGCCTGCTTCCAAGGGGGTACAGGGCCCTGGCGAGATAATAATGTGGCTGGGGGCTAGTTCTTCGATTTGAGCTAAAGTAATCTGGTCGTTGCGGTGGACCACCGGTTGCCAGCCCAGTTCCCCCAAGTATTGGGCGAGGTTGTAAACAAAGGAATCATAGTTGTCTATTATCAGCACCATTTTTAAGTTTACCTCCCAGCACTAAATTATGCCTCGATTCCACCGTCGTTGACAAATTTGCCTTTGGCGTCTATTCTATTCACTGTGTTCACCTAGAAGCAATTCTTGGCCAATAGCCGGGCTTTTTTACGAAAATATTGAAAAGGGATAATTAGCCAGAGTTTCAAAAGGGAGATAATTATGGAGAAGGTCATCATTTTCGACACTACCTTGCGAGATGGTGAGCAAGCTGCGGGAGCGAGCTTGAACCTTCAGGAGAAGCTGGAAATAGCCAGGCAGCTGGATAAACTTGGCGTTGATGTTATTGAAACTGGCTTTCCGGCCAGCTCGGCTGGTGATTTTGAAGCTGTCCGCCTTGTTGCCCGGGAGCTTAAGCGTCCCACGATTTGTGCTCTGAGCCTAGCCAATATTGAAGCCGTAGACAGGGCCTGGGAGGCGGTTAAAGAAGCCGAGCATCCCCGGATTCACGTTTTTCTTTCAGCCTCGGACATTCACCTTGCTCACCAGCTTAAGAAAAGTCGGGATGAAATTCTAAAGATGTCTCGGGAAACAGTGGCTCGAGCTAAGAGTTATTTAGACGACGTTGAATTCTCACCGATGGATGCCAGTCGTGCTGACCCTGCTTACATCTACCAGATTCTGGAGGCAGTGATCAG
>Ga0315277_10011843_pt1 | contig 10962 bp, 9 predicted proteins | sample YL17G05_15_MG_FD_203695 | JGI IMG/M metagenome (GOLD analysis project Ga0315277, IMG submission 203695) | Sediment microbial communities from Yellowstone Lake, YNP, Wyoming, USA - YL17G05_15 | ecosystem: Environmental > Aquatic > Freshwater > Lake > Sediment | place: USA: Wyoming | collected... | reverse complement strand
CGTACTGCTCCGGCGCCCGGTGCCCGCAGCCGGGGGTGCCGAGGCAGAAGTGCACCTGCCCGGTGGAACGGCGCACGCGGACCGACCCGGCATGGAGGACGGGCGCCACGTCGGGGCGGGGCGGCCGACCTGGCGGAAGAGGCCCGGCCAGGCTGGCCACGACATCCACGATGCGCGCGTGGTCGAGGCGACCGGCCGCGGTGACCACGATTCGGCCGGGCGACTGGACGGCCGCGAGGTGGTCCAGCAGATGACCGCGGTCGAGGGCCATCACGCCTTCTCGGCTCCCCATCACGGAACGGCCGAGGGGGTGGTCTGGCCACGCGGTCGCGAGCAGCAGGTCATGGACCCAGTCTTCGGGGGCATCCTCGACGTGGCGGATCTCCTGGAGGACGACCTCCTTCTCCCGGGCGATGTCGTCCGCGGCACAGGCCGGGTTGAGGAGCAGATCGAAGAGCAGGTCGAGGGCGGCCTCCACCTGCTCCGCCACTGTCCGAGCGTAGAGGTACATCACCTCGTGATCGGTGTAGCCGTTGACCTGTCCGCCGATGCTGTCGGCGGCCTCGGCGATCTGCAGGGCCGAGCGAGAACGGGTCCCCTTGAACACCATGTGCTCAAGAAAGTGGTTGATCCCCTCACAGCCGGGTGATTCGTCCCTCAAGCCGACGTCGAGCCACAGGCCGAGGGAGACGGAACCTACGTGCTCCAGCCTTTCGGTGATGATGCGGAGGCCGTTGGGGAGAACCGCTCTCTCGGCGAAGGGAAGGCCCTGGGGGAGTCGGAGGCGGCCCTCAGACTCCCCAGCGGAGCGGGGCGTCATTGCTGCTCCCACCCGGCGCCAGGAGGGGGCTTCACGCGGAGCGGCTCAGCGACGACTCCGCTGGCGCGGCGGACGGTCGGAGGGCGGCCCCTCGTCCTCGCCGCCGGGGCCGGGACCGAGGAGCTCGCGCCGGCTGAGTCTGACCTTGCCCTGGGGGTCTATCTCGATCACCTTCACCTCGACCTGGTCGCCCAGCTTGAGTACGTCCTCGACCCTCTCGACGCGCCCACGGGCCATCTGGGAGATGTGGAGCAGGCCATCCCGGCCGGGCAGAAGCTCGATGAAGGCCCCGAACGGGACAATGCGGACCACCCTGCCGGTGTAGATCTCGCCCACGCGGAGGTCGCGGGTAATGTCCTCGATGACCTTCATCGCCTTCTCGCCGGCAATCTGGTCGGGCGCGGCGACGAAGACGCGGCCATCCTGCTCGATGTCTATCTGGACGCCGAAGTCGGCCTCCATCCTCTTGATCGTCTTGCCGCCGGGGCCGATGATATCGCCGATCTTGTCGGGGCTGATCTGGATGGTGAAGACCCGCGGGGCGTGAGGAGCCAGCTCAGGCCGCGGCGCGGAGATGCAGCGCCCCATCAACGAGAAGAGCTGCTCCCGGGCGCGACGGCCCTGGGTCAGGGCGTCGCCGATAGTCTCCAGGGTAAGGCCCTTCAGCTTCACGTCCATCTGGAGCGCGGTCACGCCCTGTTGCGTCCCGGCGACCTTGAAGTCCATGTCGCCGCTGAAGTCCTCGACTCCCTGGATGTCGGTCAGCAGCTGCCGGCGGTCACCGTCGCTCACCATGCCGATGGAGATGCCGGCGACAGCGGAGGAGATGGGCACGCCGGCGTCCATGAGGGCCATGCTGCTCCCGCAGACGCTGGCCATGGAGCTCGAGCCGTTGCTCTCCAGCACCTCGGAGACGACGCGGATGGTGTAAGGGAACGCCTCCTCCTCGGGCAAGAGGGGCAGGAGGGCCTTCTCCGCGAGGGAGCCGTGTCCGATATCGCGGCGGCTGGCACCGCGGAGCGGCCGGACCTCGCCCACGCTGAACGGAGGGAAGTTGTAGTGGTGCATGAAGCGCTTGGATTCGACGACGCCCAGGTCGTCTATGAGCTGCTCATCCCCTACCCCGCCCAGGGTAACGACGGACATGACCTGGGTCTGACCCCGGGTGAAGAGGCCGGAGCCGTGCGCGCGGGGAAGAAGGCCGACCTCGCAGAAGACGGGCCGCATCTCGTCGGGCGCCCGGCCGTCGGGCCTGCGACCTTCGTCGAGGATGAGGCGACGCAACTGCTCGTAGGTCTGCTCGTCCAGCGCCAGCTTGATCTCCGGGGCCCGCTCGGGGAACCGCTCCAGGAGCTGGAGGCTGAGCTGCGCCAGGGCCTCCGCCGTAGCGCTCTCCCGGGCCTTCTTGTCTGTGTCCTGGATGGCGCCGCGGATGGTGTCAGAGAAGCTGGCGACCGCGTCGCGCATGTCGTCGCCGACAGTGAGGGGCGTGAAGTCGATCTTGGGCTTGCCGGCCTCGGCGACCAGCGCGCGCTGCATCTCCACCAGCGCTTCCGCATGGGGCAAAGCGAAGCCAATGGCGTCCACCAGCGCGGCCTCGGGGAGCTGATCGGCCATCCCTTCGAGCATGATGACGCCGCCGGGCCCAACCGCGACGACCAGGTCGAGATCGCTCTGGTCCCGCTCGGGGTAGGTGGGGTTGATCACGAAGGCGCCATCAACCCGGCCGACGCGAACGGCCCCCACGGGCCCGAGGAAGGGAATGGGGGAGACGGAGAGCGCGGCGGAGGCGCCGACGATGGTGGCGACATCCGGGGCGTTCTCAGGGTCGGCTGAGAGCACGGTGGCGATAATCTGGATGTCGTTGCGGAAGCCGTCGGGGAACAGCGGCCGGATGGTGCGGTCGACGCGGCGGGCGCTGAGGATGGCGTTCTCGCTGGGCCGCCCCTCTCGTCGGATGTACCTAACGCCGGGGATCTTGCCGGCCGCGTACATCTTCTCCTCGAAGTCCACGAGGAGGGGGAAGAAGTCGATGCCCTCGCGGGGAGCCGCCATGGTGGCGGTGACGAGGGCGATAGTGTCCCCCAGCCGCACACAGACCGAGCCATCGGCCTGCTTCGCCAGGGTTCCGGTCTCGACGGAGAGGGGCCTGCCGTCGAGGTCACAGCTTGCGATTGCCACTGCGATTCCTGCCTGTCCGGGGGGCCGACAGCGGGGAGTACGCGGCCCCGCCCGCCTCTCCCACGACAGGAGCCTCACCTGCACCGGTGTCTGCCGAGACGGGGTGGAGGGGTCTCTCGGCACACATAGGTTCAGGATCGTCCCCGGGGGGAAGAGTCAGAGACTGCGGGGCCTGGGCGCTCCCGACGCGCCCCCCTTTGTAATTGTATAAGCGACAGCAGACCCGGGAACCGGGCCTGCGTTCAACCTCGTGCTCTCGTCTTGTCGCGCAGGCCGAGCTTCCCCACCAGGGAACGGTAGCGGCTGATGTCGGCGCGACTGAGGTAGTTGAGCAAGCGCTGCCGCCGACCGATCATCATGAGCATGCCGCGGCGAGAGTGATGGTCGCGCTTGTGCTGGCGGAGGTGCTCCTGGAGCTGGTTGATGCGCGCGGTGAGCAGCGCCACCTGCACCTCAGGTGAGCCGGTATCGCTCTCGTGGATCCGGTTGTCCTTGAGGATCGTCTGCTTCGCTTCCTTGAGCAGGGACAACGCTCGCTACCTCCGAGGTAAGGCCGGGCTCAGGCCCGGCGCCGGATAGCCCTCAGACTCGACCCCGGCCAGGGGACATCCCTGGCCGGCGGGCACATGATAGCACATCGGTGGGCGGCTGTAAACCCAGCCGGCGCTCGGCCTCCGCGCAATCCCGTGCGATCTGGCGGACGAGCGCTTCGGCCGAGGGGAAGCGGCGCTGACCGCGGATGCGGGAGATGAACAGGACCCGCAGATCGCGCCCCACCAGATCCCGTCGGACGGGCCGCAGGAGGTGCACCTCCACCAGGTGCGCGCCCCCGGCGCCGAAGGTGGGCCGGACCCCGATGCTGGTGACCGCGGGGTGGAGCCGCCGCACGCCAGCCCAGCAGGCGTAGATGCCGTCCGGGGGCAGCAGCTTGTCCGGGGGGAGCTCCAGGTTCGCGGTGGGATAGCCCAGCTGGCGCCCCCGCGCCGCGCCGGCGGCCACTCGGCCCGAGAGCGTGTACCAACGGCCCAAGCACTCCCTCACGACCTCGAGGCGGCCCTGGGCGAGAAGACCGCGGACTCGGGTGCTGCTGACCTTGCGGCCTCCGATGGTCACCGGTGGGATGGCGGCGATGTGGAAGCCCAAGCTGGGCGCCATTTGCTTCAGCAGGGCGGTGGTGCCCTCCCCGCCCGCGCCGAAGTGCCACCCTTCCCCAACGATCAGACACCGAGCGCGCAGGCGCCGGGCCAGGATCTCCCGGGTGAAGTCCGCTGCGGGCATCCTGGCGAGCTGAGAGCCAAAACGGGCGACGACAACCAGGCGGACACCGAGTGAGCGGATGAGCTCCAGCTTCTCCTCCGTCGTGGTCACCAGCGGGGGCGCGCCCTGGGGAGAAAGGACGGCGTCCGGGTGGGGGTCGAAGGTGAGAACGGCCGGGATGCCGCCGCTGGAGTCGGCCATACGGACCGCGGTACAGATGATGGCCTGATGCGCGACGTGCAGGCCGTCGAAGACCCCCATAGCCAAGCAGAGAGGGCGGCGAAGCGGCGCCTGCGGCAGGCCGTGAATCACCTTCACGGCTCGGCCTCCTCCCTCGCGGCGAGCACGAGCCGAGGCGCAAGCTGCCCCGACTGCACCAGCTCGCCGAGACCGAGGAAGTGGTCGTCAGGTCCGTACACTCGCGCGCGGGAGGCGAGCCCCGCCTCAACCGCGACCCGCGTCCCCTGAACGAACCGCAGAGCCCGCGGCGCGTCGAGCGCGAGCGCGGGGAGGTGGCCCAGGGGCCAGTCCATGGGAAGCAGCGCGCCGACGAGGTCGCCCCGCTCGGCGGCGGCCCCGCATTCCTGGATCGTGATCGCATCGGACAGCTCGAAGGGGCCAGCCCGGGTGCGGACCAGGAAGGTGAGGCAGGCCCCACAGCCGGTGACACGGCCAAGGTCGGAGGCCAGGACACGGACGTAGGTGCCGGCGGTGCACACCACGTCGAGGACGGCGTGCGCCGCGGGGCCCGGGAGGAAGTCAACGAGGCCGAGGGAGAGGATGCGCACGCGCCGAGGAGGCGCCTGGACATCCACCCCGCGCCGGGCCAACTCGTGCATCCGCCGCCCGCCGACCTGAACCGCGGAGAAGGCCGGAGGGACTTGCTCTACCTCGCCGGTGAAGCCCGGAAGCAGCGCTCGGACAGCGTCGGCGGTGAGGCGGCTGCTGTCCTGACGCGAGGTGAGCTCCCCGTCGGCGTCCATGGTGTCGGTGGTCAGGCCGAAGGTGATCTCGGCGCGGTAGGCCTTGTCTGAGCCTGAGGCAAGAGAGAAGAGGCGAGTGGCGCGACCAACCGCGATGGGAAGAACGCCTGCCGCGGCCGGGTCGAGGGTGCCAAGGTGCCCCGTCCGCCGGCCGCGGAGAAGGGCGCGCACGAAGCTCGAGGCGTCGTGTGAGGTCATCCCAGGAGGCTTCAGCAGGTTCAGGAAGCCGTCAGCGCACATCAGCCGGGGCAACAGTGGGGAGCCGCTCTCTTACGGCCGCGAGCACCTTGCGTCGGACCTCCTCCACGCTCCCCGGGCAAGTGCAGCCCGCCGCCATGGCGTGCCCTCCCCCACCGAACGCGAGCGCGACGGCGCTCACGTCTACACTGCCATCGGAGCGCAGGCTGACCCGGACCTCGCCGTTCTCCATCTGCACGAAGAGCGTGGCGACGCGCGGGCCCCCAATGGCCCGAAGGTGGTCGATGATCCCCTCGGTGTCGGCCGAGACGGCCCCGGTGGCGCCGAAGTCATCGCGGGTGAGAACGGCGCTGACCACCCGGGCGTCGAAGTCGGCGGAGAGTCGGGAGAGGGCCACCCCCAGGAGGTGAGTGGCCCCGATGGAGCGGTCCTCATACACCTTGCGGGCGACCAAGCTGGGCTGGGCGCCGGCCCGCACCAGCGCCGCCGCCACCGTCAGCGACCTGGCGGTGGTGTTGCCAAAGCAGAAGCGACCGGTGTCGGTGAGGACGCCGGTGTAGAGGCAGGTGGCGATGTCGGGGTCCAGGGCGACCCCCAAGGCGTGCAGGAGGTCGAACACTATCTCGGCGCAGGCGGCCGCCTCGGGCTCGGTGATCCGGACGTCCCCGAAGGTCTGGCTGGTGGCGTGATGGTCTATGTCGATGAGGCGGGGAAGGTCACTGAAGGCCGGGGCGAGAGGGCCGACCCGGGCGAGCCCGTCGCAGTCCACGACCACCCCCAGGTCGGCCCGCCAGGTGGGGGGCTGCTGGGTGACGAGGTCGGCGGTAGGCAGGAAAGCGTAGGCGGCCGGGAGGGGGTCGGCGCAGAGGCGGGCTACGGTAAGGCCGATCCTCTCGAGGCCCAGGGCCAGGCCGAGGAGGGAACCGAGGGCGTCGCCGTCCGGCCGCACGTGGGTGGCGAGGAAGACGCGGTCACTCGTCCGGATCAGCTCGATCGCCCGGTTCGGCGCTTGCGTCGCGCTGCTCCTGCTCATGGCGAATCTGCTCCAACAGGTCGAGGGTGCGGTCGGCGCGCTCGAAGGCTTCGTCGGTACGGAACTCCAGGTGTGGCATGGGGCGGAGGTGGAGGACCTTCATCAGTTCGAGGCGGATGAAGCCGGCCGCGCTCTGGAGGCCGGCGAGGACTTTGTCTCTGGCCTCCCGCTCACCGTGTACGGTGACGTACACGCGCGCCTCCCGCAGGTCCGGGGCGGCCTCGACTCCGGTGATGGTGACCATGGCGACCCGCGGATCCTTGAGCTTGCGCTGGAGGACTATGCTGATCTCCGCGCGCAGGAGGTTCTGGACGCGCCGGATGCGCTGAGATGGCATAGGTCTGCGCCACTCGGATCACACGAATTCGAGCTCTCGTGAGAGCACGACCACCCGCCGCTCGCTCTCGATGTAGCTTGCGACCCGGGCCATCATCTGGTCCACGAAGGGATGCTCGTTGGCGACGCCGACCGCTGCCAGCGTCGCGTATCGCGGCGAGTCCAGGTCGCCGACCTCGGCGGCAGAGATGTTGAAGCGCCCGCGGACGCGGTCGAGGAGGCTGCGGACGACCTGGCGCTTGTCCTTGAGCGTGATGCCGTCGGTGACCTCGAGCCTGAGAGTGAGCGCCGCGATGTGGATGCTGGTATCGCTAGAGGACAAGGCGCCGGACCTCGCGGTGCTCGATGCACTGGATGATGTCCCCGACCTGGAAGTCCTGGAAGCCCTCGACGGTGAGGCCGCACTCGAAGCCCTGGGTCATCTCACTCACGTCGTCCTTCAGGTGCCGCAGAGAGTCAAGGCGACCTTCGTAGACGAGGGCCCTGCCCCGGAGCACTCGCACCGAGGTCCCCCGGAAGATCCGGCCCTCGGACACGTAGCAGCCGGCGATGGTGCCGAACCGGGAGGAGCGGAAGAGGGCGCGCACCTCGACCGTGCCGACCACCGCCTCCTCGTGGGTGGCCTCGAGCATGCCGATCATGGTCTGGCGGACATCGTCGAGGAGGTCGTAGATGACCTCGTACCGTCTGATCTCGATATGCTCGTCGGCGGCCAGCCGGCGGGCCTGGGTATCGGCCCCCACCTGGAAGCCGATGACGACGGTGGGCTTCGAGGCGGCGGCCAGGCTCACATCGGACTCCGTCACCTCGCCGACGCCGGTGTGCAGCAGGTTGACCTGCACCTCCTCGGTCTCCATCTGCCGGAGCGAATCGGCGATCGCTTCGGCGGAGCCCTGGGCGTCGGCCTTGAGGATGAGGTTGAGGACCTTCGCTTCGCCCGCGGCGAAGAGCTGGGAGATCTCCACCATCGACCGCGGCCCCATGGAGGCCAGCTCCACCTCCCGCCGCTGCGCTCGCTGCTCCTCGGCGAGGGTGCGGGCCTCCCGGTCACTGGAGACGACGCGGAACAGCTCACTCGCCTCGGGCACATCGGAGAGCCCTATCACCTGCACCGGGGCCGAAGGCCCGGCGGCCTGGAGCCGCCGTGCCCGGTCATCGGCCATGGCCCTCACCTTGCCTGAGACGGGGCCGGCCACGATGCTGTCGCCGACCGCGAGCGTCCCCTCCTGGACCAGGAAGGTGGCCACACAGCCCCGGCGCCGGTCCAGCTCGCCCTCGAGCACGACGCCCTCCGCCGGCCCCTCTTGCCGGGCGCGGAGGTCGCGCAGGTCCGCGACCAGGAGGATCATGTCGAGGAGGTCCTCGACCCCCACCTTCTGCAAGGCCGAGACCGGGGCGTAGACCGTGTCGCCTCCCCACTCCTCAGGGACCAGCCCCTTCGCGGCCAGCCGCTGCTTGACGGTCTCAACGCCGGAGGCTCCACGGTCGATCTTGTTGATGGCGACGATGATGGGGACTCCGGCGGCCTGGGCGTGGTCCACCGCCTCCAACGTCTGGGGCATCACGCCGTCATCGGCCGCGACCACGAGAACGGCGATGTCAGTGACCTGCGCCCCGCGGGCGCGCATCGCGGTGAAGGCCTCGTGTCCGGGGGTGTCGATGAAGGTGATCGGCCGGCCGTTGACCTCCACCTGGTAGGCCCCGATGTGCTGGGTGATGGCCCCGGCTTCTCCGGCCGCGACGTTGGTCTCGCGGATGGCGTCGAGCAAGGTGGTCTTGCCGTGGTCCACGTGGCCCAGGACGGTGACCACGGGCGGCCTCAGGGGCGCGCCAGGATCGGAGACGCGCCGAGGAACGACTCGCCTCGGGGCGACGGGGGGCTCTGCGGCCTTGGGCGTGACCTTGACTTCGGCCGGCTCGGCAGTCTCCTCCGCCTCGGGCACCTCCGCTTCGACCTCCTCTGGCTCCGGGGCCGGAGCAGGCGGGGCCTGCGCCCCCTCTGGCTCCTCGATGGTGACGGTGTAGCCCCACTGCTCGCCGATCAGGGCCGCCAGCTCGGCCGCGATCTGGTCGCCTTCGCCGACGGTCTCTCCGATAGCGGCTGCCGCACTGATGACGTTATCGGCGTCGGTGTCGAGCGCGGTGGCGAAGGCTGCCACGGTCACCGGGGGCTTGAGGCTGATGGTGGATGCCGCCTCCTCAGACTCCGGCGCGGCCTCTCCTTCCGGGGGGGCCTTTGCCGCGGGCTCGGCTTCGGCCTCGACCGGCGCTCTGGCGGGAGCGGCAGGCCGCTTCTTGCGCTCCCTGGTGGGCGCAGGGGCGGGCTTGGGCGGGGCCGGTGCCTCGGGTTCGGCGGCGCCCTCCGCCTTGGCGGCGCGGCCGAGCCGCACCCGGATGACATCAAGGTACTCCGGCGGGACCCGGGAGCTGGCAGTCCTGCCCCCGACGCCGAGTTCCTCAAGCAAGAGAAGGATATCCCTCCCCTGCACTCCCAGCTCTCTCGCGAGCTCGTAAACTCGCATCTACCGCCCGCCTTCCATTTCCGCCGGCGCGGGTGACGGCCCTACGCCGAGGTGATTCCTGATCTCGGCCACGACGTCGGAGCCCATGGCCACGCCCAGCGCGCGGGCCAGCCTCTTCTGCTTCAGGGCCTGCACGAGGCAAGCCTCACTCCGGCAGAGGTAGGCCCCCCGACCGGCCAGCTTCCCAGTTGCGTCGGCCCGGACTTCGCCGAACGGCGTTCTCACCACCCGCAGAAGCTCCGGCTTCGCTCGCGCCTGCCGGCAACCGACGCAGGTCCGCTGGGGAACGTGCCTCGGCCGGCCCATCAAGCCTCCTGGGCGGTGCGGGAGGCGTCTCCAGCGACCGCGACCTCGGCCGGGCTCGCCTCCTCGGTCCGCGGCTCCGGTGGGGTCGGCACAGGCTCGGGAGTCCCTGCTTCCTCGGCCATCCCAGGTGCCGGCTCCTCGGCCATCCCGGACGCGGCTTCCTCGGCCGTCTCAATCGCGGCTTCCTCGGCGGGCTGCTCGGCCTCCGCGGCCTGGGCCGCGTCCTCGGCCTGCTCCGGGGCCATGGCGACGGCCTCCTGGGCTTCCTCGGCGGGCTGCTCGGTCTCCGCGGCCTGGGCCGCATCCTCAGCCTGCTCCGGGGCCATGGCGACGGCCTCCTGGGCTTCCTCGGCGGGCTGGGCGGCCTCCGCGGCCTGGGCCGCGGCCTGAGCGGCCTCGAGCTCGGCCATCTGGGCCTCGCTGCGGATGTCTATGCGCCAGCCGGTCAGCCGCGCGGCCAGTCGGACGTTCTGGCCCTCCCTGCCGATGGCCAGGGAGAGCTGGTTGTCGGGCGCAACGACCGTCGCCGACCGGGTCTTCTCGTCTATGATGACCCTGCTGACCTTTGCGGGGCTGAGGGCGCTGGCCACGTACTTCGCTGGCTCCTCGCCCCAACGGACGATGTCCACCTTCTCCCCGCGCAGCTCGTCGACGACCGCCTGGACGCGGCTGCCGCGATGGCCCACGCACGCGCCCACCGGGTCAACGTTCTCCTGACGCGAGTGGACCGCGACCTTGCTGCGGGCCCCCGCTTCGCGCGCCTGGGCCTTCATCTCGACCACGCCGTCGTGGACCTCTGGCACCTCCAGCTCGAACAGCCGCCGGAGGAGGCCGGGATGGCTCCGCGACACGAGCACGCGGGGCGTCCTTGTGGTCCGCTTGACCTCCAGGATGTAGACCTTCAGGCGCTCACCGAAGCGGTAGCTATCGCAGGGGCTCTGCTCGGAGGCTGGGAGCACGGCCTCGACACGGCCCAAGTCTATCAGGACGGTCCGGCCCTCGCGCCGCTGCACCACTCCCGTGACCACGTCCCCGTCGCGGTTGCTGAACTCCTCGTAGATGATCTCGCGCTCCGCCTCACGGATGCGCTGAGCGACCACCTGCTTGGCCGTCTGCGCGGCGATGCGGCCGAACTCGGAGGGCGAGACCTCGATATCGAGGCTCTCCCCCTCTTCGACCGTGGGATCGAGCCGGCGCGCGTCGGCGAGGGACATCTCGGCGTGGGGGTTCTCCACGTGCTCAACCACGCGCTTGCGGGCGAACACGGTGGCCGCCCCGGTGTCCCAGTCGATGTCAACGTGGATCTCCGAGGTTGCCCCGTAGTGC
>Ga0315277_10011842_pt1 | contig 10962 bp, 11 predicted proteins | sample YL17G05_15_MG_FD_203695 | JGI IMG/M metagenome (GOLD analysis project Ga0315277, IMG submission 203695) | Sediment microbial communities from Yellowstone Lake, YNP, Wyoming, USA - YL17G05_15 | ecosystem: Environmental > Aquatic > Freshwater > Lake > Sediment | place: USA: Wyoming | collected... | reverse complement strand
CGCTGGCTACCCGGTCACCGACGTGCGCGTGACGCTCCTGGGCGGCAAGTTCCACGAGGTAGATTCGGCGGCCATGGACTTTCAGATCGCCGGCTCGATGGCTGTGCGGCAGGCGGTCCACCGCGCCCGTCCGGCGCTGCTCGAGCCGGTGATGCGCATTGACGCCAACGCCAGTGAAGAGCACCTGGGGCCGGTCGTCGCCGACATCGGCCGGCGGCGTGGGATCGTGCGCGGCGTGAACGTGCGCGGGAATATGCGCACCATAGATGGCGAGGTGCCGCTGGCCGAGGCACGTGGCTACGCCACCGACCTGCGCAGTCTCACCCAGGGCCGGGGTACCTTCACGCTAGAGTTTCGCCGCTACGACTTTGTGCCGGAGGCGATTGCCGCCAACGTCATCGAGGTACGCCGGGCGGAGGGCAAGATCCCAGAACGATAGCCTGGCACGCCAGGTTCGTAGTGGCGACTTCAGTCGCTCCTCCTGCTGCGGCAACGACTCAAGTCGTTACCGCGGGTCATCGGACACGTCGGGGTGGATGAGTACATCCGTTCGTAGCTCAGGAGGTACGATGGTGGACGAAACAAGACCCTTCACCGATGCCGATGCCCGCGCCGCGTGGAACGCGGGCGCTCAGGCCTGGAACGAGTTCGTCGAGTCCGGCGCGGACTACTACCGCCACGAGGTGCACGGGCCGGCGCTGCTGGCCATGTGCGAGCCAGTCGCCGGCCTTCATGCCCTCGACCTGGGGTGCGGGCAGGGCTTTTTCACCCGTGAACTGGCCCGGCGCGGGGCCAGGGTGACCGGCGTTGACATCTCAGAAGAGCAGATCGCGGTCGCGCGCCAGCACGAAGCGCGCGACCCCCTGGGCATCGAATATCGCATCGCCAGTGCGACCGAGGTGAGCGCCCATTGGCCGGACGAATGCTTCGACCTGGTCACCGCGTGCATGTCGCTCCACGACATGGCCGACGTGGGGGCTGTGCTCAAGAGCGCCTTTACTGTTCTGCGCGCGGGCGGAAGGATGGTCTTCTCAGTGCCGCACCCGCTCACGAGTACCCCGGTGCGGGAATGGGAACGGGACGAGGCCGGCAACCAGATGGCACTCAAGATTGACCGCTACTTTGATTCTGGCCCCGGTGTCTGTCACTGGAGCATGCAGCGGCTGACGTATCACTGGGACGCGCCGACCTGGCGCTACACGCTCGCGGGATGGAGCCAACTTGTCGCCGAGGCCGGCTTTCTGATCCGGCGGCTGGACGAGCCCCGCCCGACGGAGGAACAGGTACAGCGCAATCCAAACCTGGAGGACTGCTACCGGCTACCCGCTTTCCTGATCTTCGAGTTGGTCAAGTTCTGATGGCCATAAACGACACCGTCGTTCACGATTGGGACTGGTGGGCCTACCAGTTCCGCGTAGTCCATCGCCAGGGCATCGAGGGCATTGACGCCTGGGACGACCGCCTGGTCGCTTTCGTCGTCCACGCGCTCGGCCTGAGGCCTGGCGAACGGCTGCTCGACCTGGCCTGTGGCTCCGGCGTACACGCGCGGCGGCTGGCGCGGTGCGGACTTGACGTAGTCGGGCTGGACGTTGCCCCCAGCCTGGTGCGCTATTGCACCGGCCAGGCCGCCGCCGAGGGGTTGGAGGGCGTCACCTTCGTCGAGGGGGACATGCGCACGCTGACCTATCGGGAGGAATTCGACGCCGTGGTCGTGCTCAGCACCAGCTTCGGCTTCTTCGACGACGAGACCAACCAGCGGGTGTTGGACTCTATCGCCCGGGCGCTCAAGCCCAGCGGGCGAGTGTTGCTGCAACTCCTGGACCCCGTTACCTTCATCGAGTGGCTAACTCAATCTGCTACCCAACGGGAGGAGCGAGCGGAGGGCGTCTACTTGACAGAGTCCTGGTTTGATCCGGCCACGTTCGTTTGCCACAGCCTATTCCGCTTCACCGACGACGACGGAGTGACGCACCTGTGGAGTGACCACGAGCGCATCCGCATCTACACGCTGCCCGAACTGCGCCGCATGTTCGATCAGGCTGGGCTGGAGATGAGGGCGGCCTACGGCGACATGTCGCTCCCACCGGTAGCCTACGGCCCCGACTGCCACCGGCAGATGATCGTCGTAGGAATGTAGACCTGAGTGGATGGCTCTGAAATGGGCAGGCACCCTACTCTGACCGAGACCGAGCAACAGGCATTAGCGGCACTGACACGGCGAATGCATGCCTCGTATGGCAGCCAGATTCAGTCAGTGATGCTGTTTGGTTCCAAGTCGCGCGGCGATGCTGGCCCCGACTCGGATATAGACGTACTGGTGGTGTTGAACAGCGATGATCCACACTTGTGCTCGAGTGTCCGCCGGCTTGCGGCGCGGGTGTCGCTGGAATACGATTTGTTGTTTTCGCTGTGGGCCGTGGGGCGCTCCCACTGGGAGCGGCTGGCTCGCTATCGCTTCCCCATCTATCAAGCCATCCAGTCCGAGGGAATAGATCTGACCCCCGGCCCGGCCTGACCTATTCGGGGCAAGTTTGCCCTGGCACCTGCTCCCCACTGGTCCGTTCGCTTGCTGTGTTCAGTTCACTGGGGGGTCTCTGCGCCCCGACGAGCCGCAGCCCCACTGTTCCCAGGGCGACTGTGGCAACTACTGCGCTGAGCAGTACCTGGCTCCAGGGAGGCCGCACACCAAACAGGGGAGCCAGAGTCCACGTCATCCACAGGGCCAGCCCCACGAACAGCAGCCCGGTGAGGCCCTTGATGGCGGCAGTGTGGCGGTTGACAAAGAGGCCCAATTGCTGCGACGTTGTGCCCAGGTAACTCAACAGGAACACGACGGCGAGGGGGAGGATGAAAGCCGCGCAGTAGAGCGCCAGGGAGACAAAAGCCTGGGCAGCCAGACCGGGCACGCTCAACACGAACATGATGGTGGGGAGGTAGACCTGGCCCGTGCAGGCCAGTTCGATCAGTGAGACGACGAAGCCGGTGACGAACGCAACCCCCACGAAGGCTCGCACCTGGGCATTCTCGCGGACAATCGTGTGGATACGCCGGCGCAGGCCGGCGGGCAGTTTCAGAGTCATGTCGCTCGCTTGACCCCGGCGGGCCTTGACAAAGTCGCGGAAAGTCAGCATGGCCAGGATGGCGCACGCGAGCGCCGTGACCAGGTAGACCCAGCGTCCCAGGGCGCTAAAGATGCGCAGGGATTGCACGGCTCTGAGCAGGCCGACCCCCACCAGCAGATAGGTCAAGAACACGCCCAGGGTAAAGGCCCCGCCCACGAACAGGACGTCGCGCCCGCGCCGCCCGCTAAGAGTCATGTAGGAAATGAAGAACACCAGGGTGGCGAAGGCGCACGGGTTCAGGCCATCTATCAGTCCCGCCCCCAGCACGGTGAGTATCCCGAAAGATTGGAAGCGCCCGACCACGCGCTGTGCGGCCTCGGCCCCCCCAAAGGCGCTCCACGTGCGCGCGGCGCCCGTGGCGGTGTACCGCGCAATCGTGAACGTCAGGTTGCTCAGGTCGGCTTCGTGGCCGATGAGCACGTCACTGCCTACGAAAATCATCGGCGTAGTCAGGCGCTGTTCTTCTGGCACGCCGTAGCGCTGGCACAGCCACTCGTTGAGGGGGATGTTCTCGTCTATGGGCAAGGTTTCCACGACCAGTTGCGGGTAATCGTCCTGCATCAGCCTAAGGTCGTAGGTGGTGCGGGCGCACTTTTGGCAGCCGGGCTTTTCAAAGTAGGCCAGGTAGATCGGTTCGCGGGCCGATTCGGCCGGCGTTCCGCTCAGTTCTTCCATGGTGGGAATTTCGACGCCGCCCTGGGCTTGGTATGTCTCGATCAGCCCCGCGAGTTGGCTTTCGATCTCATCTATACCGACCAGCATCCGTTGGCCGATCAGGATGTGGGGGACGCCGGGTGACGGCTGCGGCAGCCCCAGCGCAGCGTCGTATTGAGCCAGCAGTGCGGGATTTCTGGGTTGGGAAAGGTCAATCAGGTGAACTTGCAGCCACGAGCCGTGCCGGTTCGTCTGCGCTCCGATCAGCCTGTCCAGCCGCGCAAAGTCGGCACCGTGGGGGTCGTAAAAGACCGCGATTTGGACGGGCTGTGGCAGGTTTTCCAACGCAGGATAGTCCACGCCCCCCTGGGCCAGGTAGCGGACGATGGTTTCTTCGAGGCGGGTGGGGATCTCTTGGCCGGCCAGCACTTGGTCGCCGATGACCACGATGGGGACGTACTCCTGGCGGTCTTGAGGCACGTTCATCTGGAGCAGCAGGCCGCGTAGGCGGCGGTGATTTTCCGAGTTGTTCCAGATTTCGACGTAGCGGCACTCTACCTGAGCGCCGTACTTTTCGAAGAGGGTGGGGAGGTACTCGCCCTTGATCTGGCGGCAGACCGGGCACTCTTCGTTGTAAAAAAAGAGGAATTGGACCACCGGCTCTCCTTGTGCGTGGGCCTGCTGTGCGTCAGCTAGCGCCAGGAGCAGCCCGCTCAGGCCCGCCACGAGCATTAGTGCGTATACAACCCGCTTCTTTTTCATAGCCATCCTGTTCACTCCTGGTAACGCAGCACGACGACCCGGCTTTCGATTTGGTCGGCGATCGTCAGGATCGAGCCATCGTGCGACAGGTATAGCGCGGCGAGCAGTGAGACCGGCATCGCACCTGCTTGCTCCCACGTCTGGCCGCCATCCGTCGTGCGCAGTGTGACCACCTGGCTGCTCAGGCCGCCGACGAGGTGTACCACGACCAGTCCGCGCCTGGCGTCGCTGAAGCGCACGGCGGCCGAGGCCGTTTCGCGTTCGGGCATACGGCGGCTTGCCAGGTCCAGCCCCAGTGGGTGGGAAACCCAGCGTTGGCCGCCGTCCTGGGTGACGTGCAAGACGCCGCCGGTGTCCAACAGATAGCCGTCGGTGGGCGTGCGCAGCGAGATGGCCGCGATTCTCGCCACGCCCTCGGGCAATGGGACCTCTTCCCAGGTCTGGCCGCCGTCGGTGGTGGCGCCGAGTTGGTAGAGGGTAGCAATCCACCCGCTTTGGGCGTCCAGAAAACTCAATTGCCGGCAGTTGCCGTAATCCGTCACGGCCTGCCACGTGCGCGCCCCATCGGTGCTGACGCCGACCGGCCCCGCCCCGCACTGCCAGATGACCTGCCGGATGTAAGGGATGTACTCATCCCCCTCATCCGCTCGGATGTACTCATCCGCGACATCCACGATGTCGAGGCCGAACAGTCAGGCTCCACTGCTTTCAGCCATCGTCCAGGTCTCGCCGCCGTCGGTGGTGTAATGAGCCCGGCCCGGATCGGACGGGCCGCCGGTGACGCCAAAGTCACCGGCGAGAAACGCGGCGACTCGCATGGGCTGTTCGATCTCTCGTTGCAGGACGATCTCCCAGGGATGGGTGTCCTGCGCAGTGTCTGGGGTCGCCGTGGCCTCCAGGCGCACCGGGAGCAGCGCGCAGCCGGCGGTCGAAAGCGATATCAGCAGAACGAGTAAGGTAAGAAGTGAGTGTTTCATCTTCACATCGGATGTTTTGGCGAGAAACCAGGTTTCGCCGCTTCGCTTGGAGAAACCTGGTTTCTACTCTAGCCCCCTGTGTAGCGCAGCACGGTGATCTGGCCCATGTTGAGGATCGAGTGGATCGTCAGGAGTTTGCCGTCGCGCGTCAGATAGGCCGTGCCAAACTCTACTGGCACGTTCTCCTCCGTCCACGCCCGCCCGCCATCCGCCGTGCGCAGAGCCACGACCTTGCCGGCCCCGCCGCCCACGAGGCTCATCACAATGACTCCGTGGTCGGCGTCAAAGAAGCGCATGGCGGCCGGCGCGATGCCGCCGGACGGCAAAGGTCCCATCTCCCCGTAGCGCTCCTTCAGGCCCAGGTTTTGAGAGGACCAACTCTGGCCGCCATCCAGGGTGGTGTAGAGGTCGCCGGCGGAATCCAGTACGTACCCTTCCTTCGGCGCGCGGAGTGAAATCGCCAGGATACGCCCAGGTAGTACCCCTGCGGGCAGATTCACCTTTTCCCAGGTCGTTCCCCCGTCGGTGGTGGTCTCAAGTGTGGCCGGGGAGAGATACCATGCCACCTCGCTGTCCACGGAACTCACCTGGCAGAAGGGTTGCCCTCGACCACCAGGTCTGCCCGGCCAGGTCTGACCGCCATCCATGCTGATGCGCACGTCCGAGGCGTTACATTCCCAGACGGACTGGGCATCTACGATGTCCAGGGCAAACAGACACCCCGCGCTGTCTTCAGCCATCGTCCAGGTCTGGCCTCCGTCGGTCGTATGCTGGGCTCTGCCGGCATAATCGGGCCCCCCTGTCAGGCCAAACGTTTCGTCGAGAAATGCCGCCATCCTCACCGGTTGTTTGACCCTCGTCTGCAGCACGACTTCCCAGGGGCTGGCGCTCTCCGCTGGGGCTGCCGTGGCCGTGAGGGCCGCAGCGGTGGCTGGTGTAGACGCAGCGGGCGGCATGGTCGCCGCCGGCGCGTTGCAGCCGGTCAATGGGACCAGCAAGGCCAATAGGCTAACGATTGTGACCAGATAGCGTTTCATTGCGTACTTACCTCCTCTTTGAGAAATGATGGGGTTTCTTCTTCCACGCACTGGACCGATAGCAGGGACAAGCCCAGGTCTCGGATGCGGGACAAGATACCATGCAGGGCCGCCTGATCGGTGACAGGACCGGCCAGCGTCGTGACGGTTTTGTGGCCGCCGCTTTTCCCGACCGTGATAGCCATGCCGTCGAACCACGTGGACCAGGTTTCGTCGAGCCGTCCTTGCACCTCGATCTGATAAATCACGGGTTTATGGTCGGCGATGGGCATCAAGATACCTTCTCCATTCCGTAACCAGGGTTACCACAATTTCCCGCACAAAGGCTAACGGAGAAGAGTAAAACAAGACAGGTAACAATGATTGGTCCATTTTCATCCCTCCTATGATGCGGATGGCGCACGTCCGTTGGCCATCTCTTGGGAATATGACGTCCGATCTCCTGGAATGCGATCAGTATACCAGGTGACTGGTGGTATTGTCATTACCCAATGGTGGAATTGGGGGTGGAATCTTGGGGGGGAATTATTCCAGCAGGCCCAGTTCGCGCCCACGCGTCGTCGCCTGGGTGCGATTCTGGACTCCGAGTTTGCCGAAAATGTTGGAGAGGTGTTTTTTGACGGTGTCAACCGTGACGAACAGCGTCTGGGCAATCTGGGGATTGGTGGCGCCAGTGGCCACGAGTTGCAGCACTTCGATCTCGCGCGGGCTGAGCGGCTCAACCAGAGTGCGGATTGCGGATTGCGCCCGTGGGTACACGGGGCTGCGGATTGCAGGTTGCTCTGCCTCCAATCCGAAATCCGAAGTCCGAAGTCCGAAATCGGCCAGCAGCCGGTTTACGTAATTCACCGCGATTCCCTCAGCCGCCGCCCGGCGGAGTAGCGCAGCCATCGGCTCCCCTTCGTCCACAAAGATGCGCACGTAGCCTGCGGGTTCGGCCAGAGTGAGCGCTGGTTGCAGCGAAACGACGGCCTGGTTCATATTACCCTGAGCGTGCAGGGCCAGGGCGCGTAGAATTGAGAGCGTAATCACCCGCTCATTCCAGTCCTTGGCCCTGACGAAATGGATCTGCTGATCCAGGCAGTCGAGGAGCGGCTGCAGGTCGGGGCGCCCTTGTAGACGGCGCTGAACGATCAGCAGGCGATGGAGAGCAGTCTGCTCCAGGTAGTCCCGATCGTGATGCAGTTCACGCTTCAGTGTGATCTGGCGCTCACGAACCCACCCGGCAGCGCGGGCCAGCGCCTCGGGTTCGTTTTCTGCTTGCGCCAACCAGAGTTGGAGGCGGTACGCGGCGATGTAAGCAGATGAGTACATCCGGGGCGAGAAGGCCGGGTGCAACCGGTCTGCCTGTGCGAGCCAGTCGAACGCTTCGGTGATGGCCGATTGTGCTCGCCTGAGGCGGGCCAGCGCGATGTATCCCTGCAAGACAGTGAGATCAGGGAGCAGTCTGGTCAGAGCGACGCCTTGGGTCAAGAGATGGTCAGCCTCTTCCATCTCGTTCCATTCCAGCATCACGTTGCCCAGGGCCAGGAAGACTCCCCCGGCGTAGGGGATCGGGCGGCCGGTTTCTTCGCTGCGCCGGCCGACGGCCTGCAGGCTGTCCCGGCAGATCGCCGCCGCCTCACGCAGGCGGCCGCGTCTGCGGAGGATCAAGACCTGCCCCTGTGTGGCGGCACAGGCATTGAACAAGTCGCCGCTCAATTCTCCCAGTCGCCGGGCCTCGTCAAAAGCGTGGTCGGCGGCGCTTTCGTCGTCTAGCAGCATGTACGCGTACCCCATGTTGGCGAACAAAGCGCTGCGAAATTTGGGTTCATCTGTGGGGAGATGCTCTAACGCCTGCTGAGAGAGGTGGACGACGGTTCGCGGGTCGTCCCCTCGGAAGCGTGCCATGTATGCGCGAAATTTGGCGATAAAGCCGGTCACTTGGCTGTAGGCAAGTCCGCCCGGCTCATGCGTGCCGCCAGTGGCCTTCCTGTGGGTTTCCAACGTAGTTTCCGCTTCTTGTAGCCAGCGCTCGGCCTGTTCCAGGGACTCGGCCGAATACCGTGCCAGGAGCACCATAGTACAGGCGTAGACGGCTTGCAGCAGGGGGCGGGAATGGACCAATGCGTCGGGGAGCGCCTTTAGCCACTGGTGTACCAGGGCGATCTCGCTGTCGTAGAACGTTTCTAACACGTTTCGCTCGATGAGGGCTGCGGCGTATGCGGGGTCGGAGGCCGCCAGTGCGTAGGATACTGCCTCCGCGATCAGCCCTTGTTGCTGGCACCACGCGCTGGCCCGCTGGTAAAGGGCGTCAATGCGGGATTTCTCTTCGACCTGTCCCAAGCGTTGGCGGAGCAGGTCGGCGAACAGTTGGTGATAGCGATACCAGCAACGCCGGTTGTCGAGCGGGGTAGTGAAGAGATTGGCCCGCTCCAGGTATTCCAGTACACTCTGAGATTGGAGACTGGCGACTGGAGTTTCAGGCATCTTTCCAACCTCCAACCTCCAACCTCCAACCTCCAACTTCCAATCTCCAATAACAGCGTCGCACAGTGGCCCGCACAGCCGCTCCAGGATAGACGTCTGGAGCAGAAACGCCTGAATGTGCGGGGGTTGGCGCTCAAAGACCTCCTGGACGAGATAGTCTACGACGTAGCGGTCGTCCCCGGCAAATGCCATCACAAAGTTGTGTTGATCCAGGGCCGACTGCTGTCGCGCTGGCTGGGCCGATTGCATGGCAAGCGCTGCCATCTGCAAGCCGACGACCCAGCCCTCGGTGCGCTTTTCCAGGGCGCTCACGTCCTCGTGTGAGAGGTTCAGGCCGGCCAGCCGGTTGAGTAGTTGCGCTGTCTCCTCGACCGTGAACCGCAGATCGGCGACGCGTATCTCGACCAGTTCCGCCCGCCCGCGGCGGCGGGGAAGCGCCAGCGGAGGGTCCTCGCGCGTGACGATCACGAGGTGGAGTTGCGGCGGCAGATTGTCGAGCAAGAGGTTCAGGCTGTCGTGGATGGCTGGGTTTTCGATGACGTGGTAGTCGTCCAGGACGAGGGTGTAGGGGCCGTTGTCGGTTCCCGCGCAGTCGTTGATCAAGGTGGTGACGATCGCCTCTGGCGAGGGAGGCTGTGACGTGTCCAGGGCGGCCTGTACGGCCTGGCCGATCGTCGCGTCTATGGTCTGCAGTGCGGCGATCACGTAGCGCCAGAAGCGGAGGGGGTCATTGTCCCCTTTGTCCAGCGACAGCCACGCATGGGAGACAGGGGGACCAGGGGAGGGGGAGACAAGGGGACTTGAGACCGCTTCTCCTCGTCTCCTTGTCTCCTTGTCTCCTTGTCCTCCTGCCTCCTCGTCCCCTTGTCGCCGGGAAACCCACTCGCTGACGAGGGTGGTTTTGCCGAAGCCGGCCGGCGCAGAGATCAGCGTCAGTTTTCGGCCCAGCCCTGCGCTCAACCGCTCGATCAAGCGCGGGCGCAGCACCAATGCCGTGCGGGGTATGGGGATAAAGGTTTTGGTTGTCAGAAGAGGCGTGACCATCCTGTCATTCCGAGCGAAGCAAGGAGTCTCCCCTGCCATTCCGAGCGGAGCGAGGAACCTCCCCTATCATTCCGAGCGGAGCGAGGAACCTCCCCTGTCATTCCGAGCGAAGCGAGAAATCTCCCTTGTCATTCCGAGCGAAGTGAGGAATCTCCCCTGTCATTCCGAGCGAAGCGAGGAATCTCACCCGCGCTCTTCACGTTACGGATTCTTGAGCGTCTCGTCGTGGCGCCCGACTGTGCGCAGTACCAGCGTGTCCCCACGGCGCTCATAGGTGATGCGGTGATTTTGGTCAACACGGGCGTAGAACATGTCACCATTGCCAGACAACCGCCTGGCGTGCAACCCCGGATGGCGCCAGTTCTCGTCGAGAAGTCGCAGTGCTCGATCTACACGCTTCCGTACGTCAGGAGGTAGCCGGTCATAGGCTCGCACAAATCTCTTGGTGAGTTCAGTGGGCATCGTCGGGTGCTACGTCTTCCTTGTCGTGATTGTGCAGAAAGTCTGTAGCCTCCTCGGCGTTGTCGAAGTGATACACACGTCCCAATCGGATGTCCTCGTCTGCCTCGCGCTCGGCCGCCTGCCACTCGGGGGTGTAGAAGAAAGCCTCGTCGGCGTCTACCAGCCGGCCTGGGCGTAGCACGATTGTGCGATCCTCGCGCACCTCGGCGGTCAGAAAGTCCCCTTCGTACACGCCGGCCGCTTCGCGGATGGCAGCCGGGAGCGTGATCTGATGCTTCTTGCGAACCCTGATCGTTTCCATCCCTGGCCCCTCGTCGGAAATTCCAACTTGTCAAATGATACACCACATCGCCCGCATTGTAAAGTAGCGTAGACCTTACAGGTCTCCGAGACCTGTAAGGTCTGTTTGGCTCCAAGGCGCGCGGCGACGCCGGC
>Ga0315277_10011841_pt1 | contig 10963 bp, 12 predicted proteins | sample YL17G05_15_MG_FD_203695 | JGI IMG/M metagenome (GOLD analysis project Ga0315277, IMG submission 203695) | Sediment microbial communities from Yellowstone Lake, YNP, Wyoming, USA - YL17G05_15 | ecosystem: Environmental > Aquatic > Freshwater > Lake > Sediment | place: USA: Wyoming | collected... | reverse complement strand
GCGAAACAATCCTCAAAGCCCTAGAAGAATACAGCCACAAACACGAAGCAGGAAACCCACAACACAAGCTCACACCATACATAGACGAAGCCGCGGAAAGCCCCATGCGAGTGCTCTGCTTCGATTTGGATGGCGCGCTAAGGATCCAAAGACTACCATGGATACCAACCGAATCAGAAATCGACCAACTCATAGCCGCAACAAGCCCACGCGTCGGAGCATTCCTCCTCTTACTGAAAGAAACCGGCATGCGCCCAGGCGAAGCATGGAAACTCAAGTGGACCGACTTGGACACCGTGGCGAGAACAATCAACATAACCGCGGAGAAAAACAGCAACCCAAGAATATTCAGACTATGCAGCAATCTCGTAGAAAGACTGAGTCAGCTGCCTAAGGACTCTGAGAAGATATTCGGCAATGCCCAACAAGAGCACCAAAGACACAACTTCAGCCTCCAGAGAAAAAGCATCGCAGACAAACTCAAGAACCCAAGACTCAACCAGATAAGCTTCAAAACACTGCGACACTGGAAAGCCACGATGGAGTATCACCGAACAAAAGACATCCTACACGTCATGAACGTGCTCGACCACAAGAACATCAAGAACACCCTCGTCTACACGCACCTCGTCAACCTGGAAGGCGACGATTACGTCTCGAGAGTCGCATGGAACCTCGAAGAGGCATGCAAGCTTGTGGACGCTGGCTTCGACTACGTGACAGACGTGAAAGGAGCCAAACTCTTCAGAAAACGCAAGTAACATGCCTTAGGGGGGTTCATCCAGAACTATGTTGATGGTGCGGGGGATGGGGTTTGAACCCATGCAGCCCTACGGCAACAGGTCTCCTAAAACGGTGCCCATCCCAGACAAACAGTCTGTTCTATTTTGGGCAGCATTTTCCTAAGCCTGTCTCCTTTGGCCAAACTCGGACACCCCCGCGGATTAAGGAGGGCTCAAACTGTTGAATCAGCATCTTCTTTTATATTTGTTTAACTTTCCAAGAATGACATGATAATCTTGATCTCCCAACGGTTATATCTAATCGTGCATCAAGGATTCAATAACGGTGTGAGGAAAGGCGAAAGACTATAAAAAAGAAAGGACCCAGTGAACATCTAAAGCAAGATATAGTCCGTGACTCCAACGTCGAGAAAAATGACCCTTGAACGGGATGACGTCAGATAGAAAACTCTAAATTTCATTGAAACCTCTTCAAAGAAGAGTTTGCGCCTCGGTAGCCTAGCCTGGTGGGGCTCCGCCTTGGTAAGGCGGGGGTCGCGGGTTCGAATCCCGCCCGAGGCTCCACAGAACCTTCTATCTCGAAAGAACCTTCATCAAGAAGGTCTCGACGGTTTATTTCGTTTCAAGCGCTTCCAAACGTTCAAGGTATGTTTTCAAAGTGTTTTCAGAGATTTTTGAGGTATCTAGGCTACACTACGCGTTTTCTCGATTGGTTCTGAAGCAGAGTTAGCGGGCAAGCGTGTCTGTTCGGCGGCAGTCACATGAGCTTATTAGCAATCGCCCAAGTTGGAATACATCGAAGCGTGCGTTCACGCTGAATGTGCCTTCACGGGTGGTGTCTAACCATGTCAGCCAAAGGAATTGGAAAAATCGCAAGCAATCCGTTCACGAAAGACGGCAAAGTCCTCCTGGGCAAGGTTTCGACCAGGGCAAATCTGAAGATGGACATTCTCAAGGCCGTTAACGTGATTGGCGGCTTTAACAAGGTCATCGATAAAGGTGACCAAGTCTTGCTTAAGCCCAACTATAATACCGCTGATCCTCCGCCCGCTTCAAGTGACCCTGAATTTCTTAAGGCGATAGTTGAGTTGCTGTTTGAGCACGGCGCTGGAAAAGTCGTCTTGGGAGAATCTTCTTGGCAAGGGCTTGCCACTCGAAAGGCCCTGGACCACGCTGGAACACTCGCTGCACTGAAAGACACAGGTGCCGAAATCGCGTTTTTGGACGAAGAAAAATACGTCAAAGTCGACGTAGGTGGGGAATACTTAAAACATGTTAGCTTGGCAGAACGGGCCATGCAGGCAGACAAGATAGTTTATTCCTGCTGCATGAAAACGCATTTCCGCGCTGACTTCTCCCTCAGCTTGAAATTGGCGTTTGGATTCACGAAGAAGAGCGAAAGAATGGAGTTCCACATTAGACACTTGAAGGAAAAACTCGTTGATCTAAATTTGGTCGTGCATCCAAACCTGATAATCATGGATGGAAGAAAATGTTTCATAACCGGAGGACCATTCAGCGGTGAAGTGCGAAACGCAAATGTCATTCTCGCTTCTGGAGACCGAATAGCCATGGATGTTGAATCAATCAAAATTATCGAGAGTTTCAAGGGCTCAAAGCTGAAGGACAACCCGTGGAGCTACGCTCAAATCCGCCATGCAGCGCAGCTCGGGCTTGGAGCAAGAAGCGAAGACGAATATACCGTCGTCACCGAGTAGGAAACAAGTATCGCGATATAATGTCCTTTCAAAACACTCAAATAATCCCACTCATCAACTCAGTTATGTGGTGCTAACTTGGAAGGCGTCCAACGCAAGTTTACTTCAGAAGAACTGAAAAAGTATGACGGAAAAGAGGGCAGGCCAGCCTACATCGCCTACAAGGGCAAGGTTTACGATGTGACAGACAATTATCTGTGGATAGACGGAGACCATCAAGGCGAACACGTAGCGGGTAAAGACTTAACAGAAGATATGGCAAGTGCACCGCACGGAGGAGAAAACCTCGAAAGAGTCAAACTCATCGGCATACTCGCCCCGTGACGCCTAGAAAAGCGGTTTCGCTTCAACATCTCCTCAGCAGAGTGGTCGTTTGGATAACTTATATATGGATTATGTGCAATGAGGATAAAGAGGGACGCGGTTATTGCCCTTCGATGACACCTTGACTCTTGCAATAATCACGATAGGGGTGGTCATCGCTTGTCTGATTGTAGTTTTTTCCATGCGAAGACGGGGAAAAAAAGAGAAAAAAACCGCAGAGCAAGAATTCGAAGCAGACCTCAGGGGTTACCCCTTTAAAGTCAGCAAAAGCGTCCCCGCCGAGGATGCCTCACACGCCAAAGAGGAACTCAGGATACTGGACTTAGAGAGGGAAATATTAAGCGACGCCATCAGGCGGCTTTATGAAGCGCACGCAGAAGGCAAAATAACGGAAGAAGAGAGAGAAAGGCTCGCACAGACGTACAAATCCCGTATGATGACGGTGAAGGACGCCATCTCAAAAGACGAATCCGTCGTGGCCTTACACGAACTTGAAAACATGCAGCAGGACTTGATGAAACTGTTCAGCGAACGATTCGACGAACTGAGCTCAAAAATCGAAGAACTGCGAACAAAAACAGAGATCAAATCCATCAAAGAAATAACCATCGCCCCCAAAGCGTTGACAACCGAAACCTCCGCTCCAGAAGAAAAACCCACCGATGAAGAGAAAGCCAAAAAGAAGAAGAGACAAGCACCCCAAAAACCGAGTCCGCGAACAGAGGCAGAAAAAAGAATAGAAGAAATCAGAGCCGAAGTGGAAAAAGTCCTGGACAAACTGGGGCAAATGGAAATTGAATCCTAAGCAAGACTGGGTTGAAAAAGCCAAGAAAAACGCAGCCCTAGAAGCTGTAAAGCACGTCAAAGATGGCTTTACCGTGGGGCTAGGCAGCGGAAGTACAGCCGCCTACGCTATCGAAGAAATCGGAAAAAGAATGAAAAGAGAAAAACTGCACGTTCGGGGCGTCCCAACATCATATCAAGCCTTCATGCTCGCTGTGCAGCATGGAATCCCAGCGACAACGCTTGAAGAAAAGCCGATGTTGGATTTGACGATTGACGGAGCAGACCAGATAGATCCAGAACTGAGCCTTATCAAAGGTATGGGTGGAGCACTCGCACGTGAAAAGATTGTTGCCTCAGCGTCGAAAAAACTAATCATCATCGCAGATGAAAACAAGAAAGTCAAGGTTCTGGGAGAATACAATCACCCGGTGCCTATGGAAGCACTTTCTTTTGCAGCTTCACTGGTAATGCGCAGGATAAAAGAAATGGGCGGAACACCTGTCCTGAGAGAGGGAAAAGGAAAAGTCGGACCCGTCATAACGGACAACGGAAACATCATAATAGACGCAAACTTTGGACCTGTTCACGAACCAGCCGAGTTAGAACGCAGACTGAAGTTCATGCCTGGAATCGTGGAGACCGGCCTCTTTGTCCACATGGCAGACATAGCATACGTCGGAAAGCATTCCAACGTGGAGAAACTTATCAGAAAACAGGGCAAAGAACTTTAGCTGATGAACACTTCAGCCCGCGCCTAGCCTGACAACAGCATAAATAACCTTAAATCAACCCTTCTCAAACAAAATAGCCAAGAAACCCACCGCCGGGGTAGCCTAGCCTGGCCAGGGCGCCAGACTCATAATCTGGAGAACAACAAACGGGGCACAAAGGCGCCCAATGTCCAGAAGTCGCGGGCTCGAATCCCGCCCCCGGCACCAACAGCGAGCGGACAGCAAACGGGCACTACAACCAAACTTGACTCATATTTGATTTTCATTTCTCTTTTGTGTTTCCCATTTCTTTTGAACTCAATGAGTATTGCAGCGCGCAATCTAGGTTTTATATTCCACGCCACTACTAGTCAGTCCATGCCCTCCATAATGGGGAAGAGATACCCACGCGACTACACCGATGAGGAACTCCGCGAACAAGCCGGTGAACTAGAATGCACCGTCACAATTCCTGTAAACCTTGAGGTCAGAGCAGATCACAGGGTACTCGACCTCGGCGAAGTGGAAAAGATTCTGAGAAAGGCTAGAAGAATAGTCCTTCAGGACTGCGGATGCCGCACAGACAAGGGGAACTGCGATGCCCCCCGAGATGTCTGCATAAGCATAGAACCTGCAAAGGACTATGTGAGCAAGTTCACAAAATACCATCCTCGCGAGTCCACACTGGAGGAGGCCCTCAGCGCTCTGAGAAGGAGCCACGAGGGTGGCTTGGTCCACATGGCCTACACAATGAAGGACAACGATCACCCCACGCTGATCTGCAGCTGCTGCCCCTGCTGCTGCCATACGTTAGGAGGACTCCTCCGCCACGGCATAGCCACACACGTCCTTACATCCAAGTTCGTCGCCAAACAAGACTCAGAAAAGTGTGTGAGTTGTGGTCGATGCGTTGACCGATGCGTCTTCGGTGCCCGCGACCTCGACAACGGCGAGTTCAGGTACGACCAGTCCAGTTGCTTCGGCTGCGGTCTCTGCGTCTCCACTTGCTCCGCTGGCGCCATAATCCTTGCACTTAGACGCTAGAACCGCGGCTCAAATGTAAACTTTCAGAACGTTTCTGGCTGTCATTGTTCCCGATCTATTCTTTTCCTTCTATTCTCACTATTGGTCTAGCCATGACTCCCCTTATTTGGGAAGCAACGCTCATTGGATTGCGAACCTTCTGCATTGTTAGATCGCTTTCGGTTTCGCTTTGAGTGCGGACGATTATGTCTCCAGAGTTCACAATTCTGTTAGAAATCGATCTGATCACTTCCAGATCTGAAAAACCTGAAGGAGAGATTACGAACGATTTTGAGGTTAAGATTCCAGACCTTATTTCCAGACTATCATTCCTGAGAATATAGGTGTTTGAAGCCCTCATCAGCAGCAAGTGCGCTAAGCTGAGCACCCAGACTAGGAAAATCACCAAATCTATCCATAACGGTATCTGTGCATTTGGAATCGGCAGATTTGGAAGCCTCTGCCATATGTCATATGTGAGTTCGAACCAAGATATCACAACGGCGACTACGATTATCACTATTGTCCGAGTCACCACGTTTGGAAGTATCCATGGTTTGCCCGTCCAAAGCACTGAACCAGAAGTCTCAGAATTCTTCGGCATGTCAGAGAACCTTCATCGTTCTATGTTTAATTTACTATTTAAACTATCGCGAGTGCTGCGTCAATCTTTCTGGGCTGGTTGAGATATAATGTACGATGAAACTCACTTCAGACAAATCTTTTATATTGCGTGCGCCATTTTGAGGAAGCAAAGGTGTTTGCATGGGACACTTGTGGCTAGGAGCTTTCGTCGGCTTCATCGTAACACTGATAGTTGGCTGGCTGTTTCCAGGACTTGGACACCTGATAGGTGGGTTCATTGGCGGATTCGTGGCTGGACTCATAGCTGGCGGAGGGGTTGGAAGAGGAGCTTTAGCCGGTTTCCTCGCGGGAATTTTCGGCGGCATCATCATTGCAATACTCGCCTTCATAGGCCTCGCTTTAGTAGGCGTGGCTGCAGGGGGAATCCTAGGCGGACTTCTCGGCGGCCTAGCTGGGCTGGCAGTTGGAATCATAGCGATCATACTTGCCATCTTCGGAGCGATCGCATCAACCATCGGCGGATTGATAGGCGGACTGCTAACAAAGACAGAAAACCAATAAAACGGAATGCGTACCTGTTCACAATAAGCCCTGCTGGCAGAAGGCCTCCCAGACTTGAGTATTCATCCGCACATCCGTCGGCTTCATGGTTTTGTTACCAATCATTGTTACATCTGTGGTAACACAGGAGAGGTAGGGGGCCAACTATAAGCCGTTCACACACACAGCAACATTACATCTGATGTGTGTGCGTAGACGAGGGGGCCAACAATAACAGCATCGCTACAGATTACAATTACAGATTACATCTGATGTGTGTAACACCCGACCGGGGGCCAACTTTGAGCTCGCTTCTCTTCAAGCACAGCCCGCTCTCAGACGCCGAGAATTTGGAAGTTAGAATGCAGATAGTCCGCGCCGCTATGCGCGTCCGTTTGAGCCTCAGAAGAACCGCGAAATGAGCGCCAAAAAAGCAAAGGCTCGAATTTCAACATGCAGCCATCTCAACCATCAAGCGACCCAGAACAATCAGACCGAGAATGCACATGCAATGATCTTTCGAGAACTCAGCTTCGCAAAGATTCAGGTTTCCCTGATTATGGACGTGGCGCTTCGAGTAGACAATTCAAGCTGTTCGCCGAAACCCCTCTTGACATAAACGTTCTTCATGACGATTCTGTCGCCCACCTTAAAGTCCTTCACAGAATCCGCGTGGTTTCGCCACGCTGAAACCCATATCCTGCCCGTTTCATCCTTCAACTCAAAGGTTGCTAGCTTCAAGACTTCCTGCTTCGAGGTTTTCACGTCCCTAACCATCGGCGCCGTCACCACCTCCCCAACAACGCTGACACGGTCCAGGTTCTCTTTCAAATTCGCCAACGGCAACAACTCTGAAAAAGCCTCAAACCCAACGTATGTTGATCCGTCGACGTGAACCTCTAGCCCTCTACCAGCCGCTTTCTTAACCCTGCCGTTCACCACCTGCGCCCCGACGCCGACCTTGAGCATGGCGTCAACCTCATCAACCTTCTCGTTCCAAACCACGACCGAAACTTCCCCAGAGCCATCTGACATTACAAACCGCATAACCTTGCCGGAGCTTGAATCCGACCGCTCAAACTCCGACACCGAACCCACCCGTTCAACATTGCCCGCCACGTTCACCCTGCTGCTCTTCGGAACACTCGACAGCTCGCCTATTTTCGTCGTAAATCTGCTAATCGAAGGATAATCCTTTGACCTCACGCCCGCCGGGTTAACCTCAACGGTGCACTTCTCGCCAACGTGCACCTCAACTCTGCCGCCAAAATCCTCGCGGGTGTACACGTGACGAAAACGAACGAGGTCGCCGACCTTCACTCCGCCGCACTCCGCCAAACCCGCCTTGTCATTCCACAACACAACCCGCAGAACACCACTCTCATCGGCGACTAGCAAGCTGGCAAACCTCCCCTTCCTGGTCCCGTTGAAAGCCCTCGGAGAAAACACGGCAACGACCCGCCCGACAACGCTGACGTTGCTCAATCCCGGAATCAGATCTCGCAGCAACAATGCAGGCGTCCCAGTTCCGCCGCCCAGAATCTCACAGCCAAGCCCTGACGCAATCATCCTCAGGAGAGCTTCATCCGAAATCAAGCCGCCTGCTCTGCTTCTCTCCGCTTCCAGCCTCTTCAGAACCGATTCCCTTGAAACTCCAGGACAGCCTGAAAGAATGCGCTCAACCATCTCTTCAAACGACATCTCGGCTTCAACAAACCTCAAGAGTGAAACGACTCACTCTATAAAGTTTATCAGAACCCCACGGCGTTTCTGAGCATTCGAAGTAAATCTAGCGGTTCTAATCATAACCATGCTTCTGACACTGTGCAGAAAACCCTGCGATGCGCCGGTTTAGGATTCTTCTTTTTCCTCTTTGCCGTAAAACACGTACAGGAATATCAGAACTAACGCGATGAACGTCGCAACAACCATGGCGTACTGGAGCAATGTGAAGTATTCTCCTATTTGCATGCCAACATTCTCCTTTCACACTCTATCAGAGTTTAGATATTTAAACAGTAGCTTTTTTCCATTCTTCCATGAGCGAATCATGAAGCTCATCATGCTCCTCGATGCCTTCATACCAATCCAGAGCTTTGGCCAGTTTCTGCGCGATGAGATGATAGCACAGGTGAACCTTCTTGTCCACAACTCGAAAATAAAAATCGTCACACGTGCAGAACTCCGCCTCAGGCATTATCAGGTAGTCCCGTTCCTTCCCAACCACGATCCAAACGTTCCTGCCGCTCGGCCTGAAAACGTATCGTTTCACCCTGTTCTCCTTCAAAGCCTCAAAAGCCCTGGTGAAACGTTGCCCAAAAACCTCGTAAAGCCTCGTCAGATCCTTGCCGCTCAGCTTGTCCTCTGCCTTAGCTCCTTTGCATACGGCATTTAGCAGTTCATTCTCGGATTCTTCGTCCATAATGCTAACCCAGATCAGCAGCACGATTGAAAAACAAGGGCTACTCTACGTTTATAGGCTCGCCCTTAGGCTGTTTTCCATCCTTCGTCTTGGGCAACGTGACTTCAAGAACGCCGTTCTTGTACTGTGACTTCGCCTCTTTCACAGTGACCTTTCCGGGCAAGGAGACCTCCTTGAAGTACTTGCGCTGAGGAGTGTCCACCATTATGGTCAGTGCGTCTTCCGTGCAGCTGAGCTTTATGTCCTCCTTCTCAACGCCCGGCAGCTCAGCCACAACTTGGATTTCACCGTCCGTCTCAACTATGTCCACCAGTGGCTCACGCTCCTCCTGTACGTGGGGAAGCCCGTTTCGCCTCGGCTTCACGTTTCCAAATTCGCGGATTTCAGGCTTCCCGTCAGGGCCCACCTTCATGCTGTAGCCGTACACGAAAGGCCCGAACTCGCGTGCTGTCGAACCGTCCGGCAGCTTACGTTCCCTCACGTAGTCTTTCGGAACACGTGAGGCGAAATCTTTGAACTCTTCTTCCATCATCTTTTCCATATCTTCGAAAATCTTGTCAATGTCATTGAAGCCCCAGCTCTTGAAGTAGGGAGAGCGCCTCCTCCTGTACCACTCTGAAGAGTCATCTTCGGAAGGCATCGCATCCATCACTCCTGACTAGGATGAAGAACATGTCTGTCTATAAATGTTGTGCGCGCACGGACGCTCAACTCAAGGTTCTGAGCTGCTCAATAGTTCCAAGCAGGGTTCCGTCGAGCAGGTACGCCTCCGCAGCCTTCATGTCAACGGCTTCAGACCGCAGAACTGGACCGGTCACCATCTCAGCCTTGAACCTGCCGCTTGGTCTCCTCTCGTTCAGCGGCCTGCCTCCGAGGAAATCGTTGAAGGAAGGCATAATGAAGAGCTGCGAGGTCTTAGGTTTCACACCGTAATGCTCATGAAAGGTCTCCAGGGCGCTCGTTTCAACCTTTATCCTGTGTTTCCTCAGCAGAACCTCCGAGAGCTTGCTTCCGTCGCAGTCTGCCTTCACCCAGACCTGTCTCGTCACCCTGAAGCCCGCGGGGTCGCGGAACACCACGACGGGGTGAACGTGCCCCATCACGAGCGTTTTACACTTTAAAAGGGCGACCGAAGGCCATTGATGCCCGTGGAAAAAGCCCACGTCACCGAAAGCCACTCCGGTTGACGGCAGGACCGTTATGCCCTCAGGAAGCAGGGGCTCAAGGTTTCCGTCGTGGTTGCCTCGAATGATGGAGACTTGTTGCACACGCTTCTTCAGCGCGTTGAAGAAGTCAGGGATGTCGTGCCACTCCATCTTTTCCGCCGTGGCAATCGTGTGTTTCACGTCGCCCAACACGAGGATTTCATCCGGCTTATATTCTGAAAGAAGGTCGGTGAGCCTGTTCAGAAGCTTCGGCGTCTGCGATGGAACGTGTATTCCCTTGCCTGAAAGAGACATCTCCCAGCCCATGTGGAGGTCAGCTATGACCATCAGCCGAGTTGCGCGCATTTTCAGAAGTGCAGCCGGGTACGGTGGCAGGGGTGTTATCATTCTTTTTCCTTTCCAAGCTTGATTAAACCGAGTATCTTCCTGTGCATTTCAGCGTTGGCGGCGGCTACGAACTCTACCTTCTGTCCTGGATCCAGCTTGACGTCCAAAGGCTTTCCATCCGGCATCGTCAAGAGTGCACCAGCCTCTTTTAGGATTAGGCAGGCGGCAGCCATGTCAGTCGTGCGAAGTTTTCCGCGGATGTCGATGAAGGCGTCCGTTTTTCCGTCCGCCACGTAACAGAGTTCCAGAGCGTTGGCCCCGTAGTGCCGTATGTGCTTTGTGTTCTTAATCAGCTCTGTCAGTCTGGGAACGATTCCCTCCACCTTGTAGCTGTTCAAGTCGATGCCTACGACTGCTTCTTCAAGTGAAACGTTGTGGGAAGGATGGATTCTCTGATTGTCACGATAGGAGCCCTTCCTCTTCTGTGCCGTGTACGTTACGTCATGGAACAAATCGGAGACCAAGGCTGAGTGTACATCCTTCAAAAAGGGTTTGTCCGACACAGCTATGGAAGTTGCGTAGAAGGGAAGCCGTCTCATCAGGTTTGTCGTACCGTCTA
>Ga0315277_10011840_pt1 | contig 10963 bp, 2 predicted proteins | sample YL17G05_15_MG_FD_203695 | JGI IMG/M metagenome (GOLD analysis project Ga0315277, IMG submission 203695) | Sediment microbial communities from Yellowstone Lake, YNP, Wyoming, USA - YL17G05_15 | ecosystem: Environmental > Aquatic > Freshwater > Lake > Sediment | place: USA: Wyoming | collected... | reverse complement strand
CCCCTTTGCTGGCCGAGGCTCAGCACCAAGCTTTCGTGCAGATCGTCAAGCGGGCGTTCTCGCAGCGGCGGAAAATGATGGTGAAGCTGCTCAAAGCTGATTGGCCGACGGAGAAACTGGCTGCCACTTTGGGGGCCTTGAGGCTTCCGCCACAGATTCGGGCTGAGCAAGTGACTTTGGAGCAGTTCGTCGCGTTGGCCTGCGAACTTGGGGGCGGAGGCTGAACCGCAAAGACGCCAGGACCCGAAGGCGTGGCGGCTCTAGTCTTTGGCCGTGAATACCCCGAATCCTAGCGGCGCTTCCACTGTGGCCTCGTTCGCGGTTTGGCTTGCCCACCGGCAGCCGAAGGACTGCGCGCATTACTCGCACTGCGCTCGCCGAGCGCGCCTTGCGCTGGGTGGAACAAAGGCTAGGCGAACGTAACGGTTTCTGGTTAATTCGCCGCACACAAATGACCGAGATTCCAAAAGCCTACGAACCGCAGGCCGTCGAAGAAAAGTGGTACCAGTTCTGGCTCGACCAGAAGTGCTTCGTCGCCGATCCGGCGTCGCCGAAGCCCGCCTATTCCATCGTCATCCCGCCGCCCAACGTCACCGGCATGCTCCACATGGGGCACGTCCTGAACAATACCATCCAGGACATTCTCAGCCGCAAGGCACGCATGGACGGCAAGGAAGTCCTCTGGCTGCCCGGCACGGACCACGCCGGCATTGCCACGCAGGCGGTCGTCGAGAAAACTCTCCGCAAAGAGGGCAAGATGAAGCACCGCGAAGATCTCGGCCGCGAGAAATTCCTCGAACACGTCTGGGCTTGGAAGGAAAAGCACGGCGGCATCATCATCCAGCAACTCAAGAAACTCGGCTGCTCGTGCGATTGGTCGCGCCTGCGCTTCACGATGGACCCGGAGTATTCGCGCTGCGTCCAGAAAGTCTTCGTCGAGCTCTACAAGAAGGGCCTCATCTACCGCGGCAAACGCATGGTCAACTGGGATCCCGCCGCGCGCACCGCGCTCTCCGACGAGGAAGTCGAAATGACCGAAACCAAGGGCCACCTCTGGCACTTGAAGTATCCGATGCTGGATGCCGCCGGCCAACCGATCCCGGACCAGTTCGTCATTGTGGCGACGACGCGGCCTGAGACGATGCTGGGCGACGAAGCGGTGGCGGTGAATCCAAAGGACGAGCGCTACACCAAGCTCGTCGGGAGAAAGGTCCTGCTGCCGCTTCAGAACAAGCACATCCCAATCATCGCGGATGATTTCGTGGATCCGAAGTTCGGCACGGGCTGCGTGAAAGTGACGCCGGCGCACGATCCGAACGATTACGCGATGGCCACGCGCCATAACCTGCCGCTCACGGTCGTCATCGGCCCGGACGGCAAGATGACCAACGAAGCGGGCGGTGGATTTGCTGGGTTGGATCGCGCGGAGGCGCGCAAGGCGGTCGCAGAGCATCTGGAGAAGCTGGGGCTGCTGCTCAAGGTCGAGGACTACGTCCACAACGTCGGCTACAGTCAGCGCAGCGGCGTGCCCATCGAGCCGTATCTGAGCGAGCAGTGGTTTCTAAAGTATCCTAGCGTGGAGCAGGCGCTTGAGTGTGTGGAAGGCGGCGCGCTTGTCGTGCGTACAAATCCCAACCCTGCACCGGAATCCACTTCAAACCCGGCTTCCGCAACATCGGTCGAGTCGCTAGACGCTGCCGTCAAGGTTGATGTCCCCCCCGAGATGCGCTTCCATCCCGAGCGATGGGTCAAGACCTACTCGCACTGGATGCACAACCTTCGCGACTGGTGCATCAGCCGGCAGCTCTGGTGGGGGCATCGCGTGCCGGTGTGGTACAGCGAGGGCTGGAAAAAACTCAGCCGACGGATGGTTCTCGTGCAACTCACCGGACAGGAGTTGATCGGGAGCAATATCAAGGAACTGCGCAGCTCTGCCATGAAGTATGCCAGCGAGCGCGGCATCATTGGGCAGGACTTCCTGAACCTCGATACGGGCCAAGCCGTCACGGTTCACAAAGCCAGCTTGGAACATGGCTTCTCCAATTTCGGGGTGGCGAATGTCAAAATCGTTCCAGCACTGCCCGACTTGCTACGCCACGCCTTGCGGGTTTCGGTCGAGCCGCACATCCCGCCGAGCGACAGTGTGATTGCCGTGGAGACGTATCTTGCCGCTCTTCGAATCGGCGACCAGATTTTCCGCGCGAAGTTCCGGGTGAAGGTATTCCCTCCCAATTTCAGACTCTACGACCATCAAAGCGTGCTGCTCTGGCGGGAAAAAGGAAACGAGCCTGACGGTAACAAGTCTCCGGAGGTGCAAGTCCCGAAGGACGAAACCTCACGGCCTGCATCAGGCTCGCAGTTACTACTCGCTGATCTGGTTGCCGATGTCAATACTGACCCTGCCTTCACGCGATGTCAGATCGGATGCCCCGGGGCCGGCTGGGGGCAAGACCCCGACGTGCTGGACACCTGGTTCAGCTCCTGGCTCTGGCCCTTTGCCACAATGGGTTGGCCGGAAGAAACGCCCGCGCTCAAGAAGTTCTATCCCACTACCGACCTCGTCACCGGGCCGGACATCATTTTCTTCTGGGTCGCCCGCATGATCATGGCGGGCTACGAGTTCATGGGCGACCTGCCGTTCCGCAACGTCTATTTCACCGGCATCATCCGCGACAAGCTGGGCCGCAAGATGAGCAAGAGCCTCGGCAATTCGCCCGACCCGCTCGAACTCATCGCCAAGTACGGCGCGGACGCCCTCCGCTTCGGCACCATGCGCAGCGCGCCGCTCGGCCAGGACGTGCTCTTCGACGAGAAGGACGTCGAGCTGGGCCGCAACTTCTGCAACAAGCTCTGGAACGCCTGCCGCTTCCGGCAGATGCAGGGCGGCGAGGTGCAGGCCGAGATCAATCCCGCGTTGCTCACGAGCGATGACAAGTGGATTCTGCTCAGGCTCGGTCAAGCCATCCAGGAAATCACCGCCGCCTTCGCCGAGTACAAGTTCAGCGACGCCACCGCCACGCTCTATCGCTTCTTCTGGAGCGAGTATTGCGACTGGTATGTCGAGGCGAGCAAGGCGGTCCTTTACGGCGGCGACGACGCGAGGAAGGCGAACACCCTCGCCGTCATTGATTTCGTGCTCGGCCACACGCTGCGGCTGTTCCATCCGTTCCTGCCGTTCATCACGGAGGAACTGTGGCACGGCATGGGTTACGCCGACGACATGCCCGAAGATCAAGGCGCCAAGACCATCATGTTCGCGCCATGGCCCAAGCCCCTCGATGACGACGAGAAAGCGCACTACGGCCTCGACGAAGCCACGCTGGCCTTCGTCACCGCCAAGTACGACCTCGTTTCCCAAGGCCGCAACCTTCGTCGCGCCGGCAACATTCCATCCGGCACAAAAGTCCGCTATGTTCTGAAGCCTGCGGGCGAAGTCTTGCCGCATGACGCCGAAGTCATCACGCTGTTGCTGAACGCCGAGGCACTTGAAGTCAACCCCACTTTCCAAGCTGGCAAAGCCACGCCGACTTGCCGCGCCGCGTTGGGCGACCTATTCCTGCCGCTGGAAGGCCTGGTGGACATCGCCGCCGAAACCGCACGCCAGACGAAAGAACTGGAGAAGATCGAAGCCGAGATCGCGAAGGTGGAGCAAAAGCTCAACAATCCAAGCTTCACCCAGAAAGCGCCGCCGAAGGTTCTGGATGAACACAAGCAACGCCTCGCCGAATGGCAATCCAAAAAGGCGCACGCTCGCGAAGCTCTGAAGGCACTCCAAGGCTGAGGCGCCCATGCCTGCCTCAACCCATCGCAACTCGGGCGCGGGGCGGAACATGCAGGAAAGGGGGTCCGCGCTTCGGTCGCGCGAGCATCACTGGCCCTGCAAAGTGATTTGACCGCGATAGAACCGTCCTCCCGAACTGCCGCCGGGCGCGACGTAAATCACCGTATGGTTGTCGCCGAAGATGTTCGTGAAGCCGGCCACTGGTTCCCAGGTCAAGGCGGCAGGATTTGTGGCTGTCTGTAGCGAATAGAAGCGCGACAGCCCTTCGTAGCCAGGTCCCTCCGCGCGCTTGACAAAAAACGTCACACTCGTCTGCCCATTGGTGCGGCCGATCTCCAAGTTGAAGCCGTCGGGCACCTGTGGGTTGGTGCCAGCGAGAAACTCCTGCCGGTTGCTGCGGCCGTCATGGTCGGGATCGGCATTGGGATCCTGGCCGGGCGTGCCGAAGTAGGCGGTTTCCCAACTGTCGGGCAGGCCGTTCGTATCTGAGGTTGTGCTGATGGAGAAATCCAGCCGTTGGAATTTGCCGCGCTCCGTCACTTGATAATTCACCGCCGCGAGATCGCCGGCGCCGTCACGCAGAACGACATAGAGCTGCGCCCCCAGGGTCACTGCGGTGTTGTTAGTCACCGGCGGGGTTTCCACGGGAATCTCGAGGAAGTAGGTGTTGCCGTACTCCGGGGCCGTGCCCATGCGATAGCTGGCGAACGGCGCGCCGCTGGGTGAGAGCCGCGCTTCCACCACCAGATCCGTGCGCTCCGGTCCAACAACAGTGTTCGAGATGGTGATGAAACCGAAGATGAAGTTCGACGGCTCGCGCAACGCGGCATGGAGCGGCAGCACCCCGGCGAACAGCACGAGGGCCAGCCAGGCCCGTGCCGGCAGTGGGCGCGGAGGCTGTCCGGCGCGTTGGTTGGCGTGAAGGCTGGCGGGTTCCGGAACGGTGCGATGGGTTTTCATGGTGTTGGAAGTTCTCATGGTGGTCCTCAAGATTTGGCTTCAGTTGCCCGCGTAGGAATACGTCATCAGCAGCAGCCGGATGTCAGTCACGGAATTGATGAATCCGTCAAGGCCACGGTTGGGATCGAAGAGCAGCGTGCCGCCCGGGATGATGAGCAGCCATTGCGTGTTCCAAACCGAGCGGCCCACCAGCCGGGTATTCGCGGCGATCTGCGCCTCGTCCAGACCGGCGAACGCCTCCGTGGGGTACGCCCGCATGCTGGAAAAGCGTCGGACCTCGCCGTAGCCGCCGCTCAACGTGTCGTTGATCGGAATCCAACCGGCGCTGCCAAGATCGCTGTTGCCGATGGGGAAAGGAATCGGCAGGGCCTGATCGAAGATGCGGTACTCGCGCGTGGCCAGGGTGTTGCCGGTGGGTGAACGGAGCACGTCCATGCCCACCGGGATGAGATACACGCGCGGCGTCACGGAAAGTGCCGTGGTGCTGTAGCCGTCAAACTGGATGCCCACGGCGTTGATCTTGGTGGAATAGAAGGTCGGATCGAACGCGCTGTCGCCGCCCCCCAGCGGCCAGCCAAAATAGTTCAGGCCGAACGTGACGGTGGTGGAGAACGGAATGACCAGGCCCGGCTGCGGCCCGGCGCTTTCCAGCGCAAAGGGCCGGCAGTAGCGGCGGAATTCGGGCACCGTCCAGAGATCGGCGACGTAATGGCGGCGCAACTCCGCGCGCCAGTCCGCATCGGATGCGTCCTGGTGATCCGGGTCTTCGTCGCGCATCCGGAAGAGTTCATTGCGGAGGCTGAAATGGCCGCTTTCGAGTTGCGGATTGTTGATGCCGAACTGGCCGCGGATGACTTCGAAGCTCGCCTCCAACCGGGCGATGGAATCCGCCAGGCCCGGGGCGCCGACGATGGGATTGCCATCCACGATCTGGCCCAGAGCCCGCTGCTTGATAATGTCATTGAGGAAACGCCGGCCCGCGCGCGGATCGGGTCCCAGGAAGCTGGTTTCGTAATCGTACACCGTGGCGGCCAGATAGGTGTAGCGCGCGGCGAGATCGTATTCCGCGCGGTACTTCTGGATGGCGTCGTTGCGGAAGACGCGGAACGTCATGTCCTGATACCGCCGTTCGGTGATCTCGGCGCTGGTGTCGCGCCGGAAGTTGACCAGTTCCTCCAGAATCCGCTGGCCTTGCGCAAGCACCGTGAGATAACGCTGCGCGGCCTGGCGCACGACCTCCTGCTGGTTGTACAACTCCAGCCGGGACGCCGCCTCGTTGCGAATCAGACTTTCGAGTTCCTTCACGCGCTGGAGCACTTCAAAGCGCTGATCCGCGGTTACAAGATCAATCTCGGTGGAAAGGGCGACTTCCTCCTTGGAGAGTTCAAGCGCGACTTGCGACAACTCCGCCACGTCGCCCGCGATGTCGATCGCCGTGGCCAGCGCCTCGACGGTGATTTTGAGGGCGCCTCGACCGACGGAGGTCACATCGCTGGCGAGGCCCAAGACCTTGGGCATCGCCTCGATGATCCCGTCGGAGGTCTGGTAGGCGGTATCCACCACCCGGCGCGCCGTCAGTTCGGCGGTCTTAAAGATGCCGATGCCGACATTGCGGCCGACGATGGCGGACTTTTGCGATTCCAGAATCTGCAGCTTGTTGGAGTTCACGTCGTAGTGCGCAGCGAGCAGGTCAATCGCGGCCTTGATATCCTGAATCAGACCGTCGTAATTCTGGACGGCGATCTTGAGCTGGGCGTTGGCCTGCACCAGTTCGGAGAGCGCGAACTGGATTTCGCCCTGGGCGCGCCGCTGACCCATGGCGGGCGTGGCGGCAAAGCCGTAACTGCCGGCAGACAAGTGATACTCCACGGGCAGGATTCCGTTGGCGCTGGGGTCCAGCGAGGACGGATCCGTGAAGCCGAGGAAGAAGTCATTGGTATTCAAAAAGGCTGCGGTGCTCGGGGCCGTGAAGAACGCGGTAAAGGTGGAAGACGGCGGCGAGCTTGCACCCGTGATCTCCGTCACGTTGACGTACATGTAGCGGTAGAGGTCGGGGCCGTTGTAGCCATTGGGGTAGGTCTTGCCCGGGCCGATGTCGCCCGCATAGGGATAACCGAAGATTTCGATGAGCCGGTTGCGGTAGTCGAACTCCTGATTGCGGTAATCGCGCTGGAACGAAGCCAGGTCGTCCTGCTGTTGCCGGAGCTGCTGGCTGGCGCGATTCGCCTCGTCCCACACCCGGGCCGAGTTGTTCAGGGTCTTCACCGCGCGCTCCTTGATTTGGTCGAAGTGGCCAAGCCCCTGCACGGCCTGTCGGCCAATCTGCGCCGTTGAGCCCACCGCGTTGAAGGTCGGGTCAATGTCGAAGATCGTTGCGCCTTTGACGAGGCCAAGCGGATTCAAGCCTGCGTCCGCCATGTCCAACTGCGCCTGGATTTCATTCAGATAGGCGGGAATCTCTGCCAGTTCAGTCACGGTACGGCGATCCACTTTCTCGATTCCCGTGTGGTTTGGATCCGGGTCTTCCGCAGGCAGAATGGTGTTCGCCGCGAGCCAGTCGAAGTAGGCGCCCATGCCGGCGCGGCGCGCCCATTCGTCCACGCCCCAGGCGCGGTCGGTCTTGGTATCCTTGTAGCCCTGCCATTGGCCGTTCGGGTCTTCGGTGTAATTCAGCCGGTACGTCAGGTTGACGGTTTCCTTGCCGGTCTTGGCCTTGGCGGCGGCGGCGCGGGCGAACTTGCGTTCGTCCTGGAAGTCCACCTGGACGGCACTCCCGCCCACGGAAACGTTTTCGGTGCGCGGCACCCAGGTGAAGTTCGGATGACGCATCAGATCGTAATACTTCTTGATCGCCGTAAGATAATGGCCCCAGGCGTCGCCGTGGCCCTGGGGATACATCCGGCGCGCGTCGCGTTCGTCTATGAATCCATCCGGGATCGGGCGGCCCGCGCTGTCCTGCGCCCCGGTGACATCCTTGATGTTATAGACCTGCTTGTAGGCGATCTCGCCCTCCCCGAGCGTGAAGTTCCAGATCAGCCGGTTGTACGGCGGTGCGCCGACGCCGCTCTGCGAATCGTCGCGGCCGCGCAGCAGGCACAACTCCTCCTCAAGCAACGAGTCGAGCTGGTTTTGAAACGCGAAGATCGAGGAGGACAGCGAGCCGTATTCGGTGCTGCTGGAACCAAACCCGATGGTCGGGTCCTGCGCGTCACCATAAGCCTCGTTGCCGAGCAGCATGTAGAAGTCCGCGAGTTTGCCCGCGACGAGCAGCAGCGCGTTGTTTGCCGGATCGAAGTTGACCGACGGCACGCCCTCAATGCTGAGGCTGCGGCCCCGGCGCAGGACCGTTTCGTAAGCCTCGATCAACCCGACGCTGTTGATGGCGTCCGCGCTTGGATTGAACGCGATGTCACCCTTGTAGCGGTCACCCGCCTGTTCGATCATGCTCACGTAGGTAGCCACGGCATTCTGATGGAAATCCGCGACACGTTGATCGAAGGGATTCAGCCCGCGGATGACGCGCTTGATCCAGCCTTCGGCCAGTTTCGCCCGCGGCTCCCCGGCTAAGCTGGCGGGATCGCCCACCCAACTGCTCCAGACATTGGTCTGCAGGTTGATGTTGTAACCGCGATACCGGCAAATCCACCACGTGTCGCTCATAATGAGCAACCCACTTTCCCCGCCCTCGCCCAGGGTCACGTCGTTGACGCCTATGCCGGTGGGCGGTTGATAGCCCGTGTACTGAATCCAGCCGTTGGGAGTGACGTTATCGGGATTCGACGGATCCACCTGGGGCAGGGCCGTGGGATCGAAGTCCGCTGTGTCGAACTTGTAATACCACTCGAACTGCACCGCGTCCGGGTTGCCGCCGAATTCGCTGCTGTGGCGGAAGGACAGGCGCTGATCGAACACGTTGTCGGCGGGCAGCACTTTCAAGTCGCCGACGAACGGCCCGTCGTCCACGCGGATGATCGCCAGCGACACCGGCAGGCCGGGCAGCGCCGGATCATTGTTGAAAGCCAACGTCACGTAGCGCGGGGGAATGCCGCACGGCGCCGTGGAGGGCACCCAGGTCGGCCCCTGCAACTGGCCATCGAGATTGTGCCCGCTGGCGTCCGTCGCCGTCGCGCCAGAATTATCATCCAGCCGATAGTAGAGAAACAGGTCCGGCTCGACGCCTTTGAGGCGCTTGGTGCGCTCACGTTGGATGTCGAAGCCGGAGCGCGCCGTCGTCCAGATGCGGATTTCATCCAGGTCGCCGCGGAAATAATTCGACGTGCCGCCACTGCCAAAGACCAGCGGGCCGGAGCCGAAGTAGGAGGACGGCGCCTCGTCCTCCGTGATGCGGACGCCGTCGCGGTAGATGGCGCGGCCATTCGTGACGACGTTGAAGACGCACGCCCAGTGGTGCCAGTTGAAGTCGCTCGGGTCGCCCGCCACATCGAGCGAGTTGCCCCCGAACCGGAAAGTGAACGCACCATCCGAACGGAAGCCAATCAACAAACGCTGGTCCGGATCGGCTGAACCGGACTGGCTGAAGATGTAATTGGTCCCCGGCGTGGAATCGCGTTTCGCCCAAAACTCAATCGTGAAGGACTCGTTCGCGAGATCCACGCTGCTAGCGGTGGTGACACGGTCGTTGACGCCATTGAACCGCAGTGCCGAGCCGGGCAGCGGTTGGGCCGCTGCCACGCCACCCAGCGCGGCGGTCAGGGCTTTCGGCTGGCTGCCGAACTTCTCCGGCACCACGACGATCGTCCCTGAAGCATTGGTCTCGGTCGTCAGGCCGACCCGCAACGCATTGTCGGCTTGGCCGTCGTGGTCGAGATCCACGCCGTTGGGATTCCGGCAGAGGGCGTAGAGCCGGTCAATCAACTGGCCCCAAGGCGTATTGCCCGTGGCGAGTTCCTTGATGCGACTCACCTCATTGCTCGAAAGAATGTTCGGCAGCAGCAACGGCTGGCCGACATCGAACGTTTCGTCGAGATAACCGGCAAACGCAAGCCACTGGTTCACGGGATCGTAACTGAGGCGGATCTTGAGCGGCCAGGGCAGGTCGCGGAAGTACTCCTTGCCGGCGATGTTGACGCGCGCAATGGCGTCGGGGATCACCACACCCGCCTTAATGATGCGCGGCGTGAGCGGATCGTAGAGCCGCGCGAGATTGGCCAGCCGATTGGTGTCGTTTGGATTGAGCGAATCGAAAACGACCTCGGCCTTGGCCTGGTTTTTGATCTCCGGGAGTTTGCCGCCATACGGGTCTTCGGCCGACTTGAGCAAGGTCTGGCCGATGAGCAGGTAATTGTCCTGGTCCGGCCAGCGGATATTGTAGGTCACATTGACCGGGGTGCCCACGGTGCCGCCCGGCAGGTGGTCCAGCCAGGGAATACACGTGGAAATCGGTTCGTCGTTGACGCCGTCGGCATCCACGTCGTACCAGAAGCCCGGCTGGAGCGGGTAGAACCAACGGACGACGACGTTCGCCGTGTCGCCATTCTGCCCGGCGGCGCGCGCGTAAATCTTCCCCTGATAATCCTCCCAGTACGGCCCGGAAACCTCGTGGGAATCCTGGCACAGCGGCAATACGCTCAACGGCACGGGCGGCTGGATTTCCTTGCCTGCCTCGCCGGCGTATTGGAAGAAGTAGGGCGCTTCCTCGGGAATCACCTTGTAGGCGCGCATCTTCCAATCGCCCGTGACCGAATCCCGGTGCTTGAGCAGCGCATACGGCGCGGAGTACCGAAACTGGCCGCCCGCCGGCGCGTTCAGGTCCGAACGCAACGCATACAACGCCTCCCCGGTCTCACCCGGTGCGATCAAGGCGTGTTCTTCATTGGGATTGAAGCCGGGCAGCGTTGGGTCCGGCTGGTTGTACACCCGCCGGCTCGGGAATAGATTGTCGGGCAGCGGTCCCGAGCCTTTCATGCTGGCGATGATGATCTTGTTGCTGGTGCCATCGGGCCATTGCAGATTGTAGCGCACGGCCCGGCCGCCCCAAGCCACGCCGAGCTGATTGGTCTGATACCAGACCACGACCATTTGATTCGTCGGATTCGCGCTCGTGGCGGTGGGAGCGTTGACCGGAATGATCGCCCCGCGGCGGGAGACCCGGTCGTAGGCGCGCTCCGTGCCGGTGCCGTCGTAAAACGCCTTCTCGAAAAAGACATACCCGTTCTTGCCGAGGTAATCGAAATGGTTGGAGTAAGTGATGGTGTCGGCCAC
>Ga0315277_10011839_pt1 | contig 10964 bp, 6 predicted proteins | sample YL17G05_15_MG_FD_203695 | JGI IMG/M metagenome (GOLD analysis project Ga0315277, IMG submission 203695) | Sediment microbial communities from Yellowstone Lake, YNP, Wyoming, USA - YL17G05_15 | ecosystem: Environmental > Aquatic > Freshwater > Lake > Sediment | place: USA: Wyoming | collected... | reverse complement strand
GTTCATAAATTACCGCAAAACCTGTAGGGGCAGACCCCTGTGTCTGCCCATTCTTTAAGATAATTCCATTGATCCACGGGCGCACACGGGGGTGCGCCCCTACACAAAACCGGACAAATTCCATTTTCATGAATAATCCAGGCTAAATGCCTGTTTTTGATACGGAGAAATCGAAAAAAATCATTGAGGCCTTTCTCCAGGCCCGCTAACAGCTTGCTTGCGGAGGAGAGATGAACGTCAAGGAACTGGTTCGTTCTATGGGCGAAAAAGCCCGGAACTCTGCGGCGAAGCTTGCTCTGGCAACTGCTTCCGGGAAAAACGCCGCATTGGAATCAGTAGCTGAAGCCTTGGAAAAAGACAAATCCCTGATTGTCGCCGAAAACGAAAAAGATCTGGACCAGGGCGAAAAAGACGGCCTTTCCGCTGCCATGCTTGATCGCCTTCGGCTGAATGAAAAAAGAATCAGGGCCATGATCGACGGGGTGGGGGAGGTGGCTCGGCTCGAAGACCCGGTGGGGAAGGTTTACGATGAGCGGATACGCCCCAACGGCCTGCGAATTCACCGCCTGAAAGTCCCTATCGGAGTTATCGGCATTATTTACGAATCGCGGCCTAATGTCACCGTGGATGCCAGCGCCCTGACCCTGAAAAGCGGCAATGCTGTTATCCTCCGCGGCGGGAGAGAAGCCATAAAAAGTAATCTTGCCCTGGCCGGAGTGATGTCCAGAGCCATAGAGTCCGCAGGTCTCCCCGCAGCCTCAGTGCAGCTTATCCCCACCACTGACCGCGAAGCTGTAGGCGAGCTGCTCAGACTGGAGGGCCTGGTCGACCTGATCATCCCCCGTGGAGGGGAGGAGCTGATCAGACGGGTGGCGGAAAACAGCAGGATTCCGGTGATTAAGCATTACAAAGGTATCTGCCATGTTTATGTCGACCGGGATGCCGATCTGGTCATGGCTGAGGAGATAGCTTTCAACGCCAAGGTGCAGAGGCCGGGAGTGTGCAATGCCGCCGAGACCCTGCTAGTCGATGAGCCTGTGGCCGAACCTTTCCTCAAAAAAATGATCCCGCGGCTCAAAAATGCCGGAGTGCGGCTGGTCGGCTGTGAGCGCACGAGACTGATCGACCCCTCGGTAGGGGTGGCCACCGAAGATGACTGGCGAACCGAGTACCTCGACCTGGTCCTTTCCGTGCGCGTGGTCAACGGGATCGATGAAGCTGTGGACCATATCGAGCGCTACGGCTCGCGTCACACTGATGCCATTGTTACCGGGAATGAGAAAACTGCTGAGGAATTTGTCAAAAGGGTCGACTCTTCCTCGGTCATGGTGAATGCCTCCACCCGGTTCAGCGACGGCTACCAGTACGGCTTGGGCGCGGAAATCGGTATCAGCACCGACAAAATCCATGCCCGCGGCCCCATGGGACTCGAGGAACTCACCACCTATAAATGGGTGGTGATCGGCAGCGGGCAATTGCGGGAGTGAGTATGTTACGATTCAAGTTACCTGCTTCCATACTGTTGATTGTTTCCTCGAGCTTGATTCCAGGGATCACTGTTTTTGCCGGCGATGGGATGTTCAGGGGAAACCCGCAGCACACCGGTGTTTATAACACCTCAGGCCCGCGTCAGCTCAAAGAGATTGTTTGGAGGTTCAAAACCGGGGGGAAGATTTTTTCTTCACCTATTCCATGCCAGGGTGTGGTCTATTTCGGAAGCGAAGACAGATGCCTTTACGCAGTGGACATGGAGACAGGGAGAGAAAAATGGAAATTCCAAACCGGCGGCGCAGTGAACTCTTCACCTGCTGTTTTCGCGGATCTTGTTTTTTTCGGGAGTTTCGATGGGTATTTTTACGCAGTAGATGCCCGGACAGGGCTGGAGAAATGGAAATTCCAAACCGGCGGCGAGAAAAGATTCGAAGCTGCCGGACTGTTCGGTTTAAAACCGGCGAACATGATGATGTCCGATCCCTGGGATACTTTCCTCTCCTCGCCGGTGGTTGACGACAGCACAGTGTTTTTTGGCAGCGGGGATGGGAGCCTGTATGCGCTGGATATAGAAAATGGGCGGCTGAAATGGAAATTCGATACCGGAGGAGTGGTGCATTCTTCGCCGGCTGTCTCCGGCGGCGTGGTTTATTGCGGGAGCTGGGATGGTTTTATGTACGCTGTGGAGGCAGGGACAGGAAAGGAAAAGTGGAGGTTCAGGACTGGAAAAGATCCGGAGAATCACCTGATGGAGGGCATCCAGTCTTCTCCGGCAGTGGCTGACGGACTGGTCTGTTTCGGCTCCCGGGACGCTCATCTCTATGCCCTGGACGCAGCCACAGGCGACGAGAAATGGGCCTTTTCCACAGAGCCTTCATGGGTAGTGGCCTCACCGGCAATATCGAACGGGGTGGTCTATTTCGGCACTTCCGACAGCGCCCGTCTCCTAGCCCTGGATTTGGCTTCAGGTAAGTTGAAGTTCGAGTTCGGGGCCAAGTTGTTTATCTTCTCATCACCGGCTGTTGCTGATAAAACTGTTTATTTCGGCAGCTTCAACGGAAGACTTTATGCCCTGGACACCGGAACCGGAGATAAACTGTGGGAGTTCCGCACCGGAGCTGCGGAAATCGATTCCCTCAAGGTCCTGTCACCTGATGGCAGCCTGAACCGGGAGAGTTTTCAAGGCCTCGGCGATGATTACCAGGGTATGGTTTCTTTCGTGGAGAAGCTCTGTACCGCAGGTTCCGTGCTATCATCACCGGCAGTCTCAGGCGGTGTGGTTTATTTCGGCAGCACTGATGGTTATCTTTACGCCCTGAGATAAACTTCAGCGGCGGAGTACTACATGGAGCTTAAAATAGTTTAAACTTGTAATATTGTGTACATGATTCAACGTTGAATATTTTACTACTAAACAGTAGAGCTGCGAGGTAATATAAGGTTAATTTTATAATTTTAAGCCCCACCTCGCTGGCGACCTGCCAGTCGCCCCTACATTTGCCAGAGGAGGATTACGCTGAAATAGGGCTTCCTAGAAGTCTCTGATTCACAAAATTTAAGGAAGCATGAATAATTTACCAGGGATCAGGTTCTATAATAGTCAAGCCAGAGGCTGTGAAAAGCTCTTAATCCCCGGGATTCTCTATTTGGAGCGTGTAGGAGACAAGTAATTTCCATTGGCGTTTTGATATTTGTACAATAGCAGGCAGGCCTTTCGCGCGTCATTTTGCGCGAGGCGAAAAATGATGAAGCGGAGTAAGAGCGTTATGGCCAGGATTAACTTTCGGTTCCTTTGGTTACAAAGGAACTGGTTTTGCTCCTTTTGCCACCAAAAGAAGTTTAAAATTTATCTTTACGGATAGATGAAAAAAATTTTATGCCCTGAGTAGTAATGGCGTGTAATATTCTGATCAGGAGCGGCTTATGAGAGCGATGGCCTTTTGCCTGTCTTTGTTCTGGATAATCATATTTCTGCCCGGGTCTGGTGAGGCGCAGGCCGCTTCTCTTCCCGCATTCCCCGGGGCCGAGGGTTTCGGCGCCGAGACTCCTGGAGGCCGCGGCGGCAGGGTAATAAAGGTGACCAATCTCAATACGAGCGGCCCGGGGAGCCTCCAGGCTGCCGCGAGCGCCGAGGGGCCCCGGATCGTGGTCTTCGATACGAGCGGCGTGATCCCGGGATCAGTATATATCGAGCACGGACAGATCACTATCGCCGGACAGACAGCGCCTGGAGCTGGTATAACCATAAAAGGGCTTCTTTTTTCGAAAGACACCCCGGAGCGTCTGGCGGACATAGTTGTCCGTTTCCTGCGGGTCAGGCCCGATTCGAACGAAACTCTCAATGACACTCTGGATGCGATCCGCTTCGACAGGGTGAAAAGATGCGTTATCGACCACTGCTCCTCATCCTGGGCCAGCGATGAAACAATAGACATCTTCCAGGCCGAGGACATAACTGTCCAGTGGTGCACAGTCGAGGAATCGGATACCAGTGGACATTTCAAGGGCATACATAATTTCGGCCTGATTATCGGCCCGGACGGCCAGAGGTGTACGGTACACCATACCTTGTTCGCCAGCCAGCGCCGCCGCTCCCCTGCTATAGCCAACGGCCCGGCGGATGTCAGGAACAACGTGGTCTACAATTTCCGCGACGGATTTTTGCACGATAACCCGACCAACAATATCACTTTCAACATTATCGGCAATTATTTCAAAAAAGGTCCCAGCGAGCCGAATATTTTTCCTTTCTGCTTCCAGGACAGCGCTTCCTATTACCTGCGCGACAACTATATCGAAGGAGTGGGGATGATCCAGGACCCCTGGGCTGAGAAAGACAAGCTCCCTGGCCTCGGCTATTACGCGAAATGGGGAGTAAAAGCAGAAAAAGAGGAGCCTGTGCCGCCGGTGACCACCAATACGCCGCAGGAAGCTTATAAACTGGTGCTGGAGAAAGCAGGCTGTTTCCCACGGGATATTGTCACCCGCCGTGCCATAGAAGAGGTGAAGACCGGCACCGGGTTCTGGGGCCGCCACGGTGTGCGAGACCTCCTGGAGGGCTTGAAATCCTCTGCTCCGCCAAAAGACAGCGACAATGACGGCATGCCGGATGAATGGGAGAAAGCGAACGGCCTTGATCCAAAAGACGGCACTGACCACAACAAGATAATGAAGTCAGGCTATACGGCTATCGAGGAGTACTGCAACATGATGGCGGAGAAGGTGATTGGGAGCGGTAGTAACGCCAGGTAAAAGGAGATGGCAGCTTTTATAGATGTTCTTGAAAAAATTATTCATCAAGCGCTGAGCAGTCGCAGGAGCGCTAACAGGTCGAAGATGTCGACTTTGCCATCCGAGTTGACATCAGCTTTTTTTGAGGGAGAAGCGCTGGTCAGGTTTCTAAGAAGCTCGAGGAGATCGAAAATATCCCGCTTGCCATTGCGGTCTACATCACCTGGAACAACTGCAATCGCTGTTATCCCTGTTCCCGTGACGCTTATAGTCAGCCTGGGCGTCCCCAGACCGTCGCTGGTTATCAGGATGGAATCGCTGTAAGAAACCGCAGCTCGGGGGGTGAAGGTAATTTCAACCGCCAGGCTGTCGCCCTGAGCAATCTTTGCCGAATCAGGTGTTACCTGAAAGATATCCCTGTCGCCCGGTGAGATGCTCTTCACGGTCAGCAAGGCCCCACCGTGGTTGTAAATGGTAAAAGCCTTTCCCGATGAAGAATCAAGGTAAGTTTCCCCGAAAGAGACTATGGTGCTGTTCACGGAGATTGAGGGCAATTCCGCCGTGCTGTCCACCACTTCAAACTTCCAGGAACTCAGCCCTCCAGTCAGCTGATAGATGAACCCATAAAACCGCCCTGCATTCACAGTATCCATAAAGGCAGCAGCTTGAGCGGAGCGGAAGCCCGAGGCGCAGATTACGACAATCGGAGTTGCGGAAGGCAATTCGGTATAACGTTTCTGTAGCACTCCTGAGTTCCACGGATAAAGAACAGAACCTTTAATGTGCTTGGGATTGTATTCATATGTTTCCCGGACATCGAGAAGAAAAGGTTTACTGGCCATGGAGATCCAGGAATATAGAGAGTCGGCTGAGATAACGGTATAGCCCATTGCTCCGGATTGGAAAATCGCCATGAGGAAAAGCGGAAGGAAAAATATTTTTTTCATTTTTTTCTTCTTTGGGAAAGGGATAGCAGTATTGTTGATGCCTGATAAAATCTGCACATTGTTATAACTATATTGTATTTGACAAAAGCGACAAAGTCAAGCCGGGAAAAAGAGAGCGGGCCGGCATCCTTTTTGCCAAAACTCCATCTGGCGGTATGCCCGAGCAGGTGTTCGCGCAAAAAGGGTGCCGGCCCGCGCCGCATAAAGCTTTCAAAAAATGTTTATCCCGGATCACTTCAACTGTATCAGCACCGCAGCTCCGGCAGGCACGGTGACCAGCTCGCCCTGGCCGGTGACCTGGTTGTTGTCCAGGCGCACTGAACGGGTGGGCAGCTTGAGAACTGCCGAGTTGATCTGTCCCAGCGGATAAGGCAGGAGCGCAGGGTTTATCCGGCAGTTTACATTTTCCTGCACCGGGCCGAGGTTACCCAGGATCACATAGGCTTCGCCGGGGCGGCTGTAAACTGCGGAAACGCAATTTTTCCCGTCCAGGGTCACAGCCTTGTTGCGCCAGTCCTCGAAACGGTACTGGGTGATATCGCCTAGCGGCTGAAGGATTTTGAAAAGCTCCATTGCTTCCGGGCTGAACGGCCAGGGAGCCACTGCGGTAAGCAGGGTTTCCAGGGCCAGAAGCTCATGCAGCCTCTTGGGAGCGTCCCCGGCAATAATCCCGTAACCAATAACTCCCCGCGAGCGCGCGCCCATGAAATCCCATTCCAGGGGCAGGTCCCATGGCGCGGGAACAGACTGGGACAGCTGGCCGTAACCCCATTCCATAGCTACCACATAATTGGCAAAATTCTCGATGACACAGGAGGGCACCATAGTATTGTGCACGATAATCATTCCTGACTGCCCCACTCTTTCCCTGGTCCATTCCATAAGCTGGATAAGCTCGTCGATATCCCAATGCCCGGTAGTAGAGAGGGCCAGCGCACCGAATTTCTTCAAGCCGGAAAGCCCGCTGTCTGTCTTGCCGACGTGCAAAGGATTATTGCAGTAAAGGGCGCAGTTCCAGTCGTAATAAACTCCGTCAAGCTGGTGATGGGTGAGCACGGTATCCACGTAATTCTTGAAGTACTCCAGCCATCCGGATTTAAGGCACATCTGCGCCCCGTATTCATCCCCGGAATAGTAGTTGTGCCGCAAGCTTCCCAGGTCATCAGCCTTCCTTCCCCATTCCTCCCCGTGCTCCTTATACGCCTCGGTGCCCGGGTAAAGCTCCTTATTGGAAAAATAAGTGGCCACCTTTATTCCATAACGACGGCAAGCGGCGATCACCCGGTCATATTCCTTCATGTCTTCCGGCCCGAACGGCGGGTATTTTCCGTCACGCCAGAAAAAGCCATCCCGGTATGTGTCCCCGTCATGGTGGAAATGCGCTGTCTTTATCCCTTTATCCGCCCACTCCTTGATTTCTTCTTCCGCAGGCCAGAACTTCCTGTTGAAACTGGCGTTGCAGAATAGGGGAGTGGCGTGGTCCTCGAGTATCGGCATCCCAAGGTAGAAGTCAAAGGTATACTCTCCTTGAAGAGTGACCGAGCCATTGGGCAGGCTGACCGCGGAGATCGATACCGCAACGCCAGGCGAATCTTCACTTGGCCCCAGGTAACACAGGCCGTCGCCGGGCCTGCCGGTGAGCTGATAATCCCACTGGGACAGGTCCGAGGAGACGAACCACTCGATTCCCTCGATCCCGTGGTTGGCGAGCACCAGGTAACGGGGCACAAAACGGGTCTGGAGAGGATTATCGAAATGAGTGCCGGCGCGAATTTTTCCCCAGCGGCAGACCCCGAAAGCGAAGGGGTCATCGCTTTCCTGAGCGGCGATTCCCTCCCGGTATCCGTAATCGGCCAGGCTGGGGTGAAAGACACTGGACAGCACTGTCAACTCTTTTATTTCCATGGGATTCCGGAAGATAAATGTCCGGCGCACCTTTATATAACCCCAGCGGTAGTTGTAAGTAGTGCGGAGAGTTATTCCTGATTCCCGCCCGGTTTCATCGACCAGAGGGCAGGTCACCTCCACAGTAGGATACAGGCCTGATTTTGACCAGGTTACCTCAGCCTGTGACGACTGGATATCTTCCAGAACAGCTCTGTTTTCATCCTTGAACCTTATCCTCGCCGCGACCGGCTTAGCCAGGAGATTGTCGGCCCGGCCATGGATGTAATGTATTCTGGCTATGGCCCCGCCGGCTTTGAGGTCATGCTCGACAGTGTAAAAAGGGGTGGAAAGTATCAGCCGGCCTGTAGTCTCATCCTTGCGTACAGCATATTCCTGAGGCCAACACCCGGGGGCATTGGCTTCCTGGGCCGCCAGCGATGATATGCATAACGATATCATCACTAGAGCCAGCCAGGGCAACATTGACCGGGACATTTTTCTTTCTCCTGTTATTTGACTGATTACACCCTCGTTTCCTCGACCACCGAGAAATTCAACAGCTTGCCCAGGTCTTTGAGATCTTCCACGTGATCTCCGTAAAAAATCACCCGGTGCAGGCCACCGCTGTAATTATCGAGCATTTTCCGGATACCTTCTTTGGGCACCAGGGTCACCATTTTCGAGCGGCAGGCCAGATCAGTCACCTTATTACCCACGATCTCTCCGGTGGAGACGAGCATCCTGTCAAAAGGAACATATTTGGCCGCGGTGATAATCGGTCCCGGGGTGAACTTCACCTCGACCGACACGCCGCTTCTGTCCTCGGAGTGGGTGCGGATATTGTAATGCTCTCTCACTGCGGAGAGGCCGGCCATCCTTGTCGCAGCGACACAGTGGGCGTGATAGATAAGCCCTGCCTCGGTATCCAGCACAGGATCGGAAATAAACCCCGGCCGGTCGGCGAGTAGACCGACCAGGAGCATGGTCAAAGTGGATGGCAGATCGGCTTCGCAGGCTCCCACATACCCGTCGTCGTTCAACTGTACGAAAGCCAGGCAGGGGTATGAGCTTATTTTTTTCCCGTAAACCATGGTCAGACAGTCCATTGTGGCAGCATTGGCTTTTTCCTGATCCATGAGCTGCTTGATAGCCATATACATGCGCGCTGAGTCCACAATATTGTCGAAAGAGGGTTCGACCACCTTATCGGCCATTTTCACCCAGGTTTCGGCAATACGTTTGGCTTCAGCCCTGTCCGCTTTTTCGAACAGGGGGTTGATTTCCTTGCTCCCCATCTGGATAATTTCTATACCCAGGTTGTCTTTTGCGCCCTGGAAGAAAGCAGTGTCTTCTCTATCCCTGTCGGCGAAGCAGATTATTTTGGAGCGCCGCAGGCGTGCGGCAGTTCTGAGGAGCTGGATCTTTCTTTCCAGAAGTCCCAGATCTTCAGATGAAAGGCTGACCAGCTTCATCCCGCTTTCCGCAGCCCTTTTTTGGAATCCGAGAAATGAACAATCGCCGCAGAAAAGGTCATTGAAAACCAGGGTAGGGGTTTTGAGTCCCATTTTGGTAAGGGGCTCGAGGCCGCGCGCAGGCGAGGTGAGGACAACCACCACCAGTCCGTCGCAGTCCTCGATTTTCCCTTTAAGGTCAGGGATACCCTCGGCTGTTTCGATTATCTCGCCGCCAGCCCATTCGATATCGCTTATCCCGTTGAGCCGTTCCTTGAAAACTTTGGCCCGGGATACATGATCGTATTTCTGATAAGGCCAGCCGATAACTTCAGTAGATTTTGCAAGATATAACTGATAAAGGCGGGTTTTGTTTTTCCTCCCGGCCAGGGAGGCGATATCCGCTGCCGGTATATGCGGCTGGGCGACTGCTGCCTGGGCTCTCTGCCTGCCCAAAGCCAGAATTCCTAAAGCTCCGGCGCAGAGACTGCCGAAAACCTCACGACGGGAAAAACCGCTCATTTGATACCTCCATTTGAAAGAGATAACAGTTAAGAGAGGTAAAAATAGTTTAAAATATTATATATGAACGGAAAATTTTCATAAAATAATGCTTTCAGGAAGACAGGAATCAGGAGTCAGAAGACAGAAGTAGAGGATTTTTTCTTCTTTTGATGTATTATGAAAATACCGCTATTTCTTTTCAGCCTCCGGTCTCCAATCGCCAGCCTCCAGTCTCCAGTCTCCAGCCTCCAGTCTCCAGCCTTCAGCCCCCAGAATGGATAACCAAGGAATTCAGGGAATTATCCTGTACTTCTCGATTAAAGAGAGTATAAACCTGAATTTCTGCGGAGTCAATTCCTCTGGAAATCCGTGCTCCATTATTATATAACCCTTCCGGCATTTCCTGCCCAGGGCTGAGGCTTTCCGGAAAAGCGTTTCGATATCCTCATCGTTTTGTAAAAGATAGTAGTCGCTGGGCACAAAACCGCAGAAAACCACCTTGTTGCTGAACCGCTCGACTAGCTCTTCCAGATGCGGATTTTCCTTAGGATCGAAGGGGTTTATAATGTCCACTCCGCTGTCGATAAGCATCGGGATGATCCGGGCGATGTTGCCGTGGCTGTGCAGATGAACGAAGGCGCTGTGGCCGTGGCAGAGATCGAAGAGCTTTCGATACCAGGGCAGGAAAAATCCGGCAAACATCTCCGGTGAAATAAGCATACCCTCGGGAGTACCCAGGTCATCGCAGACTTCGATAAGCCTCACTCCGCGCTCGAGCATTTCCTCGACACAGGCCAGGCTCCATTCAGCAAGCCTTTCGGTAAGGCTTTTCACGAAAGGGGGATCATCGATCAGGTCGATCATCAGCTTTTCGAAATCGTAGAAGTTGTTGTGGATGCCGCTGAAAAAGCCCATGATTTTCCCTGCGGGCATTATCCCCTCGGCGGTGAAACATCCGGCATCCGGGAGGATATCCACCCAGCGGCCCGGATCTCGCGGATCGGGAAGTTCGAGCCTTTCGAGGTCCCGGTGCTCCTCAATCGGAAAGACATAGCCGTACTGGACAGAGTAAGGATCGTAACGGTATAGCCGCCTGCTTCCGCCCTCGAATTTGTAAATATCCAGGTCATCATTTCTTTTTTCCAATTCGCCGACTATCTCTCCCGGCCCGCCGTGTCCGAAAGGCATGGCTCCTCCCTTGCCGCAGCCCATAGTCGAAAGTCCCATGAAACTGGCGTAATTTACCGCAGCCTGACGGCTTTTTTCCTCCCGGAGGGCCGGGTCGAAACGGGTCAAAGGCAGGCAGTAGATATTATCGTCGAAACAGTCCGGCGGAAGGAGTTTTTCGCAGGCCCGCCTGTTCCAGTGACCCATCGGGCAGTAGGGAAAGCGCTCGGGAATCTCTCCGTGACAAACTGCCAGCATGTTCTCCAGTTCGCTCATCCGGGAAAAT
>Ga0315277_10011838_pt1 | contig 10966 bp, 9 predicted proteins | sample YL17G05_15_MG_FD_203695 | JGI IMG/M metagenome (GOLD analysis project Ga0315277, IMG submission 203695) | Sediment microbial communities from Yellowstone Lake, YNP, Wyoming, USA - YL17G05_15 | ecosystem: Environmental > Aquatic > Freshwater > Lake > Sediment | place: USA: Wyoming | collected... | reverse complement strand
GCTTTATTGATATTTGGAATGGTCCACTTGATCGATGCACAGGAAGGGGCCGTCACCGATAAATCGAAGGTCACTTTTCAAAAAGATGCCACGGGATTTGTCTATCTGGGGCCGGGTGTGGATCTGACAGCCTATGATACTGTCGTAATCGGCAATTTTTCTACGGAGGGGCTTCCGGACATTGGGCCGGGGAAACTGGAGGAATATAGGGAAACTTATAGAATCCAGCTTAAGACAAAACTGACTGCAGCAGGAATTTTTAAAGAGGTAACGGACGATCAATCCAAAGCATCAGGTCACAAAACATTGGTGATCTGGGGAGATATCGTTGCGATGCATCCCGGGTCTGGGGCGGCAAGATTCTGGGTTGGAATGGGTGCTGGAAAGGCGGTGGCAGAGATCAAAACCTTTGTAAGTTCCGCAGAGGACAAGAAGATTCTGCTGGGGCATCACCTCCGACCCACGAGTGGTATGAGGGGCGGAGCATTGGGCGCCAGGGAGGGATATGCTTTTCTTCAACAGGGGGTGGATCGAATTTCCACCTTCTCCGTAGAATATATAAAGAGAGTCTACCAGACAGGGAGATAGGATTAAAAATCAAACAAATAAAAAAGGAGGTAGAGGGATGAAGTCCAATCGGATCATGACCATCGTGTTTGTTCTGGGTTTAGTCTTTGGAGTAAGCGGGTGGGCAGGTGCTCAGGAGTCGAATCTGAGAGATTATAATACCTTGATTGTAAAAGACCTTGAAGTTCCCTCCGGATCTCCAGCTCCGGAATCGGCAGGCATGCAGATGGCTGAAAAGGCGATCTATCAGCTCAAGAGATACTCTGAAAAATATAAACTCTTTGATACAATCGTCAAAGAAGGAAGCAAAGGAGCTATGGAAGTTCCTTCCGGAAAGAAAGTCCTTATCCTCAAAGGAGAGGTCAAAGAGTATTCCAAGGCAACCGTAGGGAGGCGAATCGGACGTTCCTTTATTCCGGGAGGCGAGTACACCGGCACGTCTGCTTTTGCGGCCCGTTACCAGTTCGTTGACAAGGAGAGCGGAAAAGTGGTTTATGAAACGGACCTCAGAACCACCTCCACCGGGTCGGAGGATACTGTAGAATATGCCATGGACCGTAACGGCGAAGCCCTGGCCAAAACCATTTTGAAATTGAAAGGAAGATAATTCGGGGTGAATGGGTTACCGAATATAAAAAATAACCCCCCATCCTTTTCACGAGGAGTGGGGGCTTATTTGATTTGATCAGAGCCTTATTTTGTAACGGTTCTCCAATTGATGGGGATAAGACTCTTAGTACTTGGAAGGGGAGGGATATAAACTCCTCCACCTACGCCGGCATAGGCCACTGCTGTTCCACCAATGAAGGTAATGATGACCCCTGAGGGGATCGTAGTTTCCCCCTCTTTTCCCATAGAAGTTGAACGGTCGCCGATTGGCGAAATTGTTCCGTCAGCACTCAAATCTAATGCCGCATAACCCGTCTTATACTTGAGAGCGTACAACCTGCCAGTCCCTTCCCCTAAGAAGCAAACATCACCTGGCTCACCAATGGAAGGCGTGAATGTGGTGTAATAGACGACCCCATGGAATACAACCGAGGTAGAAAGAGATTTTTCTCCGGCATCTCCCAACCGGATATACCAACCACTCTTGGCATCAACGGTTGCAAAGGTGGCTTCCACGTTGGTTACATCAAATAGATCATCCTCTTTTAATATTGTTGATAAATTCTTATCTTTTACAGCATAAAGCCGGTTGATGACCGTTTTTTCTTTCGGAGCCTCTCGATCCCCCGTTCCGAAAAAAAGCATTTCATAATATCCTTTTTCAAGCGTTACATCAGGAGGATAGAAAATCTTCCTTTTTTCACTTGCCCCGGGATTTGCTTGAAAAATTATTTTCCCCGTCCAATTAGCCGGGTTGTTTTGATTATTTGCGTCTCTCACATCGATATCGAATCTCCAGATTTGTCCCCCCATATCTCCGACATAAAGCCTGTCGATATAACCATATCCGTTCGTATCCACCCTTGCGATATCGCTCGGGATTGAATATTTCATCTGAGAATTCTTGGCATAAGAGTAACTCCATATGAGCCCGCCTGTTAAGACATCGATGACATAGACAGCCCTTCCTTTGGTATCATTGGCGGTTACAGGGATGTTATCCTGATTTTCATCGTATCCTCCTCCGATAAAGAAGGCCCATTTTTCTCCTGATCCATATTTAATTTTTCCTATTAGCGGGGTGCTCCAGGTTTGCCCAAGTTCTCCAAATCCTGTTGTGGATGGACTGATTTCCCACAGCCATTTAGGAGATGTGGGATCGGTCACATCTAAAGCAATGTAACGGTTTCCACCCCTTCGAAGCCCGAAGATGAGATACTTTACATCGTTGCCTGCACCGTCCTTCCCAATATACACCTTTGGAGAGCCATCCACAAAAAACTGGAGCGCCTCGCCATTTAAATTCTTCAAACTGGGCAACAAGTTTGGAGGAATGAACGCCCACAATTCCTCTCCTGTACCATCAGTCCAAGTATCTCCGTTGGGCACTCCATTATGAAAAGCATGAAGCATTCCATCGTTAGCCCCGGCATAGATGACAGAGCGGTCCGAATAATGAATGACCACAGGCCTTGAATGGATAAAAGCCCCTAAAATCCACTCCCTTTTTTCGTCTGTTTTGGTATTTCGATTTTCATCATAGACATCCCAACCATAAATGAAATCGACCACTTTATCCCTTCCCGTTGTATCGCCCTCTGACAGGCCTAATTGCTGCGGGGTAATACTTTTAGTAAAAGCATTGGACGAATCGGTAAGATTTACGTTTGTTCCGAGATAGGTGTAAATTTTTCTCGGATTTGAAGATAAATCCCGTAACTGCAATTTCTCTCCAACCCCTCCTGCTTCTACGTCCTGGCCATCGGCCTCTGAACTCCAATAAGATTTGGCTGAATAAGAATCCCCATTATCCACATCATAAATTTGATTATTACTATTGATAGCCAGTTTCCCTCCGGAATCGAGAATATCTCCTATATTCTCTGCTTCGCCTTCTGGAATCTTAGTTGCGATTCCATACTTCTTGATATTCCCCTTCCAGAAACTTCTTTCTGTTGGTTTGAACATAGCAAGGAACATCCGGTTGCCCGAACTTGTTCTCTCCATCTGACTAATAGGCACCACAGGGGCAACATAGGAGGTGCTTTCCTTGAGTACCTCTGTAATGAAGGCCTGAAAGGCGATGTTGAAACTCTGAGAGCTCCAGACATAGAAATATTTTCCTCCCCCTGCCTTTGCCGTATCTTCAAGGATTTGATGTGTGATGCTAAATCCGATCGTATAGGTTTTAATATTCTGCTTGCTGGTGGGTGTTTCTGGACTTAAATCGAGATTAAAAAGAGATTGAGCCACCTTATCCAGTTCTCCCGTATCTTTGGTGGGGTCTCCATCTGAAATGATCAGAACATAATTTTTCTGGCAGGAGTATTGGACAGGCCTGGCAAATCCATTCAGACCCGTTCGAAAATATGTTTCGGTCATACTCAAAGTTTCTGCCAGTGGGGACCAGGTTTCATTTTTCAAACCGGAGAGGTTATTGAAGAGGGTGGTCTTCCCATCCTTGTTTTCGTCGACAAATCCGAGGACCCTTCCACCCATTGCATCTTCAAAACCGTTGGGATTAAGAACATACTCCTCTTTTGTGCCGCCGTTATATTTGACAGTCTTGCCGGTTGTGTCATTGTTAAAAGTCATCACGGCAAAACGGACTCCGCCTGTGGTATTGATGTAACTGTGGATAATCCCATTGGCCAGACCGAATCGGGGCCGGCTTCCTCCCGGTCCTCCCGTAAGTTGAAGGTAATTCATAAAATTGCCGCTCTGAAAATCTTTTTTACTGACACCGCAACCCGTATAATTGATCGCTTCTCCAAAGGGAATGAGATAATTGTCTCTGAGATTAGGACATGGGAAGTCGGTTACAGTATAATCGCTATGCCACTGTGTCCATTTGCTACCCGATTTTGTATAAACAGCATTCGCTGGATAAACAGTGGAGGGATTATAAGCGCTGTAATCGATGGTCTTATCATAAATCTGACCTGAGCTGACCTCATCCATGCTGGCTGAATTGTCGAGAATGATCAAAACATTTGGGGGGATATTCGCCCCCGACAGGACATAAAGGTCGGTATCTAATCCGTAACAGACCGTAGAGGTCGTAAGGAGAAGTAGGGCGACTAAAAATCCTGATTTTATCGGATGGGTTGCTTGCATCTCTTAATTCCCTCCTTGAAGGGTCGGAACGAGCCTAACCACCTTCTGCTCGATAGTGCAGGTGGACTTAGTGGAACCTACCTCCGTTTGGTCCTGGCCTGTGGATTCGATTAAATAATGCATAAATTCGTAATTTCCAGTTGCGCTAAAACCCGACCCCCTTGGAGAGCCCACCTGACTGGTATTATAATGAATAATGGCCTTGGCATTTGTTGGATTTGGGTTATAGGAAGGGTCATTTTTATTGGTTACGGAAAATGGATTATATTTATTGTCATCATATTTCCCTGGCAGGTCGAAATTATTGATATTGGCAACCACCACCTGGATCCCGCTGTCCGCTGAATAGAAGGCATCGGTGGTACCCCGTTTATGGCCGGAGATCATTATTTCAAAGATAGAGGTGAAAGAACCAGCGATCCCGATCAATGTGAAGACAACCATCATAATGAGTGCGATCACCAAGACAGCGCCGGATTCGTCTTTTAAAATATTTATTTTTCTTGTCATTTTTGAAACTCCTTTTCGCTCCATTATCTCATACATAAATTTCTTAAGGTGACAGCTGTTTCCAGGGTCCTCGGATACATCATCTTCTGGTCTTCCGGAGTTACCTGCTGGGGCCTTGCCGTTAACCGGACGCGAACAGCAACTACATTTCCTGTGCCGATGGCTCCGGCCTGGATCCAACTTCTGTCAAGGACCTTACTATCGTCTTTGTCCACGCCATAAGTGAATTGGAGCTCTTCCACATTCTCCAGCAGGGTCTCCTCGGGGCCGGCTACGCTCGAACCATCGTCTTTGTGTGTGGTCAACTTCCGCCTCAGCGTTTGCGAACCGGCATCCCTCCAGTACCGAACTGAGTATCGGGTCGTGTTGTCAAATTCATAATCGACAGTGATTTGATCCGTTCCAGCGATCAGGGGAGTGATGATATCAATCTTCGAATCAAGACTGTCGCTATCGAATCCGGTCATCCGGAGATCCCGTAACAGAACCTCCATGGCATATCGGATGCTCTGCTGGGTTTCGACGACACGGTCCTGAACGGTGTAGGCTCGGCTCTGGGAAATGAAGAGCCGATAGGTTCCGGCAATGACCACTGCAAAAATAACCAATGCCACCAAGAGTTCAATGAGGGTGATTCCTTTTGGATTTAATGTTGTTTTATAATTCATCTCCCTTTTCTCCATTGTTCTTATCAAGTATTCTCCGGATTGGAAAGCACTGAAAAGAATCTTAACGAGCGTCTTGTTGGATCGTCCCAGTTTATAGTAATTACAATCTCTTTTAAGGGATTTGTGCCTCCTATCTCCCAACTTCGAGTATATGTAATCCCTGTAGAACCTGTCACACTGTCGGAATTGGTTAAGATATCGTCCCATTTAATTGCCCTAAATTCCTCCAGTTTGTCCTGGGCCAGTGTGGCCGCTTCTGTGAGGTGACTTCCGAATGCATTATTTTTTGTTGTTGTGGTCATCAATCCTGCCAGTGCCAGTAAGGAAACAGCTAAAATAACCAGTGCGATGAGAACTTCGATCAACGTAAACCCTTTTGAATTTAATGAATCTTTCACTTTTATATCTCCTTCTGTCAGGTAAATAAGCAAAAGGCATACCAATTAATTTGTTGTTTAGAAAACATTTAGGGGAAGGGGATAAAATAAAAAATATGAAGCGTTATTAGTATGTTAGAATATGAGGAATGGGGAGAGAAGAGAAGTCAAGTTTTTGAAATAGATGTGGTATTCATGAAAAATTTGATGATTATGGACAAAATGTCAAGTCGTGAAAGGTTAGTAAATTAAACACCTCTGTTTGTAATCACCACAATTTCGTTGATGATGAATCCGTTAGGATGCGGAATAACATCTATCGCGACATCGGCATTCTTCTTTATATCATCTATCTTTAATCGATTTCCCTTTTGGTCTATAACCTTGGTCTCACTCGAGATGAAGAAGCTCTTTCCGCCAACAACGATCGATTTATGATCCCAAGTAACATCTTTTACGATTCCCGAGAGAGAAATGGTTTCTCCTCCCCCTCTCGTTTGTGTAAAGCCAATATCAAAATTTAATAAATTTGTGAAAAGAAAAAGAGATATAAACAGCACGACTTTTATTTTTATCATTTTCTTCTCTCCCATTCCGAATTTTTATGACCCCTCATGGAGACCCGTTAAAAAGCAGTTCTCCAATAAAGCGGCAATATATTTTTCTTGCTTGAAACCTCCGGAGAAAATACGCCACCCCCTACACCGATATAACCAACTACTTCTCCTTTGACGATTGCGATGACAACCTGGGATGGAATCCCAGCCCCAATGTCAATGGAGCGATCCGTTTTGTAAATGGTTGGGGGCTGACCTTCCAGATCATTATCTGGGTCAAAATTAAACATAGCCATCCCTGTTTTATATTGTAATGCATAAACCCTTCCCGTTCCTTCGCCTAAGAAACAGATGTTCCCTTCATTCGGATAAGATGGGGTAAATGTTGTATAATATATTACTTTAGAATAAATGACTGCGGGGGCGAGGCATTTTTCACCTTTGCTTTCCAGTGTGATAAACCAGCCGTTTAAATTATTTAGATTAATTAAAGTTTGGTTCTGAATAATAATATCGTCAGCGCTTGGATTCGGTTCCTGTAAGATATTGTCGGTGACATCCACCAGGCTTGATTCTGTTAATGGGGATGATGAATTTATATCTTTTATTGCATATAATCTATTTTTTGTTGGAAAGTCTACCGTCCCCGTTTCCTGTTTTGGATTTTCTCTATCCCCTGTTCCAAGGTAAACCCATTCATACCCTGATTCAAGAGAGACATCAGGCGGATAGAATATTTTTCTTTTTTCACTCGCATTCTGGTTGGATTTAAAAATAACTTTCCCTGTCCAACCAGCAGTATTATTTAAATTTCCAATATCAAACCGCCAGAGTTGCCCTCCTGCATCCCCCACATAAAGGCGGTCGACCTTATTGTCTCCATTAATATCTAATGCCGCGATATCACTCGGCATTGAAAAAGTCATGCGGGAGTCGTTCGCTTTAGAAAATTCCCAAAGCTTCGAGCCGGTCTTTACATCGATGGCATAAACCGTATTGCCTTTCTGATCTGAAACCCCGCAATTCATATTAGGGTCGTTGCATGGATCATATCCGCCTGCGAAGAAAGCAACGACCTTTTTCCCTTGGCCGTCTGCCACAGGTTTCATCACCAGAGTTGACCATGTCTGTCCAATTCTTTCAAAACCTGCTGTGACCTCATGGCCCAATAAAGGGGATGAGGTTGAAGGACTGATCTCCCATAATAAAATCGGAGAATCAGGATTGGTGACATCCAGAGCGACATATCGATCTCCTCCTCTACGCAGCCCAAAGATGATGATTGCCTGTGTAATCGTCCCGCTTGAATTTTTTTCAATATACGCTCTTGGAGGACCATCTGCAAAGATTTGAAGCGCATTGTTGGTTTCGAAATCTTTTAGCCGTGGCAATAGGTTGGGTGGAATAAATGCCCATAATTCCCTTCCATTTGAATCGTCAAAAGCATGAATCATCCCGTCATTAGCCCCTGCATAGATCACAGATTTGTTTGGGTAGTGGATAATAAGCGGTCTCGAGTGGATAAAAGCTCCCAATATCCAATCTACTTTAACTTCTTGTCCTAAATCATTTATAAGCGAACCTTTTCTTTTTTCGTTTATAACCGTATTATTATTCCAATCATAGGAATCATACCCGTGAGCGAATTGAATAATTTGCTCTCTCTTCGCCGGATCAGCAGATATTCCTAACTTTGAATAAGTTACGTTGGGGTTTCCTACTGTAAAGGCATTCTCAGGTTCCGTTAATAATTTCTTGCTTGTTAATCCAATATAAGTATAAATTTTTCTGGGGTCATTAACTAAATCTCTACTTGCCAATTGTTCTCCAACACCCCCCTTTACGACCTCACCTCCATCATTGATTGAACTCCAATAAGATCGAGCATTCCTGTCAATCTCATTCTGAGGAGTGATGGCAAGGCTGTTATTGACATCGACAATGTCTCCAATTTCGAGGTTTGCGCTTATCGTATCTGCGATCCCAAATTTTTTGATGTTGCCATGCCATAAACTATTCAGGGTAGGTTTGAACATCGCCAGGTACATTCGATTCATAGAGCTGGAGCTCTCCATCTGACTGATCGGAACGACAGGGGCAACGTAACACGTCGATTCCGCAAGGAGATTAAGAATATAATTTCTGATATCGGCTAATGCCTGCTCAAGCTCTGATGGAGTTCCAGCAAAATAGGCATAGCCTGAAATAATTTGATTTCCTGGATCAGTCGTCTGGGTTGAACAAGCGCTGATGCCCGATGGGTAAAGCAGTCCGTCTGGAATAACATAGGTGCCTGAAATGGAATTCGAAACTGATGCATTGTCCGACCCTCCGTAATAGGCCGCCCAATTCAGAGTATATTTGAGAGGGTTAGGCAATTGCGCTCCAAAACCTACGACAAACACTTTGTATCCCGCATTCGAAAGAGCCCTTGCTCTTGCTATGGTCTCTCTCCTCCTTTTATATTGGTCTGATTGCGATTCTTGCCCTGAACCACTGCATGCCAAAGTATCTTCGCCATCTGAAATTAATATGACAAACTTTTTCCGACATGCCTTAGCATTATCCACGCTTTTGTGATTGTCTAAATATAGTTTTGCCTCTTTTAGAGAGCTTGCCAGATGCGTCCCCCCTGTGGCTCCCGCAGCGCTTACAGAGCTCCATATGGTATCATACGGGGTAAAAATTGGATTGATTAATCGGTTACAGCCGGCGTCATAGTTTGCGCCGGTATCGCTTCCGCAGTCATAAAATCTCATATACCCCATTCTCATATTGAGGGCATCGTAATCACTGGCGGTTACCGTCCCGCTATTATCGGCATCCAGGACACTTTTCACAGCTCTTTTTGCAATCTCGACCCGGCTGCAATCGGTGGTATAAGCTACTCCGGAAATTGTGCGTGCTGATCTATAAAATGGACCTGAGCATGCTTGATCACCCCATTTTGGGACAGTGCCATAAGCATCAATGGGACATGCCTTGGTGTATCCTGTCCCAGAGCTGGGGTAATAGGGAACGTCATTTCCACAAGTTTGAGAGGTCGAGATATACATTGTTGCGCCGGCGGGTGTCCAACGCATACTGCCGGATAAGTCGAGGGCAAATAAGATATCCGGGGGAACCTGCTGTATGGTTTGATCAAGGACATAAACATCCGTATCTGCCGCAAAAGGATCGGAAAAAGGAACGAATAAAATCATTAAAATTAATAAATAATATTTCTTCTTCATGTGTAAGATCCTCCAATCAATTAACAACAACTTCGGTAATTGAATCGTCCTTGGGCAATACCCTCACTGCATTCAGGTCAATGGTGCATGTAGATCTATTTGTCATCCCAGTCCCATCATTTCCTTTTGATTCAACCCAAAAATAGGCAAAGTTACTATTGAACCCGAATCCCGTTGGCGGGCCTTTTTTAAATGGATCAAAGTCAATTTTTGCTACGACGTTGGTAGGATTACTATTTGCTGGATCCGTGAAAGGATCGTAATTAAATCGATCAGGAACGAAGTTAACGTACCTGAGCAAGATGACATTAGCCCCGCTATCAGCCGAATAGAATGCATCGGTGGCTCTCCTTTTTTCTCCCGAGAGCATGATTTCAAATGTGGAGGTGAATGTGGATGCAAGACCGATGAGTGTTAAAACGGTCATCATGATGAGGGCGATCACCAAAGCCACTCCGGACTCATTTTTTATAAATTCAACATATTTTTTGTTCATCAGTTGATCCCTTTCTCTAATACTGTTGAATCGAAAGATTTCTTAATGCCACAATGGAGGTTAATGTCCTCGGTGACACCGTCCTGAAGCGGTCATCTTGTGGGTTGACCTGCTCGGGTCTTGTCGTTAAGCTCACACGAACAGCAATGACTTTATCTCTATTATTATCGACTGCCCCACAATTGGCCCAATTGTCTATCACTCCGTCTTGGTTTGGTGGGGCAACATCACCAATTCTTCCATCGATGCCACAGTCTAAAACGAATGTATTAACATTCCCTAACAATACTTCGGTAGACTGATTCACACCATTAACAATGAGTTGTCTTTCTAAATTAGTGCCATTTAATGCGTAGGTTACTCCATGGATTTGTGATATGAGAGGAGGGCCTGTTTGATAATTTTCATACCAGACCGTGATGGTATTTCCGGCTACAATATAAGGTGGTAATGGTTTGAAGTCTTCAATTCTGACGAGCGAAGTTGAGTTGTCATAATCAAATCCGGCCATTCGAAGGTCCCTCACTATAATCTCCATGGCACTTCTGATATTCTGCTGAATCTCAACGACTTGGTCTTGAACGACATATGCATTACTTTGAGCAGTAAACACGCGATATATCGCAGCAATCGCTATCGAACAAATGACCAGCCCAACCAGTAATTCAATAATTGTAATTCCTCTTTTATTAAGTGACAGACAGGTGCGCATGTTTTTCAACCTCTTTATTCATTTTCTATCGGGTAATCACTGTTAAGAAATTAATCGAATGGTCTACTCTATCGTTCCAATTAACTGTAATCGTAACTCTTTTTTCATTATCATTGGGCG
>Ga0315277_10011836_pt1 | contig 10968 bp, 7 predicted proteins | sample YL17G05_15_MG_FD_203695 | JGI IMG/M metagenome (GOLD analysis project Ga0315277, IMG submission 203695) | Sediment microbial communities from Yellowstone Lake, YNP, Wyoming, USA - YL17G05_15 | ecosystem: Environmental > Aquatic > Freshwater > Lake > Sediment | place: USA: Wyoming | collected... | reverse complement strand
GAGGTGAGGCCCGAGCCGCGGTTGCTGACCGACTGGAGCGCCTACCTGCCCGACGACTACGTGCCCGACGAGCACGAGAAGCTGAACCTCTACCGGCGCCTCGCCGACATGCGCAGCGTGGACGAGCTGGACGACCTGACGCTCGAGATGTTGGACCGCTTCGGCCAGCTGCCGCCGCCCGCCATCGCCCTGTTCGAGCTGCGCCGGCTGCGCCTGCTCGCGGGCGGCTGCGAGGTCGAGAGCCTGCGCGTGTTCCAGGAGGTGACCGAGCTCGCGCTGCGCCGGCCGCTCAGGCCCGCCGAGATCCGCACCGTGGTCGGCATGCTCGCCTTCCAGGTGGAGTTCTTCACCGGCCGTGAGTTCGGCCTGCGCGTGCGCGGCACCGGCATCGCGCTGCTGAACCGCACGCGCGAGACCCTGCAGGCGCTGGCGGTGGCCGCCGCGGCGCCCCCGGGGGCGGAAGAGACCGGCCGGCCGCCGCGCTGAGGCATCGCCCCGCGAGCCGCACGGCGCGCGGGCGGGGTGGGACCGGCTGTGCGAAGATGCCTCCCATGTCGGAACCCCCTTCCGCCGCCGGGCGCCGCGAGCACCTCGCGCACGCCCTGCGCCTCGAGCACCTCATCACCGCGCTCTCGCTCGGCGTGATGGTCTGGCTGGCGCGCGCCAAGCGCCGCGCCGGCCGGGGCCTTTCGAGCCCGGAACGGGCGGTTGCAGCCTCGCCCCGACTCCTGTAAACAGGTGGCCTACCCACCCCCACGGTCAGACCAAAGGACTCCCATGAAGCGCACTCACTCCCCAGCCCGGCTGCTCGCCGCCCTCGCCCTGTCCCTCCTGCCCGCCCTCGTCGCGGGCTGCTCGTCCGACTCCGGGGTGCTGGCGCGCGTGGGTGACCGCACCATCACGCGGCAGGACTTCGCGGACGTCGCGGGCCGCAACCCGGGCGCGTACACCGGCCGGCCCGAGGTCGCGAAGGCCGCGCTGCTCGACGACCTGGTCAAGCGCGAACTGCTGGTGCTCGAGGCCGTGAAGCGCGGACTCGTGGACCCGGCCGAGCGGGCCCGCCTCGCGCAGCAGACCCGGGAGCAGTTGGTCCTCCGTGCCCTGTTCGGGCGCGTGGTGCCGCGCGAGGTGCCGGTGAGCGACGCCGAGGTCACGGCGTTCTATCGCCAGCGCAGCACCGAGGCGCACCTGCAGATCATCTTCACGGTGGATCGCGCCGGCATCGACGCGGCCCTCGGGGAGGTCCGCCGGGGCGGGGACTTCGGCGCGGTCGCCGACCGATGGAACATGTCCGGCATGGTGCCCCCCCACGGCGACCTCGGCTTCGTCATGGCCGGCTCGCTGGCCGGTCCGCTCGACCGCTGGGTGGTGGCCGGCAGGGTCGGCGAGGTCATCGGCCCGATCGAGTCGATGGGGGACGGCTGGTTCCTGCTCAAGGTGCTCGAGCGCCGTCCGCGTGCGCAGGAGCCCCTCGCCGAGCAGCGCGACGGCCTGCGCGAGATGCTCGTGCAGCGCAAGCAGCGCGGGCTGCTCATCACCCTCCAGCGCGAGCTGCTGGCGCAGTACCGCGTGCGCCTCGAGCCGGGCGCCGCCCAGGCCCTCTTCATGCGCTACAACCAGCCCCGGGACACCGTCCTGGTCGGCAGCATCAGGATGCCCGTGCCGGCTCCGCCCACGTCCGAGGAGGCGCGCCGGGTGCTCGTCCGCTACGACGGCCCCGAAGGCAGGCCCGTCCTCTACACGCTGGCGGACGCGATCCAGGACCTGCAGGACGCCACGCGGATGCGCCCCAACTTCTCGATGGTGCCCGTCATCGAACAGTGGCTGAAGACCATGGCGCTGCAGCGCGTCGCCCTCATCGAGGCGCAGCGCCGCCACCTCCACGAGGAGCCCGACGTGGTGCGGCAGGTCCGTCAGCGCGTGGACAACGTGCTGCTGGAGACGGCCTACGCCTCGCTGGTGATCAACCCGACCACGGTGACCGAGGATGAGCTGCGCGCCGAGTACGAGCGCCGCGCCGCGTCGCTCGCGGAACAGGGGAAGACGCTCCCGCCCTTCGCCAGGCTCGAGGCGGACACCAGACAGACGCTCGAGGCCGAGACGCTGGAGCAGAAGCGCGCCCGGCGGCTCGACCAGTTGATGGAGTCGCTGCGGCGCACCTACCGCCCGGTGGCTTTTCCCGAGCGCCTGGCCCGCATCCCCTGGCCCGTGGCGCCCGCGGCACCGCAGATGCCGGGAACGTAGGGCGCCGCGCCGCTACCGCCCGCGACAGCCCGGGGCGCGCCCGCCCCGGGCTGTCCCCTACCTGCGCCCCGCCTTCCTCTTCACGCGCGCCTCGATCCACGTCGCGATGGTGTCGAGCGCCGCGGGGGCGAAGGTCTCGTCGAGGGTGCCGTACTCGGCGGGCGAGCCGGTGGGACTGGTCTGGAACAGGTGGTTGAGCCCCGGCAGCTCCAGCGTCCTGGCCTCCCGGTTTCGGTCCGCGGCGAGCGCCCGGGCGATGGCCGGCAGGTTCTCCCTCGAGGGCACCTGCATGTCGAGGCTGCCGTTCAGGGCCAGCACGGGACACGCGAGCCGGGCCAGCGCGGGCGCGGGATCGTAGGACACGAACCAGCGGAACCAGGGCGAGGACATCATCTCGGCCTGCTCCGTCATGTTGCTGCGGTTGACGACGGCGCGCTGGTCGCGCGGCAGTTCCTCCACGCTGCGATCGATGGTCTCGAGCAGGCGCTGCCGCAGGCCGCTCGAGTCCGTCGCGGCCTTCACCACGGCGAACAGGCGCCGCTGGAGCCGGCTGTTCCAGGCGACGACGCTGTCCGTCTCGCCCATCGCGTGGAGCACGGCCGCGCCCTGCAGACCGAGCAGGCTGTCCCCGGGCACGCCGGGCGCCGCCAGCAGCACCACGAAAGCGATGCCGCCGCCGTCCGCGGCCACGAGCGGCGCGATCAGGCCGCCCTCGCTGTGCCCGACCAGGCCGATGCGGCTCCGGTCCACGTCGGATCGCCCCTTCAGGTACTCCACCCCGGCCCGTGCGTCGGTCGCGAAATCGAGCGTGGTGGCCCCGGCGAACGAGCCGGTGGACCCCCCGACGCCGCGGTCGTCACAGCGCAGCACCGCCAGCCCGGCGCGGGTGAGGCGGTCCGCCAGCACCAGGAACGGCCGATGCCCGAGCAGGGCCTCGTCGCGGTCCTGCGGCCCCGAGCCCGTGAGCAGCAGGGCGGCCGGGAACGGCCCCTTGCCGCGCGGCCTCGTGAGCGTGCCCGCGAGCCGCACGCCCGCCGTCGCATTCTCGACGACCACCTGCTCCTCGTCGTACGGGTAGGGCTTCACGGGATCCTGCGGACGGCGCTGCTCGGGCGCGACGCCGCGGCCGAGGTCGAGCGGCAGGGACACGCCCTGCGTCCAGGTGCCGCGGATGAGCCGGGCGTCCGCGCGGATCACACCCTCGTACGCACCGTTGATCAGGCTGATGGTGAAGCGGAGCCGGGCCCCCTGCACGGAGACCGCGTCCATGGCGATGCCGCTCGCGCCCTGGTCGGGACTGTCCATGGTGCCGGCGAGGCGTCCGTCGGCGCGCTTCATGAAGTGCAGGACGAGACGCACCTTCCGGCCGCCCGCATCGAGCGCGCCGTACCAGTCGCCGAGGAGGCTGTCCGCCAGGCTCGGCACGGTCGGGCCAGGAGCGGGGGGCACCTCCTGCGCACTGGCGGTGCGCGTCGGCGGCGCGCCGGCTACGGCGAGCAGCAGGACGAGGGTGGTCAGGGCTGCGGGGAATCGGCGCGAAGCCATGGATTCCTCCAGGGCGTGGGTCGGCGGCGAAGGGGTCGTGCCGGGTCCGGAACCTACAACAGGATGCTCGGCGGCGTGTAATCGCCGGAGCGGCGCGCCGCCACCCCTGGAGGGACAACACGGCCACCCCGGTCGTCGCACCGGAGCGGCCGTCGCCCGTCCCGCGGTGGCGTCACCGCAGGCGCCGGCGCACCTCCGCCGCGCGCCGCTCGCTCGCCTCCACGCGGGTGCCGTCCTTCAGCTTGAGGACCAGCACGCCTTCCTCGCCGCCATAGGACTCGATGGCGTCCACGTTGACGAGGGCCGCGCGGTGCACTCGCACGAACTGCCCTTCGGGCAGGCGCTGCTCCAGCTCCTGCAGCGTGTAGTCCACGAGGTACTCGTGGTTCTCGCAGCGCGCCAGCACCAGGCGGTCGCGCGAGAAGATGAGCGGGACCTGCTCGAGGTCGAGCAGCTTCACCTCGCGCCGGTGGCGCACGGGCAGGCGCCGCAGCGGCGGCAGCTGGCTCTGGAGTTCGGGCGAATCGAGCGCGTCGCGCAGCGCCTCGGCACGCGCCGCCGGGCGGCCGCTCCGCGCCTCGCTCACCACGCGGGCCACCGCGTCCGCCAGCCGCTCACGCTTGATGGGCTTGAGCAGGTAGTCGAGCGCGGCGACCTCGAAGGCCTCGACGGCGTACTTGTCGTAGGCGGTCACGAACACGACGATGGGCGCTTCGGCCCCGCGCAGGTGCCGCGCCACCTCCAGGCCCGACAGGTCGGGCATGTGGATGTCGAGGAAGGCCACGTCGGGCTTGAGGTCGGCGACCATCTGCAGCGCCTCGGCCCCGCCCCGGGCGGAGCCGACCACCTCGAGCGTCTCGTGCTCGCTCAACAGCTTCTCGAGGAACTGGCGCGCCCGCGGCTCGTCGTCCGCGATGAGGGCACGCAGCCGCGTCCCCCCGGGTCCGCCCTCGCTCCCGCGTGGACTCATCCGACTCCTCCCTTCACGACCGGCCAGCGCAGCCGCACGACGAAGCCCCGCGCCGGGGCGCCGTCGGCGGCACGGCGCACGCCGGCCTCCATGGTGACACCCGCGCCGGCGAAGCGGCGCAGGCGCTGCTCGAGGTTGGTGAGGCCCACGCCCAGGCTCGGGCCCCCGTTCGACGAGGCCACGCCGTCGTCGGAGAACGTCAGCTCGATGAAGCCGTCCTCCTGGCGGGCCACCAGCTCGAGGTGCAGCCCCGGGGCGCTGGGAGCGCAGCCATGCTTCAGGCTGTTCTCGACCAGCGGCTGGAGCAGGAGCGGCGGCACCGCCAGGGAGAGCAGCTCCTGCGGACCCCGGTAGACGAAGTCGAGCGTGGTCTCGTAGCGCTCGCGCGCCACGCCCAGGTAGTCCTCCACGAAGCCGATCTCCTCCGAGAGCAGCGCGGCCGGCCGGTTCCCCGCCTCCACGCTGTAGCGCAGCATGTCGGCCAGGCGCTCGGTGAAGCGCTGCGCCGCCGGGGGGTCGGTCTCGATGAGGTACGAGAGCGCGTTGAGCGCGTTGAACAGGAAGTGCGGCTGCACCTGCGCCTGCAGGGCGCGCAGCTCGGCGCGCGTGGCCGCCTCGCGCAGCTCGACCGCGCGGCGCTCGGCCGCCGCCCGCTGCTCGTGCAGCCCCAGGTTCTCGAGGCGGATCCCGGCCTGCAGCAGGAGGTTCCGGACCGCGCCCTGCGCGTGCTCCGGCAGCACCTCGCCCCCGGCCAGCCGCGGCGGGCCCTGCGCCGGCCACTCGAGCGCCACGGCGCGCTTGAGCCCGCGCGCGAGGCCGCCCTCGACCGAGCGGCGCACCTCGTCGCCGTCCAGCGCGCTCAGCAGCTCCTGCCCGGTCTGGTCGAGCGCGCGGCGCAGGGCCTGCGGGTCGCGCCCGAAGAGGCGGTCCAGCGCCTGCTGCGTGCGGCCCCAGAGCGGCATGAAGACGAAGGCCACGATCAGCGCGGCCACGACCTGGTACAGGAGCGTCTCCTCGCCGGTCGCCGCGGCGAAGAGCCGCTGCGAGACCACCACGATGCCGAGGTAGAGACCGCCCAGCACCACCGAGAGCAGGGCGTACGGCAGGCTCTGGACGATGATGCGGCGCGGATCGAAGACGGGGTCGTTGGCGATGAGGAAGGCGATCACGAGCGGCGCCGTGAGGTACGCGACCGTGATGCCCTCGAAGAACAGACGCACCAGCGGGATCGACATCCACGGGGACATGCTCACGCTCTCGTAGACGAGTGACGTGCCGGCGGCCAGCAGCAGCGTGAGGGCCACGGCCAGCGCGAGCACCCGCTCGCCCGCCCGCGGGCGGTGCCCGTCGCGCTCGGCGCGCGCGTAGCGGTCGATGAGCGAGAGCGTGCCGAGCGGGAGCACGATGGCCTGGAACCAGAGCATCGGCGGGCCGCTGTAGGCCTTGACCGGCCCGTGCGCGAAGAGCCAGATCACCGGCGGGGCGGCGTAGGCGAGCGCCACGAGCCAGAACCAGGGGCTCGCCAGGGGGCCGGGACGGCGCCAGCGCGGGCGCGGGAAGACGGTCATGAAGTGCAGGAAGGCCGGCGGCACCAGCCAGACCAGGGCCCCGTACACGTTCAGGTAGACGCTGAAGAGCGGCCCCATCACACCCTGCGGGAAGCGGAACAGCGACCAGACCACGTCGATCGCCTGGAGTGCGGCGAACCACAGGAAGGCCCAGGCCGCGCCCAGGTCGGGCCGCCGCCACACCAGCAGGAATGCGACGAGCGGCGCGGCCACCACCGTGGCGAGCTGGTAGAGGAACATGCGCACGCGCAGCCAAACGCTCAGCCGCACCGGCGGGAGCGTGAGCTGCCGCACCTCCCCCTCGCGCTCGACCACCAGCTCGATCGGGCCCCGCGGCCAGCCGGTCTTGGCCGTGAGCTTCTTGATCTCCTCCTGCGTGCCCGGCCGGCCGTTGACGAGCAGGAGCAGGTCGCCCTTCTGGAGCAGGCCGAGCGAGGGGGGGCCGACCACGTTGATGATGCGCACGACCTTGCTCGGCGTGTTGTAGTCGAACTCGGCGCCGAACCGCGGGTAGGGCGTGTGGGTGAGGAAGCGCGGCAGCGCGATGGCGACGGCCACCAGCACAGCCGCCACCGCCACCAGGCGCCGGGTCCCGGAGGGGATCTTCACGGAGCCACTCTCCCACATGGGTGGGGAGGCCTCAACGGGCAGGGAGGGATAGTCCACGAACCCAGCATACCCCGGTCCTCCTGGGTGGCGGGGGTCCTCCCACGACGAGCGCGGCTATTGGGGGTGCGAAAGCCGCGAGCCGCCCCGTGGGCGCGCCCCATCCGCCGGCCCCGCAGAGCGGCGCGCCCGGCCCGCGGAGCCTGCCGCCTCCCGGCCGGGACCGGGAATGCGCGGCCGCCCGGGAGCGTATGGGACAAGACGGGGGGAGCCGCTATACTGCCCCGTCGCTCCCAGCCCGGGCCCTCCCCGAGGGCCCCGGTCCATCAGCACGCCGCGGGTTCCCCGACGCGGCCGCTTCGTCTTCCATTGGAGGTCACGTTGACGTTCTCGAGATGGGCGCTCGCCGCCCTCCTCCTTGCCGTCGCGGTGGCGCCGAGCGGCGCCCAGACCGCGAAGCCCCGCTCCGCCGGGACGCCTCCCCGCAGCGCGGGGCAGCCCTCCGCCCCGACCACCCGGGCCGCGCGCCCCCCGGCGCGCAGCGCCCAGCGCCTCGACGGCATCGCGGCCGTCGTGAACGACGACGTCGTGCTCCAGAGCGACGTGGAGGAGCAGCTCTACCTGTTCCTCACGCGCAGCCAGATGCGCCCCGATTCGGTCACGGTGGACACGCTGCGCCGCCAGATCCTCGAGGAGATGATCAACGAGAAGCTGGTCGTCGCCGAGGCCAGGCGCCAGGGCCTCTCCGTGGGCGACGCCGAGCTGGGCCGCACCGTCGAGAAGGCGCTGCAGGACGCCAGGGAGCGGCTCGGGCCGGACGGCTTCCGGGAGCAGCTGGCCAAGGAGAACATCACCGAGGAGCAGTTGCGCGCCCGCTACCGCGACGAGGCCCGCCGGCAGGCGCTGGCCGACCAGCTCAAGCGGAAGCAGCTCCCGCGCAAGCCCGTCTCGCAGGCGGAGGCCGAGGCCTACTTCAAGGCCCACCCGGACGAGTTCCCCAAGTCCCCACCGCAGGTGCAGCTCTCGGTGATCCAGTTCCCGGCCACCCCCGATTCCGCCACGGATACCGCCGCGAAGGCCAAGGCGCTCGTCATCCGCAGGCGCATCCAGTCCGGCGAGAAGTTCGCGAAGGTCGCGGCCGAGGTCTCGGAGGACCCCGGCTCGGCGCGCGCCGGCGGCGACCTCGGCTTCTTCGCCAAGGGCAACATGGAGCCCGCCCTCGAGCAGGCGGCCTTCACCCTCCCGCTCGGCCAGCCGAGCGAGCCCTTGCGCTCCCCCTTCGGGTGGCACATCGTGGAAGTGCTCGAGCGCGACACGCTCAAGAGCGCGGCGGGCACGGACAGCCTCGGCACCGACGGCAAGCCCGCGCTCGAGGCGCACGTGCGCCACATCCTGGTCCGCACCGAGGTCACGGACGCCGACCAGCAGCGCGCGCGGGCACAGGCCCAGCGCGTGCGCGCCGAGGCCGCCAGGGGCATGGACTTCGCCACCCTCGTGCGCCGCTACAGCAAGTACCAGGGCCCCGTCACCCCCGACGGCGACATCGGCTTCGTCTCGCTCGGCGCGCTGCAGCCGCAGATCCGCGCCGGACTCGACACGCTCGAGGTGGGGCAGGTCAGCGAGGTGCTCGAGAACCAGATCGGCTTCAACATCTTCAAGGTCACCGACCGCCGGCCGGAGCGGCCCTACACCCTCGAGGAGGTCCGGGACCAACTGCCCGAGGCGGTGGAGCAGATCCACGCCCGCGAGCGCTACGAGGCGTGGGTCAAGACCCTGCGCTCCAAGGCCGCGATCGAGATCCGCTAGGCGCGCGACGGGGCACCGGCCCGCCGCCGTGGGCCGTGCCCCGTCGTTGTTGCGGCCCGCGCGGTCTGCTAGGTTCCCGCCGATGATCACCTTCGAGCACGTGACCAAGCGCTACGGAGAGCGCCTGGCGCTCGATGGGGTCTCGTGGCACATGGACGAGGGCGAATGCGTCGTGTTCGCCGGCTCCAGCGGATCCGGCAAGACCACGCTGCTGCGCCTCATCACCCACGAGATCGCCCCCACGTCGGGCACCGTCACGGTCGGCACCTTCCGCGGCCCGCGCCTGCCCCGCGCCAAGCGCGCCCTGCTGCGGCGCACGCTCGGCATCGTCTACGAGGACTTCCGGCTGCTGAACGACCGCAGCGTCTTCGAGAACGTGGCGCTCGCGGTGCGCATCACCGGACACTTCGCCGACGCCGAGGTCGTGCCGCGCACGCTCTACGCGCTCGAGGAGGTGGGCCTGCAGCAGAAGCAGGCCGTCTACCCGTGGGAGCTGTCGGCGGGCGAGAAGCAGCGGGCCGCCATCGCGCGGGCCATCGTGAACCGGCCCGCCGTGGTGCTGGCCGACGAGCCCACCGGGGCCCTCGAGCCCTCCAGCGCGCGCGACGTCATCGCCCTGCTGCGCAAGATCCACGCGGAGGGCGCGGCGCTGGTCATGGTCACCACGCGGCAGGACGTGGCCGAGTCCCTGGGCGGGCGCATCCTGCGGCTCGAGGACGGCCGCCTTCCAGGCGCCGGCCCGGACGCACCGCCGCCGTCACCCTACGCCCCCGCGGGGTACCCGCCCGCGGAGAGCGGCCCGGCTCCTCCCGGGGTGGGGCTCTGAGCATGCACCTCTACTACCTGCGCGAGGCCTGGCGCTCGTTCCGCCAGCACAAGGGGCTCGCCGTCAGCGCGACGATCTCGATCTGCGCGGCCCTGCTGCTGTGCGGCGTGTTCCTGCTGCTCACCTGGAACGCGCAGCGCGCCGTGAGCGTCATCGGCGACCGGCGCGAGATGGTGGTGTACCTGCGCGACGAGGTCACCCCCGCGCAGCTCGACGCCATGATGGCTCGGCTCACGGAACTCTTCGGAACCGCGACCTACGTCAGCAAGGAGCAGGCGTGGGACGAGTTCCAGCAGCAGATCGGCGATCCGGCGCTGCTGCAGGCCGTGGACCAGAACCCGCTGCCGGCCTCGCTGCGCGTGCGCCTGCGCCCCGAGCTGCTCAACTTCACCGCGATGGAGCAGGCGGCCAAGCAGGTCGCGGAGTTCCCCGAGGTCGAGGACGTGCGCTTCGGCGGCGAGTGGGTCCGCCGTCTCGACGAGATGCAGTCCACGCTCGCCCATGGCGCGCTGGCGGTCGGGATCGTGGTGGCGCTGGCCATCCTGCTCGTCCTCCACAACACCATCCGCCTCACCGTGCTGGCCCGCCGCCGCGAGGTCGAGATCATGACGCGGCTCGGCGCCTCGGACCGCTTCATCGCCACCCCGTTCATCATCGAGGCGGTGGCGCAGGCCCTGGTGGCGGCGCTGGTCGCGCTCGGGCTGCTGCTGGCCCTCCAGCTGCTGGCTGTCGCGCAGGTCGTGCAGGTGGGCTTCCTGCCGCCCTCGTGGATCGCGCTCTTCGTCGGGGCCACCGGCTTCCTGGCCTGGGCCGCCGCCTCGCTCGCCACCGCGCGGGTGCTGCGCTCGGCCGGACCATGACGCGCCGGCTGCCCGCGACCGCGCTCGCGGTGGCGCTCGCGGCCGCGCTGCTGGCCCCCGCGCCCGCGCGGGCGCAGACCGACAGCACGGCCGCCGGCCGGCGCGAGGCGGCCCTGCGCCTCGAGGCCGCCAAGCAGCGCGAGCTCGACGAGATCCGGCGGCAGGCGCAGGAGAGCCGCGAGGCCGCGTCCCGGCTCAAGGGCAGGGAGACGCAGGCCCTTGGGCAGCTGCGGCGCACCGAGCGCGAGCTGAACATCACGCGCCGGCGCCTGCGGGCGCTGCAGCACAACCGCAACGCCCTCGACCAGCAGCTCGGGGTCACCCGCCAGACCCTGCAGCAGACGCTGCTCTCGCTCGAGCAGCAGAAGGCCCGGCTCGCGCGCCGCCTGCGCAACATGTACAAGGCCGGCGCCGACCGCGAGCTGGAGTTCCTGCTCTCGACGCGCTCCTTCGCGCAACTGCTGGCGCGCTGGGACTTCCTCGTCATGGTGGCCGAGCAGGACCGCGTGCTGCTCGAGGACATCCAGGGCAAGAAGGAGCAGG
>Ga0315277_10011834_pt1 | contig 10968 bp, 4 predicted proteins | sample YL17G05_15_MG_FD_203695 | JGI IMG/M metagenome (GOLD analysis project Ga0315277, IMG submission 203695) | Sediment microbial communities from Yellowstone Lake, YNP, Wyoming, USA - YL17G05_15 | ecosystem: Environmental > Aquatic > Freshwater > Lake > Sediment | place: USA: Wyoming | collected... | reverse complement strand
ACCTCGCGGGGGTGGCTGCGATCGCAGTGGTAGGCAAGGTAGGCAACCAGAGAGCCGGTCTTCTGCGTGCGGAAATGCGTGACGCTGTGCTCACCGCACTCGGCGCGCAGCCCGCCGAACATCTGGATTCGCCAAGGCGTGCCCATGAAGTGACTCCCGGGCCATCCATGGCCAGGTATCGCTCCGACGGAATTTTGCAGGGATGATCCTCAGCACCGGGACCGCGATCAAGCAGAATTTTGCAACCAGCGGGGAGGGGCGTGCGCGAAGCAACCGCACGCAAGGAACCGCATGTTGATTGCCCTTTCCCATGGCGACTCAGGGATTTCTTCACGGAGTGACTTCGGCAAAAGAGCGTGTTTCGCCGGTCGTCCACTACAAACGTACTGCCAAGCCCAAACCACAAGGACTCAAAGCCCCAAAAGCGAGCACTGTGTCATCGCGTGTTTGCGGGCCATGTGGTCGGGACGCTTGGTTGGCACTCGTAATGCGCCGGCATCCTGTCAGACAACGGCGTCCCCCTCAAGAGGGAAATCGTCCTTTAGGCGTCTTGGGCGCGGCATCAGCTGCTCATTTTTCACCCTTGCCCCCCGGAAAGGTCATTTTGATACGTCCCGGACAGCGATCGCCTCAATAACCGCACGTGGGCCGAAGTTTCGGACGCGCAAGGGGCATTAGGGAGCGCGATGCAGCGCCGCCCGAGGGGTCTGCATTTCGGGACCTGTGGCGGGGCCTTTCCGTGGCCTCACTTTGCGCGACAAAGTTTGTGCCATTTTTGTGCCACTTCATGCGACTTATGAACCCCATCTGTATCACTACGACACGCTTGGCTTGAGAAAAGAAAAAGGCCGACAAATCGTTGAGTTGAAACGACTTGTCGGCCAGAATCAATGGCGTGCCAGGAGGGATTCGAACCCCCGACCTGCGGATTAGAAGTCCGCTGCTCTGTCCACCTGAGCTACTGGCACGCTGAATTGGTTGTATTTGATTTACGCGGTCTTCGCCACCTCAACATCCACGATGTTACATCCGCCTATTACATCCGTCAAATTGAGATTGAGCCGAGTCTGTGAGACGACAACGTGGCAAGAACGCTCGGTAGTAGATATCTGCCGGTGGCCCACAAGTTCCTTCACGATGAAAAGACCGTTCCCGGTTGCCTCAGCCAAGAGTGTGGCATACGTGTGGCGGAAAGAACGCGACGTAACCTTGCAGCCCAATACGTCTTTCTTCGGAATACCCACGCGCCGGAGAATTGTCTCAAAGTCGCGGCGATTTGCTTTCCCCGTCGAACGCGTGGACCATCTCCCGTTGCTCTTGCACTGGAGAATTCAGACATTCCGGTTGGAGAGTTTTCTCAGCATTCGTGAGCCCTCCTTTATCAAAGAACTGCTTCCACCAGGAGTCGAGCGCATCGGGGTCGAATCGGATGGCGCGCGGCCCCAACCGCAGATGCGGAATCCGACCCTGGCGAACCAGGGTTCGGAGGGCAGACTCGCTGATCTAGAGCATGCTTGCCCGCTCGTGCGTCGTCAAGAACTTCGTGCATGGCCCGCCCGGTGGGATTACCCCCAATCAGTTATTCTCCTCGGTAATTCGTCTCTCCCTGTCCCTCGGTGGCCCAACAAGAGGCCATCTGTGTTCAGGCGGTTCATCGCAGCGTTGCAGCCGCACGCGTTTGAGGATTTGGCGTTCCTACCGAAAAGATCATCCAGACAGATGCGAGATTGCTGTTCAAGCCACGATGCCCTGTTGGCTGGTCAACCGTTTGTCTTGGAATCGGTGGAGCAGGTCCTGACAACCGTAATTTGCAGTTGATGGGTGCCGGGGAAATTGGCTATCTACTGAGCCTCGCATAAATGGTTTACAGCCAAAACCGACGGAAAAGACGCGAAAACCTGCGACAGCCGAATATTCAGTGTGTCAGCCAGTTCTACGAAGCTCAATAGAGCGTGTGTGAAAAGTCGCCAGCGATTGGAGATGCGTCTATCATAGACCCTGACGGGGCGCGCTACGAGATGACAATGATGCAAGACTTAGTGGTCCTTCAAGTCGTAAATGATGGATACCAGCCCTGTGTCATTGCGACGAGCCGTTCTGTGGCGAGGAAGCAATCTCATCGTCGGTGTCTCTCAAGAGGGGATTGCTTCGCCGCCGTCCATGGCGGCTCGCAATGACACCATCGGGTATTCCATCAAATACCGTTTGAAAGACCACTAGCACGCCCCTACAGGGCTTCAACGGTGGTGGCTGCGAATCCCAGGCCGTTGGCCTGGGCTCGTTTAGCCCCGTCCCTCCGGGGCTTTGCGATGATGGTATTTGCCTTTCAATGTTCTCATGCACGCAATGGCTGGTGGGAAATGCGGGTTAATCGCTTGTGGTGGACAACCCGCCTTACTGAAAAACCCAAACGGGGCGAGTGTTCTCCTCGCCCCGTTGCGTTTCTGGGAACCGACGCGCCGTTTGACTTTTCGGTCCAGGCGCGCTATGTTTTGTCTCGGACGCGTCAGCTCCCATTTCCAAACCGGAATACAGGCAAGATGCCCGTGCTACCTTGACTAGCAGTCGAAGTAGGCCGCGAACTCCCAGGGGTGTGGTCGCAGTCGCAACGCATCCACCTCTTTCGCTCGCTTATACTCGATCCAAGTCTCGATAACGTCCTGGGTAAAGACGTCGCCTTTCAACAGGAAGCCGTGGTCTTTCTCCAGCGCCGCGAGCGCCGCATCGAGCGAGCCCGGCACCTGGGGCACCTTCTTGGCGATCTCGGGCGGCAAATCGTAGATGTTGCGATCGAGCGGCTCGCCCGGAGCGGTGCGGTTCTGGACGCCGTCGAGTCCCGCCATCAAGATCGCGCTGAAGCTGTAGTAGGGATTGCACGATGGATCGGGCGGTCGGAACTCGACACGCTTGGCCTTGGGTGACGGCGAATACATCGGGATTCGGATCGCCGCCGAACGGTTGCGCTGCGAGTAGGCGAGATTGACGGGCGCCTCGAAACCCGGAACCAGCCGTTTGTAGGAGTTGGTCGTCGGCGCGCAGATCGCCATCAGGGCCGGCGCGTGTTTGATCAGACCGCCGATGAAGTGCAGCGCCATCTCGCTCAGACCCGCATAGCCTTCGCCCGCAAACAATGGCGCGCCGCCCTTCCAGAGCGACACGTGGGTGTGCATGCCCGAGCCATTGTCGCCGAAGATCGGCTTGGGCATGAACGTGACCGTCTTGCCATTGAGGAGCGCGGTGTTCTTAACGATATACTTGTACATCAGGCACTTGTCGGCCATGTGTGTCAGCGTGTCGAATCGCAGGTCAATTTCGGCCTGTCCGGCAGTGGCCACCTCATGGTGTTGCGCCTCGACCTGGATGCCGCAGGCGATCAGGTTCATGACCATCTCGGTACGAAGATCCTGAAAATGGTCCGTTGGCGGGACCGGGAAATAGCCTTCCTTGTAACGCGGCTTGTAGCCTTTGTTGCCGCCTTCCTCATCGCGTCCGCTGTTCCAAGCGCCCTCGACCGAATCAATTTCGTAGAAAGCGCGATTGGCGCCTTCGTCAAACCGGATGGAATCGAAGATGAAGAACTCCATTTCCGGGCCGAAATAGGCGGTGTCGGCCAGGCCGGTCGAGCGCACATAGGCCTCGGCCTTCAAGGCGCAATTGCGCGGGTCGCGCGTGTATTTCTCCTTCGTGATGGGATCCACGACGTTGCAGACCAAACTCACCGTCTTGACTTTACAGAATGGGTCAACAAACGCCGTGGCCGGGTCGGGCATGATCAACATATCGCTCTCGTGAATCGCCTGCCAGCCACGGATCGAAGAGCCGTCAAATCCAAATCCCTCCTCGAAGGACTCCTCTTTCAGTTCAGAAGAAGGGACCGAAAAATGCTGCCACTGACCGGGGAAATCCATGAACTTGAAGTCAACGATCTTGACCTCCTGTTTCTTGATCATTTCCAGGACTTCTTTGGGTTTCACTTTGCGCGCTCCTTTCCGAAAAACGTGGCCACACTCGATCTTCTTCCCTACAGCTTTCATGCCAAGCGTCGCTGGCGGGCAAATCATCGGTTGCGCGTCGCAGATTGTGGACTGAGGATTATGGATTTACGTCAGTGCCGACGGACGATCTCCAGACCAACGGGTGATAGGGTGACAACCTGTCCTGCGTATGTCACCTAGCCAAGTTGGCTAAAAAGCGCCAAGCGGCTCTGGCAAGACTGCGCTAGTGGTGTGTCACGTCGAAGATGACGGGTTCGGAGTCCAGACTTCAGTCTGACTTTTTCTTTGTTCTTCTGTCGAACATCCTTTGCTTGCGGAATTCCAACTGGAAATGAAGATGAAAAAGGCATGCTGAAAGCATGGACTCCGAACGGGATAAGACTTCCCTTCATGAATGGCATCCATCACTATAGACGGTGACAAACTCCCAGGAGAATATGGCGAAGCCGTCGCTCGTCGGCAGTGAGGTCGTAAACCATGACCTTGCGGTCGTCCTCTGCACTTCGCGGCGCAGGCGAACCTCGACCGGCTGGATGAGGCCATTGGCAAGGTTCGGAGTTCCCGCTTTAGCGGGCGCTGCTTGCTCTTTTGACCGCCTAAAGGCGGGACTCCAAACATGTCGTCAATGGCTTCGGCTCGTTGTCGGTCGCGGCAGTTTTAGACAAACTCGCCCATTCGAATTTGAGAAATCGACCCAGTTTCCAAGTTTCCGAGCCTTGCTTTCATATTGACAGAGTAAGTGGCGGCTAGTAAAAGGCCATTTTCTAAACCGGAGGTCTCTCATGTTCAAAGCATGCATCAAGATGTCGCTTGTGGTGGTCTGCGTTACTTCCTGCTTTTCTGCGTGGGGGCAAATGGGAGTGGGCTGGATGGAAGCCGTGACCACGGCGCCATGGTGCGGGCGAATGGGCCATGCGTCGGTGGTTCATGACAACAAGATCTGGGTCATGGGAGGGACCAGTGAATGGGGAACGGGCGAGATGTTCCGCGATGTTTGGTTCTCGACCGACAGCGTTAAGTGGATCAACGCTACGGCAAGCGCGCCATGGTCCGCACGAGCCGCGCACTCCTCGGTCGTTTACAATGGCAAGATGTGGGTCATCGGAGGGGACAGTAGCCGGCCGGACGTGTGGTACAGTTCCGATGGAACAAGCTGGACGCGGGCAACCGCTTCAGCACCGTGGGCTGCGCGCTCCTGTCATTCCTCTGTCGTGCATAACAACAGAATGTGGGTCATTGGTGGTATCGGTATCACCGTACCGCCCTCTGAGGTCTGGTATTCTACAGACGGAACGAGTTGGACGCGCGCAACAAACTCTGCGCCATCGGTCGTTAATTCGGACCATACGGCCTGCGTTTTCGACAACAAGATTTGGGTCATCGGTTACACAAATGAGATAACGTATCCGATAGAGGTTTGGTGCTCGGAAAACGGCACGAGTTGGACTCGCACCGCGAGAACGCCTTTTCCGACACGGGCCAATTACAGCTCGGTCGTCTGTGACGGCAAGATTTGGGTCATAGGCGGTGCTATTGGTGGTATGACCTTGTTCCGGGACGTATGGTGTTCGACCCACGGCACAACCTGGACGCAGGCAACTTCATCGGCAGCTTTCGGACCACGGGCTTTTCACACATCGGTTGTGTTCGACAACAAGATCTGGGTCGTCGGGGGCACATCCGGCCTGAACCTCGGAAGGTCAGACGTCTGGTATTCGGCTCCCGATGGTCCCCCGCTTGTCAGTTCCATTCCTGACGGCACGGCATGGGATGTTCCATATGCAGGGCCAAGGCCACAGATTGCGCAAGGAACATTTCCGATTTCTTGGTCGCTGATAGCCGGGCCGGCCGGAATGACAATCAACGTGAACAACGGTGTCGTCTCGTGGACCACGCCGACGATCACCGGCAGCCCGCACACCATCATCATTCGCGCGACGAACTCCCTCGGGTCAGACGACGAATCGTGGCTATTAGCTGTTTCCGCCGGGATCGGCAGGGATTGGACGCTGGCAAGCGCTTCGGCATTCTGGCCGGGCCGAGAAGGCCACAGCTCGGTGGTCCACAACAACAAGATCTGGGTCATCGGTGGCTACAGCGGTGGCAGCAGTGACAAGAATGATGTTTGGTATTCATCGGATGGCACGAGCTGGACGTGCGCGACCGCCGCCGCACCGTGGTCTCCCCGAAGAGACCACACCTCCGTCGTTCACAATGGAAAGATCTGGGTCATGGGCGGCAACAATTATACGGCCGACGTTTGGTATTCGTCGGATGGAACGAGTTGGACACGCGCAATCGCTGTGGCACCGTGGTCGGGTCGATATGGCGGGCACACCTCCGTCGTACACAATGGAAAGATTTGGGTCATTGGAGGGTTTGGCTATCACAACGACGTCTGGTACTCGTCAGATGGAACAAGCTGGACACGCGCGACCGCCGCGGCACCATGGCCCGCCCGAGCGTACCACACTTCGGTCGTTCACGACAATAAGATTTGGGTCATCGGTGGTGAAGGCTATGATTCCACCATAATGAATGATGTCTGGTATTCATCGGACGGGGTGAACTGGAGGCAAGCGACATGCTGGGCACCTTGGTCCCCTCGCAAGGAACACACTTCGGTTGCTTGCGAAGGGAAAATCTGGATTATCGGCGGCAGCAGTAACTTCCGCAAGAACGACGTTTGGTATTCCTCGGATGGAGTGAATTGGACCCGTGCGACCGCTTCAGCAGCCTGGTCCCCTCGGCAGGGGCACACCGCTGTTGTGCACGAGGGGAAGATGTGGGTGGTCGGTGGCCTATTCTCGGGCGACGTGTGGTTTTCGGGTCCCGTCACTTACCCGCTAGTGTTGGCCCGGTTCTGGAATCTATACCGCTGATTCCCGCGTGGAGCCACACTCGTTCCCATTCCGAACACGGGCGTTAAGCCCCATCGAATTCGGGGACGGGTGATCAATTTTCGTTTAACAGGCATCCTGGAATTGCTTTTCCGGGGGCAGAGTGGCTCGATTTGCGCGCGTGGTCATGGCCGCCCATCCTTAGAGCCTATCCGAAAGCCCACGTGCACACTTGCCGGAATGGTGGGAAGCGAGAAAGAGGGTTTTCTTTGAAGTGCGCGCAGCCATGCTGCCGCATGTGTTTAGCGCCCCGTTGTAGCTTAGGCCCTTGTGGCCGCTTTGGGCCTACAATCCTGACGCCCACAAGGGGCTGAGCTACAACTCAATGTAGAAATGCAGGCGTTTCTATGGGTCGTTAAACACATACGAGCTGCCGCATCAAGAACAGGCCTGTGGAAAAGGGATGTCGCAGAAAGACAAGGCTTGCACGGAGCATTTTCTTGGTATAGCTGGGCATTTCGATGGTTACGGCTTGCCCTTGGCGGCGAGCATTTTTTGCTGAGGTGTTTTCTCCATAGCCGTCATATAAACACTGAGTGAAGGCCGAGGACGCTGACTCTTGGAGTCGGAAATCCTGCAGGAAACCCAATCTAAGGCAAAGGATAGGCCAATGTGCAACCAACGGGTATTGCGATTCTGGAAACACAACGCAGCATGGACGCTGGCGCTGCTGCTGAGTCTGGCGCGGGTTGTCGGAATGGCGGAAGAGTCGAAGCCGGCGACCCTGGCGACGATCAGCGAAACCGCGCAGGGCGCAACAATCGCAGAACTCCCCTCAGCCCCAGGAAAGACAATGGCGAAATCGGCGGGCAATCCTGCGGGATTGAGAAAAGAAGTCTGCTCGGCAGTGTTTCCCGGCGGTGTTTCGCTCCGCCAATCGTCCCAGCCCAAGAACTCAGGTGGGACCGCGCTTGGCCCCGGTCAACAACCGCGCCCCCTGGCGACTGTCGTGATTCTCGACGACGGGATCGAAACCGAATGGCCTGCGGCCATTTGGGACGTCACCGGTAATCCCACGTGGGACGACACCAACTACAAATACTATGCGGGCAGTTGGAGCGCCTGGTGTGCAAAGGGTGGTGTGAATGGTCTCGATCCCGCAACCAGCGACTACGCGAACAACATGAATGCATGGGCCATCCATGGTCCGTTCAGTCTGGCCGACGCGACCGCCGGCAGTTGGTCCTTTTACTATTGGAATGACTCTGAGAAGGACTACGACTATTTCAAATTCCTGGTTTCGATCAATGGCACAAATTTCTACGGCTACCAACTCAGCGGCAATTCGCTAGGATGGCAGCCGGACACGATTGATTTCCAGAGCGTTCCCACGCTGGCGAATGTCTGCGGTCAAGCGCAAGTGTGGGTAGCTTTCATTTTCTCCAGCGACGAATCGAACACGGCAAAAGGCGCGTTTGTGGATCAAATTCACATTGAAAAGACAACGGGCGGCGCCCAATTCGATCTGGTTGCCCTCGATGTCTTTCCGGCCGATAGCGCGGGCGTTGAGTTGCCCACTCCTTACAACATCGCCGTGGGGCAGCAGATCTATCTCACCTTTCGATGGCAGTGCAACGGGACGGGGGCGACGCCCGCTTTCCGGCGCGAAATCTGGCTGGATGGCACGCGCCTGGCTTTTGACGATGGGCCGGCGACAGGCGGTCTCATCTACAGAACCACGTTTGGCCCGTGGACGGCGACCGCCGGCACGCACAATCTGGAAGGCCGGTTGGACGTCAACAGCGCCGTGGCCGAATCGAACGAGACGAACAACATTCGCAACGAGTCGCCCTGTTTCGCGGTTGGCACGCCGTCCGAACCCGTGATCCGCATCTCGCCGACGACGTTAACGTTCGACGTAAGACGCAGCCCAGGCGTGCCACCGCCGGCCGCGTCTGGCTCGGAGAAGACGGCGTCCGGTGTTCCAACGAAGCGGGCCGCGGATTTTGCTTCCGCCGAGCGTTTGCCGGATGGGCGAATCCTGGTTTGGATCGCGCCGAAGTCGGGCGCCGATCTCGCGGCCTTGCAGAAAACAATGCGCGCGGTTGGAGGGAAGGTCTTGAGCCTCGCTCCCGAAGGAAAACTCCTCGCGGCGCTTCCTCCTGCACAAGCGGCTATGCTTGCCGCCGGCAATGGTGTGGATACCGTCGAGCCATTTGTCGCTCAGGATTTCGGCGGCGCTCCCGACGCCGGCGACGTCCCCGGCTTGGGTGAACGGCCGCCCACGCCCGACGAAGAGGAATATATCAGGAAAGTCTATGTGCCGGTGGAGCGGATCGAACCCAACCCCTTGTCGGTCCAACGGGCGAAGTTGCAGGAACTCGCCGGACCGCCTGCGCAGGTGGACAACAGCCCTTCTCAATACTTTCCTCCGATCCGAAGCCAGGGCGGCCAGGGTTCTTGCACATGTTGGGCCGCCTGCTATTACTACAACACATACACGCAGGCCCAAGATGAGAACCTCACGGTGTCCGGCGGCGACAACAATCTGATCTGTAGCCCCGCCTTCATGTATCCTTTGGTCAATGGCGGAGAGGACGCGGGCGCCAATGTCGCCGTCGTGATTGCCCGGTTGAATGAGGTGGGCTGCTGCAACTGGAACCTGAAGCCCTACGACCAAAGCGATTGGACCACATGGCCGACGGAGCAGGCCTGGATTGACGCCCTGAAACGACGAACCAGCGCGTCTCACAGTTTTGATCTGACCACCGACGCCGGCATTGCCGCTCTCAAGCAGCATCTGGCAAACGGCAATGTTGCCGCAACCCGCACGAACGTTTACGTCAACTGGTGGCCGACATTTCACAACAATGAAGGGCGTGGGATTCAGAATGGGGTGCTTTTCTCGCACCAGGGCGAAACTTATGGCGGCGGTCACGCCCTGACAATCGTCGGCTATGACGACAACCGCTTTTACAACGACGGCGCAACGACCCGCTCTGGAGCGTTCCTGATCGCCAATTCGTGGGGGTCCACTTGGGGGATTTACAACAGCACGGGCGCGGGCAGCAAAGGCTTCATGTGGGTCAGCTACGATTACGCCAAGGCGGCCAACAATTGTTTCGATGCCGCATTTTACAACGACGACCGTGACAATTATCGCTCGCGCCTGTATGCCGTCGCGGGTCTGAATCACGCCAAACGCGGCTATGTAACGTATTCCGGAGGCGTTGGGCCTACGGCAACCCCCGCCTGGAACTCTTATGCGCCGATTGACCGCGACGGCGGCACCACGCTGAGCCTTCAGGACACCAAGCGCGTGGCCGTGGACCTCACCGAGGGCATACCTTCGATCGCCGACTACACCAACGTCTTGTTGTTCGTGAAGTACAGCATCTCCAGTTTGGCCGGCACCAACGCCACAATCACGAGCGCGCAGTTTTTCCACGATTTCGACGGCGACGGCAACTATCTCAGTGTCTCTTCTACCGATCCCACCGTGACAATCGCACCGGGTCAAGTCGGCTACGCGAGAGTGAGTTTTTCATACAGTAACCCTTATTCAAATACCTTTACGATCTACAATGACGGGACGGCCGCCTTGACGATCACGGACATTACATCGCGCGATCATGATCTCTGGCTCAGCTGGTCGCCGGATCCAGCCCCTGGCCCGGCATTGACTATTCCGCCAGCTGGCTCGCGCGTCGTGACGGTAGCCGTTGATCCAAGTCGGACAATCTACCCACGAAGCGACGACCAATTGCTTGTTCATTCAAACGATACCGACCGAACGCCTTATCCCAATGCCGTGTATGTTGACCTATACAAGCCGACAGTGGGCACGGCAGCCCGGGCGTGGTATCTGTATCGGTGAGAGCATTCATTGCGCCTTGCGCCACCCGGAAAGGCATGAACAGTTCGGAGTCCCGGCTTCAGCCGGCGCTTTTTTTCCGCCTGAAGGCGGGACTCCAAACTGATTTTCGAGAGAGCGGCATAGGTCAACGACTGCATGAAAAAAGCGGCGGGCCACGACGGCCCGCCGCTTCAACTTTCGTCCGATTGGTTTCTCTTTAACCTGCCCTCACACGGTGACTTGGGCGATCTTCAGCTTGGCCAGATCAATCTCGCCG
>Ga0315277_10011833_pt1 | contig 10968 bp, 8 predicted proteins | sample YL17G05_15_MG_FD_203695 | JGI IMG/M metagenome (GOLD analysis project Ga0315277, IMG submission 203695) | Sediment microbial communities from Yellowstone Lake, YNP, Wyoming, USA - YL17G05_15 | ecosystem: Environmental > Aquatic > Freshwater > Lake > Sediment | place: USA: Wyoming | collected... | reverse complement strand
ACGGCCTCCTTGAATAATCGCGAAGCTCAGATCATACTCCAAAACAAGGTGAATTTGAAACGTCACTTGGAATCACGACTCTCTGGGATATCCTGGCCGGTGTGAATTACCTCTGCCTTTTCTTCCCCAGACGGGCGCAGATCGGTCTGCGGCTGGAATTCTAGTTAAGAGGTGCCCGGCCAGTTCTTATGGTTCAGCGGTTGGCGAGCTGATGCCCGGACCGGATAAGAACCTCTGCCGCCTGTGTTACCTTTTCCTCTTTGACCAGCAGGTAATCCGTGTCGAAGGTGGAGAGGGCAAAAATATTGATCCGGGCTTCGGCCAGCGGGTTCGCCAACGAGGCGAGCACACCCGTCAGCGAGAGATCGAGAGGTCCCTCCACTTTGAAACAGCGCCAGCCGCGGTCGGCTTTCACGTCTTCCGGCACGTTCGCCCCAGTGCACACAATCGAAAGCTCATCGCTTGTTCGCGTGACCGAGATAAAGCCGCCGGCCTTCGCCCATTCAGGAATATTCGCCTCCGGATCCAGCCGGCAGATCGTGAATGTTCCAGGTAAGAGAGACAAGGTGAGACCCATCCTTTGACTCCTTATCGAGTGGTTGATTTTAATTCCAGCAGCCAGCCCTTGCCGGGTTCGACCGGGATCGGGTCCTCGGGCCGGAATGTCGCCTCCCGCTGGAAATCGGCGATCTCCTGAGCATGGAGACAAGCGTCTTGCCCGTTCATACCCAACGCTTTCCAGTCGATCCTGAGCCGACACTTGACAGGTTCGGTTGCCCAGCTCGCCAAAGAAATCAAGGCAGTGCCCTCCTTAACATAGGCCGTAGCCAGCACACCCGGATTGTCGGTCTTAACGGGACAATCGGCCGACCAATAGCCGATCATCCGCGCCTCTTCGATCCCGAATTCATCCCAGGCCTTCCAGATCCGGGCCGGGTCCTGGCCCGACCAGGGGAGACGGTTGGTCATCCCGTATATCATTCCCCGCCAAGGGTTTCCGCTGTCCTGGAGCATTTCGCCCAGCAGCCCGAACGGAATCCCCGATATCTCGACCAGCCAATAGTCCGGCGCCGAGTTGTAATCGAAGTACTCGCCGAACCAGAGCCGGTTAAGGAAGGGGAAGTGTTCGAGGTAGAGGTTGGCGCTCGAAGCGAACCCATCCCGCGGGTTGTACTGGTTGGCCGAGTGGAGGTCAATGAGAGCCCCCGGACGGCCGCGGTCTAAAATCTTTCGGACCCGCTTCATCGTCGTCCGGTCGAAGGCCACGTCGTCGATATAGAGCCCGTCGACCCCGACATTTTTAACGAGCCAGTTCAACCCCTCGAGATAATAGTTGTGCCAGCGGGACAGGCCGCTGTTGATGATGGCGGCATCCTTGAGCTCGGGGACGAACCAGGCGGCGATGTAATCGGAAACGAGGTGCTCCTGGAGCCAGGAGAAGCCGCCGCCCGGGCCGGGCGAGAAGATCTCGTCTCCCAGGCTGCGCAGCGCGAAGAGCTCGACACAGTGGTTCGACAGCTCCCGGATGGTGTTGTAGATCTTGACTTTCATCCCGCGGGCGTGCGCCTCGTCGACATATTGTTTCATCTCGGCCGGCCGCAGGAACGGGTAGTTGATATAGGGATTGACTGCGTTGGCGTGGTGGACGTTGATCGTGTTGGCGCCTGTCTTGGCCACTTCTTCAACCGGCCTAAAAGCATGGAAGAAGCGAGTTGCGAACTGGGACTTCGGGTCGATCGGCTTAAAGGGCGTAAGCAGCAGGTTGAAATTGAAGTGAAGCACTTCGCCGGCCTTTAGTCGGCGAGGGCCGCTGAAGGCCGTTACGAGCACGGTGCCGTCGGCCTTCTCCTTAACCGTGCAACCCCCCTTGCCTCCATTCCACCAGGACGGCGGCAGGTTGAGCGGCTTGGAGAGATAGAAGTTGGTGTTGAGAGGCCGCGAATAGTTCTCGTCACGCCAGTTGACCTGAAGTCCGGCGTTGACATTCCCAACCCAGAGGGCGTCCTGGTTCTTCTTCTGGTCCCAGGTCCATTCGAACGTCGGTGGACGCAGGCCTCCCTTGAAGCCCAGGCCCATCATGTACTTGGCCGTATCTTTGCAAAGAGGGACCTCGAGACGGATATCGTCGACCTCCACAGCAGAACTTGCCGCCAGCCCCAGCTTGAACTCGACAAACCCGTCGGATTCCATCAGGGCGCGGCAGGTCAGAGCGAACGGCCCCGCCTGGCTCTGGGCCTCCCAGACGACCGCGCCAGGAGTTTGCTTGACGAATCGAGGCCCGGCCCCATCCCATTTTAGGGCAGGGCTGCCATTCTCGATGACGACGAGCGCGATAGGGGATGCCAGGATCCCGCGTCCGTCCTCGCGCAACCCGGTTACGTCGGGCGAGAAAAAGCTGGTGATTCCCGCGAGAAGGCCGTCGTGCCCGATGTCGACAGATCTTCCGAGGCAGGAGACCGTATTGCCCTTGACGACAAGCGGCGTATAAGGCGCGACGACCTCATCATCGAAGGCAATCCTCGAGTCGAGCCAGCGGAGGCGGGACATCCGCCAGAGCTCGGAATCGCCGGCGTCATCGAGGACTCCACTTTGAACATCGAGGAGGAGCGTCATCCGGCTCGGCGGCAAGCCTTTGGGTCTGACAGAGACCTCCCCCTGGTACCTGCCGGGCGGGATATCCTTGGGAACCTGGACGCCGCACCAGAGAGGCTGTATTTTGCCCTTGGGGACGGCACAGGCCTTCTTGAATTCCGTCCCGTCCCAGCTGACGCCGCGGGTGTTGAAGGAGTGAGCGCCGGATGCGGGAATAAAGGGCCTCTGGCCCGGGGAAGGGGAGGTCAGGGCCAATTTCAAGTCGCTGAATGTGACCTCCAGATCCTTGATCGAGGCGCGGGCGGCGAAAATCCCGATCTGGAAGGCATAAAATTCTCCGCGCAGCGCCTGTCCCTTGAATTCGGTCCTTTGTCCGCTTTGGATCCAGCGTAGAGGCAAGTCGTCTGCCATCCGGACGGGAAAGCGGCGGTCTTCGGGAAAGAGGATGTAAGAACTGCCCCGATATCTCGCTAGGAGGGCGGCAGTTTCCTCCGCCGTGGCTATGACCTCCATGGGGTAGAAGCTGTTCAGTTCGTCGATCGCCTGGATCTCTATGATTTGAGCTTGGGCAAAGGCCCCCTTCTCCCTGGCCGGCGGCTGGAAAGGGGCGAGGCCGAAGTTCTGAAGCCACCGCGACTCGGCCTCGAGCACCGGCTCCGGATAGACAACGGTCGGGTAATTCGACCGTCCCTTCATGACGTTGGGCAGGTAATAGACATAATAATCGCCCGGCGCAGTCGCCGGCTCGAAGACAAAATCGCCGCTTTCGCGGCTGACGGCCACCGGGCAGACATTCTGGATCTCTTTCCCCGTTGCGGCATCGACGAAAACAGCCTCCTTCTTCTCCGGGTTGAGGTCCCGCCGTCGCCACGGGATGTGCGCCCAAACCGCATCGGCACGGCTCAGGACTCTGATGACGACCCTATGGTTCCCGTAGAGGTCGGCATCCCAAGTCCCCGTGCCGTAGCTCACCTCAGCCAAAGGAAACAGGCCGGCCGATAAGCATGAACCCGAACATAGCGCTAAAAGAGCCGTCCCTAAAAAATAAGCAAAAAACCGCATCTTTGCCTCCGGGCTTCTATTTTATCCACAAAACGGGACCGAATTCGACAAAATAATTAGGAGACAAACAATGGTCAAAGGGCAAAAGTGGAGATGGTTCGGGCTGGCCGGGCTCTTGCTGGGGGGGATGGCTATGTTGACGTCTTTCTTCGTCAAGCAGCGTAAGTTCCGCCAGCGCATCTACTAAGAGTCCTGCTTCTGCATTCATTGATCTTATTTTTTGATCAAGATGGAAGGCTGCGGGCAGCGGCTACCTTTTTTTTACGGGAAAAAGTAAAATTGAGGTTGAGATTGATTTCCCTGGGCTCGGAGGTCAGACCATGCCCGGACAAAACTCGAAGGCTCATCCCTTAAAGCGTTATCGGCTGTCGTTCGCGTTGGTCTTATTAGCAATATGGGGCCCGGCCTTTTTGGCCCGGCTTCCTCTCTCAGGTTATTCGGCCCAGGCTGCGGCCAACCCGGCCGACCTTTGGTATATCATCCAGATCGCCGGCCAGCCGGCAGGCTATATTCATGAAGAAACGAAAGCTCAAGAGCAAGGCCTAAACACCGATTCGAAAATGATGATTGTCCTGAACCGTCTCGGAAGCCGGGTTGAGATCGGCTTTCTCTCTACCTCCGAGGAGACTCCGGAAGGGCTCCTGCGCCGCGTCCGCTACGAGATGACGGCCTCCAGCCAGGCGACCAAGTCAGAGGCGGTCGTCCATGAGGGTACGATCGAGATCCGGAACGAATCCGGCGGAAAAACATACAGCAGCACGCTGAACTATACAGGAGAGCTGTATGGCCCCGAGGGGATCCGCCGCCTCACGGCCGCTGGTCTCAGGAACCCCGGGGACAAGGTCACGATTCAAACCTATGTGCCCGAAGCGTCCCTGATCGGAAAGATGATCCGCACCGTTCTTTCCCGAGAGACTGTAAAGATCGGAACCCGGGAGATCGCCGCCCTTAAAGTTGAAGAAATCCTCGAGGGCCTGCCGATCAAGCGAACGGGCTGGCTGGACGAAGAGGGGAACCTTCTTAGACAGGACGAGCCGGGGCCGTTCGGAGTGGTCGAAGTCTGGCGCTCCGAGAAATCCACCGCCCTCGCTGCCGCATCGGGCGGAGAGCTCCCCCAAGAGGTCTACCAGAGCTCGATCGTCCGGACCAATATCCGCCTACCTCGGGCGCTTCCAATTGACTATCTGAAGCTCAAGTTGATCCATCGTAGCCCGGAGCTGGGCTGGCCGGACCTTGAAATCGCGGGGCAGAAAGTTCTCTCCAGGTCGGAAAAAGAGATCACCCTCGAGATCCGCCGACGGGAGGCGCCGCCTGGAGCGGGCTTCCCAGTCGCCAAGACAGAAATCAACCGCCAGTACCTCGAACCCAACGCCTTCATCCAGTCGGACGACGCCGAAATCCTCCGCCTAGCAAGAGAGCTCGTCGGCGCCGAAAAGGACGCTTTTCGGGCTGCGCTTGAGCTCGAACGGTGGGTCGCCGGGAACATGAGCTTCGACCTGGGCATCGTTTTCGCTCCCGCTAGTGAAATCATCCGCAACCGCCGCGGGACCTGCGTCGGCTATGCCACCCTGCTCGCCACTCTAGCCCGGGCCGCGGGCATTCCGTCTCGCGTCGTCATGGGCTATATCTATGCCCTTGGCATGTTCGGAGGTCACGCCTGGGCTGAGGTCATGATCGGCGAGAGATGGGTTCCATTAGACGCAGCCATTGTCAACGCGGGCGCCGCGGACGCAACCCGGATCTCCCTGGCAGGGTCCTCGCTCGCCGAGGGGTTTGGGGAAATAACCCTCGGAGGACTCCAACAGGTCTTCGGCCAGGTCGGGATCGAAATCTTGGGCTTTCAATCGGGCGGAAAGGTCCATTCCGTGACCCCGGGGGCGGGACCGTATTCGGTCACGGGGGACTCCTATGAAAATCCCTGGCTGGGCATCAGGCTGGCGAAACCGGCCGGTTTCCGGTTCGGGAAGCTTGATGCCGTCTGGCCGGACCGGACGGTCGTCGGACTCGACAGTCCGGCGGGAGAAAAAGCCGTCCTCGAACAGCACGAGATTTATCCCTGGGAAGACCCGGAGACGGCCGTTTGGCTAAAGCTCGAAAGTCTCGTTCCGGAGGGGAAAAAGGGGCGGCTGAAAATCATAGGGGAAGACGGTTTTTCCCTGGATTCGGCGGACGGCCAAAGATCGGCGGCCGCCGTCATCCGGGGCCTCGAGGTCTGGATCATAAGAGCCGAAGGGAAGGATGCTCCGCTGGTCCTCCGCCAGATAGCAGCGTCCATCCAGATATCCGGCTTATCCGATTAGCCCACATCTTCACGGATGCTCAGGGGCAATTCAGTTCAATAGGGACACCTGACCTTTTTTGGCGACACCGCGGCAGGTCGTCAGCCTTTCGCCTTGGGGAGTGTGATGGCATAAAAATTGCTCTGAGATGACTGGAATGAACAGGTTTGGCCGGATCTAGCCGAGGAGAAATGGAGATGAAAATATCCAAGCTTGCCCTGGCAACATCCCTTATGATCTTGGCTCTTGGCCAGTCAACCTTGGCTGGCGACCGCTTTCAGGCCTCGTTGAACTTTCTGATGGGCTACCCACAGAATGATTTTAAGATGAACGTCGATCGGACGTGTTATGGACTATCGGGGGAATTTTTTTACCAACTGCCCAGGTCCCCCTTCTCGGTCGGAATCAGCCTGGAATACCTGAACCACGGGACCAAAAGGCGGATAGAGCCCTTCAGCCACGACATCCCGGAAGTTCTGGTCGATGTCACGACCCGGAACAGCATTTTTTCGTCGGCGGCAGTGTTGCGTCTTTCTCCTGTTGAGGGGCCTTTCCGCCCCTATGTGGAAGCTTTAGTCGGGTTCAATTACCTGTTCACGTATACTTCCGTCTCCGATCCCAGCGATTGGCCCCCGGATATCGCGACCACCACCAATTTTGACGATTGGACCCTCACCTACGGGGCGGGGGTGGGGGCCGTTATCCGCGCCCTAGAGATCCGCAGCCACCAGAGACGATCCCTGTTCTCGCTGCATATAGAGATCGGAGTCCGTTATTCCAAGGGCGGGACGGCAGAATATCTCACGGAGGGTTCTATCCGCCGAGAATATGGCTCTCTTATCTACGAGCCCTTGATGTCCACTACAGACCTGGTGAAGACTCATTTCGGAATCGTGTTCCGCTTCTGAATAAGATCCCCAATCCTCGCGCTCAATTGGGCCTGTTGACTTTGTCCGGATTGCCATCTATAAATATGAAGCAGAGATAAGGCGGGATTTTCTATAATGAGAGGAGGCATAATCATGAAAAATCCAAAGATCATTTGGGCCTATTTGATCATTTTCCTCGTCATAGGTTTCGCGGCGGGTGCTTGGCTGGCGCCCGGTATCGGCTTGTCCCGAACGGCCACCGCCGTTCAAAAAGACTCCCCAGAAACCACCGAACCCCAAAAAACGGCTCCGCCGCAGCAGATGATGGACGACATCAGCCGGCTCTTCGAGCAATCAGCGCTCAGGGTCAGCCCGTCTGTGGTGGCCATCACCGCCGAGCAAGTGGTCCAAGCCCAAAGCCCTTTCGGAATGCCGGATGAGGCGTTTAAGGATTTCTTCGGCGAGGATTTCTTCAAGCGCTTTTTCGGACAAACCCCCCAGGAACAGAAGCGGACCGTACGCAGCCTCGGGTCGGGCGTCATCGTCTCCTCGGACGGTTATGTGCTGACCAATAACCACGTGGTGGCCAACGCCGACAAACTCTTTGTGGTCATCGGAGACAAGCAGAACTTTCCGGCGAAAGTCGTCGGCACAGACCCCCAGACGGATGTCGCGGTCGTCCGGATTGACGCCAAGGACCTGCCGGCTGCAACACTCGGCAATTCCGATGCAGTCAATGTCGGGCAATGGGTGATCGCCATCGGCAATCCCTTCCAGCTCATGCACACGGTCACGGCCGGGATCATCAGCGCCAAGGGCCGATCGTCAGTGGGCCTGGCCGATTATGAGGATTTTTTCCAGACCGACGCCTCGATCAACCCCGGCAACAGCGGCGGGGCGCTGGCGGACCTGAGCGGGAATGTCATCGGAATCAACACTGCCATCGCCAGCCCTTCGGGTGGGAACATCGGCATCGGGTTTGCCATCCCTATAAACATGGCCAAACAGGTTATGGAGTCCCTCATCTCCAAGGGAAAAGTGGTCCGCGGCTACATCGGCGTCCTCCCCCAGGATATCAATGAAAACCTGGCCAAGGCGCTTAACCTAAATAGCACGGCCGGCGTTCTCGTGGGTGACGTAACCCCCAAGGGCCCGGCCGACCAGGCGGGGATCAAGCGGGGCGACGTCATCCTCAGCTTTGACGGCAAAAAAGTGGAAAACGCGACCCAGCTCCGGCTGATGATCGCCGATACGGCTCCTAAGACCTCTGTTAAGGTCGGCCTCCTTCGTCAGGGTAAGACCATGGATGTCACGATCACCCTCGCCGAAAAGCCCAAAACACCACAGGAAAAGGCCCAGGAGCAGGAGCCGCCGGAGGGACAGTCGAGCGAGAAACTGGGGCTCAGCCTTCAGGAATTGACGCCGGACATTGCCGGCCAGCTCGGCTACGAGAAAGAGAAAGGAGCCCTTGTCGCTGACGTCGCCTCGGGGAGCCCGGCCGAGGATGCCGGCCTGGAGCGGGGTGATCTAATCAAAGAAGTCAACCGCGCGCCGGTGCAGAGCGTAAAGGACTTCGAAAAGGCCATCAAGAGCTATAAGGGAGGAGAAGTCGTCGCCCTGCTGGTTCGCCGGGGTTCGGCGACCCTGTTTGCCGGAATAAAGGTTCCGAGCTAGACTACGGGTTCCTTCCGATTTCCCGGCGCAGAGTTTCTTCCAGCTTGTCGGGGTGCGAGCGGCAAAAATACTCGATCTTGCTGGCTTCCCGGTGGGCCCGGCCATACGTCCATCCCTGGGCCATGAGAAAGCGCTCATGGAGCTCATGGAGGAGGACAAATCTCCTCTCCCGGGTGCCCAGGTCATCATCCAGCCAAACCTCCTTTTGCGGTACGAAGTGATAGACCTTGTCGTGCCCGCCTTCCGTGAAGTCGATGAAAAACAGGCCCCTGACAAGCTCCCCCCTGACGACCCAGACCTGCACGTGCCGGCTGTATCGTTTCAGCAAACGCTTGTGCACACTCTCGATCAGGTCCGTCTTTTTGAGGCTCTGGATTTCCTTAATGAGCTCCGTTTTGCGGCGTTCCTTCCTCTCGACGGCATCGGCCCTTTTGAGCGCCCGGTCATAGCTCATTCCTGAGGCCATGAGGCGGTGCTCCACCAGGAGATGGTCGATGAAGAACTGCTGCTCCCCCGGACCGAACTCGCGGTCGATCCAAAACTCATTCTTGGGGATAAAGGGAAAACGGAAATGCTGGCCGAAATTGGTGAACTCTTCGTCGATCGATTTCCGGACTTGCTGGCCGTCCACAATCCAGACTGTGATCGAGCCGATTTCATCCAATTTTTTGAGATAGGGCTTTTTCTTCATGGCGAAGATAGCATAGCTCAAATCCGCCCAAAAATGAACTCGGCCCGGACCTTTGCCGGCGGGGCCCTTGTGATCGGGCAGAAAATCGTCTAGACTTCTTCTGACAATCAGACGCAGCAGGAAAGCCTGAGCGAGAGCGACAGCTTGACCGTCTACGGCCCTCTGGAGACGATTGAATCTGAGCTTTTCTGAATCCAACAAAAAAAGACATGAAGCGCGAAAAAACAGGGAGCTCCACTGTTGCCGCCGTCAGCCTGTTGGCTCTTACTGTTCATCTGTGTCCCTGCGCCTATGGCCTGCCGTCAGTGATCTTCCCTCCGGCGTTTTTTTCCTTCCTGGATCGGCCGCAAGAAAAGGCCCCCGAATCGCCAGAGTCCGAAGGGCCTGCCCAGAAAATGGCTTTTTCCGGGATGTTTGCTGGAGACTTCCGTTGGATGAAGGCCGGCCCGGCACCGCCCGGCGCCGGGATCGTATCCTCGGACGTCTACATCCGGATGGTCGACCTGGCCTTTGAAGCCTCGTACGCCGGATGGCTCGCGGCGACCGCCGTTCTTAATTCCGAGTTCCTCGGGGATTATCTCAATCCCGGGGACGAGAAAATCAACCTGGACGAGGTCCATCTCGACATCCTCATTCCCCGGACGCCGTTTTATATCATTATGGGTAAGAGAACCCAGCCCTTCGGCCTGTTCGAAAACTATCTGTTGACCGACCCCTTAACTCAAGATGCTTACGAAACGAAGAAGGTGGGTTTCACCGTTGGCCTCAAGGGGCTGCTGGATGCTGACCTGGCCTTAACCTTGTACAAAGGGGACGAGCAGATGAGTCATCTCTTCGAATCAGGGCTGTTCAATGCAACCGTCATCCAAAGGAATCCTGTCTCCCCTCCCAGAAGGGTTGGCTCCTTCATCCTCTCGGCCGCCGTCTCGCCGCTCAAAGATCGCTTTACGCTCTTCGGGGCCTATCTCAGCGAGCCCGGCGGAAGCGCCAGGAACACGACCCTCAACCTGGGTTTCAGCCTCGCCGTGCCCTCTTTCAGGAACCTGATCTGGGAAGGCGAATACATGAAAGCCTTGAGCCGGGAGCTCTATAATCAGGCCAACCGCGCCTATAGAGAAAGCGGATTTTCCATGACGGTCGCTTACCGGTTTGTGCTAAAGGCACGAAGTCACAAGGGAAACGCCAACTACAAGGCCAGAAAATCCCAGATCCGGTCTCATCCTATCGAGATCGCGGCGCGGTATGAGCTGTTCGACGACGACTCTTTATCTGCAGAATATCGGACCTGGACGACCAGAACCCGCTGGAGCTTCGGGGGTCGCTACACTTTTTATGGTAAGAACAACATTTTTCTTTATGCGATGGGCGAATACCGACGTTCCGGATTCCGCGTTCCGGCCGCGTCCCAGGAGGCAGGGTCAAAAATCCAGGACGAGCTCTATTTGAGGCTGGGAGTTGATTTCTGAGCGGGAGAATATTAGGATAGATTCACCCGTCAACGAGCGCCAGGCCCTAATCCAAAACAAAAGGGCATCTGGACATATGGAAGGAGGAGAGCATGAAGTCACATCGGGCCCGTCATCTTATGAATCTTTTTGTGGTGCTGGCAGTGGTCCTTCTCCTGGCTGGCTTTTCCACCGTCTGCAAGAGCAAAAAAGCCGAGACGGCTGAAAAAGCGGAGACTGCGGCTAAAACGGAGATAGCCGAAACGCCGGACAAAATGGCCGGCTTGCGCACGATCCTGGGCGAAGCCAAGGAGGACTATCCGGGAGTACAAGATATCGAACAGGCGGGAAGCGAG
>Ga0315277_10011830_pt1 | contig 10970 bp, 7 predicted proteins | sample YL17G05_15_MG_FD_203695 | JGI IMG/M metagenome (GOLD analysis project Ga0315277, IMG submission 203695) | Sediment microbial communities from Yellowstone Lake, YNP, Wyoming, USA - YL17G05_15 | ecosystem: Environmental > Aquatic > Freshwater > Lake > Sediment | place: USA: Wyoming | collected... | reverse complement strand
GCCCGTGGGACCGTGAGACCGTGGGACCGTGAGACCGTGGGACCGTGGGACCGTGGGACCGTGGGACCGTGAGACCGTGGGACCGTGGGACCGTGGGACCGTGAGGCCGTGAGACCGTAGGCTGGTCCCAGCCTACAAACAAGCTACTTGAGCATACGGGAGACAGTCATGAGCATCACATCCGTCAAGCAACTGAAAACGATCAGCAAGAACGTGCGTCCCACGGTGGAATCGGCGCTGGAGCAGAGCGGAGGCGTGCTGCGGCTGGCACCGTGCTGGGTGCCGCGCTCATTTCTCCACCCGGGCAAGCGGCTGAAGCTGCACCCGGACGACCTGTACGCCCTGGGGCTGAACCGCGGCGGGATCGACGAGCGATGGTTCGGCTCGACGACCGAGGCCGCCAACGAGGGCCGGCAGAACGACGAGGGGCTGAGTTACGTCATATTCGAGGGCAAGCGCCTGCTGCTCCGCGACGCGGTGCGGGAGTGCGGCGCCGGCATCGTCGGAAAGACGATCTGGGACAAGTACCGACGCTGGCCTGTCTATAGCAAGTTCTTCGACAACATGGGCCCCATCCCCCACCACATGCACCAGAGCGACGAGCAGGCCAAGCTCGTCGGCCAGGAGGGCAAGCCCGAGGCATACTACTTCCCGGCCCAGCATAACAACGTCGGCAACAACTTCCCGTACACCTTCTTCGGGCTGAATCCCGGCACGACCAGGCAGCAGGTCCGCAAGTGCCTGGAGGACTGGAACAAGGGCGATAACGGCATCCTGGACCTCTCGCAGGCGTACCGGCTGAAACCAGGGACCGGCTGGCTCGTCCCGCCGTGCGTCCTGCACGCCCCGGGTTCACTGTGCACCTACGAGCCGCAGTGGGGCTCCGACGTGTTCGGGATGTACCAGAGCCTCGTCGAAGGACGCGAGGTCCCCTGGTCGCTGCTGGTCAAGGACATGCCCCCCGACAGGCACCACGACCTGGACTACCTGGTCGATCAGCTCGACTGGGAGCAGAACACCGACCCGAACTTCAAGGCCAATCACTACCTGGAGCCGATCCCCGCGGCCGACACGTCCGCCGAGGGCTACATGGACAAGTGGATCTGCTACGGGCGCGTCAAAGGCTGGCAGCCCGTGACGGCCAAGGAGTTGACGGTGAACCCGGGCGTCAAGTGCAAGGTGCGCGACAACGGCGCGTACGGGCTTACCGTGATGCAGGGCGAGGGCAGGATCAACCGTCTGCGGGTGAGTTGCCCCAAGCTCATCCGCTTCTACGACCTGACGGAAGACGAGGCCTTCGTGACCGAGTCGGCCGCCAAGGCGGGCGTGACCTACGAGAACACGTCGGGCGCCGAGCCGCTGGTCGTCCTGCGATATTTCGGCCCGGAAGTCAACCCCGACGCCCCGGACATCAGCGCGGGTCGCAGACCCAAGGGCCGCAAGTAACAAGGAGACAAATGAATGACAGTTCACACCAACAACTTCCCCAAGCTGCACAATGCGATGTGGCCGGGGCTCGTCGGCAAGGAACCGGGCAGCGAGAATCCCCCGATCCCCCTGGAGACGATGCTGGACTACACCGCGGCCGCCCAGGTCGATGGCGTGAGGTTCGACGGCGTGGACCTGTTCCTTTTCGCCCCGCACGTGAACATCGACGCGACCGACGACGAGCTGAAGGCGCTGGCCGACGCGGTGAAGTCGCGCGGACTGGTGATCGGCTCGGTGGTCGCGCCCGTCTGGCCGCCCACGGGGGGCGGGTCGGCGATGGACGCTCGCGAAGGCAGGAAGAAGTTCCTCGCGCAGGTCCGCAAAGGCTGCGCCATCGCGCGGAAACTGAAGGAGCTGGGCGTGCGCCCATACGGCGTCGTCCGCATCGACTCCGCGTGCGGCGTGGCCGACTGGTCGAAGGACCCCAAGGGCAACCAGAAGAAGATCGCCACGACGTTCAAGCAGGCGGCGAAGATCGCCAAGGACCACGGCGAGCGCCTGGCCGCCGAGGGGGAAATCTGCTGGGGCGGCATGCATTCGTGGAAGAAGGTGCTCGACCTGCTGGAGCAGGTCGGCGACCCGCAGACCGTCGGCTTCCAGGCGGACATGGCCCACACGCTGCTGTACACGCTTGGCTACAACGCGCCGGAAGACCGCATCCTCCCGCCGGACTTCGACTGGTGGCAGTGGGCGGCACTGGACGCGGGCTTCAGGACGATGACCGACGCCCTGCGCCCGTGGACCATCGACTTCCACGTCGCGCAGAACGACGCGACCGTCCACGGCACCGGCTCGCACGACAAGACCGGCCGACACTGCCTGCCGGACGACCCCAACGGCAAGCTGAACATCCCGCACGTGGCCGGCTTCTGGCTGCGGGACCCGGCTTCGCCTGGGAGTACCCCAGCTTCGCCGGGGCAGAGCCGGGCGGGCAAGCTGACCAAGGCCTTCCGGCACGTCTGCTGGGACGGCTGCATGTTCCCCAACGCGGTGATGGCTCGCCCGGAGACGTGGAACTCGATCCTCGCAACCATGATCGCCGTCCGCGACGCCCACGGATGGAAGGAGTAGGGTGTGCAGAACGCTCCGTCTGCGTTCTGCACACGTGAAGAGGTTGTTCGGTGTGCAGCCCATACGGGCAGGACAAACGACGCTGCACACCCTACAGGCTGGTTCTCGGAAAGGAGCTTGCCAACATGGCAACGAAAGTGAACGTCGGTCTCATCGGGTGCGGGTTCATGGGCAAGGCCCACTCCAACGGCTACCGGAACGTCGGCCGCTTCTTCCAGCTCGAACACGAGCCCGTGCTCAAGGTGCATTGCGACATGGACGCAAAGAAGGGCCGGGCCTTCGCGGACACCTGGGGCTACGAGGAATTCGAGACCGACTGGCGGAAGCTGGTGGCCCGCAAGGACATCGACCTCATCGACATCTGCGCGCCGAACAACCTGCACAAGGATATCGCCATCGCCGCCGCGGAAAACCGCAAGTGGGTGGTCTGCGAGAAGCCCATCGCGATGAACTCCAAGGAAGGCGCGGAGATGGTGAAGGCCGTCGAGAAGGCCGGCGTGCCCAATTTCGTCTCGTTCAACTACCGGCGCATCCCGGCGGTGACGCTCGCGAAGCAGATCATCGACGAAGGGCGCCTGGGGAAGATCTTCCACTTCCGCTCGGTGTTCCTCCAGGACTGGACCATGTCGAAGGACCTGCCCCAGGGCGGGCCGGGCCTGTGGCGGATGGACGTCCGCGTCGCCGGATCGGGCGTCACCGGCGACCTGCTGGCCCACTGCATCGACACGGGAATGTGGCTCAACGGACCCATCCGGTCGGTGTCGGCCATGACCGAGACGTTCATCAAGGAGCGCAAGCACACCGAGACGGGCAAGGTCGAGCCGGTCGGGATCGACGACGCCTGCGCGTTCCTCGCGCGGTTCTCCAACGGGTCGCTCGCGACGTTCGAGTCCACGCGCTACGCCCGCGGCCACAAGGCGCTTTTCACCTTCGAGATCAACGGGCAGGACGCGTCGATCTTCTGGGACCTCCACGACCTGCACCGGCTGGGATATTTCGACCACCGCGACGAGGGCAAGCTGCGCGGCTGGCGCTCCATCCACGTCACCGACGGGGACCACCCGTACATGGGCCGCTGGTGGGTGCCGGGGCTGCTCGTCGGCTACGAGACAAGCATCCTCCACGGCCTGGCGGACTTCTTCAAGGGCATAGAGACCGGCAAGCCGGCCCAACCCGATTTCCGCTGCGCCCTGGCGACCCAGCGCGTCTGCGACGCGGTGCTGGCATCCGCCAAGACGAGCACGTGGGTGGACGTCCCGCAGGGATAGCAGGCGCCATGCTTGCGTTGTGTGTAAGCGCGTAGGCTGGGACGACCCCGTAGGCTGGGACGAGTCCGTTGCTCAGGACGCCCAGACGGGCCCGTACGGGAGTCCCACCTTGCTTGGGGAGATGAAACATGAACCGTCGAGAGTTCCTCAAGGCGATCGGGGCGGGGGCTACCATTGCCGCCGGCGGGACCAGCCGGCTCCTGGGAGCGAATCCTGCCGCAGGAGCAGCGGCCGCTGGCGCGCCGCCCTCCGCACCGGCCACGCAGGAGACGCGCAGCGGGGACATGATCTACCGCCAATTGGGTAAGACCGGCCAGAAGGTCTCGCTGATCGGCCTGGGCGGGCATCACATCGGCCGGCAGAAGGAGGAGCAGGACAGCATCAAGCTCATCCGCAGCGCCATCGACCGCGGCATCACCTTCCTGGACAACTGCTGGGACTACCACAACGGCGGCAGCGAGATTCGGATGGGCAAGGCCCTCCTCGACGGGTACCGCGACAAGGTCTTCCTCATGACCAAGATCGACGGCATGACGAAGGATGCCGCCGGCAAGCAGCTCGACGAGTGCCTCAAGCGGCTCCAGACGGACCGCATCGACCTGATCCAGTTCCACGAGGTGATCCGCATGGAGGACGGGGACCGCATTTTCGCCCAGGGAGGGGGCATGGAGGCGATTCTGGCGGCCAGGAAGGCGGGGAAGGTCCGCTACATCGGCTTCACCGGGCACAAGGACCCGCTGGTGCACCTGCGGATGCTGGAGGTGGCGGCGGAGCACGATTTCCGCTTCGACGCCGTGCAGATGCCGCTGAGCCTCCTGGACGCCCACTTCCGCAGTTTCCAGCAGAAGGTCCTGCCCGTGCTGGTGAAGGAGCAGATCGGCGTGCTGGCCATGAAGACGCTGGGCGACGGCAGCCTGCTCAAGACCAACACCGCCACCGCCATCGAGGGCCTGCACTACGCGATGAACCTGCCGACGTCGGTCGTCATCACGGGGATCGACAGGGCGGAGATTCTGGACCAGGCCGTCGAGGCGGGTCGGACGTTCAAGCCGCTGACGGAGGCACAGGTGGCCGCGCTGTTGGAGAAGACGGCCAAGGTCGCCTCCAAGGGGCAGTACGAGAAGTGGAAGACCACCCACTACTTCGACGGTACTGCCCGCAATCCACAGTGGTTGGGATGATCGCGCTCAACTCGGTAGCAGGAAAGGTGGGACTCCCATACGGGCCCGCACGGGGGCCAAACGACGGCTCGTCCCACCCTACGGTCTCACGGTCCCACGGTCTCACGGTCTCACGGTCCCACGGTCTCACGGTCCCACGGTCTCACGGTCCCACGGTCTCACGGTCCCACGGTCTCACCGGGCCTGCTCGTCCCAGGCTACCTGCCCGACGGCGCCCATCCGGAACGGCGCGAGGCGAGCGGTTGACAGGGCAGGTGCTCCGGCGCAAGATGCGAGTGAACCCGGGCCCGAGGAGCGATCACCGAGAGCTGCCAAGACGCCTCGGGCAGTGCTCGACGCGAAAGGAGCGACGGACTATGGCTCGGCGGATGAATCGGCACAGCTTCCTGCGGAACGCGGCGATCGCAGGGATCGCGGGCCTGCTGGCGGCGGTTTCACCAGGGGCGCGCCCGGCGGAAAGGAAGGTTGCAGTGCCCACGAAGGAACAGATTCAGAAGATGGAGGACGCCTCGCCCGACAAGGCCCCCGTCGCGCCCGCCAGCCCGAGGAAGGTGCTGGTCTGGGGCCACCTGTGGACCCACGACCCCAATCCCTTCGCCGCAAAGGCGATGGAGGTCCTGGGCAAGAAGTCCGGGGCCTTCCAGGCCGTCGTGAGCGAAGACCCCAACCTTCTCCTGCCGGAAAGCCTCAAGCAGTTCGACGCCATCGTGATGAACAACATCCACGAGCCGGAGCCATTCCTGCCCGCCGACCTCGGCAAGCTGTCGAAGGAGGAGCAGGACGCGGCGCGACTCCGTGACAAGGCGATCAAGAAAAGCATCCTGGACTTCGTCGCCGGCGGAAAGGGAGTGGTGGGAATCCACGCGGCGACCGCCGCCTGCCAGAAGTGGCCGGAATACGGTGAGATGATTGGCGGCTATTACGGCGGACACATCGCCCAGGAGGTGACCATCAGGATAGAGGAACCCAACCACCCCGTTAACGCCTGCTTCAAGGGCGAGGGCTTCAAGATCCGCGACGAGATTTACATCTCCAAGGAGCCTTACTCGCGGAAGGCCGTGCGGGTCCTCCTGAGTCTCGACTTGAGCCGGATGGCAGACCCCGGCAAACGCCCGGACAAGGACTACGCTATCAGTTGGGTCCGCCAGTACCACAAGGGGCGAGTCTTCTACTGCACGCTCGGCCACGCGTCGGAGACCTATTGGAATCCGCTGTTCCTCCGGCACGTACTGGCCGGCATCCAGTTCGCCATCGGCGACCTGCCGGCAGACGCTGCGCCGAACGCCAAGTAGGTTCTCTACTCAGCCCCAACGTGGTTGCACACACCGCAACCACGGCACCGGTCCCAACGTGGTTGCACACACCGCAACCACGGCACCCCCCCAACGTGGTTGCACACACCGCAACCACGGCACCGAGCTTTGTTCTGGAGGTTTCACTTCCATAGGCTGAGAATACCCCGAAAGACCCGGAAGCCCTCCAAGAGCAGAAGGAGACGAGCCCATGAAGGCGTTGCGCTGCGTTGCGTTGGTGGTTGCGGCGGCAGTCTTGGTCGGCAGCAGCCTGGGCGAAGGCGCCAGCGGCGAGCCGAAGAAGGATGAGCCGAAAAAGGTCGAGTGGAAGAGCCTGTTCAACGGCAAGGACCTGGACGGATGGAAGGCCAACAACACCGACGCAACCTGGAAGGTCGAAGACGACTGCATCATGGGCACGCAGACGGAAGGCAAGGGCGGCGACCTCTTCCATTCCACCGAGTACGACAACTTCGAGTTGCGGTTCACCTACAAGGTCGCCTGGCCGGCCAACACCGGCGTCTGGTACCGCACCGACCCCAAGAACGCAACCGGCTACCAGTTTGACATCCTGAAGTGGAAGAACCCCGTCACCTTCAGCGGAGCGCTGTACTTCACCGGCTGCAAGACCACATTCGCCTTCAAGAACCTGGAAGAGAAGACGGAGAACCTGGAGGACTGGAATGAGGGCGTGGTCTATGCCAACGGCGATCACCTGATCCACTGGCTCAACGGGAAGATGATCGGCGAGGCCCACGACAAGACGTTCACCAAGGGCAATGTCGGCTTCCAGGTCCACGGCGGCGCCGGGTTTAAGAACATGAAGATATGGGTCAGGAAGGTCGAAATCCGACCCCTCTCGGCCGGGGAGAAGCCCAGCCTGCCGACCACCGCCCCGGCCTCCGGGCCTGCGACGACCCCGGCGAGCAAGTAGCTCCAACGTGGTTGCAGACACCGCAACCACGGCACCGGCCCCAACGTGGTTGCAGACACCGCAACCACGGCACCGGGCCCCAACGTGGTTGCACACACTGCAACCACGGCACCGGGTCCGTCGCGCGGCGCGCGGTTCAGCACTGTCATCCGGTCTGAAGCCGGAACCTTGATGATCGTTGGGTTCATCTCGCCGGCCGGCGGCGCCGCATCAGGAGGCCCAATCCCATCGACAGCAGCGCCAGCGTGGCAGGCTCGGGCGCGACGGCAGTCTCAGGAAGGTTGGCGACCAGTTCGCTGAAGCCGGCGATATCGCCGCCCGATGCATTGTCGAGCTCGAGCTTGGTCCCGTCGAAGCTGATCACCAGGCTGCCTTGCAGGGAAGTGCTGGTGTACACCGTCATGTTCGCGACCAGGTCGTTCACTCCCGCAACCGTGTTCACGGTGCCGGAGTTAAGGAGGTCATCGACGGTGATCTCGTATTCCTGGCCGGTGGGGATGTTGTAGGCGAAGCCGTCATTGCCGCCCGCGGTAAAGACGTACCGCGACGACGGCTGGGAGGCGCTCTGGAAGCGGAAGTCGGTTCCTGCCGTTCCGTTCGAGTCGGACAAGGTAAGCGAGACGCTGTAGGAAGCAAGCTCCTGCGCGCCGGTCAGCGACACCGTGATGTCGAAGGTGTTGCCCGGCGTGTAGGCAGAGGGGGCTGTGATGCTGAGGATCGGGCTGGCCGACGCATAACCAGCCAGAAAACATAGAGTTGCGGCGACAAGCCCTACTGTCCGAAACATGGGATACTCCTCCTCGGTCTTGCGTGGACTGAGCACTCAATGAGCGGATACCATCATATCACAAGAACGCGTTCTGTCAATAGCCGGCTTCTGCATTCGATTGGGGTCGGGCGGCCTACGGCACGCTGTCCGTCAGCGGTATCCCAAGCGGAGGCGTCAGTTCAAGCGGCAGGGCCGTCAGGGCTGCCAACACGTCCAGGCGCCTGTAGGCCCGGCCGGTGTCGGGCACGTTGTCGTTCTCGTCGTCACCGTCCCACACGGTCTTGCCGGTGACCCTCAGGATTTCAAGCATGGCCTGGGGTGTAAGTTGCAGGCGCACTCCATCATCCCCCTGGCGGAGGAGCGGCCAGGTCCCCGATGCCATCGGCGATCCCATGGACGAGTCGCTGTTGATCGCCAGGCTGCCAACGGCCTGGAAGCTCAGCAGGTGCAGTTCGTCGCTTGCCTCACGGAGCAGCACCGAAGCCGCTGCCACCATTGGCGACGCCATGGAGGTGCCGCTCTTGACGGTCAGGCCCCCGCCGGCCCGCAGGTTCAGGATGTCCCCGCCCGGGGCCAGCAGGTCGAGGCCCTCTCCGCGCTGGGAGAACGACACGACGCGGTCCGGGGCGGTGGTGTAGTCCCTGGCGCCGCCGACCCACGCTGCCGGGCCGACGTTGCTGTCCCATACCGCGCCGACCGCGGCCACGTTCTCGCTGGTCGCCAGAATGCTCAGGCCTTCCACGCCATACTGGGCATAGGCGTTGCCGGCTGCCGCGGAGATGAACACCCCGCGGGCGGTCAACTGGGCGTACAGGCCTTCCAGGCCCTCGACGACGGCGCCCTTGTCGGCGTTTCCGCCGCCCAGAGACAGGTTGACCGCCGCGATGTTGTACTTGCTCTGGTTGTCCAGCACCCACTGAAGCGCCTGACCGACCAGCGCGATCGTGGTGGAACGCTCGCCGTCGTGCGTGACTTTCACCGCGATGACCTTGGCCTTGCCGGCGATGCCCGGAGCGTGCGGGTTGCTGCCGGCGATGATCCCGGCCACGTGCGTGCCGTGATCGACCGTGTCCATCGGATCGCTGTCGCGGTCGGCCAGGTCGGGCCCCAGTATCACTCTGCCGGCCAGGTCCGGATGCCGGTAATCGATGCCCGTGTCGATGACGGCCACGGAGTAGCCCTCGCCTCGGTAAGGCATGTCGGCCAGCACCAGGTCCATCTGCGTCTGCACCAGGTAGTCGTCAAACTGCGAGAGCTTGAGGTTCAGGCCGTAACCGGCCCGGTCCAGCCATGCCTGCCCGGCAGAATCCCGGCGGACTTCGAGATAGTACTGCCGGCCCGCGACGGCCGTCGTGGAAGCCCGCCCGCTGCCGCGATCCTCCAGTTGCAGCAGGCTCACCGTACCGTCGCGGCGGACCTCGTAGAACGTGACGTAGGGCGTTCCGGCGGCCTGGGAATAGTCGGCCTGGACCTCCAGCGTTCCGCTGACCGGCGCGGTCAGGCGGAACCAGTCGATGTCGTCGGGCCGGTCGATGGCCGCCGACAGGCTGACGGTCCAGTCCTGGGCGACTCCTGCACCGTCGCCCACCATCACCGCGCTATAGGCGTACGCGGCCTGGTCGCTGATGTCGCCCGATGCCTCGGCGCCGGTATGGTCCGTTGTGGTGGCGGGTTCTGCGGCCGGCGGGGCGGCCGAAGCCTGCTGCTGGATGGTCGGACGGGCGATCTGGCTGCCCTTTCGATTCAGGATGACCCGGCGGTCGCGGGCCGAGATCATGCCGTCGCCGTTGAGGTCGGCACGGAAGTTCCACTGCTGGTAGCCCGGCTCGGCGCCCACGATGGCCTTGACGACGTCCATGTCGGCCTGGTCAACGACGAAGTCGCCGTTGACGTCGCCTTCCAGGGCCGTCAGGACGCGATCTTCGTCGCCAGTCAGGACGGCGCCTTTGGGACTTGTCACGCCGGTGACCCGCACCAGATAAGAGGCACGGTTGGGCAGAGCGGAACTGAAGGTGATGATCCCGCGCGTATCGCCGTCGCTGGTGGAGGTCGTGATGATGATGCCGCTGAGGTCCACGCCTTGGCCGTTGGCGTCGGCGCCCTGCACGACGATGCCGGACGGCGTGAGACTCGAAGGGGCGATCGGTTCGCTGAAGACCAGCACCAGACTGGAGATGCCGGCCGAGCGGCACTCGACGAATGAGCCGTCATCCGGGATGTCCAGCCGGCCGACGGCAGAACCGTGCATGGCCGAACCGTACCACGCCGTGATCTGCGGGGACGTGGTGGTCACGGTGAAGGCGTCGGGCACCGACGGGGCGATCTCCAGGTTGCCCGCGTTGTCGCGGGCACGGGTGTAGAAGGCGTAGCTGTGGCCGTACTGGCCCTGGTAGAGGGCTTGGGCGCCGGTGGCGCCGGCGAGCCAGCGGACGAACGGCCCGCCGTCGGCAGAGACGAACACGTCAAAGCCCGCCAGGCCGCTGCCGCCGTTGTCATCCCCGCCGGTCCAGGAAATCGGCAGCAGCGGGGAGGCGACCTCCGACGGGAGGGCGAGGACCTCGCTGGACGGGGCGACGCCGTCGATGGTGTTGACGACCTGCGGCGTGTCGATCGGCTCGTTGCGGTCGAACACGATCGTCGCGCGGTTGTGTATCTCAGTGCCCGTGGCCGTGCCGGTCTTGGCGCGGACGCTGTAGCTGACGTGCCCCTCACCCCGGCCGGTCGAGTCGTTGGGGCGCAGCACGCCGATGGTCGGGTCCTCCACCTTCAGTCCGGTGGCCGGGTCAATCGCCGTGAAGGTCGTAATGAGCTGGTGCGTCGAAAGGTCCAATCCGGATTCAATCTCCACGATCGCCTGCGTGCCTTCCGGGCGCAGGTCCACGGTCGTCTTGTAGTACGCCAGGCCGTCGGGCACCGTGACCTTGTGATCGGCAAAGGCAAACTCCGTCAGCCGGAGCGAGTACATGT
>Ga0315277_10011827_pt1 | contig 10971 bp, 10 predicted proteins | sample YL17G05_15_MG_FD_203695 | JGI IMG/M metagenome (GOLD analysis project Ga0315277, IMG submission 203695) | Sediment microbial communities from Yellowstone Lake, YNP, Wyoming, USA - YL17G05_15 | ecosystem: Environmental > Aquatic > Freshwater > Lake > Sediment | place: USA: Wyoming | collected... | reverse complement strand
GCCATTTAGGGCAGCATCAAAGTCGCCTGTAAAACCTGACGGCAAATTCCATTCCGCTATGTTTTTCGGATAACCGGGATCGACTTCATCTGTCGCCCAATCATAACGAACATATTGGTCTCCTTTGAAGAAGTAGGCTTTCCCTGAATAAGGCCCGCCGCCATTTAGGGCAGCATCAAAGTCGCCTGTAAAACCTGACGGCAAATTCCATTCCGCTATGTTTTTCGGATAACCGGGATCGACTTCATCTGTCGCCCAATCATAACGAACATATTGGTCTCCTTTGAAGAAGTAGGCTTTCCCTGAATAAGGCCCGCCGCCATTTAGGACAGCATCAAAGTCGCCTGTAAAACCTGACGGCAAATTCCATTCCGCTATGCTTTTCGGATAACCGGGATCGACTTTATCTGTCGCCCAGTCGTAGCGGATGTATCGGTCTCCTTCAAAGAAGTAGGCTTTTCCCGCGAATTGACTCTGTCCATCTATGGCAGCATCTATTCTGCCCAATTCAGTTTGTGCGGTTCCTCCTACTGCACCATATGCGAATAGCAAAACAAAAAAAACCAAAATCCAATTAGCTCGAATACTATTTAATCTCCCTTTTGTAATCTTTGCCATACGGGACACCATTTCCATTTAATGTGTGATTTGTATTTAAAACTATAGAGAGGATTTTGATCAATCTCTATTTCGAGCACGCCTTTATAAGCGCATTTAAGCAGAGTCCAATTTGACGAGGTTTTTCGAAATTCTCAATAGATAATAAAAAAATGCCGGAAACTTTACGCCCCGGCAGCGCTGGCTTTGGCCGATGAGGCCGCCTTTTCGTCCATTACAATCTCGTAGGAGACACCCTGGTATACCACGATCACCCGGTTGCCCAGGGCCAGATAGGCCCCCAGTTCCGGCGCTCTGGAGACCAGGTCGAAGTATTCCCCACTGAGGAAGACCACCTTCTGGGTCTCTTGGCCCTGGTAGACAGTATCGATCCAGGTCTCGTTGCGCAGCATAAAGGTCTTGCTGCCCACGTACTTGACCACATCCTTCACCCGGACCTCCTCGGTAGCTCCGGTTTCGCTCGTCATCGTGAAATTCTCCACCGGGGCTCCCGCCACAGGGGCAGCTCTCAGCGCGCTCTCGAAAGCGGCCTTTTCTGCCGCCGGCGCTCCGTAGGAGGGAGCGGCTGCCTCCTTTGCCACTTCACCCTGAAATACTTCCACAGCCTTCTGCCTGCCTGACGCCGTGAATATGTCCTCTTCTTGGATCAGGAAGGAGGTGTAGGGTGTTATGATGCCATATCTGGTGCTCAAACTCACGATGGTGTCGATCCACTCCTGCTTTTCTCCACGCAACCTGATCTGTGTCAGGTAATATCCTATGGCCCTGGTAGCCCAGAGGCGAGGAACGAAATTCTCGCCCCCCTCCTTCCGGAAGTAACTGTCCGGATAGACGAAACTCTTTGGCTTGCCGTTGACGATTCCGGAGAGTGTGATCTTGGCCGGGCCGCCCTCTTTGTACCTTCCTACTAATACTAGCTGGCTGCCAGCAAATAAGTCGGGAAGCTTCTCTGGGTAGAGCTGGTCAGTGCTGATGTCTCCAAGATCAATCTGCACATTCGAGAGCACGGGCGTGCTCACTTTGCTGTAAAAGGCACTGACCTCCTCATCGATCTTCTGTCCCGGCCGCACGTATGCGCTCGTGCCGCCGTGGTCCAGGGAGAGCAGGTCCAGCAGGTCGGTGTCCACGTCGTCGCCCACTCCGAAGCTGAAGATGCGCACGTTCTTGGGAGCGGCATCCTGTACATTGCTGAGGATGGCTTGCGTATCCTGCACGCCCTCCGTGGCCAGGCCGTCCGTGAGGAATATCAGGGTCGTGGGACGTTCTTTATCTGCCAGATCCAGAGCCTCCACCAGGGCTCTATTGATATCCGTCGATCCCATCGCCTCCAGCCGGGCTACGAAATCCTCGCCCTGGCCAGCCTGAGAGGCAGGCGCAAGCTCCGAGCGGAATGCCTTGGTCGTGGTGCTGAAGGATACTAAGCCAAAGCGGTCTTCGTCGTGCAAATGCTTTAGAATGTATCTGGCAGCCTGTTTTGCCTGCTCCAGCTTCTCCCCGTCCATGCTGCCTGATGTGTCCAGCACCAGGATCACATCTTTAGCCACTATCTCGCTCTCGTTGATCTGCACATTCGGTGCGGCCAGCAGCAGGAAGAAGCCGTCCTGGTCTTTCTCTTTGTAGCTCAAAAGGTTCAGGCCGACCTTTTCAGGGCTGATGGTGTAGTACAGCTCAAAGTCCCTGTCCGGCAGGACTGATGACTCCTCCAGTCCCAGGACGGCATGGTAGTCGTCCCTCCGGTCCACCGAGACGTCGTGGCTGGGAGAGTAAACGGCCTTGAGTGCCTCCTTCGACTCCACATCGACCTTTATGACCAGCTCCTGCAGCGGCCTCGCGGAGAACTTCTCCGTGCTCAGCGGATAAACATAATGCACCAGTCCCTTGTCCACGGGCAAGACCTGACTGTACTCAAGCTCGATCCTGCGCTCGCCGCCGGGGGGAATTGGAAATATTGATGCTTTGAGCGCTTTTCTACCCGCGTACTCCAGCAGCGCCGGATCCTTCATGCGCTGCACGATATCGTTGTAGATGGCCCGGGCTTGGTCGGCCTCCAGGATCTCGCCCCGCACGGGCTTTCCGTCCACCCACATCACGAAGTCGCTTACGGCTGCGCCCTCAGGCAGAGGAAAGATGTAAGTTCCCTCCGCGTCCCAGGTATTATCGTTGATGAAGACCTGATCCACGCGGGTGGTGGCCACCTGGTCCTCGATCTTGACGTCCACGTGATGGTACTTGATGGCCAATGCCTGATCCAGGCGCACGTCTACGCCAAAAGGCGGATCGATGATTATTATTCCGTCTGCACACGCTGGGGCGATCAGCCCCTGGCACATCGCTATTAATGTCAGTATTAATAGGATAATTGGTTTCACATCCCCACGCTCCATTCGCAGCTCCTGTCCCTAAGGCTGAGCCATTTCCTTCATTAATAATGGTGATTTAAGTATTAAAAGAACTTCGTAGCCCTCCCGCGATGAGCTTACTCCGTTGCCCCTGATCCTTCATCATACCTTTGATCCAGATCTCCTTCCCCCCGCGACCAAGAGACCAAAGCAGCTGCGTTTCTTGCGGTGGTGGAGCAATTTTTCGGTTTATCAGCTTGATTCGCAATAAAGATCGAAGCTGGCCGCGGACAGGACAGCCCTGCTGGGCATTTTTAAACTGCCCGCCGCTTCTGTTCATACTCCTCTCTGATCGCCCTGACCATCTCCTCGTCCGCTTCCACGATCAGAGCCCCTACGTAATCGCAGTTCTTGCAGTGGTATATCTTGCCGGTGTAGCCTCCGGCCTCGTAATATAGATCGGCACTGCCGCAGACAGGACAGACCTCCAGGATCTTCTCAGGTTTCATAATGTTGTATTATCGGCTCTTGTAAAGGTCTTATATCTTTGCTGCGATAAGATCTGATGAGATGCCAATGACCAGACAGAGTTCGAAAGGAAAATGCAGCTTCTGTGGAGGAAGCTTCGCCAAGGCGGCCATGGCCAGGCATTTGAAGGCCTGCAAAGCCAGGGCCGAAGGGAACGATGAGCTGGCCGCCAAGGGCAGCGCCAGAAGGACGATCTTCCATCTTCAGGTGCAGGGCCTGTACCAACCGATGTACTGGATGCACATCGAGATCCCGGAGAACGCGACTCTGAAGGATCTGGACGACTTTCTGCGGGAGACTTGGTTGGAGTGCTGCGGCCATCTCAGCAGCTTCGAGATCGAAGGTCGCACATTCATCTCAGAAAAGATGGAGCCTGGCGACAGGAGCATGAGAGTCGCCCTCGGAAAGGCCATCGCTCCGGGGACGAAGTTCGAGCACATCTACGACTTTGGAACCTCAACGGAGCTATCGCTTAAAGTGTTAGCTACCCGAGAGGGCTTAGCGCGAGGCAAGAGCGTCATGGTCCTGGCCAGGAATGATCCACCCGATATCAGATGCCAGAGCTGCGGCAAACCAGCCACAGCGGTTTGTTGCCAGTGCATCTACGAGGGCACCGGTTGGGTCTGCGAAGAGTGTGCTGGAAAGCACGAGTGCGGAGAGGATATGCTCCTGCCCGTGGTCAACTCTCCCAGAGTCGGAATGTGCGGCTACACTGGCACGCCCTATGAGTAAGACGGCGGATGAGACGAGGGCTAAAACAGTCTCATCAGTTCCTCGGCGATGATCCTATACCCAGCCTCGTTGGGATGATCCAGGCCCGGTAGGATCAGCGAGCCCAGAGGCGTTCCCTGATGCACACGCTCCATCCACGCACCGTAAACATCAACAAACCCGACATCCATTTGCGCAGCAACTTGCTCGATGGCCTGATAGTAATCCAGGACCAGCTTGTCGTAGGGCGGCGTCTCCAGGGGCTGAGATGATAGTAATAAAATCTCCGATGCAGGGCCCGCCCGGATGCGCAAAACCATCTCCACGAAGTTCATCTCGAACTCCTCCCGCCCCAGGCCCAGGACGCAGTCATTGATCCCGAAGTTGATGGTGACCAGATCCGGCTCGTAGGAGAGAGTCGCCCAGTCCAGCCGGGCCAGACCGTCTTGCGTCGTGTCTCCGGAGGCGCCGGAGTTGATCAGCTCGATTCTGGCATCAGGATACTTCTGCGCCAGCCTCTCCTTCAAGAAAGAGGGAAAGCCGCGCCGCACAGCGAAGCCGGCGGTGATGGAGTCTCCGAAGGCGACGATGGTCACATCGCAGCCAGCTCGAAGATCCGCCGCCGTCCTTTCCACAAACCTCTTCTGCCCTTCGTCCATGCGAAGAGAATGTTTTAGCAGACTATTGGAGCTTTGCTCTTCTTTGCGGCCTTGATGGCCGCCTTCATCTCCCGGACCAGCTGCTCCAGCCGCTCGATCTCGCCCCTGGCGATCAGGTCCACGCAGGCTGAACCCACGATGACCGCATCCGCTCCGGCGCGGATGACCTCCGCCGCCTGCTCCGGCGTGGAGATGCCAAAGCCCACCGCCTTCGGCACACCGTCTGGCACGCGGGCGATGAGATCTCTGGTATCCTGAAGAATATCGCTCCTCGCGCCCGTCACGCCAGCTCGAGCCACGAGATAGAGAAATCCCGAGGTCTCCTTTTGAATCATCTCCAGCCGCGCCGGAGGGGTGTTGGGCGCTGCCAGAAAGACCAAGTCTACGCCGTGCCGCAGGCATGCCTCCTGCAGCGGACCGGCCTCCTCTGGCGGCAGGTCGGGCACGATCACGCCGCTTATGCCGCTGCGCTCGCAGTCTGCCGCAAATCTGTCCAGGCCGCGAGCAAAGATCATGTTGTAGTAGCCCATGAAGACCTTGGGGATATCCACGTCCGCCTCGGAGGCGACAAGGAAGTAGATGTCTGTGTTCATGCCCGCGGCAATTGCCCTCTGCGCCGCCGCCTGGATGGTAGGACCGTCGGCCACGGGATCAGAATGGGGCAGTCCCAGCTCGATGATGTCCGCCCCGGCCCGCGCCAGCCTTTCTACCAGATCGGGCGTGGCCGCAGGGGACGGGTCTCCGGCGCAGATGTAGACGATGAGCAGGGGCTTTGCCCCGAAGGCCTCAGAGAGTCTCATATTCCATGACCGTTGCCAGATCTTTGTCTCCCCGCCCGGAGATGTTTATGATGGCCAGCTCGCCTAGAGCTTCGGGCTGCTGCAGAGCATAGCCCACGGCGTGCGCCGACTCCAGAGCCGGAATTATGCCCTCCCGCCGGGAAAGCTGCCGGAAGCCTTGCAACGCGGTCTTGTCGTCCGCCATCTTTGGAAGGACGCGACCCGCTTCTTTCAAAAAAGCCAGCTCCGGGCCCACACCGGGATAATCCAGACCTGCGGCCAGGGAGTAGGACTCCAGGATCTGGCCGAAGGGGTCCTGCAGGATCTTGGTCAATGCGCCGTGCAGCACGCCGTCCGTGCCGCAGCCTAAAGATGCCCCGTTGTCCGCCGTCTTGTCCGTTCTGCCCAGGCCCCGACCGCCGGCCTCCACGGCGATGAGCCTGACGTTATCCTTCAGGAAGGGCGCGAAGATGCCCATGGCGTTGCTGCCGCCGCCCACGCAGGCGGCGATCGAGTCAGGCAGGCGGCCCTCCGCCTCTATGATCTGCTTCTTGGCCTCCAGGCCGATCACGCTCTGGAAGTCCCTGACCATGGACGGATAAGGGTGCGGCCCGGCGGCTGTTCCAAAAAGGTAGTACGTATGCTCGAAGCTCGCCGCCCAATCTCGAAAAGCCTCGTTGATGGCATCTTTCAGGGTGCGAGACCCAGAGCGAACGGGGATGACCTCGGCACCAAGAAGCTCCATACGGTAGACGTTCATCTTCTGGCGCTCGATATCCACCTCGCCCATGTAGACCTGGGTCTCAAAGCCCAAATTGGCCCCCACGATAGCCGTGGCCACACCGTGCTGTCCTGCGCCCGTCTCGGCGATGAGCCGGGTCTTGCCCATCTGCTTGGCCACCAAGGCCTGGCCCAGGGTGTTGTTGAGCTTGTGCGCTCCGCCATGCACCAGATCCTCTCGTTTCAGGTAGATTTTCCGTCCCAGCTCTTTGCTCAGGTTCTTGGCATGATACAGAGGCGTCGGCCTTCCCGCGAAGTTCTTCAGAAGACCTTCCAGGTTCGCCCTGAATTCTTCACTCTTGCTGAGGTGCTCGTAGGCTTCGGTCACCTCCAGGATAGGCTGCATCAGGATCTCGGGCACAAAGCGCCCGCCGTACCTTCCGAACTTGGTCTTGTCCGCGTCACAGATTTGATAGCTCAAAGAATCACCGGCCTAATGTACGACTTAATACTATGATGTATAGAAAAGTACATCGAATTGATATTTAAGTCTTGTTGCTGGCCCGGCTTTGCACCTAAACCACCCTGTCTGCTTGACTTTGGGTGCAGAATTACAACCGTGAGATTATAGGCTACAATTTTTGCCAAAAGTTCGTTCACCTGAGCGGTTGGATTTTTGGATTTCAGCGTCTGGATATGATCAATAATCCGAATAAGAATATTAGACACATTTCAACTCGTAACAGCGCAAAGTCCCCATCCTTCAGGGTGGGGAGGAGCGCGCACTTTCACCCGAGATGACTTTATATCCCATTGAGTGAATATGCTCAATCATGCAGCTCACAAAAACCATCATCCTGAAACTGGATTCTCCCGATAACAATCTAGAGGAGCTGCTATCGGTATTCTCACAAGGCATGAACTATGCATCACAGATTGTCTTCGCGAATGGGAAACCGATGGGAAGTGGTAGGATACAGAAAGCAACCTATGGGCATCTGAGAAACGAACTTGGTCTGAAATCTCAGATGTGTTGTAATGTAGCCCGCCAAGTTGCCGGAGCCTACAAAACGTTCCAGGAACAGATTACTATCAAACAAAGCGAATGGCAACTTTTGAAGTTTGGCCCAACGTCAGCCACGTTCTCATTTGAGCGTGATTTCGGATTTTCCAAAGATGCTTTGAGCATCACCACTCTAGCAGGTCGAAAGAAATACAAGCTTCAGATCTATAAGTATGCAGAGAGATACTTTGACGGATCATGGAAATACTCAGCATCGAAGCTTTGCTTGCATAGAGATGGGTCCTATTACTTCCATCTTGCTTGTGAGAAGGATATAACAGATAAGAAGATAACCGACGCATCTACATTTATGGGCGTGGATGTTGGCATTAACCATCTGGCGGTTGCATCCACAACCGACAAGAAATGCATTTTTTTTGCAGGTGGCGAGATCAAGAATCACCGGGACATCAGATCCAAGGAACGCATAAGACTACAGAAAGCAGGCGGTCGATATTTGGGCACTCGATCCAGTATGAGGGTTCTCAGGAACCTAGCAGGTCGAGAGACACGGTTCATGACTGCTGTAAATCATAGAGTATCTAGAAGGTTGATAGAATTTGCCTTGCAAAATGATGTTTCGGTGATAGGCATGGAAGATCTGACGGGTATAAGGAAAGAACAAACGGCACCCAAAGAGTTCCGATATGAGCATAGTAGTTGGGCTTTCAGACAACTACAAAACTTCGTTGAATACAAAGCCGGGGAAGCCGGAATAGCGGTGATCTACGTCGATCCCGCTCATACCTCCCAGACCTGTCCACGATGTAACCATATCAGCAGAAATAATCGCAACGGTTTAGCTTTTAGATGCGAAAAATGCGGTTATGAAACCCATGCAGACAGAGTTGGTGCTATGAATATAGAGCACCGAGCACGAGACTGGAGGTATATCCTTGAGTCTCAGGGCGGTTTTGTCAGCCCGCCAGACGCGACACGATTTTGTACGTAGTCGCAAGCCACGGACTTTAGGCCGTGGTAGTTGACGTGCGAAGAAGTAACGAACAACGTAACCCGGATGTGAAACCCTATGGAGGAAGGCATAGTTCAGTTCGAGGCAGAGATCCAGAGCTTGAAGGATATCCGGTCCAGGGTGATCTGGCCCGACTCGGAAGGACCGTGGATTGAAGGCGGCCTTGAAGACCTGATGGTCCATTTCACCTATGCGAGCTGGACCGCATATAATCTGGGATGCGCGATGTCCCTGGTGTTGTCTGGCCAAGAAGAGAGCCTCGGCCAGGCCGTTTCGGATATGATGACCAAGATGATCTCCACCATGGGTGCCATCCAGCTGGCCGAGATTCGGCTCAATCGCCAGGCTCTAGACCAGCTGAGAAGGGATCGAATCGAGCCCTGAACCTTGGCCCATCAAAGGAGATGATGAAAATGGAAAAGTAGCCCGGCCAGGATTCGAACCTAGGTGGGGAGGTCCAGAGCCTCCTGTGATTGACCGCTACACTACCGGGCTTCGCCCTTAACCTTGCAGCAGGTGGTTATTAATCTATCGATCCGCTGCCCTTTCCGCTTCTGGGCAGCTGAGAAGCACTATCTTGCATCTTTCGCCCAGATCCTCTTTTTTCAATTCCAGGCTCTTTAGGGGGCCTTGCACCTTTCGGCCTTTGAGGAATTCGTCCACGGGCTCAAGCTCGAAGCTCAGAGCACGGGTCTGGTAGTGCATAGGCACAGCCACGGCCGGCCGCAGCTGTTTCATCACCTCATCTGCGCCCCAAGCGTCGATGGTGTATATCCCGCCCACGGGCAGGAAGAGCAGATCCACGGGGCCGATAGCTTCTCCTTCCGGCAGGCTCAGAGGATGCCCCAGATCCCCCAGGTGACAGACCCTTATGCCGTCCATAGTGAAGCAGAAGATGGTGTTTTTGCCCCGCAGCCGCCCGCCTTCCTCGTCATGGTAGGACGGCACGCCCCAAAACTCCAGGCCCAAGGCAGTGTGCCGGCCCGGTTCTTTGATCAGCAGCGGGTGGCCGCCTACGGCTTCTGCATTGTTGTGATCCTGGTGGTCATGGCTTACTACTACGATGTCCGCCTCCACCTTTGGCAAGGGATAGCCAACCTCCTCCTCATGGAAGGGGTCCAAGAGCAGAGAGGGACCTCTTGCTCCCTTCAGAAAAAAGCAGGAATGTCCAAACCAGAAGACATTCATAACGTCCAATAACGCCTCTCAGACTAAAAAATCCTGTCGATTGAAGCGTCTACTACGGCATGAACCACTCCCGGCGAGTACTTCTTGACCTTGATGCACTGCAGGATCTCCGCATTGCGGCCCAGGGCTGCGGCCGCGTCGATGACGTCTTTTGCAGCTGCAGCAGGATACTTCCAGGAGGGAACGGTCTGGTGGTAATGCAGCATTCCCCCCGGCCGCAAGGCCAGGATTGCCTTCTGCAGATATCTGTCCGTGACCTGGACCATGCCCATCACCACTCTATCCGCCACCCCCTGCGGCGTCTCTTTCGCACAATCGCCAAAGATGGGCTCCACGATCCTCTCCACATGGTTTAGGTGGATGTTCTGGCATAGGTAATGATAAGCGTTCGGGTTCAGCTCGATGGCCATAATCTTACGAGGCCGGGAATGAACGGCCATGGGCAGGGTGAAGTAGCCTATCCCGGCAAACATGTCCACCACGAATTCGTCCTTTCCCAAAAGGCTCATGCGCATGCGCTCTTTCAGGTTGCCTGCGGAGAACATCACCTTCCGGGCATCGAGCCCGAAGAGAATCCCGTTCTCCCGGTGGACAGTCTCGGTCTTGATCCCGGCGATCGTCTCGCGCTTCGGCTCTCGAAGCTGGCCCTCGATGCCAAAGTCGCGCAAGACCGTCTGGCAGCGGGGATAAAAAGAAAGGAGAGCCTGGCCAATATGGGTTTGAAATGGTGCCAGGGCCGGGTGGATCTTTACTACTATTATATCTCCCAGGATGTACCAGCCGCGGGGAAGAAGAGGGATGGCCTCCGGGGGCAGCTCTCCTTGCAGGGCCTCGGCAAGATCCAGTGTCCTTCGGTAGTATTCTGGCTCTTCTTGAGGGATGACCTCGCAGCCGGAGAGGGGCTCTCTGACAGGGATTTCTACATAGCTTCCCTTCTCCCGAACCTTGCGGCTCCGGTCAAGAAGCCCGAAAGATATGACTCTCTTTAAAGTAGCTTCTGCGTCCGCTCTCTTTGCCCTTACCGCCAGGCTAGCGTTTCTGGATGTAGCTCTGCTCAAAGCTGACGCCTTCCTGGGTCAGGTTGAACATCAGGACAAGGGAGTCATTCTTGCGCGTGACGAAGTAGTCGTGGCCATGAACTTCAAGGCTGGTCTCGTATCCCTTTGGTGCGGCAAGGTTGAGGCTGATGGGAACTGTTGTCCAGTTGCCCTGTAAGTATATCCTCACGCTGGCACCACTGCTGGAGTTCATTCGCACCAGGGTATTATTCGCATGGGAGATGGTCACTGTGCCACCTCGCGCACTTATGCTCTGGTCTATGTTCTGTGGAAGCACCATCTCCATATCATTGGACATCCCCTGGGGGTTGTTGATGTCCAGGCCGAGATAGCTA
>Ga0315277_10011826_pt1 | contig 10971 bp, 7 predicted proteins | sample YL17G05_15_MG_FD_203695 | JGI IMG/M metagenome (GOLD analysis project Ga0315277, IMG submission 203695) | Sediment microbial communities from Yellowstone Lake, YNP, Wyoming, USA - YL17G05_15 | ecosystem: Environmental > Aquatic > Freshwater > Lake > Sediment | place: USA: Wyoming | collected... | reverse complement strand
CCCGACCCTCGATGCCCGATGCCCGGCCGTCCGTGAGTCGGTGGGTTGCAATCATGATGGGATATTTTTTCGCGGCCAGTGCCAACGCCCGGATAAGAAAAGCATTGCTGGTGATTTTAGCGCCGAGCGACTTGCTCAGTCCGGGCCTAAGTGCCATCAGCTCAGTCACGTCTGCCTTTGCTTCGATATAAAAGCAGGGCTTAGTCAGCTTGGACTTCATCATCCGCTGACCAATGAGCCTTTGGATTCTCGTCAGTGGTATCATCGTCGCTCGTTCCTCGTCGCACGGGCCTGGTGGTCAGCCGGTCAGCAATTCAAATTCCTCCCTGCTGAGGGAGTGTCTCAATTTTTGCAGGGCTTCCAGCTCGATTTGCCGGACTCTTTCTTTACTGAGGCTCAGGTCGTCGCCTATTTGCTTTAAGGTCTTGGTCTTCTTTTTTATCGGTGAGCTTCCCAGGCCGAAATGATTCAGGATCACGTACTGCTCACGCTGGCTGAGCTCGTCTCTTATGACCTGCGCAAGGCTCTGGCGGGCCCGCTCGATAGCCCCGACATCCGCTGCCGCGGTGCTTTTTAAGTCCCGCTGTATATTTGCCAAGGAGGCAGCTTTGGCCCTATCCGGACCGCCCATCGCCGATATTTTGCGGGCAAAATCCTTGGCTATGGTCCAGGAGGCATAAGTGCCGAACCGAACGCCCTTAGTATAATCGAACTTCTCCACCGCCTCCATCAGGCAGAGATTTCCTTCGCTGATCAGGTCCTGTAAGTTTGCTCCGCCGGTGGTATGCTTGCTTGCGGTGCTTACCACCAGCCGCAGGTTGGCCTCAATTATTGCCTTTTTGATGTCTTCTGCTTCAGCCAAGAAATTTTCTATTTCCGTCAGTTGCGTGCTCGACACACGTGAAGGTCTTATTCCTGTTCTGGCCTTATTCGCCAGATATTTCAGGTAATTGTACCTGCGGAAAAGCTCCAGCTCACACTGCCTGTTCAGCACAGGCATATCGTTCAGTGCCTGCAAATACTCCGGCAAACCAGAACCTGCGGTAAAACCCCAGGCTAAATAATCAGACCCGCGTTCTACGCCGGGTTGGCTGGTTACCTGGATCGGCACCGGCTTTGCCAGGATTTTTTCTTTGGCGTCCTGCTCAAGAAATTCATCGCTGGCGATAAATCCGATCTTTCGGACAAGAAGTGCCTTTGCCCTTCGTTGGTTCACGATCCGGTATATTGAGCTTCTGCACCGGTCGAAGCGCCTCATCAATTCCGCCGCCCTTACCCCCTGCTTGTACAGCCTGTAAAGTTCGGCTGCCTCGTTCGGGCTGATTATACCCGAAGGTTTCTGGAAGAGCGGCCTATTGGGATGCGATTTTTCGTAATCCAGCAGTATATACCTGACGGTCTCGTGGGCCTTGCCCGTCTTGGCGGATATCTGGTTTATGATCTGATAGCGGGACAGCGCGGCCTTGGCGGCAAGTCTGGCGGCCTGTTTTATGACCTGTTGTTTTTCTCTGGTTGTCAGTCGCTTAAAGTTTCTCGCTTTGGCAACAAGATGCGGATTTTGCCCGATGAATTTGTCCACGGCTGATTGCAGGAACCCGAAGCGTTTGCCCCCATCATCGAAGACAAACTTTCGGGCAATCAGGCGTCGTTTTCGCCAGCGATTGACGGTTTTTGTGGAGACGTCAAGTTTTGCAGCCAGCTCCTCGACGCTATAAACTTTTTGGCTCTGCGCGCCGGCCGGCAGAGCGATCCGCCCACTTAGCTTGGAGATGAAAATCTGCAAGTCCTCTAAAAGCTCATCGCCTTTTATCAACTGTTGTTCGGTCGGGCCTTTGCGGTGATAGCCGGTGATTTTGAAGCACACAAAATCGAAGGGGTATTCTTTGTCCGGCTCGATAATCGCGAAGAGTTTTTCAGCGGCGTCGAGCTGTTTTCGGCGATGCTTTTGGGGCGTGAACCGCAGTTGTACCAGCAATTGCGCTAAATCTTGGTTCTTTATCCGACGCATAGTTGGGACACAGGAATAAATTCGAAACTTCCTGTTGGACCAGGTGTCCATTTTACCAGATAGAGCGCAAAAAAACAGCGTTTTATAACGCTGTTTCACACTTCACGGGTTTGCCCCTTAAGTGCCACTTTTGCCGTTTTCTCCGGCTACTTTCACGCCACCAGGCGTTTGGCGACATCGACCGCTGAAGCGGCGTCGGGGGCGTAACCATCGGCGCCAACCTTATCGGCGTAGCCCTGAGTCAACGGTGCTCCGCCAATCATAATTTTAGCGGTAACGCCGGCTGCCCTAAGAGCCTTTATCGTCTTCTCCATACTGGGCATCGTCGTGGTCAAAAGCGCACTCAAGCCGATCAACTGGCTGCGGGTAGCCTTTGCCCGCTCAATAAACTTTTCGGGCCCAATATCGACCCCCAGGTCGGTAACTTCAAAGCCCGCGCCTTTCAGCATCATCGCCACTAAGTTTTTGCCGATATCGTGCAAATCGCCCTGCACGGTTCCTATCAAGAACTTGCCCACAGGTTTGACGCCCGCCTTAGCAAGGGCCGGCGCAAGCAGCTCCATCGCCATTTTCATCGCCCGGGCGGCAATAAGCACCTCGGGTATGTAAACCTCGTTCTTTTTGAAACGGCTGCCGATTACGTCCATACCTGCGATCAATCCATCCTCCAGAATACTCTTGGCTGCGGCGCCCTCCTTAAGAGCCGACTTAGTAATCTCAACCGCGGTATTCTGGTCGCCCTTAATAATTGCCTCAGCTAATGCCTTCAAATCCGCCATCTCAGCTCACCTCAACAAAAATAAGCGAACATTCGTATTTGAGTTTGGCCCAATTAGAGCCAAGATTAGACATCATTTGCCGGCTCAAAACAAGCGCCAAGTTAAACTTTTTTGGGCGGCAGAACCGTCTTGTATAAGATGAGGGCGAAAAAAGCAAATTTGTACTGTTTGAAAAAGTCCCGGATGGTTGTATAATTACGGTCTTATTGTCGCACCGGCGCCTGTGCTATGCAGGTTGTTGCGTTGCCAGGGGACGGACGACAGAGGACGGCAGACAGAGCCCCAGGCGCTAGCGAGGGGCAGATGCCTATTCAAAACCAAATACGAGATCTGAAATGAGCGACTACATAGTTTTGGTAAAGCAAGTTCCCGACGTAAGCCAAATCACCGACAACGCATTTGATCCGGAGACCGGCACACTGGTTCGGACGCGGTTAGCCAGCGTAATCAACGAGCTTGACACGCAGGCGCTGGCTTTCGCAAACCGGATGAGACAGGATAGCAACGACCGGACCGGCAAAATTATTTGCCTGAGTATGGGGCCGCCGATGGCTGAAGAGGTACTGCGATACGGCCTCGGCAGAGCCGCCGACATAGCAATCCTGCTTACTGATAGAGCACTTGGTGGTGCCGATACCTGGGCAACGGCCAATCCTCTGGCGTTCGCAGTGCGCAAGATTGTCAAGGAAATCCTCAAAAACGATAGCGACTATTACGTAATTACGGGCATGCAATCGGTGGATGGTGACACCGCCCAGGTGCCGCCGCAGATTGCTGAGGAGCTATCGCTTCCGTGCATAGCCTACGCCACAAAGGCTGAGTTTAAGAACGGACGATTTGAGCTCACCCGGATCATAAGCGGCGGCAGCCAGGTTGTTGCGCCTAAAAAGCTGCCCGTCATAATAACTGTCGCCAAATACGAGTATCCGCTGTTTGCCACCTTTGCAGCGACTCGGCGGGCAAGCAAAGTCCAGGTTATTCGCTGGGGCGCCGCCGACATCAATGCCGTTCACATCGGCGTTACCGGCTCCAAGACCAGCGTAATACGGGTTTTTCCGCCCGGCAAAACCAGCAGAAAATGCCGGCAGCTCCACGATGTAAAAGATTTAGCCGCGATGATTATCGAAAGCTCCAAAGGCGGCGACGACAAAACTGCGCAAAAAGGCGACGGCCAAAAGAGGCAGTACGTTCTGCCGGCTAAAAGGGCCAACAAGTTTGACAGAAGCTTCGAGGGCACAGAAAAGGAAAACGAGGATTACAGACTTCTGGCCGATACGGTCAAACAGCTTGGCATAAAAGACGTCACTCAGATTGATGATGCGGCGCAGGAGAGAATCCTCGCTGCGGTTGGCCGGCGTTTCCACAAAAAGGCCTTGGAGGACATGATTGAGGGGTTCAAATTTACCGAGCCAACCTTCAAAAAGGGCGAGGTCTGGGTGGTTGCCGAGCACAAAGACGGGGCCGTTCACCCCGCCACTTTCGAGCTTGTCGGCAAGGCCCGCGAGCTGGCGGATTCTCTGGCGACCAAAGTGGGCGTTGTTGCAGCCGGCTACCAGCTCGAGCCAATGGCAAAAGAATTAATCGCCGCCGGCGCGGACAATATCTATATCATCGAAGACAAGCTGCTGCGGGTATTTGACCCCACCGCGCACCGCAAGGCTATCGCCGACGCGATAAACGCCTACTGGCCGCAAATTGTTCTTTACGCCGCGACCCCGCAAGGCAGGATGCTTGCGCCGATGGTTTCATATCGGGTCGGCTGCGGACTGACCGCCGACTGCACGGGCCTGGATATTAGAGATAATTCCCGCAAAGGCGATATAGGATTGCTTCTGCAGACCCGACCCGCTCTGGGCGGAAACGTTATGGCAACTATCCGCACCAAAAGCTCAAGGTCGCAGATGGCTACCGCCAGGCCGGGCGTTATGAAAAGACTGCCGTCGGATTACTCCAAAACCGGCAAAGTCATAAGGCACAAGGTCGAACTTTCGCAGAACGATGTCAGTCTTGAGATTATAAAAACAGAGACAGCCGGCGGCGGCGTGAACTTTAACGCAGACGTAATCGTTAGCGGCGGCAAAGGAATGCAAAGCCGGGACAATTATGATCGGCTGCTTGGCGCCCTCTGCCAGGCCTTGAGCAGAAAGCTGCAGACCCAGGTTGAAAGAGGCGCTTCGCGGGCGGCGGTCGAGCAGGGTTTTATTGAGCGGGCGCATCAGGTCGGCCAAACCGGCACATCAATCGGGCCAAAACTCTACGTGGCTTTAGGGATTTCCGGCGCCATTCAGCACATGATAGGCGTGGCCAACACCGAAACCATCGTGGCCATAAACAGTGACCCAAGCGCTCCTATATTTAAGCAGTGCGATTACTATTTTGTCGGAGCCATCGAAGACACAATACCGAGTCTAGTGCAGGCGTTAGAATAAAGGACCCACGTTGAACGTGGGGCCAAATATTTAGCCCCGCAATTTATTGCGGGGTTTTTGCCGTGAGGTGAAATTACAGGTGTCAAACAATCAAGACTACAACAGAGTATCGGTTGTCGTGGTTGGGGCGGGGCCGGCCGGCCTGGCAACGGCCATACAACTGAAAGTGCTAAAGCCCGAACTGGACGTTTGCGTCATCGAAAAAGCAGCCGACCTGGGCAATCACAATCTCTCCGGCGCGGTCTTGGAGGCGCAGCCGCTGCACAGCCTGCTGGATTCGGCTGTGCCAGGCTGGCAGGATACTGATGCCGCAAAAGACGTGCTGGCAAACAAAATCGATAAAGATAACATTATGTTTCTGCTGGGCAAAAAGCTGGCCTTTAATATCTTCTTTATGATTAGGCTTGCCAGGCTGTTCGGCCTGGGCTTCGGCCAGATGATACATAAGGGCGATTATTCAGTCTCCACAAGTAAGCTGACCAAATGGATGGGACAAATCGCACGAGGTCTCGGCGCCGAAGTTCTGACCGGCTTTGCGGCGGCAGACATTATCCTCGATGATGCGGAAGGCCGCGCAATCGGCGTAAAACTCGTTGACCAGGGTCTGGATAAGGAAGGCCACAAACAGCCCAACTACGTCGAGGGCGAAATTATAAACGCCGACTTTATCGCACTTGCCGAAGGCTGCGACGGCCTGGTGACGGAAAAATTCGTCGAAAAAGCAAACCTGCAAAGACAAAGTCCGCAGCTTTATTCTGTGGGCGTAAAAGAGCTTATAAAGGTAAACGCCGAGCAGTATGAAAAGTTCACCGCTGGCCGGGTCATTCACGCTATGGGCTATCCGATATGGACGCCGATTATCGGCCCGGGAATGTTCGGCGGCGGCATCGTTTACGCCGGCGTTCAGGAGCATCTTTCTGTCGGCATGATTGTCGGCGCGGACTGGAAGTATTATGACTTTAATCCGCAGGATGCCCTGACGAATCTGAAAGAGCATCGGTTCGTAAAGCAGTTTATTGAAGGCGGCACGGTCGTTGAGGCCGGGGCAAAAATGATCCCTGAAGGCGGCTTCTACGCCATCCCGCGAGAACCGCAGACCGGCAGCATCGGCAAAGCAAACGTGATGATTCTTGGCGATAGTGCCGGCTTTGTAAATATGCTCAAAATCAAGGGCCTTCACAACGCCATCAATTCGGGAATGCAGGCGGCAAAAGCCATCGTTGACAGTCTCGATAAGCCAGAGCAGGCAGCCGCAAGATACACTGAGTTAATTGAGCAGTCCAATGTCGCCAAAGAGATGTGGGCGGCGAGGAATTTCCGCCAGACCGTTGCGCAGCTTGGGCCGCTCCAGGGAATGCCGCTGTCGGTATTCGGCGGACTTTTGCCGAGATTTAAGGTCGAAAAAGACTATGAGGCGATGACCGTTCTTCCTTACCGGCTAAAGCCCAATCCTCAGTTTGATAAGGATACCTTTACCGCAATGGCCGCTACCGAGCATCGCGAAGAGCAGCCTTCACATCTTACAATCTTGGACAAAACCATCTGCGAAACAAAATGCACGCCCCTATTTAATAGTCCCTGTATCACGTTCTGTCCGGCTGGCGTCTATGAGACGATTCACGGCCAGGTAAAGCCGGCCAATCCGTCAAATTGTTTGCACTGCAAGACCTGCCAGCGGAAGTGTCCCTTTAACAATATCCGCTGGACTGTCCCTGAAGGCACCGGCGGCCCACGGTACAAGCGAATGTAACACCGGCGCTATCATTCCCGCGAAAGCGGGAATCCAAATATTTAGCCCCACATTTTACGTGGGGTCTTCTACTTTTCCGCCGGCAGAAAGTTCTCCATCAGGCTAATCTCGCCCAACACGTCTTCGACTAGAGTTAAGGCCACCTTCGTGCTGTCTGCCGACCAACTGGGGGGCAGGGTCGCGTTGTGAACATATTTTTCGCCGGTGTTCACGCTACGCTCCCAGCTTCCATCCGCCGCGCATACGTGCAGTTGGTGGCGCCCCCACCCGGTTTCCGCGTGGGTAACGTAATAAGCGACCTTCGTGCTATCCGGCGACCAACGCGGTGTCATGATCGTTGCGGGCTCGTGAACACGCACGACGACGCGCTTATTGCGGCCATCAGCGTCAGCGACGACGAGTTGACTTTCCGCTCCTTCCTTTGCGACATAAGCAACGAGCGCCTCATCGCGCGAGAAGTTGAAATCCTCCGCTCCAGCGAGCCAAGTCAGTTCTTCGGGAGAAGAGATTCTTCGCTGCGCTCTCGTCGTGAGATCAACCGCGACGCGCTCTTTCTCAGCAATGAAAATGAACTCCTTTCCATCGGCCGAGAAACCGAGCGCCCATCCGGCTGGATCGGCTTGGATATGATCGGCTACACGCCCGCGTGTCGCGAGGGAGAAAAGATACAGGCCCCACATCGCGCCCCTGCCTTCGGCAAGCCCAAACAGCGCGATCGTTTGTCCGTCTGGCGACCAGAACATCCGGTTGAATCTGGCTATCCCGGGATCGAACGTCTCCTCCACTCCGTCAGCGAGCGACAGCACGCAAAGCAACTGATGCCCTTCGCCGGCCCCGCGGTGGCGAATGTAAGCGACCTTCTTCCCATCGAGCGACCAAGCCGGATAAAAATTGCACCCAAAGGACGCCTTGGCCAGCGCCTTGGGCTGGGCCTCGTCGCCTGGGACCGAGCGCGTCGCCTGGACTTCATACACATCCTCAGAAGTAACGCCGCCCGATATTCTAAACGCCAGCTTACCGGTCGCAGTGATTCTTTTGCTGTGAGGGCCAAAATCGTATTTCACCGGAAACACGGCGCCCACTGGCCGGCCATTCTCCACCTTGATGGCCCACAAATCCCAGGCTCCGGGCCGATTGCTGCGCCGATTGCTGCTGAACAGGACGAATCGGCCATCAGCCGAAAAAATCGGGCAGCCATCTTCGGCCGGCGAATCTGTGATGCGCGTGGTTTGTGCGCCGTCGATGTTCACGACAAACACATCCCGATTCCCATCCACCGTGCGTTCACAAACGACGAACCTGCCGTCCGGCGAAATACGCGCGTGCGGCCCCTCGGGGCCGAGGACGTGAAGCACACCCGTCGCCACGTCAACCGTCGCCAGCGCAGTCGGCTTAGCCACCTGCCCCCGTTGCGTCCATCGGCCCACCAGCAACTTTCCGTCTTGGGACCAATCTTGGGGATCAAAACGACCGTCCTTAAAGCTTTTGATAATCCTCGGCTCACCGCCATCCCGCGACACAATCCGTAGACTCTCCTGATTCTGCTCCTCCCACCAGTAAGCGATCAATTTCGAATCGGCGGACCAAATTGGCAACCAACCCCAACCATGACCCTTCGTGGATTCCAGTGTCCTTGTCTCGCCAGTTCGCAAATCACGGAGTGAAATACCTCCTCCCTTCTCGCTCCGGTCGATAGTCGCAATCGTCGACTCGTCCCGAGCGAGAACGCCGTAGACTGCGGCCGTATCTTTGCCAGAATACACCGTCTTTACAATCGGCCCGCTACCGGCGCCCGCGCCCGGCGTGGGCTTCGCAGCAGTGGCATCTGCTGCCTTCGTGCGTTTGGCGTCGGGTAAAGACACGCAGCCCAGGATAATAATCAGGGCTACAGCCAGAGGTGACCACCGATATGAGTTCTTTTTGAATTGTGCAATCATGGTAATCCTCCTTTTTAATTCAGATTTAGTTTCCAAGATTCCCGCCATAGCCGGCAACCGCCGGGCTTGGGAAAAACGTTCCAAAAGACTAACAATGATTCGCCCATACTCTTTCGCCCGGCTGCTTTCTGTGCGGGAAAGCACCAGGGCATCGCAGGCTAATTCTCTATCCGCCCGCATGCCGTAAAAAGCCAGCCAAACAAAAGGATTAAACCAGTGCAAAACCTGCAGGATGCTCATCAGCCAGCCCAGCCAAATATCGTGCCTTTTTAGATGCCCCAGCTCGTGCAGAAAAACGTATCGCAACTCTTCCCTGTTCAACACCTCGATCATTCCTTTTGGCAGTAGCAGGCGCGGCCGGACAAAACCAAAAAGGCAGGCGCTTTTGACCTTGTCCGTTGCCACTACGCCCAGGATGGTTCGGATACCCATTTCGGCCTTACAGTCCTCGAGCAGGTCCAAAATTCTCTGGTCGGTCAAAGAGCGTTCGCGCCGGATGATCCTCAAGAGAGAAAAGTTGTTGGCGCAAATGTATATCCCCAAGACCAGTGCCCCTGCCAGCCAAATCAAGGGCAGCACCTTAGCAGCTCGGAGAAAGGCGGGCTTGGCCTTCTTGGTTCCGCGGGGCCAGGCTGGGGCACTGCGGCTGTTGGCTGTGAGCTTCCTTGCGAAGTATCGCTGGTTGAAATGGAAGTCACCTCACTGGTTTTTTTGTCTGCTACCAGCGACTTGAAGCTCTCATTTGCAGGTTGCGCCGCCGCGTATTCTGTCTGTATTTGCGGGAATGACCGAGGTATCAGGTTAAAGATACTGGCCCGGCTTTGCGGCGCCCACGGCAGGACCATACGGACGAGCAATACAACCCAAAGAGCGTGAGACCAGCGAGGGCCGAGTTTGCTGCGCAGGGTTATTTGAACCAGAAGAATAAGACCGATTAACATGCTGGCTTGAAGCGTTGAGCGCAAAAGCCAGGCAACAAACGGCTGCACCTGTACGCTGAGCGATTCCATTTTTAGTCCCTCCCTTTTTGGTCAAGAATTTTTTTGAGCTCTTTGATTTCGTCCGGCGAAATATCCGCATCCTCGAGGAACGACGCCAGCATCGGCCTGACCGCGCCGCCGTAAACCCGCCGGACAAATGACTGCGTCTCTTTATGTATGCACCTGGACTCGCTAACGGCGGGAATGTATCGGTACTGTCTTCCTTGCTTTTCAAAATTAAGTGCCCCTTTTTTCAACAGCCTGTTGATTAGTGTCTTGACCGTTCGCGGATTCCACTTGGTTTTTCTCGCCAATTGCTCGACCACTTCATTGGCCGTTAACGGCCCCTTCGACCACAGCACCTGCATCACCAGCCATTCAGACTCGGATATTTTCGGCAGTTTTTCCATGAGCAATTCTCCTTTCGATTACAGATGTAATTCCAAAGATATTACAAATGTAATCTAATGTCAACAAGAAAAGGAAATTTTGCAAATTTTTTTTGGGGGGGGTGGAGTGTTCTGCTGCCGGATTATAGGCTCGACTGTACGTCAGAAATAGCAGAGGCCTCTTTCGCCATGCGTTGTTCTAACGCCTTTCGCTGCTCGGCGGTAAGCGGCGGCTTGGTACTGGCAGCGGCCACATTCAGCCGGAGCTGTTCGAGTGAGCCCATGCCGACCACCGCAGCACAGATCGGCAGCCCAAGCACATAGCGAACCAGCAGCTCTGCCTCGGCCTGGCCCGGCGCTTCATCGTGGTACGAGACGCCGTCATTCTTGATGGGATTACCAATGGCCAGCGAGCCATAGCCGCCGCCCATTACCTTTATGGCCAGGATTCCCATTTTCTTCTTTTGGGCGGCGGCAAGGGCAAGCTGCTGGTACGGGCGACGCCTGACGGTAGGATTGAATGTCGTGAGCACCGTATCAAAATCGAATAATTCGATTGCCCGGCGCATCGCCTCGGCGCTCTCGTGGCCGGTAACGCCGATAAACCGCGTGACCTTTTCATCGCGTAGTTTGTAGAGCGCCTTCAGGACGCCGTCCGGCTTGTCCCATTTGGCGAAGTCCTCGTCGGCTTTGGTGCCG
>Ga0315277_10011824_pt1 | contig 10972 bp, 7 predicted proteins | sample YL17G05_15_MG_FD_203695 | JGI IMG/M metagenome (GOLD analysis project Ga0315277, IMG submission 203695) | Sediment microbial communities from Yellowstone Lake, YNP, Wyoming, USA - YL17G05_15 | ecosystem: Environmental > Aquatic > Freshwater > Lake > Sediment | place: USA: Wyoming | collected... | reverse complement strand
TATTTTTCGTCATCTCAAATCCTTTGGATTTTTATTCCTCCCCGATCTCCTTGATTCTCCAGATCGGATCCTGATCGTGAAAGGCAATGCATATTGCCAGACGGGTGGGGGGGAGATCATCCACACACCGGCAGAAAGTGCACACGGTTCGGGCGATCAGGTACAGGGTGATGCCGTTTTTGGATGCATCATCTCCCAAGCCGCCATAATCATGATATATTTTGGCAAATTCCCCAAGGGTGGGGCCGGGAACCTCTTCTTCCCATTCCGAAGCCCAATCATCATCCTCCTCCGTTTCGGGGAAATATTCCGGACAGATGCAGAAATGGCCTGTCCAGTTATTGTCAACGTCATATTCGAAATAAATCGCCTGTGCGGATTGGCTTTCCGCAAGTTCGATCGCCTCCCGCATCGCCTCATAGAGCGATTTTTTATATTCCGTCATATCGATCTTCTCGATCCGGCTCACGAGCTTCTTGTCGGAGACACCCTGCGCCAGTTCCCTGTACTTCGCCTCCACCCTGTCCCAGTCGCCTATCTGAAGGTCTTCATTCATCCGGTCAAGATAATCGTAAATATTCATAAATAAATCACTCCCTGTTCAGGAAACATGATTTTGAGGTTTTTGATTATCCATGTTTTGTCAATAGGCAAGTAAAAAATAATGTTTGTTGACTCTCTTTTCTGAATTGTTTACGGCACTTTTCATCCAAGTTGATGAATTTCTTACCGTTGTTTTGAATGGATTTGTCAATGAAATTCAAAGCGTTGCTGTTCGATCTGGACGGCACACTTGCAGAGACCCTGCCCGTGTGCCTCGCCGCCCTCAGGCGTACGTTTCAAACTTATTTTGGCCGCGACTGGTCCGATCAGGAGCTTTTATCCTATTTCGGGCCGACGGAGGAGGGGGTCATCAAAAGGCTGGTTCCGGATCAAGCCCGGGAATGCCTGGAAACTTATTATAAAGAATATCGAAAAGCCCATGAGATGTGTATGGAACCCTTTCCAGGAATTATGACCGCATTGGATCTTCTTCAGCAAAATGGCGTTCGGATGGGCATTGTCACAGCCAAAGGCCCGGTAACCGCGGAAATATCGCTCCAATATCTTCAGCTGGACTCTTATTTTGAAAAAATCGAATGCGGATTTGAAGACAAAAGCAACAAACCCGCATCCATCCGAATGATATTGAATGATTGGAAGATTCCTCCCCCAAAGATCGCTTACCTGGGAGATAGAGTCTCGGATATCAAGTCCTCTCTTGAAACAGGCATCATTCCCCTTGCTGCAGCCTGGTCGGAAACCGCTGAATATGATCGTTTGGCAAGCGCCCATCCCCAGGAAATCTTTTTATCCGTTAAGGACTTTATTGATTGGATCAAACGCGCGATCCTGCAGGAATAATTCAGGACGATTCATATCATTCCCGGATCATGACCAGGAGCATCTTATACTTCTTTAGCGCTTTCAGGCCATGCGGTTCGTTCGCAGGCATGATGATCATATCCCCAGCTTTCAGCCTGTGGGGTTTTCCTGAAATCGCGATTTCCACCTCTCCTTCAAGAACATAAACAAGCGCATCATACGGCGCAGTGTGTTCGCTCAATCCCTGTCCCTTGTCAAAGGCGAAAAGCGTGACTGTTCCCGCCTTTTTCCGGATAATCTCCCGACTGACCACTGAGCCTTTTTGATATTCCACCAGGCTTCCAAGAGATACCGCTTTTCCGGAAATAGATCCTTTCTTCATCCCTTTCTGACACTTGTTCATAATGGCGCCTCATGTTATTTTGAAGTTTTCGTGGTCTTCGTTTTCTGTGGTTCCTGTTTGGCTGGCTTTGTCTCCTTCACAGGCTCAATTTTCTTTGCCTTTGGTTCCACGCGCGCGAAATGGGTGTTTACCCCGTTGACTCCGCCGTCCGGACCGAAAAATTCCTCCCGCTCGCTGATCCCATTGGTTCCAGGCTGCGTGGACCAGTATTTGAATCCTGTAATCTTTCCGGAATCGTTCAAAACCCAATTGAGAAATATCACGCTATGACCTGTGGGTTTACTCTTGCCTTCCTTCACTGTTCTCCAGATTTGAACGAAATCCCCGGGCAATGCCTCGTCCGGCTCGATCGTCCGGCCGAGTTTATATGCTTCAAGCGCAGCGGATGGTCCGGGACCATTCGTCTGTTCCACAAACCACAGCTTTTTGAAATGACCCCACTGCTCCGGCGTAACCATGGATGCTTTTTCACCTCCGTTGTTCTTCAGCCACTTCTTGTAGGACTCCAGGAAGATCTCCAGCGTCAGTCCGCAGCAGTATGTCTGCTTTTTCGGTTCTCCTTTCATCACCTTTTGGCCATCAAGGAAAATATCCTTTGTACCTCCGTCATAATCGCTCTCTCCCTTTTGAGGCCACCAATACCCATGCGTGCCGTTTGTCGGGTATTGTTTGATGGTTTCCAGAACGATCTTGTTGAATTCCGGAAGCTTGATGGACTTGTTCAGAGCTGCAGGCTGGGGAACAGAGGCGCAGGACAAAAGTCCAATAATCATGCAAATGTAAAACAATCCAAATCTTATCATTTTCTTCTCTCCTTAAAAACCGCCTGAGGCAAAACGCCTCAGGCGGCAGGTCATTTAAGAAATGAAACGCTTATCTCAGCATCCACCAGGCGCCCCGGGTGTCCGCCTCGATGATGTTCAGGTTGAAGGTCTCGGGACCCAGAACAGCACTGCCGTCAGAATACGTGAATGTGAAGGAATCAGGATCCAGACCGCTGCCAGTATTACGATACGTCACAATACCTGCATCAATGTCCGCCTGGGTGAAGGTCCCTCCAACGCCCAGGGGCGTGTTGTTCAGATTCAGATTCCCAAACGCCGGGGTCGTGGCTATGGTGAATAATATCTCCGCTGGCCCGCTCTCCTCATCTGTTACCAGGAGATGCGTTGCGGGGATCACTCGTCTCCTGCCCTGAACCGCATCCAGCGTGCTGTTTATCTCCAGAACAGGAAGATCATTCACAGGCTCGATCGTGATCATAAAATCGTTCCCTGCGATCCAGCCGGAATTCTCATCCTGGAACGAGAACAGGAACATATCCATTGTGGTCTCGCTGCCGTCCTGCGCATACGCCAACCTGCCCAGACCTACGTCCACCTGGGTGAATGTGTCGCCCACACCCAGAGGAATCGAGTTCAGCAGGATCTGGCCGTTCAATGTCACGCTGTTCATACGGAAAATCACAGGCTCATCGCCTGTGGCAAGGAGATCATCAGGCGTCAGCGGCGTGGTGGAGTTCTCATTGACCGTCATGCTGCTGTTCACAAGCACAGCAGGATCGTCATCAGCCAGCACCGTGATTGTAAACGTTCCCTGGTTCAGTGAATCCTCATATCCGTCGTTCACCTTCCAAAGGAGCGAGGTTTCGTAACTGGCGCTCCGGTTCGAGGGCACGAAGATCAGCCGCAGCAGGGGATCTGTCACAAGCGTTGGCACAGTGCCGATTCGCGGGCCGCGGATCATGCCTGGTCCCTGGTACTGATAAATTTCTCCGTATCCTTCAGCTGGAAGCTGGGACACCCAGAATGTGATCGGATCATTGTCCGGATCCCATCCGGTCAGCATCATCATCTTGGCTGTGTTCTCATCTGTATTCAGGGCGAACTGATCCCCGCCGGGTCCGGGAATGCCGGCAACTGGCGGAGCGTTCAGGCCCATGCCGAGAATCTCAACCTCGAATACGGGTTGATCAGGATCATTGCTCTCTACTTCGAGAGTTGCTGTGATCAGCCCTGTGCTGGAGGGATCGAATCCGATTTCCACATCGAATCCTGCGCATACGGCAAGACCTGTTGTAACCGGATCCTGCACGAATGTAAAATCGCTTGAGCCTTCAAGCGTGATGCTTGAAATCTCAAGCGGGAGGGTGCCTTCGTTGAAGATCGTCACAGATTTGGGATTCGCAGGTCCCTGGTTCACCAGCTGTCCTCCGAAGTCCAGGGGATTCGGGCTTGCCTTGATCTTGGGGGCGAGGAGTTGGTACTCATACGCGCCGATGTCGAATCCTTCTCCCTCGCCGTCCTTGCCGATATCCGGCAGATCCACAGGCCGCGGCAGATCGTCCTTGTCGAATGAAGGCGCCATTTCCGCAGCGCCCATATCCAGGGCTGCGGAGCATGCGGTCAGATGGAAATCCGCTTTCTCTTTATCCGCAAACTTGGGATCTCCAGTGATATTATTTTCCGCCTCAGGCAGATCAGCATTCATATCCGCAACCTGGGCGTCGGTATATCCGCCCTCCGCATGATCATAGTATGCTCCGTCCGCATTATTCCAGAACAGGCAGCTGTCAACAGCACTGATGTTCGTGTTGTCGTCAGCTTCATAGATGGCATAATTCGAGTTATCCTCGAAGATGGTATTGATCAACACAGGCGCTGCCTTGGATAGGGCATACACGCCTCCGCCCAGCTCTGCGCGGTTCCCGCTCACAGTACAGTTGATCAGCATCGGTTCCGCTTGGTTCTGCGCATGGAGCGCCCCGCCTTGTGCAGCGCTATTTAAAGCAATCACGCAGTTGACCAGGTTGGGCCCTGCGCTGTTTCTCGAATAAATTCCGCCTCCGACCTCCTCAGCTGTGTTCGATGTGATCTCGCAGTTCACAAAGAGCGGGGAGGAATTGTTCCTTGCATAGATGCCGCCTCCTTCGCGTGTTGCCGCGTTCTCAGTGATAATGCAGTCCGTAACGATCGGAGAGGACTGGTGGCAATAGATTCCGCCGCCGGATTGGGCGGTATTGCCTGCTATGGTACAACTCGTAATCTCATTGGTGTCGTTTGTTCCGTTGATGGACACACCGTTTCCTGTGATGATGAATCCGTGCACAAGGGAACCTGTGATGCCATCCATGGTAACCGTGCTCTGGTTTCTCTCGGTCGATACAATGGTGCAGATGTTCGCGATCCAGTCGCGCTGGGAAGCCATGGTTTCCTCAGCCCCGCCGTATCCTTCAAATCCTGCCAGGGCATGGACATCGGTGCGCATATCCACAGGTGCCTCATAAGTGCCGTTTGCCACCCAGACCTCGGTCAATCCAAGCGCTTCCGCATCCAGCACTCCAATTCTCACGCTGTGATGCGCGGATGCCCAGGACCCGCCGTCCAGAACAGGGCCCGGAGAATTCAGGTCCACATACACCTGCGGCGCGGGAGTAAAGATGATGTCAATGGTTGTCGTGTAGGGTCCGCCGACCAGATTTGCGCTGTCAGAGAGCGTGAAGTGAAAATGATCCTGTGCCATGCCGATGCTCGAATGCACATAGCTCACCAGTCCATTGTTTATATCCCCCTGGGAGAAGGTGTCGTCTTCCAGGGGTGCGGAATTCACGTTCAGGGTTCCGTGCATCGGAGGATCTGTGACGTGGTACAGGATATTCGCGGGCAGATCCTCATAATCCGTGGCAAAGAGGGTGCCGGAGGTGAAATGCAGGGTATCGCCCTTTGCCAGGCTGAACGGACCGTTTTTCACGAGCTCAGGCGGATCGTTGTCCAGCACATGGATGATATAAGAAGCCTGGTTGGCTGAATCCACAAATCCGTCATTCACCTTCCATTTCATCAAGGCGTTATAATTGAAGGGTGTATCCTGGGGGGCAAACACAACTTGGAGATCGGGATCAGTAACCAGGGCCGGCACAGTATCAATCAAAGCGCCGCGCACTGGACCCGGACCTGCGAATTGATAAAGAGCCCCTGTTCCTGGCGCTGGAAGCTGGGTGACCCAGGCGGTGAGATCGTCATCGTCCGGGTCAGAACCGCATAAGGTCAGGGTTGTATCCATGTTCTCATCGGTTGTGGTCTCGTGATCATACAATTCAATCTCTGGGGTGTTGGTTGTCCAATCCGGCATGCCGTAAAGAGTTCCATGATTCAAATTTGCGGTGGAATCATACGCTGTGGATCCAGCGCCTTCATTAAAATGCCAACACGCAACGAGTCCCGGTTCATTTCCCAGAAGTGTTATATTCATATTGTTCAGGATATCGGTCTGAGATCGGGCGACATTCCAAATGCGAACCTCATCAATCTTGCCATTGAACATTCTCCCTGTGTATTCAGTTCCATCGCCGATCCTGACATTATATGAACTATCGGGACTATAACTATGTCCATATGTGTTTTGACGAACATTTTGCTGAACGCCGTTGATATAAACCCTTGAATAACTTCCATCATAGGTTCCTGCAATGTGATACCATGTGCCTGTGCTCATGATCTGTGGCGAGAGAACCTCAAACCATCCCCAAGTATCAAGGGCGATGTTAAAGCTGACCCTTCCGTTACCCCCAACGCGAAGGACATAGCCGTCAAATCCCGAAACATCGGTATGTTTATCCACGATCGAGCCTTCCCAGGAATAGTTTTCCCATACATCTGCATTGATCCACGCCTCAACAGTCAATTGTGTGGGAGGATTCAAACTGGAATCATTCCCGCAATCCACCCAATCGTTTTCCCCGTCAAAATCCAATGCATAAGGATTGACCCCGCCATCGCAGAGACCGGCTGTGGGCGGCTGGTTCACCCCGTTTCCCTCGAGTTCAACGGTTATGGTGGATGAGATCGGATCATTCGTCGCTATCACAAGTGTTGTGGTTAATCCCCCGATCTGGGTGGGATCAAACACAACCTCAATAGTCCTGCTCATGCAGATGCCAAGAGTGGTTGTGATCGGTTCAGTGGCAAAGCCGAAATCGGTATCGTTTCCGAGGGTGATATAGTTAAACACAAGGTCTGCTGAGCCGTTGTTCCAGATGGTGACGAGCTGGGGATCTGTCGGACCCTGGTTCACGGATTGATCCCCGAAATTGATATAAAGGGGGTCAACAGCGATGTCAGGATCTGTCTGCTGCAGCTCGTATGCGCCAATGTCATAACCCTCTCCTGCTCCGTCTCTTCCCCTTCCAGGGTAATCCACAGGCCGCGGATTCCAATCAAGGTCATCAATGGGAGCTGTAACAGATGTGCCTTCATCAATCGCTGCGGATGAACAGGGCAACAGGTGGAAATCGTTATCATACTTGTTTACGAACATCGGATCCCCATAGATATTGCCATCAGCCTCCGGAATCTCCGCATTCATTGCATCCAGCTCGTAATCCATGTAATACGTATTAGTATCATAATCATAAAAAGCCCCCTGTTCACTGTTGTAAAAGAGGTTGTACTGTAAACTGATGTTCGCCAGATCGTCCAGCTCATACACTGCATACAAATAATGACTTTCAAAGATGCAATTCCTTAACATGGGATTTGCCGCTGAACCATTGCCATAAGCTAAGACCCCGCTCCCATGTACATTGGTACCATTCGAACTAAAAGTGCAGTTTTGAACCAGGGGCGATGATCCATAAAAACAATAGATACCCCCCCCACCATTGAACGAACCATTGTTATTGAACACACAATTCACGATGTCAGGCGATGAATTTGAACAATGAATACCGCCGCCATGGTCGCCGTAATTGTAAAGGATTCTACATTTGCTGATACTGGGCGAGGAATCAAAACAACTGATGCCGCCTCCCAAATAGGCTTCATTATCCGCTATGACACAATTCGTGATCGAGTTTGACTGATCGCAGTCTAGGTAATGGACCCCACCGCCATAATTATTAAGCCCTGTACCATGGGCATTCCCGCCTGTGATGAAAAACCCGTCAATGATCGAGCTTGTGACATTGTCAACAGACACGGTATGATAAGCGCCGTCGGAATCTATGGTCGTAACATTGGTGACCCAGTCCCTCTGATCGCGCTCTGTTTCCTCCGCCCCGCCATAACCTTCAAATCCGCCGTAGAGGTGAATCCCCTGAATGGTTGTGGTGATGGGTATGGTAATGGTGATCACGTCCATGGTTGTCGTAATTGAAAGGATGCTCGTTATGGTGATCCCTTCATAATACGTGCCGTCCGCAACCCAGATATCCGTGGTCGGGGCATCTTCATCGTTGATGCCCGACTGGATGGAATTATACGCATTTGCCCAGGAGGTCCCGTCATTGGACCCGGAGGCATTCATATCCACGTACACAATCCCGCATGCTGAAAAGCTGATCAGCATACAGAACAGGCACCCTGCCAGGATTCTCCCAAACCGACAAAGATATTCCTTTTTCATAATCCTTCTCTCCTTGATAGATATTATTTTTATTTCAATGCATCTATTTAAAAAAGATGTTTCTTTGCCTTCCCAATGATTATTTGTCAACAGGTATCTTATGATAAGTCGTGTTTTTTGAAAGGTTCTTATATTTACTCTTGATTTCTTTATGAGAGTTTTCTGGGATTGATTCCATGAAGATCGACAAGAGGATTCTCTTTGAACAGGCGGTTCTTGGCGGGGCGTTTTTCGGCGGCGGGGGAGGGGGTTTTACCTCTCTTGCCCGACGCCTGGCTCTGAAGATCCTTAAGACCGGAACTCCTGAAATTATTTCCGCTCACGACATTTCCCGCCATGCACTTGTGGCAACAGTGTCCTTTCTGGGCGCTCCCGCTTCCCCGGGAACCCGCGTCACTCCTGAAGATCAAATACGCTGCCTCGAAATTTTTGAACAGCGGCTCGGGAAAAAGGTTCACGCCTTTATCTCGTGCGAGAATGGCGCTGTTTCCACGCTTAATGGCTGGCTCCTTTCCGCTGACACAGGAAAACCTGTTCTGGATGCCCCTGCAGACGGCCGCGCCCATCCCACGGGTTTGATGGGATCCCTGGGCCTGGAACGAAAATCCGGGTATCAAACCATCCAGGCTTTTATCGGCGGGGATAGGAAAAAGGGCAGTCATATCGAGGGAGTTATCCAGGGCACAATCAACATGACCGCTCCCTTTGTGCGCAGCGTTGCAGCCTCTGCGGGAGGATTGATCTTCGTGATCCGCCATCCCATTCATGCAGGATATGCCTGCCGACATGGCGCGCCCGGTGCAATCGGAGATGCGCTTACTGCTGGAGAAATCATCCAATCCCTCGGAAAATCCGGAGGAGCATGTGTAGCTGAAGCGCTCGCTCGAAAATTCGGCGGCCATATCTTGACTGAATCCAGAGTCCAAAATTTCATCATGACCCAGGAATGCGGTTTTGACAAAGGATCTATAAAACTTAAAGCCGGCCAAGAGATTTATTTCCTGAATGAATACCTGGCGCTTGATTATAGATCACGCCGCATCGCCACATTTCCGGATCTCATCTGCACACTGGATCGAGAAACAGGAATTCCCCTGTGTTCCGGGGAACTCAAACGAGGCGTCGGCGTTATCCTCCTTGTCGTTCCTGCGAATAAATTGAAACTCGGCGCTGGGGTAACAAACCCTGCAAATTACAAAACACTGGAACAAATCCTGGGAAAGCTTCTTTTATGCCATGCGAAAATCCCGTGTTAAATTATGCGCGATAACCATTGGAGAGGCTCCCAGGCCCGACCTTTGGGACGAAATCGCCCAAAACCTAAAGTTTCCATTTGAAACAGTCCATAAGGGGCTTTTGGATGATCCGAACATTATTCCTTCGCTACAAATCTCGAATCCAGATCCCGATGCCCTTGTAACTCAATTAAAAAATGGATCAATGGTTTGGATATCGTCCTCTAAAGCTCACCAGGCGCTTTCTCTCCTGGCTGGAACTATTATGAGGAAAGATAAACCCCATGCCCTGATTATCCTTTGCACAGCCATCCATGATCTGGGAGAGGAAATCAATCAGATTGCCTTGTTTCCTGGAAACTTGATCCGCAATATGATCATGAATCAAAGGAAGGATCCTGTCGGAATCATTCTTCCGGATAAAGGGCAATGGCCCTCGCTTGATCCCTTACTTTCAGAGAAGGATGCGATTCTTTACGATCTCATGCCCCCGGGCAGGCCGGAGGATTTTCAAAACGCGGGTAAATTTTTGAAGAATAAAGGCGCCCAGAGCGTCGCCCTTCATTGCCTCGCTTATCCCTTGAGCGCCATCACATATTTATCCCCTGTTTTCAGGAATGCCGTCTTCCATCCCAGGAAACTCATCATTGAGTCTCTGAATAATCGCTTCGCCCTAACCTGATAAGTGTTACCTATGTCTTGGAACAACCAATATCGAAACAATCAACAATCAACAATTAACAATCCACATCCATCATCACTTATTTCTAGTTGTTTCCGGCAGGGGAAGGTGAGATCCAAGCATCCAGATAATTCCTGCAGCAATGATCTGAAAAAGACATGTGACTATAAAGGGTAACCCCAGGGAAAGATACCTGGCAACGAGAAATCCGGAAAGAGGTCCCCCGATGACTGAACCGAGGCTGTTTAATGTCCTGTTGAATCCGTAATTCCCCCCCATCCTGCCCGTGGGAAAGGCAAGACTTATCAGGATGGTCATGCTGCCGGAGATGAATCCGTCTCCGCAGGTATGCAGAACACGAACCAGGAAAAATTCTCCATAAGTCCGCGTGATTCCTGTCAACCCCTGCATGACGCCGGAAAGGAGCATTCCGAACACCAGATATTTGACAAATCCCCTGTGATGGTCAATCACATACCCCGCCACACGGGAAAATCCTGCCAGCGAGATGCCTATGCCGACAAAAAACAATGCCATCTGTATTCCACTGACGGATAGCACTTCATTCATATATCGCACAGTCCCATAACTCTCCGCTCCCCAGTGAATCCCGAGCGAAAAGGCAATGATCGCAAGGCATAGAACCGGAATCCTCTTCATATCATGAAAATATTTGATCATAGGGAAACGCTCGATCTCCGCCTCGGGAAGCCCCAGGGCAAGAATAAAGCAGATAAGATGCAACCCCAGGGCAACATAAAAAACAATCTGGGGAGGAAGATGGAATTCCCGGATTAAAAGTCCACCAACCATGCTTCCAAATGCATAACCCGTACTCATGGACGCCACGAACAGGGAGAGATGTTTTCCCCGTTTCTCTTCCAC
>Ga0315277_10011823_pt1 | contig 10972 bp, 13 predicted proteins | sample YL17G05_15_MG_FD_203695 | JGI IMG/M metagenome (GOLD analysis project Ga0315277, IMG submission 203695) | Sediment microbial communities from Yellowstone Lake, YNP, Wyoming, USA - YL17G05_15 | ecosystem: Environmental > Aquatic > Freshwater > Lake > Sediment | place: USA: Wyoming | collected... | reverse complement strand
CCGATGGATCCGAATGGGTGGGCACTGGAATACTATCGCAGTCAATCCGAGGTACATCTGCTTATCCCCCTGGCAGAGTCCAAGGCTTGAACATGCGGGGCATCAGCTCTCAGCACTTGTTCGACAAATCCTCAAGCTTCACTGAGCTAGCGAGTGGTATAATATGTTAGGTATCTGTTATTGGCGAGGTTGTATTGTCCAAATGGGATAAAAACATACACGCTTCCGGGTGCCCTGCCTTTGCAGCAACAAAACTAAGAAAGTAAGAAAGGAGGAGTAAAATGAAGTTTCTTGTGTTCTCAATGTTTGATGTCGCCAAGACGGCGGAGATAGCACAAATCGCTGATAAGGTAGCTAAAACGCCAGGGCAAAAGACCATAGCTCAGTATGTCTGTCAGGGGATGGCATTTAGCGGCCTTCTGCCAAACACGAGCTTAGCCATTGCCGTCGTAGAAGCCGAAAGCAATGAGGCCTTAGCTGCTACCCAATATCCAATGGGACTGGCTGGGATAAGCACGTGGGCCGTCCCCGTATTGGAGGTTCCAGTGGGTCGTGTAGCAACGGCAGAAAAGAAATACAGGAAGTAACTAAAGACTATGCTTTTTCACCGCGGGCAGGGCACCCGGAAGTAATGCAGCTTCACGCACAATGGAGAATCCCTTAGTTTGCCTCCAGATGAGCTTTGAGGGGAAAGGATTAAGAGCTTGTCCCGAGCTTGTCGAAGGATCAGGTTATGAACCGTCAAGAAGTTGGTAAGCTGGGGGAGAAAACAGCCCAGAAATTCCTCAAAAAGCGGGGCTATCGCATTCGCGAGACGGGTTTTCGTTGCCGTCATGGAGAGATTGATATCATTGCCCAGCGGAAGGACTGTCTTGTCTTTGTAGAGGTCCGCACCAAGAGCAATCTGAATTTCGGCACGCCCGAGGAGTCCATAACACAGGCCAAAAAAGAGAAACTTATCGCCTCAGCCCTGACCTATACCACCACTCACCAGGACCTCCCCCCTTTATGGCGCATAGACGTCGTCGCCATAGAACTCGATGACAAAGGCAAGACCAAGCGCATCGAACTTATCGAAAACGCCATCGAGCAAGGCACCCGGTTTAATTGCTAGCTACCCTACATCAGACCGAAGCTGATATTTAGACAGACTTCAATGCGGACTTTCGAGAAGGGATTTGGCGCTAGCTCTACGATATCTTCCTTTCTCTGCCCTCGATTATGGCCCTTTTTTCAGCTTGAACTATTTCCTCTATGGGGGAAAGATTCTTGTCTTCTCTAGGCTTCGTCTCTTTTGTCCTCTTCTTACGTGTGTAAGGTCCAATACGTTCATAATATTTGCCCATTTTCTCGCCTCCTCTTAATTGAATTATACCACCAGCTAATCCCACATAGAAGAAGCCGCGAATTACTGGGTAAGTGAAGTTTGAGGATAGCTTGAGGTTTTGTCGGAGATTTGAGCAACTTTTGGGAAGGGATTTAGATTTTGTCACTTCTGGCGACGAATTAGGAGGGCTCCTTTGATATGACAGGCTCAGAAGCTCTTTGCTAGGGATGAGACTTTTGTTGTAGTGTGTGGATACGGTTCAATAGTTGGGAAATGAAACCAAGAGTTTCGTTTAAGGTAGGGGAGTAGTTACTTGGATGTGCGCATTCATTTCGTGTATTTAGCAGACCCAGAAAAGCATTCGCTTCATTCCTACTGAGTAATTTGACTTCTCGGCAGACTATGATTAACTGGTGTTCTGTCGCTTGCTCTCGTAAATCCTCTTTGCTATTAATAGACCACTTAAGTCTGACGGCTTTGATGTCTGTCAGGTATTCAGCTGTCATTTTATCCTCAAGGTAATCCATAAAGCACGCCCATGCCATCACATGCGCAGCTTTAAAGAGCTGGTTTTCCACGCACCTAAGGGTTTCACGAAACGACGCATCTTGGTGCAAACTCAACCCAGTCAAGGTGCGATAGGTATCTTCAATAGTTATGACACGATATATCGCTGCTTCATGTCTAGCTAGTATGCGATGTGCTTCGCTCTCAAAGGCATGGACTCTTGCCAGAATGCCCTGCAATATTTCCTGCATGGTCTTAAGGAAAGAGGTTCTTCTTTAAGGCACTGAATAAAGCCTCGTATATTGTTACATCTTCAGTTGCAGGTAACTGTAACTGGATGTTAATGTTTAGTGTAATAGGTTTCATACCAAGCGGTATCTCACTAACTTTTTCCCCAGCGGGACCAGTCGGTGTAGTGACATGTTCTTCTACTGCTACAGCTTCAAAGCCTGCAAGCTCGCATAGGTTCTTAAACGTTCGCACCATAAGCCTTGCCACGTTATCAGCAACCCCTGATGTTGAAGCAAAATAATTTTGTAACGTGTCATCACCTTTTTGCTCCGCATCGGGATAAGTGCTGTAGAGGTCGGCATAGGTTGTCTTAATGGCATCAGCCATCACTTTTGGTGCTTTGTTCTTGTCTTTGAAGTCACTCCACTTCGCCGTAGGCTTACCTCCAGAATCCACGAAGCCTAAAGATTTGGATACCCCAACGAGATAACGGTCATTGGCGCTGCTGAATCCAATAGTCGGTAAATAGGCATTGCTCACCTTGGGCGGAATGCCTAAACTTTGGATAGTCTCAAAGAACCTCTTTACGTTTTTGGGAATAGGTGTATAGGGTGCTTTTGCCATTTCGAACCTCCTTTTGATTCAATTATACTATCAGCTAACCATTAATGGAAGACATGTAGGAGTGGAGGATTTCCCTACAGGAGATTGTGTCCAGTGACACACTTTATTTTTAACTTGATTACTAGGTTAGTGGAGTTTGAGGATAGCTTCACCTTCTGCATTTATGACATGTAGTTTGCGGTGCTTATGTTGCTCTCGAGTCAGGCTCTACTACTTCAGGAATTAATGCCGCCGAATTAGCTTCTACTTAGCTGCCCTAGATGCGGCGTCCTTGAGCTGTCCCGGGAACAGCGGCTCGTGTCTTACGTCTACCGGTATGGGGTATCGGATGCCGGTCTGGTGGGTGGCTTCAAGCCCCCTTATGACTGAGTCAAGCCAGTTGGCCGGTATAGTGAAGACCATCTCCTCATCCTGCACCATCGCCCAGACCCTATCGCCATTTCCCGGGAGCACTACCTTGGGCTCCCTGGTCTTGAATGTTTGCAGGACTCCTTCAGTGCAGGTTCCACCACGGCCGCTGAATATAGACTGCACGGCCACACCTGTCTCCTGGGTGGCTCCGTGCACCAGCCGCATCAACTGAGCGGGATTGCAGAATATCATGACCAGGTCCGGGTCGATTTTGGTCCTCTCCAATGGAGAGAACACCACGCCGGCATACTTGCCCTTGCTCAGTTTAACCTGCTCTACAGCCTCCATCGTGGTCTTTGCCGCCTTCTCGTCAGCAGAGTATTTCATTACTATCATGAAATCCATCAGGGCTTTCTTAGTATCAGATTCAGGCTCGCTCCATCCATAGGTATAGGCGGCAATTAGACAGGCGTTGTCATCGGCCGTCATGCCCACTGTCCAGCCATACTTGCGGGCCATCGTCATACCAACGCAGACATTTGTCTTGAATCCCATGTCCCTGGAAGGGCGGCGGGTCTTTTCCGGGAACTCATCAACGCTTTTAACCAGCTTAACGGCGATAGGGAAGGTCAGGGGTCTTATGAGCCTGTTCAATGCTTCCGCTTTTTTGGTCCAGTCTGTCACGGTGTCACCTCCAGTTATAGTTTATAGTACACCGCCCGTAAGCGGTGCTTATGTTACTTTCAGATAAGGCTCTAATACTTCAGGAATTAATACTGTGCCATCAGCTTGCTGATAGTTTTCCAGCACGGCGATAAGGACCCGCGGCAGAGCCAGTCCCGAGCCGTTGAGTGTGTGAACGAACTCCGACTTGGCGCCAGCCTCAGGGCGATAGCGGATATTGGCCCGCCTCGCCTGAAAGTCACTGCAATTGCTGCACGAACTGACCTCGAGCCATTCGGCACAGCCAGGAGCCCACATTTCGATATCATATGTTTTGCAGGCGGCAAAGCCCAGGTCTCCGGTGCATAATTGCACCACGCGATAAGGTATGCCCAGCCTCCGGCATATATCCTCAGCATCAGCTACCAATTTCTCCAGTTCTTCGTCAGAATTCTCAGGGTCGGTAACCTTGTAGAGCTCTACCTTATCAAACTGGTGCCCACGTTTAATGCCTCTGATATCTTTGCCGGCAGACATCTTCTCCCGACGGAAGCAGGGAGTGTAGGCAACATAATGAATAGGCAAGCTATCGGCACTTAATATTTCATCACGGTGCAGGTTGGTCAGCGGCACCTCCGCGGTGGGAATGAACCAAAAGTCATCTTGTTCGTCGTGATATAGATTATCGCCGAACTTGGGTAAATTTCCCGAGCCGACCATACACTCCCGCTTCACCATATAAGGAGGATAGATTTCCTTATAGCCATGCTCGTTTACATGGACATTGAGCATAAATGAAATAAGCGCTCGTTGAAGATGTGCCCCCAGCCCTTTGAGAACATAAAACCTGGTGCCTGAGAGCTTCACACCCTGCCGGAAATCTATTATGCCCAACTTTTCCCCTAACTCCCAGTGAGGCAAGGGCTTGAAGGAAAATTCCCCTGGTTTGCCCCAGGTACGCACCACCACATTATCATCTGCGCCTCTGCCTAAGGGCACACCGGGGTGGGGCATGTTGGGTAACTCCAGCAGCAAGGAGTCAAGGTTGGCCTTGGCTTCTTTGGTCTGCTGCTGCAAAGAAGATATCTGCTCTCCCAGTTGACGCATCTCGGTGATGAGCTGAGGAGGTTTTTCTTTGCTTGTGCTCAGTTGTTTGCTGGCCTCGTTATGTTTGGCACGCAGTTCCTCGGTCTGACGGAGCAAGCTGCGATAGCGGCCATCAACCTCCAGGATGCTATCGAGAGCAAAGCTATCGCCCCTTTTTTCCAGAGCCTGGCGAACAAGCTCAGGGTTTTCACGAATCAATTTAATATCAAGCATATGTAAACTCTAAATCCTAATCTCTAAACTCTAAATGCCGATTTCATCGAGCATCCTCGAGAAAGTCGGGACAAATCCAAAATTCCAAATTCAAATACCAAAACTCACGTTGTTTTGAATTTCAGTCATTAGTGCCTTGAATTTGCTTAGCATTTCGAATTTCGTGCTTAGGATTTGTCATACTTTGCCCCGCACTTTGTATTTTTACTCTTTTGTCTTCAGCTGAGGGAAAAGTATCACTTCCCGAATAGATTGCTGCCCGGTAAGCAGCATCACCATGCGGTCAAGGCCCATCCCCAGACCACCGGTAGGTGGCATCCCATACTCTAACGCCTGCAGAAAATCCTCATCGCCGATTTCCGCTTCCTCATCGGCAACCCGTTCCTTTAGCTGCTGCCGGAACCTTTCCCTTTGCTCAAGGGGGTCATTAAGCTCGGTGAAGGCATTGGCAACCTCCATGCCATCCACAAAACCCTCAAACCTTTCCACCAGTTGGTCATCACCTGGCTTCCTCTTAGCCAGAGGTGACATTTCCACCGGGTAATCCAGAAGGAAAGTGGGCTGAATGAGTTTCGGCTCGACAAAAGTGGAAAGCAAGTCTTCTATCAGCCTGCCCTTCCCTTTGGTTGGGTCAACATCCATATTCAGTCCTGCCATCCGCGCCCTCAATGAAGCGGCATCCAGATATTCCTCAAAATCAATGCCACAAGAGTTCTTCACTGCCTCCCGAAGGTATATCCTTTGCCAAGGCAGACCAAAGTCAATAGTCTGGCCGTTACGTGTAATTCTGGTATTGCCGAGAACCTCCTTCGCTACATGAGCGAATATTTCCTCAACCAGCTTCATCATGTCATTGTAATCGGCATAAGCCTGATAGCATTCGAGCATGGTGAATTCCGGGTGATGCATAGTGGAAACGCCTTCATTGCGAAAGGTGCGGCCAATCTCATAGACCTTATCAAAGCCACCAACCACCAGCCTCTTGAGGTGGAGCTCCAGGGCAATTCGCAAATAGAGGTCTTCATCAAGTGTATGGTGATGAGTGACAAAGGGGCGCGCCAGCGCTCCGCCGGCATGAGGCTGAAGGACAGGAGTTTCTACCTCCATGAACCCTTGCTTATCGAGAAAACTTCTTATGGCAGTGATAATCTTGCTACGCAAAACAAAAATGCTTCTGCTCTCTTCGTTGGAAATGAGGTCGAGATATCTCTGTCGATAGCGTTTTTCTACATCAGCCAGCCCGTGCCACTTCTCTGGCAGCGGGCGAAGGGATTTGCAAAGCATGGCAAAATCGGATACCGCCAACGTGAGCTCTCCGGCTTTTGTTCGAAAGAGTTTCCCCTTTGCCCCGATAATGTCGCCAATATCAATATCTTGCAGAAATTCGTATCTCTCCTTGCCCAGGAGGTCATAGCGCAAAGAAAGCTGTATTTTCCCGGAGCTATCGCGAATATCCAGAAAGGACATCTTACCTATAGAGCGCCTGGACATAATGCGGCCAGCCAGCGATATGTCCTGACAATTCTCCCCTTGCTGCTCAAAAAGAGTTACCGCCTCCTGAATAGTGTGGCTGGGATGATAAGAATGGGGATAGGGGTCTATGCCGCGAGCCCGAATTCTGCTCAGGCTATCCAGCCGTTGTTCTGTTATGCGTTCTAATCTCGAGGTCATGGAAAATCAAACATTAAACATCAAAAATCAAAATTACAAAGCAAAATTCAAAACTTATTTCTTGCTTTCCAAACTAATCTCCAAAATCTCCCTGGCTTCCTCTGCCAGATGTTTGGGCACCATTATTTTCACCTCACCTAACCCATCAACTGTAACCCCGTAAACCAGACCGGCACTCTCGTACTTCAGGAGGACCGGTATCCCTTCGCTCTCCAGCCGTCCTTTGATTATTTGCGCCTCCATATATTTGGCGGTGCGCACAGTAATTAACGGTTCTCTTTCTGACATAGGCATCGTCCTCGTTTATTTTAACAGAAACTTCTTGAGTATTGCTAAAAAGATTGACATTATATAGAATTTGCCCCGTTGCCTAAAAAGGCTATAACACAATTTAAAATCTAAAGGAGGGAAGGTGATTTGTATGCGCTTGGAAGACATCTGTTACTAGAACTAAAAATGTGCAATGAGGAGGTGCTAGATGACTTAGATTTTCTGAAAGAGTGTCTTAATGAAGCTGCGGTTCGATGTGGCGCTACCGTAGTGGGTGAGTCCTTTTATCACTTCTCCCCTCATGGAGTGAGCGGAGTGGTCAATATCGCCGAATCACATATTGCCATTCATACCTGGCCGGAACACAAGTACGCTGCCGTAGACGTTTTCACCTGCGGGACCACTGTAGACCCTGAAAAAGCGGCCAAGTTGATAACAGAGAGGCTGGGGGCTCAAACTCACTCCTTAATCGAGCTTCGCAGGGGAATCATGGAGGATAGCCAGGTTGGGTGTACAAAATGAAAAAAGATAGCGACCCTGATAAACATAGATGCTTCTCTGATCATATAAGTCCCGACCTTACTGTGCTGCATAGCACTAAGGAGAGGATATATTCAGGGCGAAGTAAGTTTCAGTCCGTAGATATTATCAATACGGGCAGCTTCGGCATTTGTCTCGTCCTCGATGGGAAAATTCAATCCAGCGAGGCGGACGAATTTATCTACCACGAGGCTCTGGTACATCCAGCTATGCTTACCCATCCCCAACCACAGAGAGTGTTCATTGCCGGGGGAGGCGAAGGTGCCACCTTAAGGGAGGTCCTGGCACACAAGACGGTCAAAAAGGCAGTCATGGTGGATATCGATGAAGAAGTGGTGAGCCTTTGTCGCCGCTTACTACCCTCCTGGCACCAGAAGGCTTTCGATGACCCCAGGACAGAACTTCATTTCGCCGACGCCAGAAAATACCTGGAGGAAAGTGGCGACAAATTCGATGTCATCATCATTGACCTGGTTGACCCTTTAGAGCAAGGGCCAGCACGCTTGCTATATACCCGGGAATTCTACCGAATAGTTAAACAAAAACTAGGGCGCACCGGCATCATGTCAGTGCAGGCTGAACCTTCTGAATGGGGCAACCTGGATAACTTCACCGCTATTGCCAATACTTTAGAGAATGTCTTTCCGATAGCCCGCCCCTATCAAGCCCATATACCTTCCTTTTTTAGCTTATGGGGCTTTGTGGCGGCTTCTCAAAGCCTTGATCCTTCTGAACTGACTCCCGTGGAAATTGACGGCAGAATTTCCACCAGAATATCCAAGAAACTGAAATCCTACGACGGCCTTACTCATCAAGCGATGTTCACTATCCCCAAGCACATTCGGCGGAAACTAGCTGCCAGCAAAAGAATCATCACTGACGAACAACCTATCTCCGCCTACTAACCCTCGTACACAAACTATTTTCCCTGGCCGCAACAATAGCTTTTCTACTGGTTCTTCCCAAGTCCGCCTAATGACTACTAACACTGCTGTTGTTATCAGGTCTTTGCCTTTTGTCCTTCTCAAGAACACCCTGGCATGACAGTGTGCAATCTGTCAATGCCTGCAGCCGCATGACCCTCCTGGGGACCCGCTGGTGGGAATATCTGCCCTGGGAGCATCTGGCCAGCCCAGGATGTCTTCCATCCGCTGCCGTATGCTTCCCGGTATGGCCGGAAGCTCAGAACTTCCCACGCCACTTACCGTTAATGTCCACATCATGCTTTCATAGCCTCTGAACGACTCTTCCATTGCCCGTTCGACGGCCTCTTTCGCCTCCTCAGGCACCGCTTCGTGGAGCTCCACCAGTACTTCCAGATGCTCGGAAGTCGCCTCCGTCACAAGCTCTGCCACCCCGGTTATGTTTAGATCTGTCTCCTCAGCAATCTGGGAAATGTTCTGGCCGAATCTTGCCATATCCTCAAACTGCTGAAGCGCAATCCGCAATGCCTCTTGATCCTGGACCCTGGTGATTCTATTCAGTCGTCCTTCCATGGCAGCCAGGTTCATCTCAGCCGCCTGCATAGTGTCATTCCTGGCCAGAGCCGCCAAGGCATCTTCCCGCCCCATCTCTGACAGCTCCCTTGCGTGTGCTATAGCTGCCTTCGCTTCGCCAGGCACCATATCCCAGACGCTGTCAAGTATCGAAATATGCCTCGCCATAGCCTCGGCCAGCTGCGTCGTAACGTTTCCCACAGCCAATCCGCTATTCCATGCACGCTCCATCCAGGCTAGCGTCATTCTCAAGGTGCAATCATATTTCTCCACAGCCAGGTCCAGATCCTGTGAACGCCCTTTTTCAGCCAGGGCTTCCATCTCTCCCATACGTCGTTCGGCAAAGCGTAGGCCTCGCTCTGCCTTGGCAACATCGTCCCCCGGCCACATCATCGCTTGCTCAGTGCCAAGCTTCACGGGGTATAGGGCATCACCGGGCAGACTGCCCTGTGCGGCGTAAACGGTGCCCCCGCCCGCGGCGGAGAGAACTAATACAATTGCGATAATAACCCCTGCCATGCTAAATCTCCTTGCATACGGCATTGGCTTTACCTCACTGTCATAGCGAGACCACGGCTATTTTGTTACAGCCTGCTCGCAGTGTATCTGGTCCATAAGCCAGACCCGAGCCTTCACCTTGCATAGCCAGGCGGGCCGCTCAAATGTGGCCAGGCTTCTCAATTCTCCGGGGTTTTTGTCTCTTCCTCTTCCTCTCCCTCTATTACTTCTTCTTTCTCTCCTCCCTCCTCTTCCCCTTCTTCCTTTTCTTCTTCTGTCGTAAGATACAGCTGGCTTGTGCTTGATTTCACCCGTGGCACTACTTTCCCGCCGCAATGAGGACAATCCAACTCCTCATCTTGTCTCATACTAAAGCTGATGCTGACAATTCCCACGACCACCAGGGCTATCCCTACACCCATTGCCACCCACCAGACTCTTTCCCCAAAGTCAGGCCTCCTTAGAAAAAAGCCGAGGATTATTAGCGCAGCACCCAGAATAACCCACACCAGCACCGTCAGCATATCGTACCTTTTATAAGTCATTCTCCTACCTCCTGTCCTAGATTACGAATAGAATAGCATTCATCGCCAACGTTGTCTAGATTGTGACAGCTTCTCCCAAGGCCTAAGCACAAGGTCACGACTGGTATACAACAAGCATTCTTCCGCCAACCGTGCCCGATTTCCCCGATTTCAGAAGATGGCTTCTAAGGTCGAATCTCTTGGCTATCTGTGGTTCGAGTTATATCCGCTTTTGACGGGGGCGGTTTCTCGGCGGACCAGTTTCATGGCGTCCGATGGGCAGACATAACGGCAGATGCCGCAGCCGATGCATCGATTGGAATCGCGTACCGCCAAATCGCCATCCATTTTCAAGGCTTCCATCCAGCAGCGGTCAATGCAGGCGCCGCAGCCGACACAGGCATCGTCGTCTACATTTATAACCCAGTTGGCGATAACGAACTGGCTGGGTAGTGGAGAACGTTTAGCTCCTCTAAGTAGAAAACAGTGACAGCCGCAGCAGTTGCACAGCAGGTCTATGTATCTGTCCTGGCTGTTGGCATAGTTATGTACCAGTCCGGCTTTCTCCGCTTCGTCAATTCTCCGGCGAGCTTCCTCTTTGGAAATGAGGTTAACGAAGCCATAACTCTGAGCAAACTGTGCCGATGGGCCAAAAATCATGCAAAGGTTGTCTTTCGGTTTATCACAAGGTCTGTCAAGTAGGTCACCCTGGTGGCGGCAGACACAGGTTCCAGCAGCGATATACTCGGTTTTGTCAATAAGTTTCATCACTTCATCATAAGGCAAGACAGTAGTCTTACCATGGATTTCCTGCTTTATGACAATTGTTCTAGCTTTGGGCTTTTCCATGGCAGCAGGTGTCGGGGCAGGAGGCGGCAGGTTCTTCAATGCCTTGCCATAGCTTTTGAAGAGCTGCGCCAGATGCTTGGTACGTTCGTCTGTGCGGCCGT
>Ga0315277_10011822_pt1 | contig 10973 bp, 12 predicted proteins | sample YL17G05_15_MG_FD_203695 | JGI IMG/M metagenome (GOLD analysis project Ga0315277, IMG submission 203695) | Sediment microbial communities from Yellowstone Lake, YNP, Wyoming, USA - YL17G05_15 | ecosystem: Environmental > Aquatic > Freshwater > Lake > Sediment | place: USA: Wyoming | collected... | reverse complement strand
TGTCTTGCTCTGGATTACTTATCTGTATTTTAATTATACATTAAAAACAAATAAAGGTCAAGGATTTTTGCGATACAGATAAAAAAATTCATTTATTCTAGCAGCTTTGGGCTGAGATCCGCCATCCTGCTAACAATATGCGGAGTCCCCCATGCATTCCAGGAGATAGTTTCCATCAGCTACTACCAGGCATTGAGCGTATCGATCAACTGCACATCTGGCGGAAGCTGGTCAGCCACCGAGTAGATGCGGGTCACGTCCAGCGCTTCTTCAATAGTCAGGCGCGGCAGAATGCTCGGCATGGACCGTGCTAATAGGGTCTTACCCGCTCCGGGTGGACCTACCATGAGCATGGTATGTCCATTAATCCGGGTACATTGCCAAGCATACCCGATATTTTGATATTTTGATCACTACTTACAATAACCTTGATATTTAAGCGTTTCATCACCAAGCGTTTATTTTCAAATGTTGGTTTCCATTTCTCCCCCTGCAGCCTTTCCCGGGCTTCATTCGTAAATTGTTCTAAACTTTTTAGATCCTCTAAGGTGGGAATATCTGCTAGATATGACTTTATTTCAGCCAATCGGGTTTGAATTTGGGTCCGTTCCTGTTCTATTTGGATTTTTTGACTAAGGAATTCATCCTTGTTCATACCAATGTCAGGATCGGTATAAGCTTTAATCAAGTTCCTTAATCGTTGCTCAATCTTAGCGTCCGATCTATTCAGTTCATCCAATTTATCTATTTCACGTTGATTATCCAACTTCCCTTTTTCTATGGCTTGCTGATAACCTTCTTTAATAGTCTCTGGATTTAATAGGAATTCAACGATCCGATCCCATACCTGGCTGTCGATTTTACGAGCTGATATTATATGATTAGAACAATGCCCAGCGCTTTTTCTATGCCTATAATTCCTGGATTCATTTATCGTTCGTCTTGAAGGGTCTGGTTTCCTGGACTCGCAAATATAGGCTTTTCCGCAATCCTCACAAATGATAATTCCCGACAAAAGATATTCAGATTTAGTTATTTTTCTAACCAAGCCCCTGGAATATTTCAGCCGTTCCCTTGCTCTATCAAATAGATTTTCATCAATAATTGGGGGAATGTCTATCCTTATCCATTCCTGTTTATCTCTGAGAAGTCGCTTATTATTGACATCCAAAACCCTTTGCCTCTTCGATTTATTGTAATAAAGAATACCAATATAAGCGGTATTTACCAGGATTTTACTAATTGAAGATTTAGCCCATGCCTTACTTCTTGCGGGTATTAATTCCGGGGTCTTATTCAATTGTATAATTATCCCTCGAATGGATAATCTCTCATTAACATAATAATTAAAAATACGCCTGACTATTTCAGCTTGATCTTCTTTTATCCTCAAGCCACTAGGAGCGATTTTATCAACCTCATAACCGAAATGGCACCCAACCCCCTAATATTTTGCCTGTGTAGGCTTTCCGGCGTTTTCCACGGTTAAATCTTTCCGTTCTCCATTCATTCTCTAATTGGGCCGCGCTTGCAATAACATTTTTCAGGAATTGTCCCTCTGGGGTATCTGAATATTCCCCCTTCACATATTCAACAATCGCCTTATGCTTATAAAATCCATATTCATGTACCCTTAATTTATACGGATCACGATCTAACCGATCGATTGAATAAACGATAACTACCTCAAAGCCATGTTTTGCCAGATAATCATAAGCAGCATCCAAGCCCGGGCGGTATAACTCCAACGAGCTGTAATCATCTACATAAGCAGGAATAGCGCTACCAACCAGTGAGCTGTCCTTGCCAGTCTCAGGGTCCACGTATTGATCACCAACAATGGTATAACCCATTTTATTGGCATATTTCACACATTCCGCAAGTTGGGAGGGAATGGAATAATTATCCCTCTGCTTATCGGTGGATACCCTACAATAGATAGCAGCTCGTTTCATATCCTGTACTTTCAATAAGACTTATTATCAAAAGGCAAATTTACCTGTCAGTTCACCCCAAAAATGTTACCGTGGTAAAGCGGTTTTATGGCTGATAATAGGATCAATTTATCGCCATATTCGAGAATTGTTCTACATCGGGCCATGGCTTCCATGATACCCGTAAGCTCATGTTCGCCCGGGTTATAGTCAGGTTTTTGAGACTTATCAAGAAATAGATACAAAATCACAACATCCTCGTGAATATCCATCCATTTGGGGGATATATGAGTTTCTAAAAAATCTTCAATCTGCGTGCAGGTATTTTCGACCAATTCATCAAGTGATTTTTCTATCATTTTTTCCTCTCATCATAATTTTAATCCAAGATGGTCGGCTGGGGCGTCCTCAAAACTCTGGACATCACCCAAATATCGAAGAGTGGTTTTTGGATCTGAATGCCCCAATGAACTTTGAATTTGAATAATATCGGAGCCGCCTTTATAAGCCAGTTTGCCAAATGTGCGGCGGAGATCGTGGGGTAAAACTTTAATTCCGCAAATATTGGCATAAAATCTCACGATTTCATAAATCGCCTGGTCGCACATCTGTTTACGCTCTTTATAATAATGGGTTCGGTCTAATGAATAAAATAAGCATCCCGAATATATCTTACCTGTTAGGCACCAGGCGTCAAGAGATTGCTTCACCCAGTCTGCAATCGGGATTGTCCTTATGCGATTACCCTTGCCTATAATATCGCAAAGGCACCACCGCCCATCACGCATCTGGATATTATCAACTTTCAAATTAGCGCATTCGGTGCGTCTAAGTCCAGCTCCCAGCATACAAGCCAGGATCGCCCGATCTCGAATACCGATTATATTATTTGTATCGGGTGCGTTGATAAGTTGCTCTGCCTGTTCTTTTGACAACCAATTCCCCGATCGTGTCCCGCTTATCCGTAGATTTTTTACTCGCCTTATTCCATTGGCTGTATTTGCATCCATCAGCCCATGGTTCAGGCTTTCAAGAGCCAGTTTGCGGATTGATTGCATTCGCAGGTTTATAGTAGCAGCTGCCAGCCCGCTATTTACCAACCCCAAACGATATTTGAGCACAATTTCTTTACAAAAGACGGGCCTGCCTTCATCTTTCCACCAATTCAGGAAATATATTATGGATTGCTTATAACTCCTCCTGGTATTGGGGTTAGTTATATCGCAAATTACCAGGTCTATAATCGGCTGAAAATCGTCGACGATAGTTAAGGCGTCTAACATAATTTATCCTCCCAACTTTTTATAGCAACCATTATCAAAACCCATTTATCCTCAATCCCAAATGATCACAGGGCGCATCCGTCAAGTCCTGTGTTATACCCAGATAGCGCTCCGTTGTTTTTATGCTTGCATGACCAAGCGATAATTGGATTTGATCTAATCCAGAACCGCCCTTGTGGGCAAGTTTGGCAAATGTCCGTCTCAGATCGTGAGCTGATAGCACAAATTCCAAGCGCCGGGAATATAGCTTTATGGATAGGACGGAAGATCAATCCAGGAGCGCTTATACCGGCTGCGTTCACCCATTCATCAATAGCGGATTTTACCCATGATGGAATTGGGATAGTTCTTATCCGATTGCCTTTTCCTATCAGGTCAACAAACACCCAGCGCCCTTCACGCTGTTGGATATGGTCAAATGACAAAGAAGATACCTCGGAGCGCCGTAAACCAGCCCCAAGGAATACCGCCAATATTGCCCGGTCTCTTAATCCCTTGATAGTTTTACAATCGGGAATGTCTAGCAGGTCTTGTGCCTGTTCCTTTGTCAGCCAGTTTCCAGCTCTTACGCCCTGTGATTTGACGCCCTTCACCCGTGAAATGCTTGATGCCATGGATTGATCGACTAATCCATTATCAGCTGCCTCTTGTGCCAATTTACGGATAGCGGATAGCCTAAGATTGACTGTAGAGGGCGCAACGCCGGAATTCTGTAATAACGTCCTATATTGTTGTACGGTCGCCTTGGTAAGCCCTGTGGTAGGTTCTCTTTGATACCAGGTTATAAAATCATTTAATGCCTTGCCATAAGCCCTCTTGCTATTCTCAGACGTTAGACCATCCAATACAAGGTTTATGATTGGCAAAGGATTAGATACCTTAACAATCGCGGCTTCTGCTAACACTTTTCACCCTCCTTACGGCATTATCGTGATATTACAAGCGACTTCTACGGCATGAGTAATGCTAACCGATATAACTCCAGTGGCGTCATAAAGTACCCTAACAATGGATGGAGTATTTACCAAAAAGCATTTGGTAACAGCGGGGGCTAGAATTGGATTTATATGGTTTTGTGCTTCACAAATTATCAATACCATAGCCATGAAAATCATCACGAACACTAGACAAAGTATATTTAATTTCTTCATCATAGATCTCCTGGGGTAATAAAAAACCCCAGTTTGTGCCGGGGCATTTTGGTATAATTGCTTGTAGCCAGTTGACCGTTACCCCGGTTGATTGGTTAGGGTCGGTTTGGTGTATCAGCACCCAGCCGATCCGATTTAATTATGAGGCTTTCAATTTAGCCTCGTATTCTTTTAAACAGTCTTCCACTTGGTCAAGGTCCAGCTCAAATTTTTGACCATAAACGATTGATCTGTCAGATAGTTTCTCAATCGCATATTGTTGATAATTGTTCAGGCTCCAGCGATGCGCTCGGGATTTGTGTAAAAATAATCCGAGTCTGGTTGCCCAACGCCTCATTTTGATATCGCGCACTTTATCCATTGTTTCACTATTCCTTGTTACTATAAATGATACCAGAAAAGATACCGATTGTCAAGGGGAAAATGAATCCCTAAGATAATCTGATGTATATAACTAAAAAGTCCTGCGATTAGGCAGGGCTTTTCTTTTTTATACTAACGCTTCTTCAAGAATTGGCTTGTTCTTTACAAATTCTTGTGATATCTTTATTAAATCAACGAGATATTGGTGATAGCGCTAAACGCATGTCCAGGCTCGCCCAGCAAGTTTTGGCAAGTTCCATCCCGGCAGGCGGAAAATGGGCGTTGATGACTTTGAGACCCTTGCGATGAAGCATATCAACTGCTGGAATAAAATCCCGATCTGAGGTGACTAGAATAGCGACATCCCAGGCAGATTCCCACGCCAGGCTGAATAAATCCGTAACAATAGCAGTGTCGACGCCCTTCTCAATTGTGCCAGCTGTGGAGGCACCACAATGAGGGCAAGGATCAATTGTTTGATGACACGAGGGGCAAACTGGGGGATTTTTGGGTCTTCGTTCGACCATGCACACCTCCACACCGGGTATTCGATCCAGGAAATTATTAGCCCAATCTCGCAACTTTAAATCCTCGGTTCGACCACGGTGATAAGATAGATAAACGCGCATTCCTTCAAAACTAAGTTGTGGATCAACGATTGAACGGGCCTCTTGTATAAGCCAGGGAGAAACTTTGGTCCAATCGATGCGATATTTATCGCCTTGAATATCAATTATAGATAACTGGAAATTCCAAAAATCAACGAAGATTCTTGCCTTTGTCATCCCGCCTCCGATCTAATTAAATAATACAGGGAGTGCTTGCGCACTCCCTGGGGTTATAATTGCGGATAGCATTTATCCATCCATCCAGCGGATGATGGTACTACCCGCGGGCTATATTAAGTATTAATATAGCCCCATTTATCTAATTTGTCAAGTTAGAGTTTTGATAGGCATTCTATATCATTGAAGAGAACTAACACGCCCGCTTCATCTTGCAAGGTGGACATAATTCTTGAAGTCGCAAGATGCGACCTCAGACGGATTGCCTGATGGAGTTGATAAATATGAATCTTCTCGCTGGCAACTAGAGTCGAAATTACCGGAATTAATGCTATGCTTGCATTGGTAGTGACTTTCAAAATTCAGAGATAAAAATATTCGCGCTGATGCTATTCGGAATTTCGAGTAAAAATTAAGCGTCCGGGAGGAGCAATAACATCCACTATTCACAACAATGGCATCACCCCCCTACCCCACCGTCTAACCAAGACAGAAACAACCCACAACGTTCAAGCGCCACGGATTTAATTTTCCAATAGTTCCACCAGGTTAGCGTGTAAGTCAGGTCCAATGATTTCGCTCACACGAGAAAGATCGCTCGTGTTCGTTCAATCATTCTATTCAGCTGCACTTTGGCATGTAGTTTCAGCCTAAAAATAACTTATGCAAATGGACGTTTACAATACTTACACAGATGTGATCACACCAAGCTTTTCACAGCAGGAATGAACACCTCACTTCCATGGATCGTCTCATCCAGCATGTAACCGGATCACAACCTGGGGGGGGAATCTTATCTTCTCTCTTTGTCTTTATAGGGTTTCGATCTCTATTTACCTGTAGTTATATTTCGACTGAGGTAATCGCTTGGCTGTAATTGTGGGTCATGCACCTTATCGACTACCCCCATCGGTTGTGTCCCCAGTGGTACAGCCTGAATATGCATACCAGGAAACGGCATGATCATGCCGCAATGCAATTACGTATCAAATTACCTATAATGCCACTTAAACGCATCCTGGGGTTTCCTGTGGCTTTTTCTAGTCGATGAGATTTCAGCATCAAATTTATAATATCTATTTTTCAGCCTGGGGCTTCCTGGCGAAAATTCAATGCGACACTTGCCGCATCCATCAACTTATAGTCGCGTTGTGAATTTATTCACACTAACCTGTTACGATTTTTTATTTTTTATAAATATATTTTTTTATAACAGGTTTTATCCATGGTGCTTACGTGATCAGGCATCTCATAAACGAACAGCCCCCGCATTATCTGCGACTATTGCATATCAATATAGTTCTCCACTGGACAAGCAAAAGCGGGCAGCTCTTAGGCTACCCGCTGTGTTATGGTTGGCGCTAACCGCGGTCACCGGGTGACCACGTTTATACCGTTGTCTTCATTAATGCTATAATCGCTTTAGTGGGCCCAGTCTCGGTAGCAAGTTAGGCTGTCATCCTGACTGTGCGGGTTCAACTCCCGCTGGGTCCACGATTTTACACTGTGTAAATATTGACAATTGAGAAATTTGTGCTATTATATATAGGACAGTCTAACTTGCAAGATCCGTACAGATCGTGAAAGCCCCAGCTTTTGGCTGGGGCTTTGCTTTTAATCACTCGTTTTGCAAGTACCAGGCACTCGATCAGGAGATATACCATAACCTGCTAATTTATAAAGTTCATAACGGACATATTCTATATATTTTTCTTTACTCCAACCCTTGGCCTCATAATCAAAGCGGGCAAATCCCCATTGTAGGGCCATCGTATCGGCTTCTATTTCATCTTCTGGTTTATACTGTTCGTTTCGTAGTACCCCAGCATGATTCTTGTAAATGTGCCCTAATTCATGCGCTATTATATGCAAAAGGTCAAAGTTCCCGTTTATGAGACCAAGGACCAAAAACCCACCCCTTTCTAAGGGCAATCATCGTATGACGTTGAGTTATTGCGGTAAATCCCCAAGAGTCTTTGGGTTGTTTTTTATATAATCTTGGATTGTCTGAAATAATAATATAGGGTTGCCCATTAGTGACTATAATATCTTTGTCTTTATGGGATATGCTTTTCCAGACAGTCTTAACTGCCTCTTTAATTTTTAGGGCCTTTACGTTCACGAAAACACCGCCTATTGGTAGTTTACAAATCCACCAACCCCTTATAGTTATTCCTTCGGTTGCCATAACTAGCCGCCTATCTCACCATGCGCCCATGATAAGGCAGGTGAAGTAATCCGGCAGCCTTTGCCTTCACTGCTTCTGGTCGCCGATCATAGTGAGCTGTGGTGTTCACGCTTGCATGACCGGCTAATTTTGCAACGGTTGTAATATCTGCACCAGCATCTAGCAGGTCAGAAATAAATGTCCTTCTCAGATCGTGCGGGCTGAAATCAGATACACCCGCCTGTTTGCCTCGCTTAGCCAGGGCGTTATAAACTGCCTGGTTGGTCATGCGCCGAGGTATCAAATGTCCACCCTTATTGACCGGATAAAGCAGCGGTCCAGGATCATTACCCCGAATAGCAATCCAATCTGATATAGCATTACCTGCACCATTCGAGATATAACTTACACGTGCTTTATTGCGCTTGCCATGTCGGACCGTAAGAGCGCCGGTCTCGAGGTCATAATCGCTCAGATCCAAATTTACGACCTCATCCCTCCGTAATCCCCCGGGATACATGCAAGCAATCAAGGCTGCGTCTCTTGCCCCTGCCGGTGTGGTGTCATTCTCGCATGCGCTCATCAGGGCTTGCAGCTCACCACCCGATAATGCACGTCCAGCTAGCAGGGTTTCACCTTGCACGCTGCCAAGATCACACGCCCGCGCCCGCTGTTCTTCTGTCATTTGCCCCAGCTGCCAGGCTGCTTTGAGCACACCACGCAATGCACAAAGCAAACGGTTAGCCGTTGCAGGGGCATATACCTCAGCCAGACGCGCCCGGATCGCTGCTGTGTGCTGGAAACGTAAGGCTGACCATTTGACCGCGAATATATCAGAACTGTTTGTCAGTATATTCGCTATCACTTCAAGTCCTTGTTGCTGCACATGCCTGGAACGATCACTACCCAGACTTGCCAGATAAACCGCGGCAGGGTTCTGGTCAAGCGGTTGGGTATCAACTAAAACTAATTTGTTGTCTTGCGTAAAGGGAGTTATACTATTCATGGGCTTAGCCTCCAATCAGGTTACGCCTCCGGGGTGGGCTGTGCCTGCAGCTCACCCCCTTGGTTTATCAAATATATTTTCTATAAGTTATTATAGCATATAACTAATCGTAAGTCAAGCAATTTATACAATTATTCCTAAGACTGTTAATACTGCAAGCAGGATAGTGTCAAGGCTCTCCTGCCACACCGACTTGATTACACAAAATACTGTGGCGGTTGGGAGACTTAGACTTATAAGACCAATTGGACTATATATAAAAGATAATTATGATCATAGTAGAGGACAAAAAGAAGCCAAAAGTGATAACTCTCGGGGTGATCACCACCAATTAAAAGATTTACCGATAGATGTGCATACATACCTAAAGTGGATGGATGCCTCTATTGTAACCGCGTAAACGAGCAGCCCCCGTATGGGTGGACGGTCCATACGAGGGCTGTTTTCAATGGTGTGCAGCCCGTAAGTGGCCAGTTCACAGTCTGCTTAGTGGGAGTGCAACCACATACCCATTAGCTAGGATATTGTTTAAAGAACTCTTGAATGATTCTTCCCGCTGTTTTAGTAAGCCCTAATAGACATTCCTCGCGTCTCATTCGAGCCTTTTCAATCAGCGGAAGATAACCAATCAGCCTATTATAGGCTTGGTCGTATATAACTCTTTCGGTATCAGATGCAGCATTACGCCGATCTATCAGCTTTTTTAAATCTGAATAAAAGTTCGTTAACATCTCGTCTATGCTGCTATCATAAAGTGTCATTCTTTGCGGTTCTCATTCGAGTAACTCTACCTAATCACCTTCGACATAGCGCGCGACATTATCATATCTGCCAGTTAGACCTCTAATAGAGTGATCGTCCCGATGTGTTTCTCGAACTGCTCTTCAGTATTTAACTGTATGGGCTTCAAACTGGATGGTTCTATTACCACCTTCTTGTTGCTATAAGGGGAATAGGGGCAAGTGAACGTGAGAACTGTCGGCGCGTCAGCCCAAGTATCCAGTTGTGCCTCTAATGTTTCAGCTCTTACTGTCATATCTTTCACGCCTGAATATCCCTCGGGATAATCTTCCAATCGGTACGTCATGGCATAAGAATACTTGACCGGGAAGCGTAGTAACGCCTCGAAGATGCTTGCCTTCATGATCGGGCTTTCCGCGTTAGATGTGGTGATCAGTTTGAACCTGAACCGTATGCGCCTTGCCGTCACGTTGTAACTGGCTGTGATCGTCTGTTCCTCGAACGGGCTGGTATCGAACACGTCCGTGATCGCCGTCCATCCTGATTCGAGTGCGCCATCTTCGGTTTGGTATTCGCATACAATATACTGGCTTGTGCCAGACAAGTTCTCAGTGTATAACTTTACCGACTTCCAGAACTTGGACACGTCCATGAAACCCGCATTGATCCAGCCGGTCGTGATTACACTCTCGTGCGTGTATCTGAAGTTGCTATCGTTCTTGGGGTTCCATGTGCCGGTCGGCAGGGGCAGCCAGAGTAGATCGTATTCCTGTGATATCCATAGGCGTGTGCTCATCCCTGGTATCACCTGGATTGCCAGATCATGTATTGGGCATCCATAAGGAGCGCGGTAAATTTCGTGCCACCCTCCGGACCGTCTCAACATCACGGTTGAATACCCCGTTGTCTTGGCGTCGATCGCCAGGAATATTCTGCCCGGGTAACTCATCATACAAGTCGGATCCCCTATTCGATTGCTGGGCAATCCTTCGTCTTTATTCGGTCCGATGTCATCCATGTTGTTCTGGTAATACTTCTCGATGTACGCTCCCAGGTTGAATACCAGGTACACATCGGACACCGTATGCGCCATGCCATTCAGTTCTGAACGCAACCCCGTGATCTCTCGCAGAGGCATGGGGACAATCGTATTATCGTTCTGCGTCTGTATCTCGTAAATTAAACTTTCCGTAAATACCCATGGGTTCTGCCGTTCGCTTCCATAAGCCTCGATGGAATTGATCCTGTCGTTGCCGAGTTTGAAATAATCCATCGCCTCGGTGATTAGTTCCACCTTGCCTATGGTAATTGTTTGCGCCCCGTTGTCCACTGCTATATTCAAACCGATGGAAACGATCTTGCTGTCGTCAGGGTTTGGGGTGGCATTCGGACTGATCGCCATCTCCACATACGCCCACACATTCGCGGTCAGGGCAGGGATGGATAATGATGTTGCATCATCGTTCCGCACGTAAATCTCGGTGATTTTTACACCCGCTGTCAAGTCTGCTACTGGATAGAACCTTACTGCATATCCTGTTTC
>Ga0315277_10011821_pt1 | contig 10973 bp, 12 predicted proteins | sample YL17G05_15_MG_FD_203695 | JGI IMG/M metagenome (GOLD analysis project Ga0315277, IMG submission 203695) | Sediment microbial communities from Yellowstone Lake, YNP, Wyoming, USA - YL17G05_15 | ecosystem: Environmental > Aquatic > Freshwater > Lake > Sediment | place: USA: Wyoming | collected... | reverse complement strand
CTTCCAGCTCGGCGATCTTTTGTTCTAGTTGATCCAGGGGATTCGGAAGACTCCCTCCCATGCGGCCCATTTCGGCGAAGGACGCAGCGGGTGGAGGCTGATACTGCTGTTGTGACGCGATTTGCGGGGGAAGCAGAGGTGAAGGTGCCGTTGCCATGGCGGGTTATCTACTTAGGGGTCGTGCTCCCATACGGCGTAACTGGGTTGGCCCCAATGTTCGACTGGTTGCCGATCATCTCAATGCCCGCGTCGGCGCCCATCCTCTGGGCCGAGGGGATCGGATTCGTACCACCCGGCGCCTGGCTACCAATGATCTCAATCTCTCCGCCGGCACCAGGCCTCTGCGCTGGGTCGGTTGAGGACTGACTCATGGACTGCGTTGTACCGATGAACTCGATGCCTTCTGGCATTTCGTGCCCTCCAGGGGGACTAGGAGAACTACCCCCTACTTCGACACTACGGCACAAGGATTGGGAGTGTCAATAGGAACTTCTTTAGATTGATACGTTTACCGATTCACGACACCGTTAACCTTCTAATGGCGCCCGGAATGAATTGTTTCGGCCCGGGAAGGTTCGATCCATGTCCGGCATTCGGACGGCAGCGTGAATTCGTAAACTTTTCTCTTGCAATCGTTCATTGATTATGATAATGTTCTGGTATGCTCAAGAAATTGAGGTGCTTACAATGCGGCTGGCGGTGGACTCCGCGGGTAGACACCCCCAAAGAGTGCCCCAACTGCAAAAGCAGGCGGTGGAACGCAGCAAGGCCCCAAAAAGAACCGAAGGAGGATTTGCCAAGGAGCGGTTAGGACTAGTTCGGCAGTCTCGGCTTGGCTTGGCGGTGCAGGCGTTGAACGTACAGGTGAGTTTAGGAGTGGAGAAGTTCGGCTTTGCAGGCGAGGATAGGCCGGGAATGGTTGGCGGGGACCGGCCCGAGGGAGCATGGCAGGCGTGGAACGGGATGGACCGGAGAAGCGTGACCTGGCCCGGCCGGCAAGTCTAGGGCAGGAGTTGTGTTACGTGGCGAGGCAAGTAGTGGAATCGCAGGCATGGAAAGTCTAGGAGAGTCTCAGCGCGGTTGGTCCGGGAGAGGATCAGCAGGCGAGGAGTAGCTGGTTTTGGTAGTGGCTAGGCAAGGCAACGCAGGCGGGGAAAGGTCGGGCCATGACTGGCAAGACGCAGATGGTAATGGCAAGGTAGTGATTTGCAGGCAAGGTTCTGTAGTAGAAGTACAACCCAAAAAGGAGGTTGCTATGGCAACCAAAGCAGTAGAAGTTCAGAAGTCTACAACGGTGACAATTAAGCCGCCCAGTTTTGGGCACGCTGAATTCACCATTTCAGGGATGGAGGACATACCTCTGGTTGTACACCGGTTCTCGGCCAAGACCAAGGGAGAGATGAAGGCGAAGATGGAGCAGGGAAAGTCGGCCGGTAGCCGAAAGAACCGCGAGGCCAAGGACACGGACGTAACCTACGACGAAGCTCGCTATAAGAATAAAGATGGATGGGACGGGTTCAATGCGGCCTGCATTCGCAACGCGATGATCTCCGCCTGCCGTCTTGTGGGATACAAGATGACCCTCGCAAAGATGAGCATTTTCGTAGAGGCCGATGGCCGCGATTACGTGGAGCCGCAGATCCCGCTCTTCCGGATCTACGGAGATCCAGTGAAGCAGGAAGACATGGCCAGGGTCGAGACCGGGCAGCCGTACGTGACAGTGCGGGCAGCGTACTTCAACTGGAAGGCCAAGATCCGCATACGTTGGGACCAAGATCAGTTCACCCTGATGGACATCACCAACCTGCTCATGCGGGTGGGGATGCAGGTCGGAATCGGTGAAGGCCGCCCGGACAGCAAGAACAGCGCCGGCATGGGATGGGGGCTCTTCCAGATCGAGGGAGCTGCGTAATGGAAGATCTTATCCTCCTAGAGCTTGAGCGCATATCCGCAAAGCGCGACGGTGAGCTTCTTCCGGAGGATGTCGTGGAGGCAGCAAGGCCTCCACGTTCCCCTCTGCACAGCCGATTCACATGGGATGACTCTGAAGCTGCCCATCAGTATCGCCTGTGGCAAGCCCGCCAACTGATCCGGGTGAAGGTATCATACTTGAAGGTTGGCGATGACGAGATAGCGTCTCGCGTTTTCGTCAGCCTCAGTTCAGACCGATGCCGAGATGGAGGTGGGTACAGAACGATCACCTCGGTTATGAACAACTCAGTATGGCGTGATCAACTTCTCTTGGACGCTCTTGAGGAGATGCGAAGATTCAAGGAGAAGTACGCAACCTTGAAGGAGTTGGCAGGAGTCTTCGAAGCGATGTCTTCTGCTGAGAGAAAGCGATTCTGCTTGGTAGGCTGACGTCCGACAGTCGGACGTCAGGCGGGGAGTTTCCTAATCCAGAAACTCCCCCCGCGCCGGCTGGCGCAGCTACTTTTGATCAACTCGGGGCGCAGCTTGTATGCCCAGTCTACCCAGCCAAATACCTCGTACCCGCGGTTGCCCTCAAGGAAAGCTCGGAGGATATAGGCCTCGTTCCAGGAATGCGGCATGTCGCCAAACCACATCTCCGGGTACTCAAATGGGTAGAAGATGTCATGGAAATGGATCAGTACCCCAGGCCTCAGCGCAGGAAGAACCCGGAATAGGATGTCCAGTACATCGCTTCCGGTCTTGGATACATGCGAGGTATCACAGAACAGGATGTCGTTTTCCCTAAGTTCCCGGAATAGGCTCAATTCGCATTCCTGAACTCTGCACGGCCGGATGTCTGGATCGTCATCTGCTTTAAGCAGTTCCATCAAGTGGCTGGCTTCGGGGCGGGGATCGATGAAGGTCATCACCGTATTCGCGCCCCTTATGTCATAGGCTGCTGCCGAGGAGAAACCGCAGCCTATCTCAATGTACCGGCTAGGGTTGTATTCCTCCATGACTGTTTGCAGCGCAAGCGCGTCCGATAGCGAGAAGGCGGCATTGTCGGCATAGTATCGGCAGGAAGAGGACTTCTTGTTCCGGAATCGGTTCTTCCTTCTGGCGATCTGCCTCTGGAACCGCTCCAATTTCTTCTCGTTGACGCCAAGTTGATCCGGGGCTATGGTGGGAGAGGCCTCTTCGGTAATCGCCAGCTTTACCCAAGGGTCATCTGAATCAATCAGTGGGGAGTAATAATGGCCCGGAGGAACCAGCAGCGTTCCGTTTGGTTTTCCGAGAATATCCTGCGCGTCTTTCACCGGGGAGCCAGTACTGCCCCAAAACTCCAGTCTTCCAGGACGATCTCCAGCTTCTCGATCGTAAACATTCCGGTAGACTCGATCAGGTTCCGGAAGCTGGCCATGTCGTAGGCGTGCAAGTGCATGCCCCCACTCAGGGCCGGCTGCATGGTTGGGACGGAGCCCTCGTCAGGAAGTACGATGACTACCTTGCCTTCCGGCCGCAATACCCGGCGCCACTCCCGCAGCGCTTTGATCGGATCCAGGACGTGTTCGAGGGAGTGACGGGAGACGATCTTGTCTATGGAGCGATCCTGAAAGGGTAGATGGTCGATGCTGCACTGGTAGTCAGCACCAGGCAGGATGTCCACTCCGATGAACCATGGACGGGTCTTGTGGGTACCGCAGCCAAGATCTAAGATACGCAGGCTGTCCAAGGTGAAGTCGCACAAGTTGTGCTCTACCCACAGCCTCTCCGGGTGAATCTCCTGCGGGAAGTCCTTGAACTCAATCATCTCCCCGCGTATCGTCCTGACTAGCGGCATCATAGCTTCCACTCCGGGGTCAGATGGATCCACTCCGACCCAGCGCCCGGGCCCTCGAACCGTGCCGGCGCCTCCAGCCACTTCTCAATTACCGCAATGTGCGGGTAGACGTGTACTGAGTTCACCATTCTTTGGTAAGCCGTCAAACCCATGGCCAGCATGTCCGTAGCGTGGATGTCGACATTCGGGTGAAGATCGCATCCCATCTTCCCAATGTAGGCAGCGAACGGGTTGTCCTCCCCGAGAATATCCTCGCAGACATAGACCCCGCCAGGGGAGAGATGGGGGAGCATTTCCTCCAACGTAACAAGCTGCTGCCCGGGAGCATGCCCTCCGTCGTCGATGAGGATGTCGAGCTGGGGAACTTGGGACTTGAAGTACTTCCAGAACTCGCGGTCTTCCTGGTCCCCAATGAATACCCGGCACCAGTCGTTCTCGAACTTTCGGCAAGCCGGCTGGATGTCGACACCGTAGACTTGGCAGAGCGGCCCAAAGTAGTCTCTCCACATTTGCAGGCTGCCGCCGCTGTAGATCCCTACCTCGCAGATGTTCACCGGACGGCCGCGGAACTTTGCAAAAAAATGATCGTAGACGTCCCAGTAGTGTTCCCATTTCCACACCCCGGGCCCTGTCGTGTGCGCGTCAAACCATTGCTTCAGAGGATTCACATTCTTCCTTTCAGTGCGTTCTGTCCCTACTCCCCTAGAGGCCCAAAGAGAGTCCCACTCTAGGCCACGCTCTTGATGAAACCCAGGCAGCCGCTGCGTCTCAAATCCTAGATCGATGAAGTCTTGCTCGGTCCAAAGGCTTAAATGGTCCTGGCTTGGGATGTCGTCGACGCCTTCTCTTTGGTTCTGAAGCTCGTGCTCCAGTGGGCCGTACACCAGGATGTGCGGGCACCGCGCCAGCAGATCCAACGAATCCTGCTTCGGCAAATGTTCCAAAACATCGAACGCCAGGACCAGATCGTAGTCTTCCACCGGGAATTGCCGTACATCTGCGCAATGGAAGTTGACCTGCTTAGCTACCCAAAACTGCTGCCGTGCTGCCTCAATGTATGGCTCGTGAACCTCAACGTGGTCGATCCGCTCGAAGTGTAGCGCCGGGAGTTGCCGGCCAAGTCCACTGTCGCCTCGCCCTATTCCTATGTTCAGGACTTTCTTCCCAGCTAGATCTCCTAGCCGCGGGCGAAGATCAATGAGCGGATGTACGGCCGGGTATCCCCAGCTCACCATGTAGTGATGGTAGGCGACTGTCTTGTCGGTGACGTTTACTGTCTTCCCTTGGTGGTCATAGGGAGTAAACACCTCCGGCTCGTAGAGCCTAACCTCATACTTCTCCAGGCCCATATCGTAGACCGTTTCGGTAAGTACCTGGTTGGCTGCTTCGAAGTTCCGGTCATCGTCTCCGCGGAACTTGGCCTCAACCGTCTCCAGAATTTTAGCCAATACGGGATGCCCGGCCTCTGCTCCAACAACCCCGTTACCGATCCATCTGTTGCGCTCTACCCCGGCGAACATCCGATCGGTACGCATCGGGTCCGGTATCGGCTTCAGTAGCTCAACGTCAGCGTCGAAGTACACCCCGCCCTCTTGGTAAAGATAGTAGATCCGCAGGTAGTCTACTGCCTTGACCCACTTCTTCGCCGCAATTGCTTGCTCAACGTAGGGGATATTCCTGGGGATGTCATCCAAGGTAAGAACACGGTATTCCCAGCCTTTGGTAAACTCCCGCTGCGAGGCCATGCACTTCTTGACCAGCTCTGGGATGGGGGTATCGCCAAGCCAGAACGTAAATGCTTTCCTGGGGATACGCGGGTAACAGATATTCTCTATCACGGGGAATCCTAACTTGGCTGCACGCTCCACCAACAGGTTTCGGTCGTGCTCAACGCGGTCTCTGGCATATCCTATCGAGTACACGGGATCTCCGTCCCGAACCACCTTCCCCGTTCCAGCGGGGTGATCGTGAATGATCTGAGCTTCTTCGCAGAAGACGTACTTGTTCATCTGAATGGCACGGGCAGTAAGCTCTGAATCGGAGTAGCAGTGATAATACCCACGATGGAATATCTCGTCCCCGAGTTTCTCGATCAGCTTCCTGCTTATGACAAAATGAGTTCCAAGCTCGCCCATCCAATATCCGTCAAAAAAACTTCCCATCCCGTCCATATCCGGAAACCATCGATTCATGGCCTCCATCGCAATACGCAGGAAACCTGGTTGCGGAATGACATCATTCCCCAGGAAGCATATAAAGTCTCCCCGTGCGGCCTCGTAGCACTCGTGTAGCACATTCGGGCATCCTCGGTTGTTCGGTGGCCAGTCGTCGTAACGGACCACTACTTCGTAGGGTTCATATTCAACCGTAGATGGAAGCAAATCCAAGAGCCGGTTCAAGGAAGACTCCCTCCCGAGGCTGGGAATGCAAATAGAGACGAGAGGTTTCATCGTGGCCCCCTAAAGATTACGATCATGGACGGGAATGGGCATCTTCTCACCCCATCCACTCCTTGCCCTGCTCCTCCGGATAGAACAGCGTCTTCCACGCCGCGGGCGTGTACGTTGCCATCACGAATTCCAAACCGCACTGGTAATCGGAACAATCCACCTTCCCCTCTTTCGCCAGTGCTTCGTTGTGGGCGCGGTTCTCATCACGGTATCGTTGCTCTGCGGCGTCCCACTGTTCCTGCGTTGGTTCCGCCATGCCAATGCGTTCAAAGAATGTGCGATCCGGCTTCACCCCATCCACTCCTTATTTACTTGTGCAGACATGCACAATCCTAGACTGTTCGGAAGGCTTCTGGTTGATGTCAAAGTACAGGCTCGTTGTGAGAAAACTGAGATATCCATGCTTGGCTATTCTCGGATCGAAGAAGGACGTTAGGGGGTTTACCATATTCCAGACATGGTCCCATTTCTCTTTCGACAGAAGCCAGCAGATCTCGCCCTCTACATAGATCTTGTCGGGCCCCATCTTCCACGCCGCCCTGCGCAAAGCTTGGACCGTTCTCACCCCATCCACTCCTTGTACTCCTGCTCCAACAGCCACTTCTGAAGCTGCATGGTCCGCGTACCGCCCTCAACGAACATCGGATCCCAGGCCGATCCCGCATCAATGCAGCTCACTTTGTGCTGTACGGACAACACGTTCGCAATCCAGAGCTTCGCTGGCATCCCCGCGCAAAAAACGAATATCGTTCCCGGCTTCGCTTTCCAGCGCAACTGATCCCGAATCTCGCTATGAACCGAGAAAGCATTCACCAGCGGAATCTCTACGAACTCTGCCCTGAGCATGTCGGCCACTGGCTTTAGACGAGCCGGGCCTACGAAGACCTTGACGGCGTCCGACTGTCGGACGGCCCCCCAGAAGTCCTTAACGGAGTCGAAATCCGAATCTGTCCTATGGAGCAGGATGTTGTAGAAGGCCTGATCTTTGAATGGGACGACGTTTACCCAGGTTCGCCCTTCCAGCGGAGCGGACATCTTGTTCAGCTCCGCAAACGCCATGCGTAGTTTCCAGCCCAGCTCCTGACTGTAAGGATGCCCATCGCAATTGGCGCCCACTTCCCCATCCATGCACGCCTGCTCTCCATCTCCGAGCTTGACGAACGAAACAGGTTTACCTTCAACCACCATCTTGGTAAGGTACAGAAGTAACGGATTTACCTGGGGCGCTCCGATCTTTTTGTGCCAGATTGAGCAATCCACGCCATCAGGCTCCCCGATAGCAGACCTCACCGCAGCCTGTACGTTCGGCCATGTCGGAGAAAAGTCGTGGCCCGAAAGCAGTCCCCGGCATTTAGGGGCCCAAGCAAGGATGTCTGCCCTCACATTCTCGAAGTCGTGGGTACCATCGATGAAGATCATATCAAAGAACCCATCCGGGTATTCCTTCGCAGCCTCCAGCGAGTCAGCCCGATGTACAACCAGGCTGGAAAACTGCTTGGTGTTCTCGCGGAATGCGTTGTAGGTCTCCTCCGGATCCGCCCCATGGGTATAATCTCCCTCCTCGGAAGATCCCCCGAAGTGGTCAACAGCGTAGACCGCTCCGCCGGTCTTCGCGGCGCCCGTGCAGAGGGCATGCGTAGAGCGGCCTTTCCATGAGCCAACCTCAAGGATCCTCTTCTTCCCTTTGGCGTTGTCATGGAGCCAGATCAGCTCATTCGCTATCATCCACCCCTCAGGAGCTGTATTGACGTCGTACTCGAAGTAGAAGGCCATGTCCCGGTTGGCTTCAGCGTTGTCGGGCTCCATTGCCAATACTTGGAGGATGTCTTGCTGAGCGCCGGCCACGTTCCCCTGCCATCCTCGCGCCCAATATCTCAATTCGAATGGAAGTGCGTTAAACTCTCGCATGTTCGCGGCGTAGAACGGGTGGTACGGGATCTCCATCGCTGCCGAGGCGAATGCCGCGCAGGCGTGCGGTTCGTTTATCGACTTGTAGTAGTGGGCTAACCTTAGAAGTCCAACCCTACGGGTAGGATCTGCGTGAAAACATTTATGGTAAGACTCTACCTGCTTCTCCGCGTCCCCGATCTGCCCGTAGCAGTCTCCCATGAAGGCGAATGACTCCGCTCTCTCTGCCGCCCATCCATTCATGGCGACGTGCTTCTCGAAGAGTTTAATTGCACTCTTGGGTCGACCAAGCCAGGACAGTTCTCGCGCTAGGTAGTGCAAATTCCGATCTGTTGGAATTCCCTCCGACTCCCTTCCCCACTCCTCTATGACCGCCACGGACAAACCCGGCAAATATCCCGAGCGATGTTCCTTGGGCTCTTGGAAGTGCTCCAGGAAGAAAACATCTCTAGGTAGAAGTGTTTTTGTCATATTTCTATGGCTACTTTCCCTTTGCCTTTATAAAAAGCAGCGAAGCAGTGGTTGCACAGCATGGTCCAATTCTTCCGGTCTCTACCTTTGTCCCCAGCGAGGCTGGCCCATCTGAATCCGGCAGGAGATCCAGTCACTTCCCCTCGTTGATTCGTCTTTGGATAGAGACAGAGCTTGTTTTCGCAGCGATCTGCCTTCCCGAAGGTTCTCATGCGCCATACGTGCTCAGATCGGCAGGAGGTCCCGACCCATCGATGGTTTTTCTTGCCGGTCATAGCGATACTCATTTTGCGTTTGAACTCTTCCGGCATGGTTCTTCCTTTCGACCACTTTCCAGTGCCGGCCCTCTTAGCAGAGACACTCATTTTCAGCCGAGTCTCAGGAGAATGCCCATGGGCCTTCATATTCAACCGAGCTACCACTAGGGTCTGTAGCATCTTGTCCCTGAATTCTTGATCCGCCCATCTCTTCCGCATAGACTCTGAACGCGACGGCTTTGGAGGCTTGATAACTTTAGTCCTCTTAACCCCGATACGCTTGGGCTTCACTGGAGGCCTATCGCTGGTGTCGTGGCTCACCAGGAACTCCGTTGTCATGGTATCCGTCGTACCGGCTACGCCATGAGCAGAATGAAACCAACGATGGCAATCCCTGCACAGCGTTACTCCGTTGCCTACAACGAATCTAAGATCTGGATAGCCAGTGAAGTTTTCCCGGTGGTGAGGGTTTAACACTCCACCGCGAACGAGGCACTTCTGGCAGGTGTAATCATCTCTCTTGTAGACGGCCTCTCTCCATCGCTTGAAGTCCAGGCTCTTTCTTATTTTCTTGTGCTCTGGGGTAACCCCGCCTTTCCAGTTTGGGCCACGTTCACCCCGACGCACCTCGCTCATCGCTGCTCTTCGCTCGGGTGGGTACTTTCTTCCGCGGCTAGTGTAGATTCTTTTCTCGATGTGTTCCGGGGTCTGTTTTTTGCCCCACATCGGGTTCCCGGATCCGCACTTGTTGGCATTCAGAGCCGCGATGTTTTTAGGCATTCGTCCCTTGAGTGCCAGGCTGGTTTTAGTAGACATCCTGGCGCGAACCTCCGGGGATGGAATCGCTAACGCCATCTTCTGCCGGAAGGCAGGATCGAGCCACCTGTTCTTCATGATTTCACTTCTTGTCATGGTCAGAATGGCTCCAGCACCTCATGCACGATTCCCCGCCACCGCATCCGCCTGCACGGCTTCCCGTCTTTATCGAGGTCGCCTCTGTGCCGGTACATCTTCGACTGAACGAATAAAATTGCGGGCCTTCCAGATGGGTCGTGGGCGAAACAAAAGTCGTACTCGCAGTGCGCGAGTCCCGGGTCCGCGATGATCTCTTCGATCTTGTCTAGGTCGAGGGTAGTGAATGCCTCGTCATCGTCAGCCCAACTGACCCAGTCGTTTGTGGCCATCCCGGCCGTGAAGTTCCTCGCCGCGGCGAAGTCGAATAGCCGGCTTCCATCCTGTACGATCGGCTCTTCTCCATCTACCACGAAGCGCTCGTTGATGGACTTGGCCAGGTCCGCATCGATAGTCCGGATGAACCGCTCCCCTACTTCCGTCACCTGGGCTCCCAACGAACGGGCGACGTCAGCCGCCCCATCTGTCGATCCGGTATCGCAAACGATCCACGTTCCGCCCCTCTTCAAGAATTCAGAAAGTGACGCGGCCAGACGAGGCATGGTACGGGCACCGTTTTTGGTTATTACGCAAACATCGAACGACGGCTTCATTCAGTTCTTCCTTTTGGGGCAGCGTGGTAGGTGCGCTCGCAATTCACGGGCGCCCATTGGTATGCGGCAAAACGGGCAGGGGGCTAGGAGTTTAGGCCGGCCACGTTCCCGCTTCTTTTGCATCGTGGGTATTGTGGCACAAAGCAGCAAGAGGTGTCAACCCCCTGGCTATCGCCATCAGTCTCCGTCTCCACCGCCCCAGCATCACGCGGGCCAACCCGTCCACTGTGGCCACACTGGCCGCCGCCAGATCCATCACGGTGCCCCAAGAGGCGCGAGCGAGATTGTCCCAGGTGGCTACAGAGCTGGTCGAGACCACGCACGCCACTAAGATCCGGCTGGCGTACAGGCTCCCGCTGTCGGTGGCGATCTGCACGTCCAGGTTCTCCGAGGCGGGCATGGTCATCGCGCCGCTCATGCCGTGGTTGTCGGGGTGCGTGACAGTTGACCCGGCGAGCAGCCCTCCTCCATCGGCTTGAGCCAGATCGACGTGGCTGGTGTTGTCGTTCGAGGCGCACACCGCATGGTAGTAGGTGTTGGTAACGCCCGCCCACTCGGTCGAATCCCACTTGGTCAGGAAGGTCTGGAGGCTGGTGCCTGCGGCAAGAGTGGTGTTGGCCAGGAGGTA
>Ga0315277_10011820_pt1 | contig 10973 bp, 4 predicted proteins | sample YL17G05_15_MG_FD_203695 | JGI IMG/M metagenome (GOLD analysis project Ga0315277, IMG submission 203695) | Sediment microbial communities from Yellowstone Lake, YNP, Wyoming, USA - YL17G05_15 | ecosystem: Environmental > Aquatic > Freshwater > Lake > Sediment | place: USA: Wyoming | collected... | reverse complement strand
ACCGGGATGCTGAACCCCCGGCACTACGTCGCGCTCCATCTCCGGGACGTCAACCTCGACTCCCGCCAGGGGGACTTCGTCTACCGGGTCCCGGACACGTTCAAGCTCACTGCAGGCTTCGACCAGGACCGGCAGATCTCATCCCCCGAAGCCGGCGTCAACGCCCGGCGCAGGGACTGGAAGGCCGGAGCCCAGTTCACTCCGGTCCCGTGGTTGGGGCTCTCCGGGGCCTTCAACCACCTGACGCGCGACGGGAACCGACTGTCGTTTCCGTCCGGCACGGTGAGTGTGCTGGGGACGCGCTACGACAACGCCCTGAAGAGCGGCGACGTGACGGCGGATGTCCGCAAGGGCCGGCGGGGGGGCTCGATCACCTATCGGGCGTCGGGCTACACCGACGAGCTCGATCCGGCGGCGAACCGTACCGGCCAAGTGGTGTCGGCCCGGCTCTACGCACCCAGCCCCTTCTACGACAAGTGGACCCACTTCCTGCGGGCGGCCTACGGCAATCGCAAGCTGTCCGACACGGACCTCGAATACACACTGGCGAACTTCCAGTACACGGGGATCCTCCAGCCGGTCGACGCCTTCCGCCTCCGGTACAACTTCGACGCGAACCGCATCGACGACAAGTCGACCCGGCTCAAGACCGCCCGGTTCCAGAACGATCTCGACGCGACCTCCTCGTACAAGTACGGCCAGTTCAGCGGCGGCTACGGTTACGAGACCAACGACGACGACCGGACGCTCACCAGCTACAACAACTGGCGCGCCGGGACGGCCTTCCACTACCAGAAGTACGTGAGCGCGAAGGTGGACTACGCGAGCCGTGTCCGGAAGGACCAGGAGGAACTGACCCTGCTCAAGGACGTCGAGGCCTCCCAGGTCAAGGCGAAGGTCCAGCTGCAACCCCGCGCTGATGTCGTCCTGGGCGGCGGCTATTCGAAGCGCGAGCGCGAACTCCCCGACATCGGCGTCTCCGTCGACGGCGAAGCCGTGAACGCCTTCGGACGGTACGACCGCAAGGGCTGGGGGGCCCTCTCCGGCGACTACAGCTTCTCGACCGACGACTACAAGGACCTTGCCGGCGGCTTCCATACCGAGAGCCATGTCGTGACCGGCCGGGTCGAGTTCGACCGTATCAAGGATCTGCGACTCGCGGCTGGCCTGACCTACCTGGACATCGGCAGGGATCTGGACATCGAGAAGTCAATCGTGTCCCTGGAGGGCGTCTACACGATGCTGAACGACTATCACCTCGAGATCAAGTACAACGCCTACAACTACGATGACTACATCCTGCTGGACCGCTACTACACCGCGAACGTGGTGCGGATTAACGTCGGATACGATTTCCACCTGAAGTAGCTTGCGAAGGACGTCGGAGCCCTACCCGAGGAGGATACGCTGATGGAGTTGTTCAAGAGGATCATGGCGTTTGTAGTCATCGCTGCGGTGGGGCTCGCGCTCGCGGCCTGCTCGCGCGATATCACGCGCGTCGAGCAGGTGGCCGCGGGGCCACAGGCCTGCTTCGAGTGCCACACCGACACCAGCACGTTCCTGGTGGCCGCGGTGCAGCAGTGGGAGCACTCGAAACACGCGAGCGGCGAGACCACCTACGAGACTGGCACCAGCTGCGCGGGCTGCCACACGAGCGAGGGGTTCCTGGCCCGCGTGGCGGGAACGGCGGTTACGAGCCCCGAGAACCCGACCGCCATCGGCTGCTTCACCTGCCATGCGCCGCACACCAACGGCGACTTCCGGCTGCGCTGGACGGCCGTCGCGACCCTCGAGAGCGGGGTGTCGTTCGACCTGAAGGCGGGCAACACCTGCGTGGCCTGCCACCATGCGCGGCGCGACGTCACCACCTACATCAAGCCCGCGCCGGCGACGACGACGCTGAGCACCCGCTTCGGCCCGCACCACGGCCCGCAGGGCGACCTGCTGATCGGCTCGAACGGCTACGAGTACGACGGCTACACGTACGAGCAGACGAACCACCGCTCGGCGACCACGGACGGATGCCTCGACTGCCACATGAGGGTCGCGACCGGGATCGTCACCGGCGGGCACTCGTTCAACATGGAGTGGGACGAGGGCGCCGAGCCGATCCTGAACACCGGCGCGTGCGCGAAGTGCCATGGCGCGCTGGATGACTTCGACTATGGCTCGACCCAGACCGATGTCGACGGCCTCGTGGCCGATCTCCAGGCGCGGTTGGTGACCGCGGGGTTGCTGTCGGCGAGCGGTACGCCGCTGGAGGTGGCCACGTCGGCCGACTCGGCGGGCGCGGTGTGGAACCTGGTGCTGGTCAAGGAAGACCGCAGCCACGGCATCCACAATCCGCAGTACGTCCGGGGACTGTTGCAGTCGTCGATCGAGTACATCTCGGGGAGCCGCCCGCAGAACGGGACGGTCGCCCGGGTGCAGCAGGCGATGAGGGGCGCGAGGAACCGGCAGTAGGAGAACGCCGCGTCGGCTTCTGACGCGGCCCGGCACAGAGATCGATAGAGAGAGGGGCGCCTCGGGTGAGGCGCCCCTCCCGTTTCCAGTGAGGCGCGGCCCTAGAAGTCGGAGCTCAGCGAGGCGTAGTAGGTCGCGCCCGGCTCGACCACCGAGCCCAGGGCCTGCCGGTAGCGGTGGTCGGTGAAGTTCCGCACGCCCAACACGAGGCGCTGACCGGTTTCGAGCCTGGCCCCCGCGGAGAGGTCCCCGACCAGCCATTCCTTCTTGAACTCAGCAAGCTGCTCCGCCCCCGGCGTGATCGGCGGCAGCCGGTTGGTACGCCACGAGTAGCGCGCGCCCGCCTCCGCCCAGAAACGACGGGCGGACTCGATCCAGCGCAGCGAGGCCGAGCCGCGGAACGACGGCACCAGCTCGAGCGGGACGCGATCGGCGCTGACACCGTAGATCTCGAGGATCGCCGCGCGGTTCGTGATGTCACCGACCGTGCCCGACATCGCCGTGCGGACCGTCCACTGCGGGTGGAACTGCCACTCCGCCTCGGCCTCGCCGCCCCACATCGTGGCGGTGGTGATGTTCGTGTACTCGTAGGCCAACGAGTCTGGTATCTCCGGCCGACTAGACGTCGTCGGCGTATTCACCTTGATCGGCAGCGCATTGATCAGGTCCTGAAACGTCGAGTAGAAGATGTTCCCCGAGATCGCCAGCGTGCGCGGGCCCCAGCGCAGGCCCAGGTCGCAGGAGATGCTGCGTTCTGGCTTGAGGTCCGGATTGCCCACCACGAACCCGACGGAACCCGGCCCGCTGAAAAACAGGTCCTGCGCGTTGGGCTCGCGGTAGCCGTTCGCCATGTTCGCCGTGAGGTGCAGGTCCGCGACCGGCTCGTACACCACACCCAGCGAACCCGAGAGGGCGTCATCGTCGCGGCTCTGCGGCTGGAAGTAGAAGCCCGGCTGCATGAGCGTGTTGTCGGTGCGGTAGCGGTAGTGGGTGAGCCGCCCGCCGGTGTTGAGCGTCCACTGCGGCGTGAGGAAGAAGTCGCCCTGCACGAAGCCTGCGTAGTTGTCGAAGCGCCCGATGGGCACCGAAGTGGACGCGACCATGCTTTCGGAGTTGCCGTAGGGACTGGTCATCTTCTGCAGCTCGGAGTTGGTTCCGCCCGTCATGTCCCGCGAGGCGTCGACGCCGGCGCTGAACCGGTAGACGGCGGTCTTCCGTGATGTCATCTGCACCTGGAGGCCGTAGGTGTTGAGGTCCAGGATGCGGTCCTTGGCGAGCGCCAGGTGCCCGTTCACCCCCGGGCCCATCGGGATGGTGATGCCGATGTCCGAGTAGAAGTTGCGGTGCTCCCGCTGCCAGTAGGTCTTGATGTGCGTATTCGCCAGCCAGGAGGACTCGACGTACTGATGATCGAGCGCCAGGTGGGCAAAATCACGGTCGTAGTGCTTGAACTGGAAGGTCTGCGAGTATCCCGGCACAGCGACGTCCAGCCCCGGGATCCCGACCTTGCTGGCGCGGTAGAGTTGGTAGCCGCCCTTGAGCGCAAGGCGGTCGGTCAGGTCGTAGCGCAGGTTCGCGAGCGCGTTCCAGTCGCCGAAGCTCGAGTGCGGGACCTCCCCGTCCCTGTTCTTGAAATCGTCGGACTTGCGCCCGCTACCCGAGAAGAAGCCGGACAGCTTCCGGACGCGGGTCGAGAACTCCAGCGAGCCGTTCCGCTCGGGCAGACCGCTGAGGCTGCCCCCGAGGCTGGCGCAGCCGTGCAGGACCTCGTCGGCCCCGAGGAAGCGCGGCTCCCGCGTGATGATGTTGATCACCCCACCGAGCGCGTCGGAACCGTACGCCACCGAGGAAGGTCCGCGCACGACCTCGATGCGCTCCACCTGCGTCGGATCGAGGAGCGAGGGATGGGGTCCGTTGCCGCGCACGCTGTTCATCGGACTCCCGTCCACCAGCACGAGCACGCGCTGACCGGTGAGCCCGCGGATGGAGGGGCGCTGCTCCCAAGGGCTGTCCTTGTTGTTGTCCACGCCTGGCAGCGCGGCCAGCACGTCGCCGAGCACGAGCGGCGCCTCCTCGCGCAGCACCTGCCGCGTGACGAAGGAGAGCGCCTGGGGCGACTCGTAGTAGGCGCGCGGGTAGCGTGCGCCCGTCACCACCGTCTCCTTGAGGAACATCACGGGCTTCGTGGTGTCCGCGAAAGCCGAGCGCGCCTTCGCCTCGGCGGCGAGCCCCGGACCGGCAAGGGACAGAGCGAGTCCCGCGGTCACCAGCGCGGCCAGGGCGTTGCCGTGGAGCCGGGGGCTCCCGGTGTGGTCGGTCGTGTGCATGAGTTCCTGCCTCCTGGGGATGGACGTGCCGCACCGGCTGCGTGTCACAGGGCGGCCGCGATCGCGGGGGTTGCAGTGAACGGACCCAGCGGCCGGGTGCGCACATCCCCCCCGGCCTGCCAGCGGACGAGGTGTTGCGGAGCGGGCGAGTGCGCGTAGCGGGCGATCAGTTCCGCTGCCTGCTGCAGGTTCGCCTCGTCACGCGGGCCGCAGACCAGAGCGCTCGGGCCCCCGAAGCCCTCGGGCTCGACCAGCCAGCGGCACTCGCCCTGGAGTGCGGCGAGCCGCGCGTTCTCCGTTGCGTTGCGCCCGAGCACGATCTTGAGCGCGGGGCCGAGCCGGAAGTGGCGCCCGACCGCGAGCAGCTCCACGTCAGCGGCCTCGACGTCCGCGGCCGGAGCATGAGCGAAGAGATCCCGCAGCTTGCGCGAGAAGGCCGGGTCGGTAAGCCGACAGCCCCCTCCCGGAGACTGGTAGCGCTGGAGGCCCAGCCGCGCCGCCTCCGTGAGCTGGACGTGGCGCGAACGACCGGAGATCGCCAGAAGCCTGGAGCGATCCACCCAGCCCCGCCGTTCGGGCTCGCTCTCGGGCAGGAGCCGCGCTGAGAGCGGACGGAGGACGAGGCCGTCCAGTCCGGACTGCCGGTCGATCAGGCGGATCTTCTCCCGGAGCTGGGACATGGGCCGCTGGCCCAGCACTTCGCCCGTAAAGAGGAAACGGGCCCCGAGTTCCTCGAAGCAGGCGCGCGCGCGGCGGAACATGAACACCCGGCAGTCCACGCACGGGTTCATGTTCCGCCCGTATCCCCAGCGTGGCTCGCGCAGCAACCGCAAGTACTCGTCGCCCTTGTCACGGATCTCGAGCGGGATGCCGAGGTCTCGCGCCACGTCCCGCGCGTCGTTCCGGCACGAGGTGGGTGACTCGAAATGAAGGCCCACCACCTCAAGGCCCTGTTCGAGCAGCAGGGCCGCGGCCAGGGCGCTGTCCAGGCCGCCGGAGAGCAGGCCGAGGGCGCGCACGCGCCTGGTGCGATCGATTCCGTGGGGGAGCATGGAAGGTCTTCTGGTCCTTGGAAAGGGGCGCATCCTACGAGGTGGCGGAAAAGAGAGTCAAGCAAGATCGCGAGCGGCGGCATCGCCAGGATGCATGCGGTCCTGCGTCGGGAACAAGTCGAATCGAGCTCGATCCTGAGACGCTGCTCGGTCGCGGGAGGTCCGTCGGGATTTCTACGGAGCGACGCGCTCCGTGCAACCACGCAAGCGAACCCGGCCGCTCCCCGTCGTCATCCGCCGCGGCGCCCGACGAGCGCCGCGGATTCCGCGCGTCCACCCGCGGAACATGCGGCTCCGGAGGCCCTTTCAATCCCGTGTCATCCCCCGTACGCGGCTCCATTAGTATTGCCTGCGACGGAAGGGGGGAAGCAGCGCCTCGTTCCCGAGCCACGGCCGCCACAGTGGAGGACGTCATGCGCCGCCGATTGCCAAGAGCGCTCGTCCAGCTCGCGCGCTACCCGCTGATGATGGGCCTGGGGCCCGCGGGCCATCCCGCTCCCAACGAAGGTGGAGGAGGACCGCCCGCGGTGGCGGACCCCGGTCTCATGGCCCTCTTCGAGGCAACCCAGGACCCGATGCTGCTCTATGGGCCCGACCTGGTCATCGTCGCGTCCAACGCCGCCGCCAGCCGCTTGATGCGCATGCCGGAGCGTCAGTTGCGCGGCCTGTCGGTGTTGGAGGTGGCGCTGCTGGCCCGCATCCTCGGCGCGGCGAGCGTACCTCAGCGCCTGCGAGGCACGACGTCCGTGGTTCGGGACGAGGTGACCGTGGCGGACGCCGAGGGTCAGCCCATCGAGTGCGAGGTCGAGGCTCTGCAGCTTCCGGACGGGCGCGTGCTGCTCCACCTCCACGACACGACCGCGGCGCTCCGCGCGCGCTCCGCCCTGCGCGCGATCGAGGAGCTGCGGCGCGGTGCCGCCGAGGCGCTGCCGGGAGTGGCCTGGATCATGGCGCTGCCCGAGGAGCGCGTCATCGAGGTGAGCCCCGGGGTGGAGAGGCTCTTCGGGCACCAGCCCGCCGTCTTCCTGCAGCGCCCCGAGCTGTGGGACGAGCTGGTGCATCCCGGCGACCGGGAGCGGGTGCGCGCCGAGTTCCGCACCGGGGTGGCGAGCGGGCGGCCCTTCGAGGTGCGGTTCACCGGCGTTCACCGCGATCGGCATGACATGCCCTACCTGGTGAATCACGTGATCCCCGTGCGCGGCGAGCGCGGCTGGGCCGACCGCGCGCAGGGCTTCATCGAGGACCTGAGCACGCGTCACGCCCTCGAAGAAGGGCTGGCCGAGGCGCGGGCGCACCTGCGGCACATCCTGGACACGATCTCCACGGGCGTGCTCGTGGTCCGCTTGAAGCACGAATGGCCCGAGGTGGCGCTGTGCAACCGCCGCCTGGCCGAGATGCTCAGGCTCGACGAGCCCATCCGGCCCGGCACGCCAATGGCCAAGACCACGCCCGATCTGCTCCGCCTCCTCCAGGGCGCGGGCGCCTCCGCCGGGCTCGCGCAGCGGCTGGTGAGCGAAGAGGTCGAGGAGTTCGTGGCCGAGCTGCACGAGCCCCTGCGCGTGCTGCGCACGTACGCCGGCCCCCTCCGGGATGCCCACGGGGCGGTGGTGGGCCGGATCTTGACCGCCGAGGACATCACCACGAACTGGGTGATGCAGCGGCGACTCACGCAGGCCCAGAAGATGGAGAGCATGGGACGCCTGGCCGGAGGGGTGGCGCACGACTTCAACAACCTGCTCGGAACGATCCTGGGCTTTGGCTCGCTGCTGCTCGAGCGGACGCCCGAGAGCGACGCGCGGCGTGAGCCCGTCACCCAGATCATCGGCGCCGCCGAGCGGGCCGCGCGCCTCACCGAGGCCCTGCTCCAGTTCAGCCGCAGCGCGCGCTTCGAGCGCGTGCCGGTGCAGCTGAACCGCGTGGTCGAGGACGCCTACCACCTGCTGCGCACCGCTCTCGATCCGTCCGTCTCGCTGGTGCTCCAGCTCGAGCCCGAGCTGCCGCTCCTCTTCGGCGACGCGCTGCTGCTCCAGCAGGCGCTGGTCAACCTGACGCAGGAGGTGCGGGAGCATCTCGGCACGGGCGGGACGGTCACGCTCTCGACGCGCCTCGTGGACGAGCCGCGGCCGCCCGAGGAGGCCCGCGCCGAAGGGGAATCGCGGCATGCGATCGCGCTCGAGCTCCATGCGCGTCCCGGCAGCGAAACCCGCAGCGTCGTGGAGCCGTTGGCGGACCGGGCCGGGCTCACCCTCACCATGGCGGAGGACATCGTGCGGGCCCATGGCGGCTGGCTCAGCACCGAGTCCGCCGCGGGCGGAGCGGCGTTCCGCGTCATCTTCCCCGTGGACACGCCCGAGCAGGCGCCGCTCCTGGTGCCGGCCACGGCGACCGCGCACGGCCACGAGACCGTGCTGGTCGTGGACGACGAGCCGGGTCTGCGGGCGCTGGCCCGCGCGGGTCTGCAGCAGCACGGCTTCGACGTGCTGGCCGTGGAGACCGGAGAGCAGGCGCTCGAGATCGTGCGCCAGGGAGAGCCGCACGTGGACGTGATGCTCCTCGACCTCACGCTGCCGGGGATGTCGGGCGAGAGCGTGCTGCGCGCCGCGCGCGGCCTGGCCCCGGCGCTGCCGATCATCATCGCGAGCGGCTACGCGACCGTGGAGAGTCAGTCCTCGTGGGTGGCGGCCGGCGCGGTGGGATTCGTGGCCAAGCCCTACCGCGTCGAGCAGGTCGCGCAGAAACTACGCGAGGCCCTGGACCGCCGCCAGCCCCAGGTGTCGTAGGGCAGGCCGACGGCCGTTCGCGGACGCCCGCCGCGGGGACGTGATGGTATTCAGCGGCGCGGCGCAAGCTGGCGCAGCAGCGCCTGCAGCCTCGTGCTCGGTTGCGCGGCGGCGATCCCCCGCCGGCAGACGCCGGCGGCCGCCGCGGTGTCACCCGCTGCGCACAGCGCCTCCGCCCGCCAGAGCCATGTCTGCTCGTACTGGGGTGCCAGGCGTGTCGACTCGGAGAACAACTCCGCCGCTTCGCGCGCCCGGCCGTGCTCCATGGCCACGAGCCCCTGGATCCCACGCGCGTCCGCGCGCACGGATGAGTCCCCGAGCGTGAGCGCCTGCGCCGCAGCCTGCAGCGCCCCCTGCTCGTCCCCCAGGGCCCGTCTCGTGTCCCCGAGCAGGACCCACGGGGCTCCCTCCTCGGGAGCAGTGCGGACGGCCATCAGCAGGATATCGCGGGCTTCCGCCATCCGCCCGGCCTCGAACGCCACGCGCGCCCGCCCAACGATCTCCAGGGCCCGAGCACGCCGCTCCGACTTGACGATGGCCGCGAGTTCCTGCGCCAGCGCAGTCATTCCACCCGCCGCTGCATCCTGCACGGTCAGCCGCGCGGCGTCGTAGCGCCCGGCCCGCGCCAACTGCCTCACCCGCGCCCTGTACCACAGCTCGGCCGGCCAGTCCGCAAACAAGGCCCGCGCGGACCGCCATCCCGCCAGGGGAATGGCCGGGCGATCCTCACCCCCCCGCCCGCCGACGCGGTACATCTCGCGGGGCGCCCGGTACTCGACCACCGGCAGGTCGTCACGATTGAGCGGCGCCCCGCGCGCCAGCACCCGCAGGGAATCGAAGGGGCACGCGTACCACGCTGCCACCGACTCATGTGAGAGAACCCCCGCCCGGCGCAACTGGTGCTCCACCTCTGGCGACCGCAGCCGCCCCAGCGGGAGCACGCGGCCCCGTGGGGCCGCCACGAGCAGGAGATCGCTGGTTTCACCCGCGAGGAACGCGTGGCCATCCGGGAAGACCTCGAGGAACGAGCGCAGCAGCGAGCCCAGCGTCCCCTGCGACAGCTCATAGAGCTGCACCCACTGACAGAACACGCCATCCGGGGCCAGTCGCGCCCGCAGCCGCCGGTAGAAGTCCACGGTGAAGAGGTTGTTCACCCCCGCGATCCACGGATTCGAAGGCTCCGAGACGATGACGTCGTAGGCTGCGCCGCTGTTCCAGAGGTGGGTGCGGGCATCACCCAGGATGAGCCGGACGCGTGGGTCGTCCAGCGGCCGGCGTCCGGGCTCGTCGAAGAAGCGCGAGGCCTCGACCACCGCGGGCTCGATCTCCATCACCTCGACCGAACCCGCACCTGCCGCCAGGACCGCCGCGACCGTGACTCCCGAGCCCAGACCCACGACTGCGGTGCGCGCCCCGCTTGGCGCCATCGCCTGGGGCAGCAGCCCGATCAGCACCTGGGCGATCATGTCGGACGTACCGATGCCCGCGTCGATCTTGCCGTCCACCTTGAGATAGCGACAGCGATCCAGGCTGTCGCTCCCCACGTAGACCGAACCGACCGCGCCCTCGCGGTAGAAGAGTGTGCGTTCTCCGAGTGCCGCGCGCCGCAGGGGATCCGTTGCGCCCTGCATCGTTTGATGGATCATGGAAGCCACGGCCGGGCGGTAGACGCCCAGCGACATCAGCGCGGGGTTCCAGGGCGGCGCACCGGCCAGGAGCACCCCGCCCGCCACCAGAATGATGACCCCGGTCAGCCCGGCCCGCGACCGCGGGAGGCCCCGGGCCATGGCAAGCCCCAGCGCGACCAGGCCCGCTACGCCCGCGAGCAGCGCGGCTGCCAGGTGCGTCCCCTGGACGCCGAGCACGGGCACCAGCACGAAGCCCGCCAACAGCGAGCCGGACAGCGTCCCTGCCGTGTTCACCGCATAGGCGAGGCCGGTCGCGTGTCCCCCGTCGCGTGACTGCAGCAGCCGCGTCGCCACCGGGAACACCGCCCCGAAGGCGCCACACGGCAGCAGGAGCACCAGGGAGATCAGGCCCAACTCACCGGCGTAGAGCTGCGCCCAGCTCCCGGCCGTCCGCAAGCCCAGCGAGTAGAAAAGGCCGGGCAGCCATGGGAAGAGGTACACCGTCGCGAGGGTCACGACCGCCAGGGCCCCCTGCAGCAGACCGAGAAGGCCGAGCAGGCGTGCGGCGCGATCCGTCCCCTGGACGCCGCGCAGCCACGGGGCGATGAGCGCACTGCCCGCGGCCAGACCCGTGAGGTAGACCGCGAGCACCCCCGAGAACGAGTACACCGACGAGCCCAACAGCAGGGCGAACAGCCTCACCCAGGTAATCTGGAACGCCAG
>Ga0315277_10011819_pt1 | contig 10973 bp, 11 predicted proteins | sample YL17G05_15_MG_FD_203695 | JGI IMG/M metagenome (GOLD analysis project Ga0315277, IMG submission 203695) | Sediment microbial communities from Yellowstone Lake, YNP, Wyoming, USA - YL17G05_15 | ecosystem: Environmental > Aquatic > Freshwater > Lake > Sediment | place: USA: Wyoming | collected... | reverse complement strand
TTCGCCATCGTGATGGAGTCGGTCACGCCGGCCAGCAGGGCGTTCAGGGGGATCCGACCGCGCCTGCTCGGCGAGGTCGTCCTCTACCCGAGCATGGAGCCGGAGCTTCCGAGCGACGAGGCTCGTGCGTTCGTCCGGCAGATCCGCAAGGGGATCCACTGGCTCGCCAGGTACGGCGTCGCCGTCATCGACCTGCACCACAACAACTTCGGCTACGCGAGCGGCAAGCGGCCGGTCATCATCGACTTCGGCCACGGGAGCCTGCGCGACGACTTCGAGATGACGCCGGTCAAGATGGCAGCGAACCCGAGTGTCAGCGTGGAGAGCCGCGCGCAGACGTTCAAGCGGCTCCGGGCGTCGAACAACCGCTGCGCCGCTGCGCTCAAGCGCATCGACACCAAGCTCGGCGTCGGCGACATCATGAAGGCGCTCGACCTCGCGGAGTCGGAGGAGCAGTTCAGGCAGATCTTGGACGAGTACCGCTCGCGCATGGCGAAGATCTCGCCGGAGAACGCCGCGCGCCGCGAGCAGATCATACGCGAGTGGGAAGACACGATCGACGAGAGCATCGATCGTGCTGAGGAGGTAGAGGAAGAGCCTCTTCGTGACATCTGGCGCTCCCTCGGTTCGCCCCGGGTCGACATGAACGAGCTGCGCAAGGGCATCAAGGTCGAGCAGGAGCACACCGGCGATCTGCGCGAGGCCGGCAAGATCGCGATGGATCACCTCCGCGAGTTCCCCGACTACTACACGCGCCTGATGAAGATGGAGGCGAGGGCGAAGGCTGGTCTCGCGCCGAATCCGACTGACGACCATGAGGATGAACGCCGTTCCGACATGCTGGCCGCGCTCCAAGGCGCACCAGAGTTCATGGCGCACCTTGGAATCAACTACCAATGGCTCGCCGACAAGCGCAATCTGCTCGGCGCGGGTGACTACGCTCTCGTGTACGCATTGCCGGATCGAACGAGGGCGCTGAAGATCACCGATGACCCGCAGGACGCAGCGAGAGCCAAGATCGTTCTCGACAGCGGCGAATCAGTCCGCGGCCTCGTCGTCGTCTTTGACGTGGCCGCGCTGCCAGGTCGTCCGTTTCACAAGGTGTGGGCTCTCGTTGTGGAACGCGTGCGCTCGTCGCACCGGTGCCACGAACAGTATGGCGACGAAGACGCGTCTAACTGGGAGTGGTACGGCCCCGACGTTGCGTCTGGGGCGGCATGGCTCAGCGATCGCGGCCACGAAGTCGCTGACCTTCACGACGACAACGTCGGCTGGTCGCAAGGTCGACAGCAGTGCGTCATCATCGACTTTGGAAACGGCGATCTAGCGAGTCCCGGTCCGGCAGTGAGAGTAGCAAGCAACGCGCGGAAGCTGGCGCCGAACCCCAAGCTCATGAACAACGCTCACAGGGCCAAGGCCGACCTCGTGCTCATGCACGGGACATCGTCTGCTAGCTGGGCAGCGATTCAACGTGCTGGATCGCTGCGCGAGCCACACCTCACCGACGACGAGGGCCTCGCGGCGTATTACGCGCAAGAAGCCGCTGAAAACGACGGCTCTCGCCCGATGATTCTCCGTGTGTCCGTACCGCCGAGCGGTCTTCGGTATGACGGCGCCGCCATGGACGAACCGGTGCAGCGTGATGAGGAAGACGTGCGCGAGGCGCTGGATCAGGCAGGCAGGAAGCATCCGGAATGGGTCGACGGTGGCTACGTTACTGTTCCCGAGAGCGAGTGGCGCTTGTCGCTGAAAATCGTCGGCAGCGTATGGTTTGACGGCGAGGTTTCGCTCTCTAGCGTGCAACCGACGGGGCTGGCGCCGAACCGGCGCACGACGATGTCGCAGGTGCAGGCGGCGTTCGACGAGTGCTTCGATGCTCTCCTGGAGCAGTTCCCCGACTTCGGCGAGCTGGAGCTGCACGAAGACGAGAAGGCCGGCGGCGACAACGGCCACGGCTCCGAGCGGCAGTTCGGCTACTGCATGGACGGCAAGCCCATCCGCGTCGCCTTCGCTGCGAAGACCGAGAGCCTGCCGGTCGCGAACATCCGCGGCCTGATGGCGCACGAGTTCGGGCACGCGCTCGACTACCGCTACGGCGACAAGCTCGGGAAGATGCTCGGGCAGCGGCTGCCGGAAGGTGTCGAGCGACGGGCCGACTCCATCGCGAAGACGGTGTTCGGCCGCACGATCAAGTACGACGGTCGGGACATCCAGTGCGTGGCGTGCCAAGGGAAGAGCACGCGACCGCGGAGGCTGGGGCCGTGACCCGAGAGGACGAGCTGACCGCACTGCTGGTCGCCGTCGGCGCCGCGCTACAGCCCGAGGCGACGAAGGAGCGCGTCGGCAGAGGCGTCATGAAAAAGAAGGAGCGGACGTGGCAGTCCGGCTTGTGCTGGAGTTTCGCCGAAGGGGTACGCCGGTGGATCGGTGATGAAGCGTCGCTGGTTGCCGCGTGGATCGAGGACGTGGAGTACGAGTCGTATCCGATCCACGTGCTCTGCCGTGCGCCTTCGGGCCTTCTTCTGGACAGCCGCGGGGCTCACGACGCGTCCGTTGCCCAAGAGCAGGAGAACGCGTTCTACGATGGGGTTCTGGGCCCAGAGCGCGACACGCGTGAGCCGTGGATCGAGAAGGTCAACGCGTTCGAGCTGCGCGCGAAGGGGATTTTCCCGCCCAGGGAGCGCCTGGTCAGGCTGGTCGCAGGCGCCCTTGCGGACGCGGGTCCAGCGAAGAAGTATGGCTGCTGATGACGTTCGCGGTGCCCATGGTCGGATCGCGCACGATCGATCTCAACGAGGTCGGTCACGGCTCTCTCAAGAACATCGCCGCTGACGAGGCGCTCGGCGTCTCACAGATCAGCTACGCGAACTTCGAGTCCAGGAACGGACGCGATCTGCTCGTTCGGAAGATCAGCGGACGCTACCAGTTCCGACTGGTCTACCCGCGGTGCGAGTGGGTCGCCCCCGGCGACCTGCCGCCGATGTACCGCGAGATCGCCGAGAAGTGGCTCAAGGGCCGTCGCCGCGGGACGTTCTAGTCGTCGTCCGAGGCGAGGCTCCGCAGGTAGTCGATCAGCGCTCTCATCACGGTCCGGCTCTCGATGCTCGACTGCCCCGCCTTGTGCGCTCGGTGGAGCACGACGAGCGCGGCGCGGAGTAGGGTCTCGGGGTCCTGGACGTCGCTGTCGCTCGGGACGCCTGCCAGCTCGCAGACGACTTCTGCGCGAAGGTCTTCCTGCTGATCTTCGAGCTTGTCGAGCTTGGGCTCCAGGGTACCGATGCGCTTCACCGTGGCGATCTCGAACGCGGACAGCTTCCGCGGGGCGGCGCGTCCACGGTCGGAGATCCAGGCGGTCAGCGTCGGATCACCGAGCGCTTTGCTGAACCCGTCGTACTCGGCCTGAACCTTTGCGAGTTCAGCTTCGACGGCGGCGAGACGCTTCGCTGTGTCTGACACCGGCGGTACTCCTAGCACGAACGTGGCCTGCTACGCTGCGGCCATGAAGTTCCTCATCGTCGGCGACTCTCAAGCCAACGGAAAGCCTGGCCAGGCGACCGAGGCCCGCCTCCGCGCTCAGGGGCACACGGTCATGCGTGTCGCACGCGACGGTCATGGGCCTGTCGCCTACCAGCACAACACAGACGGCGTGCGCGACGCGTTTTTGGACGCCGTCAGGTCCTTCAGTCCTGACGTGGTGCTGGGCGTGTGGGGCCACAACCCGACGACCGCGGCGGCGCTTCAGTGGTTCAGGGGGTCGGTGCCGCAGCCCGTGTACGCCTCTGGGCCGCCGAGCTACCCGAACGCGTCGGATCAGGTGCTCGGGGATCGCTATAAGGCGATGTTCCAGAGCGTCTTCGGCGACGGGCGCTACATCGACGCGTATGCGTGGACGCCGGTCTCGCTGCCGCGGGACCGTCCGGGCTGGCACTTCACGACGAGTGAGGGCGGGCAAGCATGGGGCAATCCGCTTGCCGATGAGCTTCTTCGGCGGGCGGCCGGAGCACCCGGGTCGGGCAGTGGAGGAGGCGGAGGCGGGACCGCCCTGGGCCCTCCCGTGGGCGCCGGTAGGCTGGCTCTCGCCGCCGCTGGCGCCGTAACCGTCCTCGGGCTGCTCTGGTGGCTCACGCGTCGTCCTGTACGCCGGAACCGGCGTCGGCGGCGCTAGCCCTCGTCCTCCCAGCCGTGGGCCTTGCCGAAGCCCATCGACCCTTCGCCCGGTTCGCCCATGGACGACGGCGTGCCAGTGGCCTTGCTCGGCAGGTCGTTGAGGAACTCGAAGCTCATCATGTCGGGCGGCGCCAGGCCGGCGAGTCCGCACTGGTCGAGCACGGTGCGCCCGACGTGGGTGGTGAGCTGGATGTCGAGGAAGCCCGCGTCCACGCTCATGTGCCGGTGCAGGCCGAGGATGAGGTCGTTCCAGGTCTTCGGATCCCACCCGGTGCGCTTCATCGTCTGGATCGCGTCGCGGACGATGTCGAGGAACTCGGGGCTCTCGGGCTGGACCTCCTCGTCGTCGGCAGCGACGGGCGCGAGGGGATCGTCGTCACCGCGCGTGCTCGCCTGAGAGAAAGGAAGATGACCAGGCGGAGCGCTGGGCTCGAACCATGGCTCAGGGTCGTCGGGCTCGTACTCGCCCTTCTGCCACGGCTCAGGCACCGTCACCTCTGCGCCGTGCATGGCCTCGGGCGGCGGGAGCCGATCGAGAGATTCGGGGGTGGCCATCAGGTCGGTCATCCCTGGCGAGGTCGCCGGATCGAACGGCTTCGCTACCGGCGTCGGCTTGTGCGCGGCCTTCACCGACATCATCGGCGCGATCGGCGGCGCGTTCCCCTCAAGCTCCTGGAGCGTGGCCGGCGCGAAGCGCATCGGCTTGTCGTCGAGCCACGACTTCGCGAGGTGGTCGGCGTCGAGGTTGAGCTTGCCGAGCCACTCTTTCTCGACGGCGCGGAGCGGGGTGTCCGAGCTGCCGTAGATCAGCGCGTGGAGCTGAAACGCCTTCTGCGCGTGCGGCTCGGGAATCGCTTCCGCTTCCGCCTGGATCATCTCGGTCACGATCGAGGCCATGGCCAGCCCCTGGCGGACGCCTTCCATGAAGGCCATCTGCTCGATCTTGCTGACGTTGCGGAGCGTATCGCTGCCGACCACTTCGGAGAGCCCGGCACGTGCGAGCTTCTCGAACATCTCTGCGTGCAGCCGGATGAAGCGACGCTCGTCTTCCTGGAAGCGGAAGCGGATCACGCCTCCTCCTCCTTCTCTTCGGCATCTTCTTCGGCGTCCTCGTCCTCGAACAGCTCGTCCTCGTCTGGGTCGGCCTCTTCGGCGTCATCCTGATCGGCGACGGCCTTGAGCGACGTGTAGAGACGCGCGAGCCACTTCTGCGCGGTCGTGTCTGACTGGGGCATGTCGTCGAGCGCGTCTGCCTGTCGTTCGGCCAACCACTCCTCGAACTCTTCGCGTGTCATGACTTCGGTTCCTCTGCGGCCTTGGCGCCGCCACCCTGAAGTTCTTCGACCACGATGGCCATCGCTCCGAGGAACGAGTCGCCCTCGTGTGGCTTGAAGTTGGTGAAGATCTTCTGCGCTTTCCAGTCGATGCGGACGCAGCGGTTGTAGTTCACCACGGGCTCTCCGACGTGCGCCGACGCGCGCGTCTTGCCCTTCATCTTGGTCGGGACGACCTCGTACGCCTGGACGGCTCGGACGATCGATTTCGCGAGCGCAGGGCCCGCGAGCTTGGAGCCGGGCATCGAGTAGCGGACCTTGTCGTTCTGGACGAGGAAGTCGATCTCCAGCGGCTCGCCGAGCAGGTCGCCGACGGCTGCTTCGGCCGTCTTCATCCGCTCCTCGGCCTTGATCATCAGGGCCTGCACAGATGGGGAGATCGATGCCTTCGGGACCTCGAAGATGATGCTGCGTTTCTTGTCGCTCACGGCCCGAGGATGCACCGACTGTCTGACAACTGCAAGCAGGAGCTGGATCGAGTAGGATCGGGGCCATGTCGTACGCGATGAGTGGCCTGGGGCAGAGCGCGGGGCCCGACCTGACCGCATGGCGCCGCGATCTTGGGCTCGCGAACGAAGCGCAGATTCCCGTCACCGCGCTTCGCTCCATCCGCTCGGTCGAGTCTGGAGCGAACCCGGCGGCGATCCGGTTCGAGCCGCACCTCTACTGGCGAATGCGGAAGGGGCTTCCGACGGGAGCAACGGGCGCGCAGATCCGCGCCGCGATGACGCCTGCCGACATGGCCGCCGTGCCGTACACGCCAGGCAACACGTCCTGGCGGAGCGCGAACGGCCTCGAACCATGCCGAATCGATCGCTCGGCGTCATGCGCGGGCTCCGAGACGAACCGCGCCGCGTTTGAGCGCGCCTTCCGTCTCGCACCAGAGGAGGCGGTCAAGGCGACGTCATGGGGGAGCTATCAGGTGCTCGGCTCACACCTTCTCGGGCTCTACAGCAGCCCGTCGGCAGCAGTCCGCGCTTTCGACGCGGAGCCGATGGTCGTCGGTGAGCGTCTCCTCGCGGCGTGGATGCGTGCGAACCCTCGGGCACAGGCCGCGGCTCGCGCGATGGACTGGGCCGAGCTGGCGCACCGCTACAACGGGTGCTCGGACTGCTCCACCTACGTGACGCGCCTGCGCGAGGCGTACGGCCGCTGGGGCCCCGAGTGGGAGAGCGTTCGCTCCGCCGTCGAGGCGGCTGGCGCGCTGGCCGTGGCCACCGTGACCCGCAACCCGATGACCTCCGCAGCGCTCGGCGTCGTGGTGCTCGGTGCCGGCGCCGCCTTCGCCTGGTGGGCCTACACGAAGCGGAAGAGCGTCAAGCGGAACCGCCGCAGCTCGCGGCGCACCAGGCCGAACACACGTGGACGCGGCGCCTCAGTCCACGCGCGCCTGACGAAGGAACTCGCGAAGGCAGAGTCGCCGCCGAAGCGCCACGGACGACCGGGCATCCACTATGCGTGGTTCAACGCGGCGAACCTCGACAGGGCGATCGAGGAGAAGCGACGCTTCGCGCAGCAGTGGCGTCGCGCCGCACTCGCGCTCGGGCCCAACGTCGAAGAGCGCACCGCACACAACAAGAACGCGGTCGCGTTCCGTGTGTTCTCCGTGGACGGGGTCGATCGTCTCGCCGTCGCACCCACCAAGGGGTCGAACTACTCCTACCGGATGGTCAAGCTCGACGGGCAGAGCTTCGACCAGTATTTCAAGCGGTAGAACACTCAGTCAGCGAGGTTCCGAGCCATCTCCTCGGCCGCCTCGCGCACCTTCATGAACATCGCCTCGTGCGCCTTGGCGGGCCCGCTGATCTTCTGGAGGTAGACCGCGGTGGTGTTCGGGTTCATGTGCCCGAGGAACTCCTGGATGTCCTGGAGTCGCGCGCCGGCCCGGTCGAGATCCTTGGCGGCCATGTGCCTGAGCCCGTGCAGGCGCACGGTAGTCAGGTCGACGTCGGCACGCTCGGCAGCTCGACGCAGGACTTCGTTCATCATGCGCGACGAGAGCGGCTTGTCGGGATCGCACTTCTCGGTGAGAGAGCAATCCTGCATCGACGCGAACACGCCCGCGTTCGCGTGCAGCGTAGAGAGCCTGCCCGACGCGATCCAGTACGCCTTCAGCGCGTCGTAGCAGATGACCGGCAGCTCGAAGTGCTTCACCTCGCCGCCCTTCACGCGACACCGGTAGGTCTTCGGGTCGCCCTTCAGATCGAGGTCCTTCATCAGGAGCGAGGCGACCTCCGTGCGGCGGCGCCCGGTGAACGCGAAGAAGAGGAGGATGGCGCGGTCACGGATGCCCGACGGGTCGGTCGGGAGCTTGTCCATGATGGTCTTCAGCGTCTTCCACTCCATCGGGACCGCTCGACCGTACGGAGTCGGCTTGATGTCTGAGCGCGGAACCGCGTCGAACGGGTTGCTCTTGATCAGGGGCTCGGCGCTGGCCCCGGTGGGGCGCCGGAGGAAGTCGAAGTAGCTGCTCATCGCCGAGAGCCGGTAGTAGGTCGTCGCGTCACCGACGTGCTCCATCAGGTGCTTCTTGAACGCGACCGCGTGCGCGATGGTCACGTCCTCCGGGCAGACCCAGTCGAAAAGCGCGAAGAACTGCTTGATCGCTGCGCGGTACGAGCGCTTGGTGTTCTCGGGCTTGCCCTCCAGAAAGGCAGCGAGCATGAGCAGGTGCGACTTGAGCTTGTGGTCGTCGCCCTTGCCGAACCGAGCGAGCAAGCGAGCGTCTCGCGGGACGAAGGTCAGCTCTGCGGTGGTTCCCATGCACTTCACCATACTCCTTCTTGACGGACGTGGCCCTGTCTGACACAGTCACCGGATGTGTGTCGAGTGTTGAAAGGATAAGGCAGATGAAGGTCTCCGACCTGATCAAGAAGAAGAGCGCGAAGGTGACCGTGCGGGTGCCGGTCGCGATGCAGAAGGAGCATGGCCTCAAGGAGACCGTGTCCGGCAAGATCGAGGGCATCCGCACCGAGGGCCGTGTTGCGCGCGTGTCCGTCGCCGTGCGTGGGAAGTCCTTCGAGTTCCGGCCGCAGGACCTCAGCCTCGGATGACCCAACAGCAGAGACACCCCGTTTTCCCAGCAGCCCGGACCAACTCCGGGGGCCAGGAGAACCATGTCTCGCACTCGTCATCATCATCCGTCGGGCGGCCACTGGCGTGATCCCGCCTGGTACCGTCGCCAGCACTCCCGGCTCTTCCGAGCGCGCTGCAACCACCTCGTCCGCATCGGACGCTACGATGTCCTGCCGCTTCTGAAGCGAAAGCGCGGGTGGTACTGGTGACGCGCGTGTCCTCGTAGCTCAGTTGGATAGAGCATCCGCTTCCTAAGCGGCAGGTCCCGCGTTCGACTCGCGGCGAGGACGATCAGTCAGCCTCTTCGATGACGGCATCTTCCCAGGGCAGCTTGGTTGCCTTGGGGAACACCTTCTTGTATCGAGGCAGGTCCATGATGGCGAAGGTCTTCCCCTCGACGAGGTAGCCGGGGACGATGAAGACGCCGGCCTGCTCGATGGTCACGCGCTCGCCCGCCGGGATCTTCCAGCGAAGCCCGACCACGACCGGCTCCAGGTCGTACTTCCCCGTCTCGATGTTGAACGGGGGGTCGTAGGGCCGGAAGTCGCTCTGGTCTCCGTCGATGACCTTGAGGCCGATGAACTCCTTGGGGAGGCCCTCCCACGTGATCCACGCCTTCTTGCCTTCGCGCGCCCGCCTCTCCGCCGTTGCAGCCGACTCCGCCCACTTCCGCTTGGTCTCCTTGGAGCCAGGGTACGGCGGCGTCTTCGGGATGACCACGACCTTGCCCGTCTTGAGATCGAACCACCTCGACTCTCCGACGAGCGCAAAGGTCACCGCGACGCGCCGGTGGTTGGTCTCGTGTTCGTAGTTGAGCCTCTTCAGATTGAACCGAGTCCCACCGTAGCTGTACGTCAGGTCGTAGTTCGAGATCTCATACGTCCGCGTCCGCTCGTTCCACGGCACACGCCCAGCGAGCTTCGTGTAGTCGTAGAACCGGACCTTCTGGAACTTCTCGAACATGCCCGGGACGAGCTTCTCCCACGGAACATCCGAGTACACGTTCAGACGAAGGAACGGCGCCAGACGCCCGGCGTTCTTCTGGTGGCTCTCGATGTTCGCGTACAGCATCCGCAGGAACGCGAGCGGCTTGTGAACAAGTGCCTGCGTGAGGGCGTACTTCTTGATGGTGTTGTAGTTGTCGTTGAAGTTCTGGCCGCTGAAGACCAGGCACGACTTGCGACAGCCATCTGTCGAGCCGTAACACATGTTTCGCGACCCGGAGCCGCCTGACGCCGAAAGCCCGAGCGACTCGACGACCCCGTACTCCGAAGCCCTTGCGATGATCTTCGCGATGCGCTCCTGTCGCCACGACTGGGCCGGCAGCATGCTCAGCCCCGCGGCCATGCTGCCCGGCAGCCCTGCCCGAGGGCCGAGGACCGTCTTGGCGTTCTGGCCGAAGAACGCTCGACTCATCTTGTCCGCGGTGCTGTAGCCGCTGATCTTGGTGATGCAGATGTCGATCTCGCGCAGGCTGTCGCGGATCTTCCGGGTCGGGAACATGGGCTTCAGAGCTTCCCATGCGTCCTCCAGTTTCACCGCCATGATCTCGGAGTTCGAGTAGGAGCGAAGGCCCAGGCTCTTCATCGCGTTGTCAGCGTCCATCTTGAAATCGGCGCTGGGCGGAGGGGGCGGAGGGGGCGCGTCGACCAGGCTGAGGCGGCGTTTCGCGTTCGCAGCCATCGACAGCGCGCCGACCTCGGCCTCGACCTCGTCCGGCTCGGGCTCGTCCCCTCCGTCGTACCAAACGTCAGCGGTGGGCGCGACTCGCTCTGCGACAGCCAGAGCCTCTGCGTACGTCGCCGCGACGTAGAAAACGACCCCGTCCTGGTCGATGAGCGCGAACTGCCGGTCGTCCATGCGGCGAGCGTAGCACGACGTTTTCTGCGGATTCCGATACACGTTTCGCGGAACAGAACCACCGAAACCTGTATCGAGTGTGTCGAAAGTAGTTGCGCTGTCCGACAGGCGGCGTTAGGGTGATCGGCATGAAGAAGTTCGTTCTTCCCCCCTCGATGGACAAGTTGGACGCGATCTCCGCTTTGGTCAGGGAGGCGCCGAGCTTGGGGAACCACGACCTGTACGCGGTCTACCGGAACGATGGCGGGACCGTCCCCTGGAAGGTCTTTCGGCGGGCGGTCGCCATCTGTCGAGGAGGGGCGGACGCGGACGTGGAGATGGATCGCATCGAAGATGAAGATCTCATCCACACCGCGCGCCTGGCTGCGACGCGCCTGCGCACGGAAGCAAACCATGCGGAGCGCGTGGAACGTGAGGAGCGTGAGAAACGTGAGAAAGAACAAGGAGGCTCGACGATGACGGTACAGCGCGAGGAACTGAGCAGGGGGCAGCGCGTGTTCGTGCGCGTTCGATACGCCGATCAGGTGAAGCTCCGTC
>Ga0315277_10011818_pt1 | contig 10973 bp, 10 predicted proteins | sample YL17G05_15_MG_FD_203695 | JGI IMG/M metagenome (GOLD analysis project Ga0315277, IMG submission 203695) | Sediment microbial communities from Yellowstone Lake, YNP, Wyoming, USA - YL17G05_15 | ecosystem: Environmental > Aquatic > Freshwater > Lake > Sediment | place: USA: Wyoming | collected... | reverse complement strand
GGCCGTGGTCGGCATCAGAGTAGCGATCCCGGGCCGCTTCACGCCTTTCAGCCGCCGCCAGCGTCGCATCGCATGCGCCAGAGTGGACCCGGTGTTGCCCGCGGAAACAAGCGCATCGGCTTTCCCTTCCGCCACGAGCCGCACCCCCACCGAGATAGACGAGTCCTTCTTGAGAAGGGACTCCCGGGGCAGATCCCCCATCCCGACCACCTCCTGGCACGGAACGACCTGGATCCGGTCGCCCTTGTAGCGGAAATGCCGCAGAAGACGGTTGAGGGTGTGCTGCTTCCCCACCAGCAGGACCTCGCAGGGATAGCGTTTGACGGCATGAATGGCGCCTTCCACGAGGGGGGTTGCGCCGGCATCGCTACCCATGGCATCCAGAGCGATTTTCATGGGGTCGGGCCTCGAAAATGACAATGTCCGCAATTCGCCACGGCAACCCCCTGATAGACCATAGGATTACTTCGTCACCTTGATAATGTAAGCGCGGTCCTTGTAGTACCCGCAACTCGGACAGATGCGGTGCGGCAGCTTCACCGCTTTGCAGTTCGGGCAGGTCGCAAAACGTTTTGCCCGGAGCTTCTTGTGAGTCCGCTGCCTGCCTTGCAGGGAAGGACTATGTCGTCTCCTTGGTACCGGCATGCTGAGTGTTTCCCTTTCGTATCCGGGGTTCCGGCCCGGTGGCTCTCCGCTGCGCAAGCAAAACTCTCCGAACCCCGGTCCTTGGAAGGTTCTCCCGGCGCGTGCAGAGGGCTACATATCCCCAATGGAGAGGGTTTTGTCAAGTGGAAAGAGAATCTGGAAAGTGGACCACATTCCACTCAATCCCAAATCCACAACCCCCAATCCGCAATCTCCAATCCGCAATCCCCAATCCGCAATCTCCAATCCGCAATCTCCAATCCGCAATCCCCTCCTCCTCACCGGTGTTCGGAAGGGCCTTTCTCTTGATCGCCCGAAGAAGTCCACTCGCTTCCCTCCGCGCGCAAACCGTATCGCGCTCCCCCGGCAGTGCTCCCCCTCGGACGCGTGGGTTCGACCCGCCCTCCCGGGGGCGCGTCCAGCAGCAACTCGTCCAGTTTCAGATGGATGTCCGGGCGAAGCGTCAATGCGGCATAAGTTCCCAAAAGACGGTAGTACTCCGCTTTCGCGCTTGGGGCATCCCCGATCCGAATATAGTGCAAGAGGGCCACAATCTCCGACAGCGGGGCGCCCTGAACAGCCGGTTCGGTCTTCGATCCCAAAACCCACTGGCCGGGACCGCCGACCTCCGGCTCCTTTTCCCTCATGCGCCTGGCCTTCCGCTCCTGCGCTTCGAGTTCGGCCTCCGTCCGGAACAGGGCCGTGAAACCGTAGAGGAAAGCGGCCGTCGTTGCCCCAAAAGCGAACCCGCCCACGTGGGCCCAATAGGCAACCCCGCCATGCGCTTGGCCAAGGCTTATCATGCCCGAGAAAAGATTGGAAAGGAAGTAGTAGGCCCCGAGCAGAAGCAGCGCCGGGCAATCGTAGAAGCCCGCGCGCGCGCGATACAGCAGAAACCAGACGTAGAACACCCGGAATTCGGACCAGGGCATCAGGACGCAGAACGCGCCCATGAGAGCCGAAATGGACCCGGAAGCGCCCACCAGAGGAAGAACCCAGGCAATCCTGGAAGCCAGCATGAGGTGCAGCCAGGCCGCGCAAACACCCCCGACAAGGTACAGGGCCAACATGCGGCCCGGTCCGATCCGGTCCTCGACCGGCCCGCCCGTGAGGTAGAGGTAGAGCATATTGAAGGCGAAATGGAGAAAGCCCGAGTGAACGAATTGGTGCGTGATCAGGCGCCAGGGCTCGCGGAAAGTGGTCTCTCCCATGCAACCCAAGGCCCCGACCACGGCCCGGTGGTCAAATCCCGCCATCAGAGGGATAAAGAAGACCGCCATGTTGAGCGCGAGCAGCACATTGGTGACCAGGGGCCGTCTGCTGAGGACCCGCGAATAGCCGAGAGGGACGAAGAAAAAGAACATCCGGTCGAGCCTCCTGCTGCGCTCAGGCCATTGGCGCCCCAGTGTTCAAAGTAACTCCAGTAATCTCACATAAACATCACGCCGCAATTTCATCTCGGGGTAAACCGCCAAAAGGCGTTGGTATTCGGCTCTGGCGCGCCGGGCGTCCCCGGTTCTGATGCAGTACAGCAGACTGGCAACCTCGGTGACAGGGGCCTCCTCGACTGCGGGTTCGTCCCTGAATCCCTCTCTGAGCGGTCGTTCCTGTTCCCACTCGCTCTTACGCTTGGTTTCACGTTTCTCGGCTTCGATCTGCGCTTCGGAATGGAAGAGCGCTTTGAAGCCATACAGATAGGCCGCGAACAACGCTCCGGCGAGGAATCCGCCTACATGGGCCCAGTATGCCACTCTTCCTCCCGCTTGTCCAGTGGTTGCCACACCCCAAAACACGTTCGAGATGAGAAAGTAACCGCCGAGAAACCAGAGAGCGGAGCAGTAGCAGACGCCAATACCGGCCCTGTAGATCACGCAGTAGGCATAGAACAGCTTCATATCTGTCCAGGGCATGAGGATACAGAATACACCCATCAGGCCAGAGATGGCCCCGGAAGCCCCTAGCATGGGACGCTCCATGATGGCCCAGTCGCTCAGGGTGATTTGAAACAGCGCGGCAAAGATGCCAGCCAAGAGATAGAGAAGCAACATGCGCAAAGAGCCAATCCGGTCCTCCACGACACGCCCCACATAATAGAGATAGACCATATTAAAGAGGAGGTGAAGGAAGCTCGCGTGCATGAACTGATGGGTAATGAGGCGCCACGGCTCGCCGAATGCCGTATTGCCGTAGAACGGCAATAGCCCCAGAAGGCTACTCTTCTCCCTCCCAAAGAACAGGACAGCTAGGAATACCAGCGTATTCACCAGGACCAGGATCCTGGTAATGATGGGCGGTCTTTCGAGAACCCGGTCAGCGCCTATCGGAAAGAAGAAAAACACGCTGTTCCTCCTATTCCGAACGGGCCATCAGAGTTCGAACCGCCCGCGCCGTGTCAGGTTGACGCATGAGATACTCCCCCACCAGGACAGCCGAGACTCCCCACTCCCTCAACTTTGCCACATCGTCGGCCGAGCGGATTCCACTCTCGGAGACGATGGCAGGGGCCGCACAGGAAGAGCCAACTATCTCATTGATAATAGGCATCATATTGCCTGTACGTTCAAGTATTGCATGAAGGCGCTCGTCGTGGAGGTCCCGGTTGTTGATCCCCAGCAGAGAAGGACGAATCTCCGTCAGAGCGCGCCGGACATCGCTCTCCGAATGTGTCTCGACAAGCGCGGTCATGCCCAGATCAAGGGCCAACCCATAGAACTCCGAAAGCTGCGCGGGAGTTAGGATGGAGGTGATCAGAAGGACCGCATCGGCTCCGGCGGCGCGCGCCTCGTAAAACTGAATGGGATCAATCATGAACTCCTTGCGCAGCATGGGAATCCGGACAACCCCCCGCACGGCGCGGAAAACCTCCAGGGAACCCTGAAAGAAAGGCGCATCGGTGAGTACGGAGATCGCCGCGGCGCCCCCTGCCTCATAAGAACGCGCGATCTCCACCGGGTTGAAGTTCTCTCGAATCAGCCCTTGGGAGGGGGAAGCCTTCTTGACCTCCGCGATGAGGCGGACGCAGCCGGGCCGGACAACCCCCGCGCGAAAGTCCAGCGGCGCGGGCGCGTCGGCGGCACGGGCACGCATCTCCTGGAGAGAGATTCCGGACTTGAGGGCCTCCACTTCGGCGCGCTTGAATGCCAAGATGCGTTCGAGAATGGGGCCGAGACGGGGCGTATTGGAGTTGGAGAGGGTCATGTTTCGTTACCGCGAATCCGGCTGAGATGAAGGACCTGGGGATTCCGCGCATCCAAGTCCATGTGTTCCAGAATCCAAGGGATCACTCCTCCCCCATAGTTCACGAGAAAAGGCGCGAGTGGCCCCAGCACGCGCTCCTGGGGAAGGCCAAGCGGACGCAGGGACTGCATGCAACGGTCCTTTTGGGCGGCCACCGTCTCCTGGCCGGCGAGGATGCTGTCCCGCAGCCTCTTCTCCAAACGGTCCGTGGCCTGCCCATAGGCCAAGGAGGTCTTGGTGAGAGCACTGGCTATCTGAGGTTTGTCGGCAATATCGCCGAGCTGCCTGGAAAAAGCCGAGAAGGCATCCGTCTGCCACGAGCGCCACGCATCCAGAGCGTCCAGCGCCGCGCCGTGGTCCGTGGACCGCATAAAAGCCTCCGCCACCGCTTCCCATTTCTCTTCGGTCAGAAGGGATTCAGGTATCCCAGCTTTGGCAAGGTGCCGTTCGACGCGCGGTTCCACCAGAAGGAGACGCGGCCGTGCCAACACGCGCGAAGGCGCCACGCCGAACCAAGGGTAAACACCCGCCCTGTCGAGCATGGCAAGATAGTCGCGTTCGCCCGGCCCGGCCACCATAGCCAGAACGGGCAACACATCATCCTGCACGATAGGCCGGAGAATCACGTTGGGGCTGAAATTCGCGGGGTGTTCGTCCAGCTCGCGGAGAAGGTCCGCCTGGGTCGGACGCTCGAGTGGTTCCGCGTATCCGGGCGGAAAAACAGCGAAGCGCCCGTTTTCCAGGGTTACCCTGCACCTCAGCCCCTCGCGATAGAGGAAAAAATTGGCTTCGTCTCCACGACGGTGGACGGGGGGCTTCTCCCCTTCCGCTTCCATCGTCCGACCGGCGGCGGTGATGAGGCCGGTGGACTCCCCCGGATGAGAGATCTCGCGGCGAAGAACCCCTGCCGCTCGTTCGCGGATTGGGGCCAGGCGCGGGGAGGCCAGAACCAGTCCTTGCCCGCCGAGGAGGGCCATGAGACCCTTCGCGAAAAAAACCTCCAGGTCCGGCGAGGTCTCACCCATCCTCCGCCAGAACGCGAGAGTTTCCTCCTTGAACTCCGTCGGGTGGGTGTTTTCCTCGACGGATTGGAGAAACCCCGCAATCCGGCTGGAATCTATCTGAATGTCATATACCGACAGACCTTCGCGATAGGACGGAGGAGTGTAGGTCCATGAGATAACCTTGCCTTCGCGATCGAGGTAATGGGCGCGGCGGACCTCCTCGAAGTCATGGTCTTCGGAAGCGATCCAGAACACCGGCACGACGGGCCGCTCAAGAAGCGCTTCGAGACGGCGCGCCCATTTCACCGCCGCCATCGCCTTATAGAGGGCATAGAGGGGCGAGACAAAGAGCCCGGCCTGTTGACCCGCTGCAACGGCGAGAGCCCGGGGATTCCCGAGCCGACCGAGTTGGGCGAACACCGCGGTTGGGGCGCCGGCTGCCGCGTTGAAGGCCATGAGAGCGTCGAGCTCCGGAGGTGTCCAGGGGGGCGACGGGCCGGCGTCCCGCAGGGCGCAGGCGGCTCTCCAGAAGGCAACGGCGGCGCCTGGATAGGGATCCTGGGGAAGGCTTCGAGCCTGGTTCATGGATTCTATCTAACAGCACCGCCCGCGAAAAGCAAGCCCGGCAAGCTTTCAGAAGAGAGGACTGAGGAGTGAGGACTGAGTGATGAGGACTGAGGACTGAGGACTGAGGACTGAGTGATGAGGACTGAGGACTGAGTGATGAGGACTGAGGACTGAGGACTGAGTGATGAGGACTGAGGACTGAGGACTGAGTGATGGGCCAAGGCCCATCCTACAGAATAGACGGGTTGGTGAATTGCCGAACTGGCTGATTGGTCCGATCCGTCCGATCAGTCCGATCCGTCCGATCCGGCCGACTGGCAGATCGGCTGACCGGCTGACTGGCTGACCGGCTGACCGGCCGACTGGCTGACCGGCCGACTGGCTGACTGGCCGACTGGCTGACCGGCCGACCGAGAGCTCAGGCCGCCTGACTGGCCTTCGAGGTCTCTCGGAGCGAGGCGCGGACTTCCTCGAAGAACCCGCCGAGCCGCTGGCGGGCGACCGATTCGGTCTGGACGATCCACCTGTCCATCTCGGGGGTCAAGGCCTGTAGACCGGCGAAAATGTCTTTGGCATCCTCGACACCGCTGTTGAAGCCGCGCAAAACCTGGTCCTGGAACTTGGCAAAGTCCCCTTCGGTCATCCCGCGCTGGCGCGTCCGGTAAGCCTTGAAAATATAGCCGGTGGCACCTTCCACGATGCGGGCGGCGGTGGCTTCGGGGGAAGTCTCGGCGGTGCCGGATGCCCCGCGTTGATCGAATTCGGCTTTTCCGGCGGCGGCAAACTGATCTCGGGTGGCCGAGGTGTTTTCCATCTCGGTCCGGGTCATGATCCGTTCGACGAGGATCCGCTTGAGGTCCGCGGGAGCCGTCTGGCGGCTGAGCAAAACCCGGTCGGAAGGCGGCGGCGCGTTTGACAGCGCGTCACGCGTCTTGCCGGGGTCAACGCCCCTGCTGTCGCGCTCTCTCACCGATGGGGATTGCGGGGGCCGGGACTGGATATGGGAAAGAGCCATGAGGGTCTTCTCCATGAGGTTGTTCAGGCAACAGAGAACAGTCTTGCCCCGGACAGCCACTCCAGGGCATACTCCTCCATTTGGGTTTATCGTCCGGAGAGGGCCGGGACTTTAGCGGAAAAGAGCGTAGGCATCTTGCCTGCCTTTTCGCAGGCGAGACGCCTACGCTACTCCTGTTCGCAAACCCTTGATTTCCGCCAAAGGATAGACCATACTGCATTTCAGTTTGAGCGCGGCGGGGCGACCGCTTTCTCTAATGCCGAGGGAGGAAATATGCCAGGGCCGATGAAGAACGTCACAAAATGTGGATTTGTACTCGCGCGGGAAATCTGCGTCTTCGTAGCATTGGGGATCTCCCTTTCCGCGGCGGGATGCGCGCCAGTCTCCGCAAAAAGGTCACCTATGCTTTCCCCGCAAGAACAGGTTGCCTCCTCGCAGACTACTCCCGCAAGTGAGAACCTCGTCGCGCCCCCCACGCCGGTTGAAGTCACCCAGGCAACCGACTCTATCGTGGACGAAATCCTGCGGCGTCTCCCCCGGCAGGAAGGAAAGCGCGCACCGGTTATCATGATGGATGACGAGCGTTTCGCCGTACAAGGCATCGAGCCCCCGGAGAAAGAGCAAGTCATAGACCGTCTGCGCCGTGAGCTGAACCGCTCGGCGAACGGACGCCTCGCTTTTGTCGGCCGGCCCTACATGGACATTCTCCAGCAGGAACAGGAACTCGCGCGCCAAACCGGAAAACCGGGCCAGACGGGCGGACTGGAGCCTGCTGATTACCGCCTGACGGGTTCGATCTCCACGGACATTTCTCCCTCCACACAGGGAGGAGAACCTTCCGTCTTCTATCAAGTCTCCTTCAAGATGATGAAAGCGGCCGGAGACGAAGGTGTCTGGGAAGGAAGCTACCCCATCCAGCGTTTTGCTTCCTTGCTGAGACCGGCGCAGCCTTGAAGCAGGAGCACACAGCCCCGACGATGCACTTTGAGGCGGGGATGGCAAAAACGCCCATTGAATCGAGAATTGTCACATGAGACCGGACATTGAAGCCGCCCTGGACTGGAACGAGGAGCAGAAAGATTGGGCGATGCTGTCGCCCGCTCAGCGATACGTTGAAAGTTCGAAGTTGTGGTCCACATACTTGGCATTGGGAGGCAGCCTTGATCCTGAACCCGATTCACAAAGCCCTTTTGACTTTCCGGAATTGCAGCGCGCGGTTTCTCCTGATGGGCGGTCAGGCGTGTATTTTGTACGGCGGCGCTGAATTCAGCCGCGACCTTGACTTTTCCATTGGAGTGGACACCGACAACCTTGCCGCCGTGAGGAGCGCGCTGGCCGCTCTGGAAGCGGAAAGGGTGTTTGTTCCCGAATTGGATGAACATGCTCTCAGACGTGGGCACGCCTGTCACTTCCGATGTCACGCGGACGGCGTCGAGGAGTTGCGGATTGATCTGATGGCCAAAATGCGGGGTTGTCCCGATTTCGACGCCCTGTGGGAGCGGCGGTCCGTTGTGAAACTGCCGGAAATCGGCGAGATAGGTCTGCTGTCACTTCCCGATCTGATTCAGGCGAAAAAAACGCAGCGGGAAAAAGACTGGCCGATGATTCGTCGTCTCATCGAAACGGACGTGGCTCAGAACGGCGAGAATGCCGGGCCTGAGAAGGTTGTTTTCTGGCTCAGAGAATGCAGAACGCCCGCTCTCCTCGTTCAACTTGCCCGGCAATATGCCGGCGCGTGTAGAAAGGCGGCGGAATATCGTCCTCTGCTCATCGCGGCATTGGAACAGAATATGAGTGAACTGGAATCGCTGCTCTTGAAAGAGGAAATGGATGAAAGAGAGAAGGATCGCGAGTATTGGAGGCCATTGAAAGAGGAGTTGGAGAAATGGCGGCGACGCCTTGAAAGTAGTTGATCCCGCGTGAAGGGGGAACCAATGAGCACAATGAGAAATGGGTCTATTGTCGCGGCAATTCTGGCGGTTCTGATAGTTTGCCCGTGTCTGAGTTCCGCGCAGCAACTCGCGGGACGAAACCTTCTGGATGCGGCAAAGAACGGACAATTGGGAACAGTTCAGTCTCTTCTGGAGAAGGGGATCTCCCCAACAGCGCTGAAGGATGAGAATGGGCGGACGCCTCTGCACCTTGCCGCCGCCAACGGGCACCAGGCAACCGCGGAAGCGATTCTTCAACATGGCGCGGATATCAATGCCCGGGATAACACCGGAAACACGCCTCTGGACCTGGCAGAGGCCGGTGGTCACTCCGCGCTCTCCCAATTTCTTCTGAGTAAGGGGGGCGTCAGGAAGAAGAGCGTTAGCGGTTCCGCTCAACCCCACATGCTCAAACCGTCCCTGGAGTTCAAAACCGTCCCCGAATTCGAAAAGGAGATCGGCGAGCCGGCTGTCTTGCTGGACAGCACATATCTGTGTTTTTTTGCTCCGAAACGACGTGAGCGGGAAGCCAAGGTCATATTCGGCTACCTGGTCAAAGCATACGATGCCTTATATCAGATCGTCGGAACGCACACGAACTATAAGATTGTAGTTTATGCTTTCCCAAAGGGCAATCCGCACGGGTGGGGAGGCACGTCGGAGTGCAGCATCGAGTATGACGATTCGAATCTCGATTTGCCGCTGCAGATGGAATGGACGATGCATAAGGTTCCCCATGTCTCCGGCTACATCGAAGAGATGGCTCACAATTTCGTTCACGCGACCAAGGTTCAGTTCGGCTGGGAGATGATCGGCTGGTCTCTGGGGGCGGAGGTATCCCAGAAAATCGCCGGCAACCCGATCCTGATCGAGCAGATTCGCCAGACCCGCGAAGGACAACGCAAGACATATTCCCAGTACATTCAGAATGGTTTCGTTTTTCCGAAAGACCTGCCGGCCAATCAGTGCGATCGCATCCATGCTTGGATTCTACATCAATGCGCGTCGAAATACGGTCCCCGTTTCTGGACCGACTTTTTCCGGGAAGTCCGAAACCAGAAGCAAGCATTTGACGATGCGGTCCGGGCGGCTAACGGCGATCAGATCCGGAACGCGCGTTATCAGATCACCATCGCTTGCTTGGATCGGCTGCCCGACATTGCGTTCAAGAAGATGCTGAGAGATAGTGGGATATCTCTGACGACGGACGTTAAGTCGCTGCACCCCGAGGCTCCGGGATGGAACCGGCGTTTGACCGAATAGAATCTTTGTATTGAAGAGAACGCCGGATGGGTAAGCGGCCAACCAAGCATTCCAGCGGACACGGATCAACCGCCTTGCTGAATTTTAATCATTGGGTGGAAATAATGCTCGTGATTACGCAATAAGATATTCGCAAAGGAGGCTGAGCATGGGAGTGTTCAAAGAATTCAAGGAATTCGCCATGCGTGGCAATGTTACGGATATGGCTGTCGGCATCATCATCGGAGGCGCGTTTGGCAAGATTATCAGTTCCCTTGTCAACGACGTCATCATGCCGCCCATTGGCCTGCTGATGGGAAATGCCGATTTTTCCAAGCTGGCCATCACGCTCAGAAATGCAACTGAGGCGTCAGAGGGGCTAAAAGCCATCCCGGAGGTAACGCTCCGGTATGGCGTATTCATCAACACCGTTTTGGATTTCACGATCGTGGCCTTCGCGATCTTCATCGTAATCAAGCAGATGAACCGTTTCAAGAAGGCGGCGCCGGTTGCTGCGCCGACGACCAAGGCGTGCCCAAAGTGTTGTTCCACTATTCCGACTAAGGCTACACGTTGCCCGAGCTGCACTTCGGAGCTTCAAACTGTATAAAAGTTCGGCCCAATCCACGTAGCGCCAACAAGGAGGACGCCATGATCAGGAGGATTGATCTGAAGAAGGAGCTCAAGCATCTCTACGCGCCTTCCGCGAAGAAAGTGGAAATTGTCAGCGTGCCGAAGTTCAGTTTTGCGATGGTGGATGGTCAGATGAAACCCGGCGAGACACCGGAAAAATCCCCGGCGTTCCAAGAAGCACTGACGGCATTATATGGGATATCCTTCACCCTGAAGTTCATGTCCAAGCTGCGGGAAAGAAACCCCATTGATTACACCGTCATGGCGCTCGAAGGATTATGGTGGGTGGATTCGGGCGAATTCGATTTCGACGCCGCGAAAACCTGGAAGTGGACGTTGATGATGATGCAGCCGGATCACATTACCGAGGAGATGTATCAGGAAGCTTTGCAGCAACTCCGGAAGAAAAAGGGGAATCCGGCCTTGTCGCGACTCCGTTTTGAAGCTTTCCGCGAAGGGCTTTGCGTTCAGACCCTCCATATTGGCCCATATTCCGCGGAGCCGCAAACGATTGAGCGGATGAGATCTTTTGCGCAAGAGAACGGTTATACTTATTGCGGCAGGCATCATGAGATATATTTGGGCGATCCGCGACGCGCCAAACCCGAGAAACTACGGACAGTCCTGAGACATCCCGTTGAGAAGAGGTAGGGTGCTGGTGAGCGAAGCGAACCGCACCAAGTCCCTCATTCACCGGTC